>WNFD01003138.1_pt1 | contig 16587 bp, 17 predicted proteins | sample 5400491 | NCBI WGS metagenome assembly WNFD01 (sample SAMN13153343, study PRJNA577476) | soil metagenome | isolation source: 120 cm saprolite under Douglas fir tree site 2 hole 2 replicate 2 | place: USA:California | collected 2015-04-18 | reverse complement strand
TCCTTTTGAATAGATGCAAGGCTCATGGGCGAATCATCATCTGAATGAAAACATCTGCCAAGGATTGGTCGGTCCGTCACTCAGTAAATGAAAGCTCTCTACGATCAAGCTCTCGAAATGTTTCCTCCGCGCTCAAGACAAGCTCTTCGTCAGACACCGGCGGAAATTCGATCTGTAAGGTCCGAGGCAAGATGGCCGCCGCCACCTCCTGTTTTTCGCTGTCGGGCAATCGCTCGAATGTATGGATCAGATTTTCCGCTGGAGTTCCCATTGCAACCTTCTCCTATCTTTTTTTCTTTCCCTTCGCTTCCCCCGGCGCGGCGACGCGCATCACTCCGTGATCGTCGCGATACAGACTGTACCTTGACTCGACGATCTGCCCGTTTTCATCTTTGATTCTGACCACAAATGTCTTGTCCGCCCCGCGGCCCTCGATCCGCAGCGGCAGATAACCTTCCAGATCGGGACTGCGGTAGGCGGTGTAGTGATCCTGATCATGCTTCTCGTAACCGAGCACATAGATGCGATCGAAATCCGGCTCGTCCAGTTTGTGCAGTTCCTTTGAAGAACTTCTTTCCAGAATCACCCAACTGCCGGGGCGCGATTCCTTTGCCACATCCTTAGTCCTGGTCGCGGAACCTTCGTCGCTGCTGTCGTCATCAAGCCGGCGCCACGCTACGAACTCACGGCCGGTGCGGTAGTAAATGATATCGCTCGGCACCGTAAGCTCGACCTGCTTGCCAAAAATCCAGCCCTCGGGCGCCGGCGAGATTGACGGAGACAAGCGCACCTTGTACCAAAGCTCAGTCGTCTCTTGCTCCTCTGGATTCTCTTGATCGCTTTGCGCGCCTTTGTTCGTTCCTGAGCTGGCGCTTCCAGCCTTCGGCGCGATGTCGCTCTCAGTTGTTTCCGCTCCTTTTAATTTGGGCACGCGCTTCCATCCGATAATTTCAAAGCTGGATCCGCTGTCGAGCCGCATCATGATATTTTCATTATTGCCGCGGTCAGGCGTCAGGCGAAGATTCGAACCCGCATGCAGTTGTCCGGTCGCCTGCGCTTGCAATCCTTTGTCTTCGTCAGCAAGCTTCCGCGCACTTTCGAGAACCTTGTCGGGAATTATGTTGCGCGCTTCGATCCAACCTTCCGTCTTCTGTTCGTCATGCGCCCGGACCCGATACCAGCGCTCCTTCTTCGTGTTGTCGCTCGGGTCAGGAACATCCACCTGATCCAGAATGTCTACGATGTCGCCTCGGTTTCTTTCAAGCAGGTTCGCCGAGACGACTGCCGTCGAGCTTAGGATCTGCGCGCTTCGCGCCACCACGACGCCGGTGTTGCTCTTGTTGGCGAGCGTGCTGCATCCGGCCACTAACAGCGCCGGCAGCAGCACCAACGAACCGGCGAGCAAAGACCCTTTCCGTTTTTTCAACTCCATATGCTATTCACGAGCGCTTCTTCTGAGTCGACGATCGCGCGGAATCATTGTAACCCAACTCTCGCAACAAATCGCGCTGCGGCTTGCTCAGTTGTTCGCCGATGCTAAGACGTGTTCGCAGGCCAAACGTTTCGACTTGGAATCCAAACGGCGCTAACTCTGACGCCAGACTGATAGTCACCGGGTCGCGGATGAACTGTCGGACAAACTCCTGCATCCCTGGATCGCCGGCGAGGGAATTTGCCGCCGCCTCATTACCGTCGGTTCCCTGCCCTGCCGCGACCCTGTCTGAACCGGTGTCCGGCGAATGATAGTCCTGAATCATCTTTCGATAGGCATCATCGAGCGAGTGTTTTCCGTGGCTCTGGTTGCGGAGTTTCAGATCATAAAGGAACGCAACCACCATGCTCTTCGAGTAAATCGAAGGCGCTCCGACCGTCCATCTTCTTTTTGAGGCCTCGACGAGCGACCAGCGATCGTGATCGACCGCGAGGGCATAGGCATCGTATGCGCGAGCGATCGCGTTCAGAAATTCCGGGAAGGTCAGCAGGCCCAGACGAACCGCCGTGCGCGCCGCCTGATAGACGGTGAATCCTTCATAGAACCAATCGTAGTCACCTTCGAGCGCCAACGCATTCGGCACCCAGAAATGAAACAGCTCATGCGTCAGCGGCACGCTTAACTGTGACAGCGCAGCCGTCTTTGACGGAACCTTTCCCATCAACAATGTCACCGTCGAGCCGCGAGTCTCGGCGCTCCATTTGCTGGCGGGCGCGGGTTGTGGAAAAGGAAGAAGGATCAAAGTTCCCTGCGTCGAGGGCTTCGCTCCAAAAACCTCGCGGTATATTTTGAGCACGTCGGCGCCCAGCTTTAGGGCTTCGCCGTCAGCGAATGCCCACTCGCCGTCAGCTACCAGGCGCAGAGTCATTCCGGATGCCGACATCTGCGAGACGCGCAACTGACTTCCCACTGCGAACACCGCACGATCGACATCAGGAACTGCGAATGCCAGTTCCTTTTGCCCGTCACCTCGCGTGAGTACTGGAAAATCTCCCGCCGCGTTTTGACTTTCATTGGAATAAACAGCCCACGAATTCGGCACCATGAAACGGACTATAGCGCTTTCCGCAGGCTTGTCTCTTCTATCGCCGTCAGGGGCTTTGCGCACCTCAGTTGGGAGCAGATCAGCGAGCATCAACAGTCCGCGTGCAGGGTTCAGCCATGATACGCGCGCGGCATCCGACAGCTGAACAGGCGGCGAGAGATTTACTTCGTAACGAAATCTGGCAGCGGACTGCGCCGCTTCGAATTGGCCGGGAGCAATCTTGCGAATTGAGATCCCGGCGCCAGCGGCGTCGAATGCTTCCAGTCTCTCGATTCGATTACCCAGTTCCGTTACGCCTGCGTAACTGTTGGGAAATGACCAAACTCGCACCGGGTCGCCGATCACTTCAATAAAAGCGCGAGCGTGACTATCGACCGGCGGCTGAATTACCACGTTGACTTGACGAGCACTAACGGCAGAAGCGAAGCAGCACAACAACGCTGCGCCGCAGGCAAGAGTCATCCCTCGCCGGGAAGCTGCGGAAAGGCATCGAGCCTTGCGGAACGACAGGATTGACATGCGTTTCAGGCGTGACTAGACTACGTCTGTAGTCTAGCATCAAATTTCAGAGTCGTGATCAGAAAGCGAAGCCCAAATCTGTTGCAGAATCCAGCCAGGCGCGCACGCGCGCTGGCAATTGTGCTGTTGGCATCGATAGCATGGGGCGCAACTGCTGAGTTTACCCATCATCACGGCGCTCAATCTACAGTCCGCGTCAGTACGCGGCTCAGCCAGCACCAAGCATCAAACGTCGGTGACCAAACCGCCACGACAGGGGTTGAGTCAGGAACCGAAGCGTCTTCGTCAAGATCAACCAACGGCGCCGACTGCCTGATCTGCCAGCTTCATCAGAATCTTTCCACTACCTTATTCAACACGCCGCCGCAGGTCACGCCGGTCGACATCCATGTTGTCAGTGCATCAGCGACGGTTATTTTCCCGCTATCTGAAGTCGCCTCTAACCAACACGGCCGCGCCCCTCCAGCCAATCTCTAAGCCACTAGTCGCCGATTTCGTGCGGGCTGAAAAGCTCGCGTAGTTCCAAGCAGAGCGACTGCTTCACACTCGTGATCTTCACGTGCTGAGAGCTTCGCCTGGCAATCAAATCGATGGGAGGCAAAAGTAAATGGCTCAGAGAAGCATTTTCTCGATCGCGTTCGCATTTCTAATTCTTGTTTCGGCACTCGTCACCGCGTCTGTTCCCGCAAGGGCGCAGTCACTAAGCGCCGGCACCGTCACCGGCGTTGTCGTCGATCCGAACGGCGCCGTAATTCCCAACGCCTCGGTCACGATCGCAAATTCAGTAACTGGCTATACCCGCGCAGTCAACACAGATAAGGACGGGGCATTTCGATTCGACAACGTTCCGCTAAACAACTATCAGGTTTCTGTGTCAGCAACCGGCTTTGCGGCCGGCCTGGAAAGCGTGGCCGTGCGGACGTCGGTGCCGATCAGTCTCAAGATCTCGCTCGCAATCAGCACTGCGACCGAAACAGTCTCGGTCACCACTAGTGCCGCCGACGTCCTGGAAAATGTATCGACGGCACACACTGATGTCGATCAGTCATTGATTACCAGGTTGCCGGTAAGATCGCCGGGCTCGGGCTTGAGCGATGTAGTCACGCTCGCCGCACCGGGCGTCGTCGCCGATTCCAATGGCCTCTTTCACCCTCAGGGGGATCACGCCCAGACTTCATATTCGATTGACAATCAGCCGGTTTCGGACCAGCAGAGCAAAGCGTTCTCGACGCAGCTGCCGCCCGATGCGATTCAGTCGTTGGAAGTAATCACCGGCGCCACCCCCGCTGAGTACGGAGACAAGACCAGCCTGGTCGTGAACGCGATTACCAAATCGGGATTGAACCAAAAGAAACCGACCGGTAGTTTCAATACGACCTATGGAACGTTCGGCACGATCAGCCAGAATGCATCGGTCGGCTATGGCCGCGCCAGGCTGGGCAACTTCGTCACTTTCAACTTCGAGCGTTCCGGCCGCTTCCTCGACACGCCTGAGTTCACGGTGCTGCATGACCGCGGCACGTCCGGCAATATCTTCGATCGCGTCGATTACAGCCCGAACTCGAAAGACACTTTTCACCTGAATTTGTTTCTGGCCCGCAACGTCTTCCAGACGCCGAATCAGTTTGACCAGCAAGCCCTGGGGCAGGACCAGCGTCAGACAGTTCATAGCCTGAACATTGCACCTGGCTATGTCCACATCTTCAGTCCTACCACGGTGCTAACGATCAATCCCTACTATCGGCTCGACAACGTAAAGTATTTCGCCAGCCCGAATCCTTTTTCGGATCAGACGATTACCTTCAGCGAGTCGCGGCGATTGAACAACGCCGGCATAAAAGCAGATTTGTCTTACGTAAAGGGAAAACACAATGCCAAGTTCGGCGTGCAGATTTCGCATACGTTCCTGACCGAAGGATTTCAATTCGGCATTACCGATCCGGACTTTAACAATCCGGCCAGTCCTGATTTCCTTCCCGGTCTCTTGCCGTTTGACTTAACTCGCGGCGGAAAGCCTTTCGCTTTTCACGGACACACAGACATCAAACAGGAAGCCCTGTATGCGCAAGACAGTCTGACGCTCGGTCATGCGACGCTTTCAATGGGTGTTCGCTTTGACAATTACAACGGCATCACCAAGGGCAGATTGGTGCAACCAAGACTTGGCATTTCCTATCTCGTTAAGCGGACCGGCACCGTCTTGCGAGCTTCGTTCACCCGCAACTTCGAGACGCCTTATAACGAGAACCTGATTCTATCCAGCACCACCGGCGCAGGAGGTTTAGCGAACGGAGTCCTCGGCGACACCAGTAATCTGCCGTTGCTGCCCGGAGTTCGGACTCAATACAATGTCGGCTTTCAACAAGCGATTGGAAGGCACCTCATGGTTGATGGCGAATACTTCAACAAGCACACGGACAATGCTTACGACTTCAATGTGCTCTTCAACACCTCGGTTACGTTTCCTATCTCGTGGAAGATGTCCAAGCTCGATGGCGGCTCACTGCGGATCAATCTAACGAATTACAAGGGACTGTCTGCGTTCATGACCGCCGGGCACACCCGCGCGCGCTTCTTTCCGCCTGAAAGCGGCGGCCTGTTCTTCAATTCCAACCTGCCATCCGGTGTCTTTCGCATCGATCACGATCAGAACTTCGAACAAACAACGCAGGTGCAATATCAGTTCGAGCACTGGAAGAAACTCTCGCCTTACGTGAATTTTACCTGGCGCTACGATAGCGGTCTGGTGGCCGGCAGCGTACCTGACTTTGCCACCGCGCTGGGCTTCACCGCGGACCAGCAAGCACAGATCGGATTGTTCTGCGGCAGCACTTTCGCGACACCAACATCCCCAATCCTGGCGTGCACCTCGGCGAATCGCGGTGCCCTGCGCGTGCGTATTCCGGCAGACGGTACTGCGAACGACGATACGAATCCGCCGCGAATCGCACCGCGCAACTTGTTCGACTTCAGCGTCGGCACCGACAACTTGCTCCGCACAGAGCGCAAGAAAATGACGCTGCGGTTCACCGCGATAAACATTACGAACAAAGTCACGCTTTATAACTTTCTTTCGACTTTTAGCGGCACGCACTTTGTTACGCCGCGGGCATTTCAGGTGCAAGCGGGAGTGACTTTCTAAACCGGTCGTGACTGTCCGGCGTTGACGGAGACCGCCGCGTTCATGAATAGTGGGCGCGGCGGTCTTCGCTTGGCCGCCCTTTGAAGAGAGGGCCGACGCTTTCGTAACGGAGTAGTAAAGACATCTTGGAATTCGTGCGAGAATGAGCGACGTCTAATGTCCACACTTCTCTTTACTTTTCTTGCGATGTGCTCAACCTTAGTCGGTGGCTACATCGCGGTTGCCGCAAGGCGTCAGATTCATCTGTTAATGGGACTAGGCGCCGGGGTACTTCTGGGCGCGGTCTTTTTCGATCTGCTGCCAGAGTCCCTATCCGTGGCGGCAACTCAGGGCTGGAATTCCCGAGTCGTTCTCGGCATCGTTGTAGCGGGCTTCCTTATCTTCTATTTGGTTGAGCGCTTACTCGTCCTGCACTCCTGCCCTGAAGGTGTGTGCACGAATGAAGTTCACCAGCACGTTGGTCGCCTGGGCTCGATCGGCTTAATCGTTCACAGCACTCTGGACGGAGCAGCGATTGGCGCAGCTACTTTGGTGAACTGGCGAACGGGATTGCTGGTGGCGTTGGCGGTCATAGCACACGACATGAGTGATGGCCTGAATACTATTCTATTGGTCACTCATGGAGAACAGGTGCGCCGTAGGGATGTTGTCTTTCTGGTCATGGATGCAATTGCGCCTGTCGTTGGAGGTCTGCTCGCTTTGGCAGTTCTGCCACCGCCGGCTGCACTGGCAATTTTTCTGGGTTTCGCTTCCGGGTTCTTCCTCTACACGGCTACGAGCGACTTGCTGCCTGAAGCTCACCGGCGTTCACCGAGTTTGACGGTTTCGATAGCGGCAATTGTGGGAATAGTTTTCATCGCTGTCGCGGTTCGATTGATCGACCGATGACCGGCGCCGAAATCGAGAAGCCGCTGGCAATCGTGGTGGTTGGAGGACTGGTGACGCGCCCGATCAAGATCGTGATTCTCCCAATGGTTTACGAGTGGGTAGAGCGCCGCGCCACCCGAAAGGCTGAGGTAACTATCGATTAGTCTGCCAAAATTGGTTTAGTGCGTTCCTTCCCGTAAGCGAGAACGATCCACGAAATCACACGAAACCGCCCGAACAAAGCTACTTCGCTTCGTGTGATCTCGTCGATCGTTCTGAGGATCGCGACAAAACTTTACAATTCTTTACAATTCAAGCCATTGACAGCTTGCTTTGACCCCATTAGAATCGCTTCAAGGTTAAGTTCGATTCACTGAGGAACCCGACAATGAGTCTCGTTAAGATCATCGTCATTACCGTCCTGATAATCCTCAGCATTCTGCTTTTTGGGCGCTTTTTATTTTAGCCCGATTTCGCAGCATGGCCTGGCACGACGCGCACAAACGACGCGCCCCGCAATTCCCTTTGCGTCTGGCCACAGCGCTCGTCCTGGTAGTTCTCTCAACCGCGAGTTCCCTAAACAAAACAACTGCGCAGGAACCGGATGAAGTCGTTCGCATTCGCACCGACCTCGTCGCAATTCCAGCGTCGGTGACGGATTCGCGCGGACGCCGCGTGCTGGGTTTGACTACCGACGACTTTGTCTTAAGCGACGATGGGCGCGGCGCGCGAATTGATTACTTCGCCTCTGGCACCGAACGCGTCGCGATGCTTTTTGCGTTGGATTCATCGGGCAGCGCTCGTGACATTCTCGGGCATCAACGCGAGGCTGCGTTGGCTCTTTTTTCCCGCTTCGGTCATGGTTCGCGGGTCGCCGTTTTGCATTTCGGAGACTTTGTACGTTTATCGATTCCGTTTACCAGCGACGAGGCCGCAGCTCAAGAGGCGCTCAAGGTCACCGCCGGCGAGACCAGGGGCACGGCGATTTTCGACGGCGCAGCGGCCGCGGTCCGCTCGTTCGATGGCAGCGGCGGATTTTCTATGGAGCGGCGTATCGTGCTTTTGATAAGCGATGGACTGGACACTCTCAGCTCTACGAAATACTCGGACGTTATCACCGCGGCGCGAGATCGCGGCATTTCGTTTTACGTAATTCATTTTCAACTCTTCACGCCGGGCGGCGGAAGACTCGTGCCTCGCCCGGCATCCAAAGGCTTTCGCGAGCTCGCCGATCAAACCAGCGGGCGCTACTTCAGAATTGGCGACGCGAGATCCGCGCTTGATCCCCACGCACACTACGATCTGGCCCCGGTGTTTGAGGCCATCGATAATGATCTGCGCGGCCAGTACGTGCTCGGTTTCTATCCTCGCGAGACGTCGCGCGATGGCCAGGCGCATCAAGTCGCGATCGGACTCGCAAAACGAAAAAGCAAACTTCGCGTCCGTCAGGTGAAGACAACTTACCGGCTGAGCAAGTGAGACATGACTGAAACTAACAACGAGGGTTTGGTAAAGATTCGCCGCGCGCTCATCAGCGTCTCAGACAAAACTGGAATCGTAGACTTCGCTCGCGAGTTGCAACGCTTCGGAGTCGAGATCATAAGCACCGGCGGCACGGCAAAGACTCTGCGCGATGCGGGGTTGGAAGTGCGCGACGTCTCGGACGTCACCGGCTTTCCTGAGATGATGGACGGGCGCATCAAGACCCTGCATCCGAAGATCCATGGCGCCTTGCTCAGTGTGCGCGACAATCCCGAACATCAAGCAGCCATGCGTGAACACGACATCGAACCGATCGACCTGGTTGTCATCAATCTCTATCCATTCGCGGAAACAATTGCGCGCGAGGGCGTGACGTTGGAGGAAGCCATCGAGCAAATCGACATCGGCGGGCCGGCGATGATTCGCTCGGCCGCAAAGAATTTCAAAGACGTTGCCGTGGTCGTTTCGCCCGTGAGTTACGATGAGGTTATCAGCGAGTTGCAAAGCCAAAGTGGCGCGTTGTCCTTTGAAGGTCGCGAGGAGTTGGCTGCCTCTGCCTTCCGGCAGATATCCGCTTACGACGGCGCAATCTCCGAGTTTTTTAACGCGCGTCAAGCGCAGATGTACGTGCGCGAGAGATATGCCGCGGCGAAAGACAGAAAGCTTGAGACCGGGAGCGGACCAGGTGCGTTACCAGAAATCATTCACCAGTGGTTCGCTAAGATCACGGACCTCCGTTATGGTGAGAACCCGCATCAAGCCGCGGCCCTGTACACAGCCGAAGAGGGCGGCGTAACCTCCGCAGACCTCCTCAACGGGAAAGAAATGTCTTTCAACAACTACGTCGACGCGGACGCGGCCTGGCAACTCGTTTGCGACTTCGACGACCTTGCTTGCGCGATCATCAAGCACACAAATCCCGCAGGCGTGGCGTTGGGTTCGACAACCGAAGAGGCTTATCGAAAGGCGCTCGCGTGCGATCCAGTCTCGGCGTTCGGCGGCATCGTCGCTTTCAATCGCGCCGCCGATGAAGCGGCCGCACGGGCGGTCACCGAAATCTTCGTCGAAGTTGTTGTTGCTCCCGATTATGAGGCCGCGGCGCTTGAAGTCTTAAAAGCAAAGAAGAATCTGCGCGTCTTGCGCACCGGCGAACCGAAACCAACCGAAGGGCTTGAATACAAACAGATCTCCGGTGGGATGCTGGTGCAAACACGCGATACGCATCGTCTAGAGCGCGAAGATTTGAGAGTCGTTACGGAACGCGCGCCGTCGGACAAGGAGATCGACGATCTGCTTTTCGCCTGGACCGTCTGCAAACACACCAAATCAAACGCGATCGTTTACGTTCGCGACCAGCAAACGGTTGGCGTCGGCGCGGGTCAGATGTCGCGCGTGGATTCGGTGAAGCTTGGCGCTATGCGCGCCCAACTCGCAATCGAAGGCTCCGTCTTAGCGTCAGACGCCTTCTTCCCTTTTCGTGATGGTGTTGACGAAGCCGCAAAGCATGGAATTACGGCAGTGATTCAGCCGGGCGGCTCCGTGCGCGATGAAGAAGTCATCGCGGCTGCCAATGAGCACAGCGTCGCCATGGTTTTCACCGGCGTACGGCATTTCAAACATTAGGCAGCTTGCTCTTTTCACCAATCTTCCTTAATACTTGCGCCGTTCACGAACACACTCAAGCGCCGACGCGTAAACAACCGGGGAAGGATTCTCGAAATGAAACCTGCTGCGATTTTCTTTATTCTGTTCGTGCTGGCTGGCGTTTCTACGTTCGGACAGGGAACAAAAAAGGTCGACCCTTGCGCCAATGCTCAGAGTCAGGCTGATATGAACGACTGCTGGGGCAGAGAGTATAAGGCTTCGGACGCGGCCTTGAACCAGGTCTATCGTCAACTGGTCGCAAAGCTGGACGACGAAGAGAAGGCGCAATTGAAAGAAGTGGAGTCGGCATGGCTGAAGTATCGCGACGCCAACTGCGGATTTGTCGCTGACGAATATAAAGGCGGCACGATTCGGCCCATGGCTTATGCGATCTGCCTCGCGGACATGACGAAGAACCGTACTGCTGAACTCAGAATCCAAATCAAGGACAGAGATCGTTAGTCGACTCATGTTGAAAAACAGAACTGGAATTGTCTTTGGCGTCGCCAACAAACGCTCAATCGCCTGGGCCACTGCGCAAGCGCTGCATGAAGCGGGCGCGCGTTTGGCGTTTGCCTATCAGGGCGACCGGCTCAAAGAAAACGTCGAGAGTTTGACGAGAGCGGAGATGCCGGATTCGCCGCTGCTGTCGTGCGATGTCACGAAGCAGGACGAGGTTGATGAAACCTTCAAGCGCCTGGCATCGGAGTTTGGCCGGCTGGATTTTCTGGTTCATAGCATCGCCTTCGCGCCACGCGAAGCCCTTGAAGGCGAATATATGAAAATTGAGCGCGACGCTTTCGTGCAGGCTTTGGAAATCAGCGCTTACTCGTTGACGCAGATGGCGCGCGCGGCGGCGCCGTTGATGACCGAAGGCGGCAGCATCGTGACGATGACCTTTCACGGCGCTGAGAAAGTCTATCAAGGCTACAACGTTATGGGAGTGGCCAAAGCCGCGCTGGAGTCCAGCGTACGCTATCTCGCCGCCGACCTGGGCCCGCGCAACATTCGGGTCAACGCCATCAGCGCCGGACCGATTCAAACATTGTCAGCGCGTGGAGTCTCAGGCCTTAGCACAATGTTGAAGCATCACGCCGAACGCGCGCCCCTGCATCGCAATGTCGAGCCGCGCGAAGTCGGTAACACCGCGCTGTTTCTGTGCAGCCCCCTTTCGTCGGGCATTACGGGCGAAACGATTTACGTTGATTGCGGCTATAACATCATGGGCCTTTAGTGCTTCAGCCCCCTCTCCCTCTGAGAGAGGGTTAGGGGTGAGGCCCGGTTAGCCACGCCCCTCTTTCCCCCTTCCCTTCTCCCAGAGTGAGAAGGGAGTTCGTGCAACGAAGAAGAACATGAACGACGAATACGACAAGACAATTCATGGGACGCAGGACGAGCGCCTGCTGGAAACGCCGCACGCGGACGAGTTTCTGCACACCGACACCTGGCGCGTGTTTCGGATTATGGGCGAGTTCGTCCAGGGCTTTGAAGATCTGGCCCACATCAAGAGCGGGGTCGCCATCTTCGGCTCGGCGCGCACGCCGCCCGACGATCCCGAATACAAGGCCGCGCAAGAGACGGCGGCGCTCTTGGCGCGGGCCGGCTGTTCAGTGATCACCGGCGGCGGTCCCGGCATCATGGAGGCCGCCAATCGCGGCGCCTTCGAAGCCGGCGGCGCGTCGGTCGGGTGCAATATCGAATTGCCGCACGAGCAGGGCTCGAATCCTTACCTGACGCTCTCGCTCAGGTTCAAATACTTCTTTGTGCGCAAGATGATGTTCGTGAAATACAGCGATGCGTTCATAATTTTTCCCGGCGGCTTCGGGACCATGGACGAGCTGTTTGAAGCGCTCACGCTGATTCAGACAAAGAAGATTCACAACTTCCCGGTCGTCCTCTACGGCTCGCAGTATTGGAAAGGAATGCTCGAGTGGTTGAGAGGGCCGATGCTGTGCGAGGCAAAAATTGTCGAAGACGACCTCAAGCGTCTGCACTTGACCGATTCGCCGTCAGAGATTGTCGAGATTATCTCGCACTTTCAAAACGCGCAGAAGAAAAACGGTGCTTAGTTGGTCCAGGAAGTCCTACTAAGCTGGCAGTATCACGCCTATAAACCTGTATCCCGCGAACGATGCGAGCGCTGTAGGCGCGACGTCTTTATAGAACCGCGTCCTGTTTGTCTTTTCTTCGCAGGCGCGAAGCTGCTTCGCGCCTGCGAAGAGATCCAAATATGACGTCTGCTGCTATAAATATCTCGTGACTACGGCACTATGCATTCTCTCTGAGTTCGGCAAGTAACCATCCCAGATACGGCGCTGAGGAATCCGTAACGGGAACGGCGATAATCTCCGGGGTCTCGTAGCTGTGCATCGCACGAACTCTGCTCTCTAGTTCATCGAACCGCGACGCAACGGTCTTAGCCAAAAGCAGAATCTCCTTCTCACGTTTGACTTCGCCTTGCCAGCGATAGACCGATCCAATTTCAGGCAGGATCTGAACGCAGGCTGCCAGTTGCGCAGAGACCAGCAGTTCGGCAATTCGGTCGGCTTCTTCGCGGCTGGCCGCAGTCATTAGAACTACAATTGGTTCGGAGGAGGTCATAGCTTCGGCTGTTTAGAGTTCACGCTTTGGCTTGCCGCAGTTACCAAAACGACAACCTGAAGGTTGAACTCTAAACCTCGTCGTCTTCGGACGCCGGACCAGTCAATGGCGAAGTATCTTCGCCGAAGAAAGAGGCATACAGCTCTTTCGCGCGATCGAGGTCGCGCTCATCGACGAGCACCTGCGCGCCCGGGGCCATCACCGAAAACAATGGTGAGAATTGATCCGACGCTCCCGACTGGACGACCGCGCGAATCCCATTCTGTCGCAGGATGTCGTTGACCATCTCGGCTTCAGCCGGTGAAGTCAGCGTGTGCAGCGTCACAAAGCGCGCCTCGCTGCTGTCGGTCGCGCCCGCTTCCACGTTCAGGCGCTCAACCAGCTCCGCGCCGTCGTCCGCGCAGCGCGTGATACCCGGTTCGTATTCAGCCTCGCAGATGGGACAGAACATGGTTAGTTTAAGGTTTCAGGTTTCAGGTTTTCACGAACATGGCGCGGGCAAGGTATCAGAATCAACTTGAAACTTGAAACCTTGCACCTGAAACCTTCCGTTCGAACGGAATCTCTTCAAAATGGGTAAACCGTTTGAAGGCACGAAAGCGCTGATTGATTTCGTCGGGCGTCAGGCGCTGCACCCGCTCGGTACCAAACTCTTCGACGTTGAATGACGCCATCACTGAACCAAAAATCATCGCGCGACGCAGCGCGGCTTCATCCAGCTTTTCCTGGCTCGCCAAATACCCCATCAAGCCGCCCGCAAAGGTATCGCCGGCGCCGGTCGGATCGAAAACGGCCTCGAGCGGATAGGCCGGAATCGCAAAGTAGGTTTCTTTCGTAAACATCGCCGCGCCGTACTCGCCGCGCTTCACAATCAAAGTATCCGGGCCCCACGAAAGAATCTTGCGGGCTGCTTTGATCAAGTTAGGCTCCCCGGCCAGTTGTCGCGCTTCGGCGTCGTTGATGATCACCAGGTCGACCACTTCGATCGTCTTTTGCAGGGAATCGCGCGTGGTCTCGATCCAGAGGTTCATGGTGTCGAGGGCCACCAGCTCGGCGTTGGGAATCTGTTCGCGCACGCCGCGCTGTAAGTCCGGCTGAATGTTGCCGAGAAAGACGAGCCGCGACTTCTTTGAGCCTTCAGAAAGTTTCGGCTCGAAACCAGCGAAAACATTTAGCTGAGTCTCGAGCGTGTGCGCGACATTCAGGTCGTATTCATAACGGCCATGCCATTGAAAGGTTTGGCCGTCAGGAATGACCTCCAGGTCGGACGTATCGACATTGTGGCGAGCAAACACGTCGCGCTCCGCCTGGCCAAAGTCGCCGCCGACAACGGCGACGACGCGCACTTCTGTGAAAAAGCTGGCCGAGATCGAGAAGTGCGACGCGGACCCTCCGAGCATTCGATCGCGCTTGCCGAACGGCGTTTCGACTGCATCAAAAGCGACTGAACCGACGACTAGTAATGACATGTTTGTGATGTTTGTGATTTCGAATTTGGAATTGCGAATTGCGAATTGTGAATTTGGAATCTTGAATCTGGAATTTGAGCTTTGGATCTTCAGCTCTATGCCTTCTGCTCACTGCCTTCTGCCTTCTGCCTTCTGCCTACTGCTTGCTCTCTTTCGGTTTCGGCCCGCCGAGTCCCTTCAGATCATCTTCAGCCTGCTTGCGAAACGAACTGTCAGGATAGCCGTTGACCAACTGTGACAGGTAATCGCGCGCGTCTTCACGCAACTTGTCAGACGTAACTTTGCTGGCCTGCTTGCCCTTATTTTCCGCCAGCCGGAGGCTGCTCTCGCCGGCGATGAACAGCACTTCGTCGATCTTTGAAAAGACCGGATTGCCGGCGATGATCTCTTCGCAACGCTGCAAGGCCGCGATGTAGGCTTTCTTGAGCTTGAAGTAGTGCCGCGCCACCTCCAGGTTGTGCAGCGAGTCTTTCTCCAAATCCGGGTCGCGAACTACATCCGGCCCCTGCTTGGCATTACCCTGAGCTCGCGCCAACGGCGCGGCGACAAACAAAAGCAACAAGCAAATCGCCAATAAACAGAACTTCTTCATTTCTTCACCTCAACTTGAAACCTGAAACTTGAGACTTGAAACTTACTTCTTGTACTTTCCAATGATGGCATCGAGCTTACGCGTGGTTGCTTCCGGCCACAAATCCGGCGCCGTGAAGATCGCGTTCTTTAAGGCCGAGCCACACTTGCACGTGCGCGCGGATCCGCGCAAACGCTTCACCGTCTCGCGCATGATTACCTGCGCGTTGCGTACGTTTTTGTTCAAGTATTCGATGACAGTTTCCACCGTCACGGCATCGTGGCCGGGATGCCAGCAGTCGTAGTCGGTGACCAGCGCCAGCGTCGCATAGCAAATCTCAGCTTCCCGTGCCAGCTTGGCTTCCTGCAAATTCGTCATGCCAATCACGTCCATGCCCCAGGAGCGATAGACGTTCGATTCAGCCACGGTCGAGAACGCCGGGCCTTCCATGCAAACGTAACTGCCGCCGCGATGTGCTTTGACCGTAGCAGCTTTACAGGATTCTTCGAGCACGTCGCCGAGATCGCCGCACACCGGATGAGCAAACGCGATGTGCGCGACGATGCCTTCGCCAAAGAAAGTTGACTCTCGCGCCCTGGCGCGCGTGCGATCGAAAAACTGATCCGGAATCACCATGTCGAGCGGAGCGTACTTCTCCTGCAAGGAACCGACTGCCGAAGCCGACAGGATCCGCTCAACACCCAAAAGCTTCATGCCATAGATATTCGCGCGAAACGGAACTTCCGTGGGCGTGAAGCGATGACCGACACCGTGACGCGGCAAAAATGCGACGCGCTCGCCTTCGAGCGTGCCGAGGATGAACTTATCGGACGGACTGCCGAACGGAGTCTGAATTTCGATCTCGTCGATCTCCGTCAGCTCCGGCATCTGATAAAGCCCGCTGCCGCCGATGATGCCGATGCGCGTCTGCTGTTTTGACACGATCCTATCGTCCTTGCTTCTTCTTGCAATTGTTCTCGGCCAGGTATTTCGCCAACGAGCCGTCTGCTCGCTTAGCCAGCAGATCGTCCATGAACTTGAGTTTGGCTTTTGGCTCCTGAGCCACAATTGCTTCGTAGACGATTAGCGCACTTTGAAAACCGGCAAGTTGCGCCGCTCCATCGTCGCTGGCCTTGTCTGGATTACTGAGCTTGAATGCAGCCATGCCGATAGTGTATTGAGCCAGCAGTTCGCTGTTGTATTTGTATTTTTCCGGCCCGGAAAGGATCAATGAGCAAATGTTGACGCTGACCTTGTCGGTGGCGATGATCCACTTCATTCCCCAGCTGCGAACATCTTTCGCCTTCTTGTCTAGAGGTCTCTCTTCAAGAAATCTGACTGACTTGATCAGCAACTCGATTTCCTCTTTTTCATCCTTCTGTTTTTGCCCGGCCAATATTGCTGGACCAAGAACCATGACTAAAGCAAAACCTGCCAGGATTGTTTTTGTTTTTCTCATAGCAGTGATTCACTTTCAGATCGGTACGGAATTGAGTTTTCCTTCCTTATCAACAATCCTCGCCAACGGCTCATCCGGATCGTGATAAAACAAGCACGTCCAATTCTCGCGCGCCGCCTGCGGCAATAATTTCTTTTTTGCCTCGAGCGTTTCCAGGGGATAGAGATCGTAGCCCATGATCCACGAAAACGGCACGTGTGCGCGCATCGGCACCAGATCGGCAAATCCAAACAGCGTCCGGCCTTCGCGCTCCAAACGCCAGCATTGCATCGATCGATTGTGGCCGGGATGGTTTT
>WNFD01003136.1_pt1 | contig 16589 bp, 11 predicted proteins | sample 5400491 | NCBI WGS metagenome assembly WNFD01 (sample SAMN13153343, study PRJNA577476) | soil metagenome | isolation source: 120 cm saprolite under Douglas fir tree site 2 hole 2 replicate 2 | place: USA:California | collected 2015-04-18 | reverse complement strand
GCGCTCGGTGAGCACCTCCAGGAAGCGGGCTGCCGCCAGCGAGGTGGCGCGATGATGCGCTTCCACAACGTCCCACCGGGAAACCACATCTCGTGCGCCGAAGTGTTTCAGAATTACGCCTGGCCCCCGCCGTACTTCTTTGGTGTCGATCTCCACCAGATCCCCCGGTTGCTGAATCAGCCAGTATTTAGGCTTCCGCATGGCCCAAGGGCGGTTGCGCAGTTTGCGCCGCACTAGGCGCAGGGCCTCGGGACGGGGCGGTTCGTGCAGCACGCCACGCTGTTTCAAGTGCGCGAGAATGCGCCCGACCATGGACGTCGAGACCGCGCACTTTTCTTTGCGCAACAGCACCACCAACTTGTCTTTGCCCCAGCGCGGATACTGCTTGCGGAGCGCCAGAACACGTTCCGCCAAATCCGGTGCCCAAGTCGGTTGGCGCACCCGGCGAGGCCGATGCGAGTGCCCTTCGAGGGTGCGGAGATCGTGCCGGTCAAAGCGCTGCTTCCAGCGATAAAACGTCTGCCGGCTGATCCCAAAGTGACGGCAGGTCCGCGCCGCATTCCGGGCATTGAAGAAGTAGAACAGCATCCACTGTAGCCGCCCTTGTGCCGTCCGGCTAACCTGCTTCCCGAGGCGCGCCAGCTGGCGCGCCTCGGGAAGCTCATCCCATCGTAGTGCTCTCATCCTGACACTCTATTCGAGCGTCACTGATCATTCTGGACGAGCACAGCCCTCCGCTACGACTTGTGGCCGCTTTGCCAGCGCCACAAGCATCCTTTGAAATGCCGAATTTCTGGTCTTGGGCTTACTTGGCAACTGGCGTTCCCTCTTTCAGGTGCTTGTCGTACCAGGCAAGGATGCGGTTCAGTCGGTCGAGAAGGTGTTTCTCCTCCTGGAAACCGTGAGGCTCGCGAGGATAGACGACCAGCTCGGTCTCGACGCCATAGCGCTTGAGCCCGCGGTAGAGTTCCTGGCTTTGGCCGGGGGGATCCACTGGGTCGGCGTCACCTTGGAGAATCAGCGTCGGCGTTTTTACATTCTTAAGATGCACGAAGGGAGAACTGTTCAGAAATCCTGCAATCTTTTCCGGCTCATAGGGGAGGCCGTAGAACCACTCGTCGTAGGAAGGGCCTTGCTCGGTGCCGTATTCGGAAATGAGATTGGAGAGGCCTGCGCCGGAGACGGCAGCTTTGAAGCGAGTGGTTTGTGTAATCGCCCACTCGGACATGTAGCCACCGTAAGACCAGCCGCCGATGGCCAGCCTTTCAGGATCGGCGATCCCACGGGCGATGAGGTCATCAATGCCGGCCATAACGTCCCGGTAATCGCCGCCACCCCAGTCGCCGCGATTCATCTCGATGAATTTCTCGCCGTAACCACTTGATCCGCGAATATTCGGATAAAAAACCGCGTACCCCCACGCCGCAAGAAGTTGTCCCCAGGTTTCGATGGAATCCTGCCAGGCGCCCGTGGGGCCGCCATGGATCAGGGCGATGAGCGGCAGCTTCGATTTGCCGTCCCAGCTAAGCGGTTTCAAAAGCGCGGCTTCGATTTCCTGACCGTCGAAGGATTTGTACTTGTAGAACTCCGGGGCGCTAAGCGTGTATTGCTTCCAGGAATCATTCAAGTGAGAGATTTGCTTCGGCGCGCTCTTCTGGTCCCAAAGCCACAATTCCTGGGGCGTCGTAGCAGTTTGCCCCGCAAAGGCGACCTCGCCGGAATCGGAAACGGCAAAAGCATTTGGATTGGCAGGTATCGAAGGGGCATCTTTGAGAGCGCCTTCCGCGGTGAAGGCGACAAATTTCGTGTGGAAGCCATCCTCGACAACGGCGAGCAGCCCGCCGTCTTTGGTCCAGCGGAAGTCGAGGACGGGCCGGTCCACACTGGCGCCGCTGAGATTTTGAGTGGCCTTGTCGCCATGCCGAGCGAGTATGAGGTCATGTGGCGCCGGGCCGTCTTCGCGGCACCCGAGAAACGCCATCCTCTTGCCATCCGCGGCGATGCGGATATTGCCGAAGGGCCCGCGAGGAGCGAGGGCCTGTGTCATCGTGTCGACCGCTTTGCGTTCGCCAGTAGAAGCATCCGAGAGACGGAAGGAAAAAATGCGGTGTGTGTTCTGATCCGATTCAAGGTGATCCGTGGCGCTGAGCATCAGACCTGTGCCGGAAGGAAGCCACACGGCTTCGCGGATTTCCCACTTGGGTTCGGTGAGGGCTTTGGCTTCTCCGGTGTCGAGCGTGAGCAACCAGAGTCGAGCATGTTTATCTTCTTTGTCCACGATGCGCGCGTCGTCTTTGTCTTTTTCTTTTTTTTCCTCCGCTTCCGTTTTTGCGTCGGGAGCGAGAAAGGCGACCTGCTTGCCGTCGGGCGACCATGCAAAATGGCGCACGCCGCGCTTTCCTTTGGTCAAGGCGCTGGCTTCGCCGCCCTCTGCGCGCATAGCGTAGACCTGCTGCTGTTCGTCGCGGTCTGAAAGGAAGGCCAGCTGCTTGCCGTCGGGTGACCAGCGCGGCAAGAAATCGGACTTTGCGGAATACGTGAACTGCCGGATAGAGCCGGACTGTTTCTCATAAATCCAGATGTGGCGCGCGCGGCGCTCTCCCTTTGCGGGCTCCGTGAGCACAAACGCCAGGCGGTTGCCCTCGGGGGAGAATTGCAGGTCGGAAATACTGCGAAGGTTCAAAGCAGCTTCGGGAGTCAACAGTTTCGGCTCAGCGGTCTTGGGTGGTTCTTGAGCAACGATGGGCGCCGCAATAGCGGACAGAGCAACTAACGCGCCAGCCCAAATAGAGCGATTCATCGGTACTCCTTCGCGAGATGAGAAGGAGGACTCTAACCGCGCGAGCGGCCAGCGTCAATTAGGACTAAACAGGTCGCATTGCGCCTAGTTCCGCGCAACATCGCGGACGTTCGACATTGCTACGTTTCAAACGGCTCGGCTACAATCGAGCGCTTAATCGTTTTCGGAAGGAGACCATTTACAGCCCATGGCCGATATTCAGCTGCACAACACGCTGAGCGGGAAAGTAGAGAATTTCGTTCCGCAAAACGCGGGCGAAGTGCGGATGTACACGTGCGGGCCGACGGTTTACGACTACGCTCATATCGGGAATTACCGCACCTTCGTGTTTCAAGACATTTTGCGGCGGTTCCTAAAGCAGCGCGGATTCAAGCTGAACCACGTGATGAACCTTACGGACGTGGATGATCGCATCATCGCCAATGCCGCTGCCGCCGGCGTGAGCATCCGCGACTACACCGCAAAATTCGTGCAGGCGTTTTTCGACGATTGCAAAGCGCTTAGCATCGAGGCTCCGGAGCACTGGATTCGCGCTACCGACAATATCGATGAGATGGTGAGGCTGATCCAGCGGCTGCAGGAAAAGTCGTTCACGTATTCGGGCGAAGGTTCGATTTATTACCGCATCGCGAAATTTCCCCGGTACGGAAAGCTTTCGAAGATCGATCTGACAGGCATCCAGGCGGGCGCGCGCGTCGACAACGATCGCTACGAAAAAGAGAGTGCGCGGGATTTTGCTTTGTGGAAAGCGCCGAAACCGGGGGAGCACTTCTGGGATTCAACGTTGGGGCCCGGGCGCCCCGGGTGGCACATTGAGTGTTCCGCGATGGCCATGAAATATCTCGGCGAGACTCTGGATATTCACACCGGTGGAATCGACCTGGCATTCCCGCATCACGAGAACGAAATTGCTCAGAGCGAAGGCGCGACGGGCAAGCCTTTCGTGCGGTACTGGCTGCATGCCGAGCATTTGCTTGTGGAAGGCGAGAAGATGTCCAAGTCGCAGGGGAATTTCTTCACGCTGCGCGATTTGCTTGCAAAAGGTTACAAGCCTTCGGCTCTGCGTTTTGCCCTGGCCAGTGTTCCTTACCGCAAGCAGCTCAATTTCACGTTCGATGGTCTGCAGCAGGCCGCTAGCTCGGTGGAGCGGTTGCGGAATTTCGCCGATCGGCTGAGGCGGGGCAAATTCCCCGCGGGCAAGCAAGAGGGCATTGCTGCGCGAATTGCCAAGGCAGCGGAAGAGTTTAACGCTGGGCTTTCCGACGACTTGAATACAGCGCGCGCCCTGGCCGCAGTGTTCGATCTGGTACGCGAAGCGAATATCGCCGTCGATAAAGGCGAGTTCCGCCAGGATGACGTACCTGCGGTGCTGGAGTTTTTGGCCACGTTCGACAAAGTTTTCGCCGTCGTGGAAGACAATGACGGCGAAAAGCTTGGCAAGCTCGGATATGGCGGCCCGGGGAGTGGGCCGAGCGATGTGGAAATCGAACAGTTGATAGCGGATCGCAACGCCGCTAAGAAAAAACGGGACTTTGCCACTGCCGACCGCATCCGCAAAGAACTCGCAGATCGTGGTATAATCATTGAGGACGCCAAAGATGGGAGCGTCCGCTGGAAACGCAAGTGAGCCTTAACCCCCAAATTCGAGCTTCGTATGCCCCGGGTTTTCTCCCGCCGGCCGCCCAGCGGCCAGAACTCTACGGCGTAGACTTAATCTAAATTTCTTTCTCCTGCAGGCCACTGGCGGATACGCCCGTTCACGCGCCCGCGCTTGCCCGCTGTTCTTGATTAACTTCAACCTTTGCTTCTTCAATGGAGGAAGAGATGCCAACGACATTAGAAGTGAAAACGCCCCGGCTCGTGACTGCGCTGCCTGGGCCGAATGCAAAGCGAGTGTTGGAACAAGACGCGAAATTCATGTCGCCTTCGTATACGCGCGACTATCCGTTGGTGGCCAAGCGCGGGCACGGGGCGATCGTGGAAGACGTGGACGGTAATGCCTTCCTCGACTTCGCGGCGGGGATCGCCGTGTGCTCGACCGGACATTGCCATCCGAAAGTTGTCGCCGCAATCCAAAAGCAAGCAGCCGAACTGATTCACATGTCCGGCACGGATTTTTATTACGAGAGCATGCCGCAACTGGCAGAGCGGCTTGGCCGGACGATGCCCGGCGCGGAAGGCAAGAAGGTCTTTTTCACTAATTCCGGGACGGAAGCGATCGAAGGCGCCATCAAACTGGCGAGATACGCCACCAAGCGCGACAAGCTCATCGCGTTTTACGGTTGCTTCCACGGACGTTCGATGGGCGCTCTTTCGCTCACGGCGTCGAAATCGACTCAGCGCAAGGGGTTTGGCGCGCTGCTCAGCGGCATCGAGCACATCCCGTATCCATACGCCTATCGTTGCGCGCACGGCCACACGGCAGAAACCTGCGGCGCGGAAATTCTCGAACAACTCGAAGGGCAGATTTTCAAACGATTGTTCGATCCGGAGGACGTCGCGGGGATCATCATCGAGCCGATTCAAGGCGAAGGCGGATATGTTCCGGCGCCGAAGTTCTTCCTCCAGGAATTGCAGCGCATCTGCCGGCAACACGGCATCATGTTCATCGTGGACGAGGTGCAATCGGGCATGGGACGCACCGGGAAATGGTGGGCCTGTGAACATGCTGGGGTCGAACCGGACATTCTTTGTTCCGCGAAAGGCATTGCGAGCGGCATGCCGCTCGGCGCGATCATCGCAAAAGAAAGCGTGATGCGCTGGAAGCCTGGCTCACACGGCACCACCTTCGGCGGTAACCCGGTATGCCTCGCGGCGGCGCTGGCCACCATGGAGCTGATCGAGAGCGAGTACAAGGAAAAAGCCCGCCGTATAGGAGACTACCTCTTCGGACGCATGGCCGATTGGACGAAGAACTTCAAGATCGTCGGCGATGTACGAGGACGCGGATTGATGATCGGCATTGAGATCGTGCGGGATCAGCGAACGAAGGAAAAAGCCGCGGATTTGCGAAACGCGATCGTCGAACTGGCGTTTCATAAGGGATTGCTGGTCCTAGGTGCCGGGGAGAATACCATTCGCCTGTCACCGCCGCTGTTGATCGATCAGGAACAAGCTGATTTTGCCGTGCGGACGCTGGAGGATTGCTTCCGTGAGGCCGAGAAAAAGATCTAGCACAGACGTCACTGAGGGCACGGGGTCCTCAGAGAGTAAGCAAAAAGAGCTCGCAGGCTGCCGCAGAAGAAATATGTCAGCCTTGGGATTTTTGTTTATACTGCGCGGAACGGTGGGGGAATCGGTGCCGGCACCATGCCGATATTTTCGCAACTGATGTTTCGGGCGGTACACTGGGCGGCGCGGCGCGGTCTGCGCGAAGAGGAGAGTTTTTCGAGCGAGGCGAAAAAGCTGGAAGCCCGGCGCACCGGTATTCGCGGAGAAACTTATGCCTACTGGTATTTGCGAAGGCTCGGATACATATTCGTAGCCCGGAATTACTCTCCGCACGGCATTAAGGGCGAAATCGATCTTGTCGGTTACGATGGCAAGACGCTGGCGTTCGTGGAAGTAAGAACGCGCACCATCAGGGAAGACTTGCCGGCGCTGCCTGAACTGAGCATTACACGAGAGAAACAACACGTGGTGGTTCGCACGGCACTGCGATTTATGGCGGAACGTCACGTCGGCGAGTGTCCCTGTCGATTTGATGTAATGGCAATTGATAACTGTCCGGGGCAGCCGCCTGTAGTGCGGTTGCACAAGGATGCTTTCAGCCCTCAAATGTGAGAGCTACGACCGGGAACATCTTCACGGGGACGCCAGAAGCGGTACAATTTAGAATCTCGTGGTTGCTCACCCTGCGCGGGTGACACAGAACCTTTGCGAGGAGGATTGCTTTGCCGGAGTTGCGTAAGGACCCGATCACCGGCCGATGGGTGATCATTTCGACGGAACGAGGGAAGCGCCCGAACGACTTCCTCCGTGAAAGTGTCATCCCAAGAGAAGAGAAGAATTGTCCCTTCTGCGTGGGCAATGAGGCTCGAACTCCCCCGGAGATTCTCGTTTACGGACGGAACGGCGGAGGCCCAAACACGCCGGGCTGGAGCATCCGGGTTGTGCCAAATAAATTTCCCGCGTTGGGGATCGAGGGCGAACTGGACCGCGAAGGCGAAGGCCTCTTTGACAAGATGAACGGAATCGGCGCGCACGAAGTTGTGATTGAGTCGCCGAACCATCTTGCAACGCTCGCCACCCTGCCGGAACGTGCCGTGGAGGACGTGCTCTGGGGCTATCGGGACCGTATGCTGGACCTGAAGAACGACAAGCGATTCCGCTACATCCTCATTTTCAAGAATCACGGAGAAGCCGCTGGAGCGACCATCGATCATCCCCACTCGCAGTTGATTGCGCTGCCTATCGTCCCGCGACGCGTTAGAGAAGAAGTCGACAACTGCTGGCACTATTATGACGAGAAAGAGCGCTGCATTTTCTGCGACATCATCCGGCAGGAGCGCGACACCGGCGAGCGCGTCATCGGTGAGAACGAGCACTTCATCACGCTTGCACCCTACGCGCCGCGCTTCCCCTTTGAGATGTGGCTGCTGCCGAAAGTGCACGGGTCATCTTACGAGAATAACCAGAGCTCGATGTATGCGAGTCTGGCGCGCATGCTGAAGGATACGCTCATGCGCCTGGACCAAGTGCTCGACCGGCCCGCTCTGAACTTTATGATTCACACTTCTCCGATCGGCGAAGAGATCAACGATCACTACCACTGGCACGTCGAGATCATCCCGAAATTGACGAAAGTGGCGGGTTTCGAATGGGGCACTGGCTTTTACATCAATCCAACGCCTCCGGAAGAATCGGCGAGATTTTTGCGCGAAGCAAAGATTCCCGCGGTCGCGGAAAAGAAGTAAAGGCTCAGCGAAGCGGCGTTGTGCCCGGATGTCCGGATCGCTCAAGCAAGTTTGCTATACTTAGAGATTCGGCGCGGTACCCAAGTGGCCCAAGGGAGAGGTCTGCAAAACCTCCATTCGTGGGTTCGAATCCCACCCGCGCCTCCAAGCTTCTGTGTTTCCCACTTGTGAGTCAGGCAATTCGGCCGTTAGTTTCAAATTGAACCATTTCTCCCGTTTCGTTCCATCACGGGCATTTTGCCCATAAGCAGAGCCAAAGACCTTCAGCGAACTCAATTCTTATCAATCACTTAGCGGGATGGACGCATTTGAGCGTGGACACTTGCGTGCCCTTGTTCTCCGGGGGATTCTCGTGTTGCGCCTTCAGTGCAAGAACCGAACTCTGTACACCATGCAGGTGTTGCCCTCCCAGGCGCTGCTGCGCGTAGGCACGGCACTGTCTTTGCCATTGCCTCCACTGTCCCTTCCCGCGCAGTTCCCAACCGCGTCTGAATATCGTGCAAAGGCCAATTATCTGGCGAATTTTCCCAGCTTTGTGGATTGGCCACCCGAGACACTGCCGGCGGGGAAAGGATCGTTCCTAGTTTTCGTTTTCGGCGAGTTTTCATTTGGAACCACACTGGCGGAAATAACCCGGGGCACGGCGGTCCTGGGTCGACGTATTGAAATTCGCTGGATGCGCAAACCCCGGGAATTGTCGGCGTGCCAGATTCTGTTCGTCAGCCACTCGGAGCAGAAGAGATACAACCAGGCCTTGGATGCCGTGAGCGGCCGGATGGTGCTCACGGTGGGGGAAACACCAGAATTCCTAAGGGCAGGTGGGATCTTGAGTTTTTCCGGCCAGCAGGGAACGATTCAATTTGACGTGAATCTGGAGGCTGCCAACAAAGCGCACCTGAAGATTAATTCGCGGCTGCTTGCCTTGGCACGACGCGTCGTGAATCGGTCGGTGGCCGCAAAGAGCTGACATGCTGGTCCGCACGATTCGCGAACTCTCTCTCCGCCAGCGGTTGCTGCTCCTGACCATGCTTGCGAGTGGAATCGGTGTATTGCTCGGATGTCTGGGTTTCCTCGCCTATGACATGCATGTGGCACGAAAACAGAAGGAAGAGGATCTGCGCTCCGCGGCGGACCTCATTGGCACGAACTCCACGGCTGCGCTCGCATTTGACGACGCAATTGGCGGATCAAAGCTACTGGAAGCGCTTAGCACGCGGAATCAGATCCGCATGGGGGTCCTTTATCGCTCCGACGGAACTCATTTTGCGTCCTATATTCGCGCCAATCTGAAAGGGAAGATTCTTCCGCCCGATCGCCCCCCGGACGGAATAGTCTGGAGCAAGAATCGCCTGACTCACTCTTCGCAGGTGCGTCTCGACCGGCGAGAGTTGGGATGGCTGTACCTAGAGTCAGACATCACGGACCTCCAGGAGCTGCTGTACCGGTTTGAACAATGGAGGGCGTTGATCGCCCTGGGAAGCTTGCTGCTTGTCTATTTGCTGATGGCGGCGCTGCAGCGGGGAATTACAGGACCGATTCAAAATCTGGCCGCAATTGCGCGCTCGATTGCTGCGGAGAAGTGTTATTCCTTGCGAGCTCCGCCCTTCTGTAGCCGAGAGCTCCGGCAACTCGGCGCAGACTTCAATCACATGCTGATGGAAATCGAGCGTCGTGACGTGGCATTGAGTGAAGCGCGGGACGTACTCGAACTCCGCCTCGTTGCGTGCACCAGAGAACTGGAGATGGAGATCAAGGAGCGAAGTCGTGCGGAACAAGAGCTTCAGCAACGCACAACGTTTGTGAATACTTTGATCACCAACAACCCGCTGGCGATCGCCGTGGGCGGGCCCCATGGCAAATTGGAGCATGTAAATCCTGCATTCGAGAAACTCTTCGGATATTCCAGCGATGAGGCCATCGGCCGCAGCTTTGACGAACTGCTCTACCCATTAGGTCTGTCCGGGAACGAAATGTATGAGCGGTTGGAGAGAGTGAAAAGGGAAACCCTCCACGAAACGGCAAGGCGCAGGAAGAAAAGCGGAGATTTAGTGGATGTAGAGCTACATGCCGTACCCCTTGCGTTGGAGAGCGGGAGACAGAATGTGCTGGCACTGTATCAAGACATCAGCGAACGATCGGAAGTACAGAGAGCTTTGCGGGAGAGTGAGGAGCTTTTCCGCACCGTGAGTGCCGCGGCGCCGATCGGAATTTTCTATACCGGTGCAAATGGGAAAATTCTTTACACGAATAAGCGATGGGAAGAAATGACAGGGCGCACGGCAGAGCATGCAATGCGCAGCGGCTGGGCGGATGCAGTTCATCCCGAAGACCGGGCGGTGATGGAGAAGCTTTGGGAGAGCGGTTTTGCCTTCCGGATGGAGCTGCGAGATCAATGCCGGTTTCTTACTCCCGAGGGCCATGTCAACTGGGTGCAGTGGCAAACGCGAGCGCTGATTGGAACGGATGGGACGCTGCAGGGATATGTCGGCGTCATCGAAGACATTACCCAGCGGCGCGCCGCAGAGCAGCGTTTGCTGGAAGCCAAGGAAGCGGCGGAAGCTGCCAGCAGTGCCAAGAGCGATTTTCTGGCCAATATGAGCCACGAGATACGCACTCCGATGAACGGCATCCTCGGCATGACCGATCTCGCGCTTGAAACCGAACTCAAGCCCGACCAACGGGAGTACCTGGAAATGGTGCGGTCATCGGCCGAATCCCTGCTCGGGATCATCAATGACATTCTGGATTTTTCAAAGATCGAAGCCGGCCGGCTCGACCTCGAGAGTGTTTCTTTCTCATTGCTGGATTGCATCGAAAGCGCCTTGGAGCCTCTCGCCGTCCGTGCCCAGCAGAAAGGATTGGAAGTCACCTGGGCCTTGCAGGGTGACATCCCCGAAGTTCTGCTGGGCGACCCCACCCGATTGCGCCAGATTCTTATCAATCTCATGGGCAATGCCATCAAGTTCACGAAGGAAGGGGAAGTCAGCCTGCGCGCAGAACGGCTGCAATCCGAGGAAGGATTCATTCCCATTCGTTTCTCCGTTTCCGATACGGGAATTGGCATCCCCATGGAGAAGCAGCGGCAGATCTTCGACGCTTTTTCACAGGCGGACTCGTCCACGACCCGTGAGTTCGGGGGCACCGGGCTGGGGCTCTCGATTTCCGCGCGCCTCATCCAGTTGATGAAGGGCGAAATTGTACTCGAAAGCGCGCCGGGGAAAGGCAGCACGTTCACCTTCACGGTCCCATTCTTGATTGGAACGGCACCTGCCCCTGCTCTTCTGACCCTGCCGCATCCGGCCATGAAGAACAAGCGGGTTTTGGTCGTCGACGATAACGAAATAAACCGCAACTTATTGGCGCAGGTCCTTCCTCAATGGGGATTGCAGCCAGCTTGTGCGGTAAATGGAATGGAAGCCTTGGAAATATTCAGGAAAAGCGTGGAGGAAGGCGAGGCATTCCCCGTCGTGCTGCTCGATCAAAATATGCCAGGAATGGATGGATATGAGGTTTCCAAGCGGATCCGGCTATTAGCCAAAAATGAAGAGCCCGTAATCGTGATCTTATCCTCGGCACCGAGCCTGGTCGACCAGGATCGCTTGAAGGAACTGGGGATTGCGAGGAGCCTCATCAAACCGCTGCGCCGCGCGACGCTGCTTGAAGCCATTCGTCACGGGCTAAAGCTGCCCGCTTCTCCCGAAAAGTCTCCCATCCTGGGAAAAGAAAAGGGAAGAGCGGGCGGATTGCGTTTGCTACTCGTGGAAGATAATCGCGTGAATCAAAAGCTGGCGCTGCGCCTGCTTGAAAAGGCTGGGCATCAAGTCACTCTCGCCATCAACGGCCAGGAAGCCATCGAGCTGTTCCAGCCGAATTCTTTCGACTTGGTCTTGATGGACATCCAAATGCCAGTGATGGGCGGAGTCGAGGCCACACAAAAGATCCGGGAGGCGGAACGGAAAACTGGAGTCCGTATCCCGATCATTGCCATGACAGCGCATGCCATGACGGGCGATGCCGAAAAATACTTGTCGGCTGGAATGGATGGCTACGTCTCCAAACCGGTGCGGGCGGGTTTCCTTCGCGCCGAGATTGACCGATTGGCAAGACCCGCGCACGCGGAGACTAGGGGTCCCGCCCTGGAAAAGGAAAGGGAAAGGGAAAAGGAAAAGTACATGCCCAATGCAATCATTGATCAGACTGAACTGTTGGCGCGCGTCGAAAATGACCGCGAACTTATACGCGATCTTCTGCTGATATTCAAAGAGGAATTTCCCGGACATCTCAAGGCCTTGCGCGATGCCGTGGATTCCACGGATGGAGAGAGGGTCGCGGCTGAGGCGCACACTTTGAAGGGAATGCTTTCCAACCTGGCTGCCCACCCCGCGGCCGTCGCCGCTGCCCGGCTCGAGCAATTGGGCCGGAATCGAGAAGTGTCCGAGTTCCGGGGAGCCTGTGCTTCATTCGAGAACATAAGCAAGGAGCTGCTGCTGCATTTAGACACGTGCATGGCAGAGGTGTGTCGATGAGGATTCTGATCGCTGATGACGAAATGATTTCGCGGAAAATGCTCCAGAAAACGCTGGAGCGCGCGGGCTACGAAGTGACCGCCGTGGAGAACGGTCGACTGGCGGCGGACCAGTTGTGCCCGGCGGACGGACCAAGGCTTGCGTTGTTGGACTGGGTAATGCCCGGGCTGGATGGCCCCGGCGTTTGCCGCGAAGTGCGAAAAAGGAATGAGCAATCGTATGTCTACATGGTGTTGCTCACATCCAAGGAATCGAAGGAAGATGTCGTCGCGGGACTCGAATCGGGGGCCGATGATTACTTGACCAAACCTTTTGACCCCGAAGAGTTGAAAGCGCGCCTGCGCACCGGGCTACGCATTCTTAATCTCGAAGACCGTCTGGTCGAGGCTCGCGAGGAGATGCGATTCCGGGCCACTCATGACGCGCTGACGACTCTCTGGAATCGCGGCGTGATTATGGATCTGCTGGGACGCGAACTTGCCCGTTCCAGGCGCGAGCACGTCTCCACGTCAATTCTGATGTGCGACCTGGATCACTTCAAGAGCGTGAATGACACCTACGGCCATCTCGCCGGTGATGATGTCCTGAGGGAAACGGCGAAACGGCTCCTCTCTTCCGTACGTTCCTATGATTACGTTGGCCGTTACGGCGGTGAAGAGTTCCTGGTGGTCCTGAACAATTGCAATCCAGCCTACGCATTTGCCCGCGCCGAGGAGATTCGCAAAACAATCGCCCAAAGACCGGTACCCACGTCCAGCGGTCCGGTTTCCATAACCATGAGCCTTGGGCTATTGCTGAGCCAGGAGTGGGGCTGCCGCCCGGTGGAAGAACTTCTTCAGGAGGCCGACGCCGCGCTCTATGCGGCCAAGGCGGCGGGACGCAATTGTGCGAAAGTTGCAAGTCCGAAAATCTCCTCTGCTGACTCGGACTTACCAGCCCAGGAGCCTGCCCGACTGCGCCGCTGATCGTCTCTCAGGGCTTGCTCCAGGAAAAGTTTCCCGCTGCGAATTTTCTAAGCGCCTTTCGTCCCTGGTTTCGCTTGTACCATCATTTGCCGCATCGCCGCCGTGGATCCCGGCGCGCGCTTTTCCCGCCACGCTTCAAGCCGTTTGCAAGTTTCTTCTATGTTGTGGAACAGATGTGGATTCTTGAAAGCCGCTCGCCATGTCGGAACGATCGATCGCATGCGGTCCCACACCACCCAGATCTCGCCGTTACTGTCGAAAAATAATTCGTCGTTGATCAGCCCCCGGTTTACGATGCCCGCGACCATGTCCCAGTAGCTGATCACCATGCGGATATAAGTGTTTTCCTCGCTGCCCTGCGGGTATCTTTGCATCATCTCTTCCGGAGATTCCGGATGAAAGTTTTCGACGAACCAGGCGCGCGCCTGGCGTAGACGCGCCTCGCGCCTCATGTCGTATAAGCGCAGCATCAGGTTCACTTCTTCGTAGGTAATCTGGGCCATTGCCGATCCTCCTTGCTCTAACTCGCCCCGTCCGGCTGGGCTGCCTCCTGCGAGGAATGGGAAACGCCCGCCAGTTCGATGCGATGCACGCTCGAGACGGGTATACCTTGCTTTTGGAATTCGATTTGTATGCGGCGGCGCAGTTCGCGTGCGACCTCATCCTGCCGCGTTGGTGCCGTCCGCACTTGCAATCGTACTGTCGTTGAAGTGCTGTCAAAGCCTTGCACGCCAAGAATCCGCGGCCCATCCACCAGCGCTTGTGACCAGGCTGGATCGCCCCGCAAAGCCGCTGCAGCGGTCTCCAGCGCCTGTAATGTTTTCTCGATCGGGCTTTCCGGCGCGAGCGAGACGTCCACGAATGCCTGCGACCAGTCGCGGCTGAGGTTGCTGACCGTACGGATCTCCCCGTTCGCGATGGTTACCAGTGCGCCTCTCGCATCACGAATCACCGTGCGCCGCAGCGTGAGGTATTCCACGCGTCCGATATAATCGCCTATTTGTACGGTGTCCCCGACAACGTACTGGTCTTCGAGCACGATGTAGAAGCCCATGATCACATCGCGGACGAGCGTTTGCGCTCCGAAGCCCACGGCTAAACTCGCGAGACCCGCAAGAATTACTACAGGGGTGATGCTGAACCCGAGCTTTTCCAGGGCCATCAGCAGCGCCACCACCCAGACAGCCTTATTCCCTACACCGTACAGAACGCCCGCCAGCGTCCGCGTCTGCTGTTCGCGTAATTGGGCCGAGCGGCCCGGTGCCGACGCCTGTTTAATAACCAGATTCGTTACCGCGCGGAGCAGCCGGTTCAGCACAAGCGCGATGACCAGAATCCCGAGAAGATAAGGCGCTTTTGGAAGAGCCCAATCCAACCAGCGATTGAAGGAACTAGGCATGATTTTGACGAGAGGGGGAGTATAACATTGGAAGAGGCTCGAGGAAGTATCATCCCCCGGCGTCGGGGGGATAGAGCGTGAAGAAGGGAGTTTTTCTGGTCATGGAATCGAGACGTAAGTTTCTAACAACAGCGCTTATGCTAGGAGTGCCTGCCGGGATTCTAGCTCTCATGCCCGCCGAGCAGGTTCGCGGCCAGCGCCCTCAAAATCCCCAGCAGCCAAAGGAAGACGAAGCGAGTGCGCCGAAGGTCGATCCCAAACTGATCCTTGAGGCGAATCAGAAGGAAATCAAGAAAAGCGTCGAGAAGCTTTACGACCTGGCCCGCGAATTGAAGGCCGAAGTGGAAAAGACGGATTCTGTGCAGGTGCTCTCCATCGCCATGCTGCGAAAGACAGATGAAATCGAAAAACTCGCGAAGGAAATCAGGTCCCGGGCGAAGGGATGAATCGGCCTGTCACTTTGAGAATGCGCGCTAGCGCCTGCGAATCATACCGGATAGAATACTAATGTTCATGGAAGTTCCTGCGTGTCGCGCCCTTAAGCACAATCGAGGGGCGCTTGCTGCGCGCCAGTAGCTCAGATGGATAGAGCATTAGCCTCCGGAGCTAAGGGTCGGGGGTTCGAATCCCTCCTGGCGCGCCATAATCTCCGCGGATTTGACCCATTCGTTTTCGATGTTCGAATAGAGTGACCCTACCGAAGCAGTCCGCCGTCAGCCTCGACTCTCCTCCCCTCCCCGTTCCAACCTGTTCCATACCTGTTCTTCGGTGTTCTTCGTCTCTCGGGACCGTGCACCTGCGGACAGGCCGAGCTACCATGAGCACAACTACCCTCTTTTGCGTCCTTCGTCCAGTTACGTACAGCAAGTACACCCAGTAGCCTCCTAAGCGTGGGGAATTTCGTTCGGCTGCCCTCCCTCCTCCCGGACGAGCGAGTACTAGGAAAAAAAAGTGAAAACAAGTTTAACGCACTCGTCGAAGTGTGCCGGACGCAGTCTGCAATCCATCGCCGTGATCTTCCTCGCAGCGTGCAATCTGGCGCTTGCCGGTTGCGCAGGCCTGGTTAGCGGCACCAGCAGCCCTGGCAATCCGCCGCCCACGACTCTGGACATTACGAACGTACAAGCCGCGTCCACCACACCCTCCACTTCTCAGGTCGTTTGGACAACGAACGTCGCTGCCGACTCAGCGGTCGATTATGGAACCAGCACTTCGTATGGATCCAGTACGCCGGTCAATTCGGCAATGGTCACGAGCCATCAGGTAACTCTTTCTGGCCTGGCTGCCGGCACCACCTACTATTACCAAGTAAGTTCGACGGACTCGAAAGGCAACCACGGAAAAAGCGGCGGCCATTCGGTCAAGACAGCGGGTTTCAGCATTTCGGGCACGATTAATCCTGCAACGGGAGGAAGTGGGGCGACATTGACACTGGGCGGCGCGGCGAACGCCACGGCGACGGCAGACACCTTGGGGAATTACGCATTTGCCGGACAACCGAATGGGACGTTCACGGTTGTTCCGAGTCACGCGGGTTTTACGTTTACTCCGAGCAGCCAGAGTACGACAGTGAACGGGACCAACGTTTCAGGAATGAACTTCACGGCCAATGCCGCGCCGGTGGTGCCGACGATCACCGCGCAGCCGGCGAGCCAGACAGTGACAGCGGGGCAGACCGCGACGTTCACGGTGGTGGCGAGTGGGACCGCGCCGCTCGGTTACCAGTGGCAGAAGAACGGGGTGAACGTCACAGGAGCTACTGCGGCGAGCTACACAACGCCGGCGACGACGACTTCAGATAGCGGCTCGACGTTCGCAGTGGTGGTGACGAACACGGCGGGGACGGCTACGAGCAGTCCAGCAACACTGACAGTAAATGCGGCCCCGGTGGTGCCGACGATCACCACGCAGCCGGGGAATCAGACGGTGACGGCGGGACAGACGGCGACGTTCACGGTGGTGGCGAGTGGGACCGCGCCGCTC
>WNFD01003135.1_pt1 | contig 16590 bp, 12 predicted proteins | sample 5400491 | NCBI WGS metagenome assembly WNFD01 (sample SAMN13153343, study PRJNA577476) | soil metagenome | isolation source: 120 cm saprolite under Douglas fir tree site 2 hole 2 replicate 2 | place: USA:California | collected 2015-04-18 | reverse complement strand
GGGCACCCTCGCGAGGTGAGCATCGGCAAAAAAGAAAGTCCCTTAGTCGTGGATGATTTGGGAAGGGTATATCGGTGGTAAGGGAGACGCTCCCACTTGGGAAATGGGAGTTTGTCCAATTCCCTCAAAAATGCACGCGCAGGCGCCTCCAGCCAGCTCCCATTGTGCTGATAATTCAGACCTTGGACTTGCTGTTCTGGCCTGCCACTGACCAGTTCATAGACCGTTTCGTCGGGCTCTCCCCGGAGAACGTAATCAACGCAAGTCTCCTTGTAAATGCGGTGGAGCACGTGGCCGACGGTAGAGCCATAGACAGCAACGCTGACATCCGTAGCTGCGGACTTGATGGCAGCGCACACTGACAGATCCCAGTCCAAGCTGGGAAGAGCGGTGCGAGCGACGATCAATGTGCCACCCGGTGCATTGGCGTGGGCAATTCGGGCTATCCGTTCAGCTACTTGTTCGCGAGTGAGCCCGAGACCTTGAGCCTCAATTACCTCGACGGGGACCTTTTTTTCTTCCAGATACGCCACCAAATAAGGAACATCCAAAGGAGGCATGATCGTCGCCCCCGACGGATAGAGCTGGCCATATCCTCCGTGCGAGTCCCGGTTTGCAAAATATCCGGGCGGGCTCGGCGGATTGAGAACAACGACAGCGTTAAAACGCGTGTCGGTAGCTCCGGTAATCAAAGCTGAGATTGCGATATCTGGACTGGAACTCATCTCTCTTTTGGGCCAACCGAGCGCACTTCGAGTGCAGTCAGAATGCCGCTCCACCTCAACCTTGGAGCAATTTGCCCACCAGGCCGGTGGCTGTCGGCCCTTGGAACTAGGTTGCTAACTGGCTACCGCGTCAGGGAATAGCAGACTTTTCCAACTTCAGGGATAATGCCTGGGCGTAGGGTGACCTAAAAATCTTCCCATTTTGCGAAAACCTTTTCACTACCTGGTCATCAGGCGCTGCCCTTAAGACCCGTGATTTGAACTACTTGGCGGGACGTGGAAGCGGTCGAGCGCTTCATCGTACACCGTTTTCAAGCGATGGCCGACCGAATCTAGGCCAAAATGCTGTAAAGCGTAGGATCTCAACGCCTCGGGGACGTAGTTGCTGCGCCGATCCAATACCTGCGCAATTCCTGCCGCGAGCGCCTGGGGATCCTCCGGCGGAACGAGTATCCCCACTTTCTCGTTCACGATGTCCTCTGGCCCTCCACACCGCGTCGCTACGACGGGAGTGCCGCACGCTAGGGCCTCCACAAGCACCATCCCAAAACTCTCGGCACGGCTCGGCAAGACCAAGACGGCGCTTTCCTGAATGCATCGCACAAGTTCGGGCGGGCGCCGCTTGCCGACAAACTGGACGCGCGCTTCCAAATCCAGTTCGTGGGTCATCCGCCGAATCAGATCGTACTCGCGCTCGTAGTTTTTGAAGAAGCTTTCCCCTACCAGCAGTAAACTGACTTCGCGCCCGGACTCAACCAACAGACGCGTCGCCCGGAGTAGAACGTCAACCCCTTTGACGGGGCGAATTGCCCCGACAAAAATGATCTGGTTGTCTACCAACCGCTGCTCCTTCGTGGGCAATGCGAAAATCGTTCCATCCACCGCGTTTGGGATGACGCGCATCCTTTCCGGAGCGCTCACTACCCGGAGGATTGAGTCGCGCACTGAGGCGCTAACCGCGACCAGCAGAGTGCACTCACGAACCGCCCGGATTGCCTGCCGTAACACCATCGCGCTGTTGTCCATCCACGCACCCCATGGAACGTGTTCGGTGATGATTACCGGAACGTTAAAGCGCCGTCCTAACCGCACTGCCGCGCAGCCGTCCGGGTAACTAAAATGCCCGTGAATCAGGTCGAAAGGAAATTCACGTCGTAACTGGTCAGCTTGGCGACGCACCGCCAGATAGTAGGTGGCCCACTCGACCGAGCGCAATGTATAGCCAGGACCTACTAGGTATCGCGGATGGAACACTTCAACGCCATCGCGGGAGCAATGCAGCGGGATGCTCCGCAAACGCGAATAATAGTCGGGCAACCGGAGAGGTGGGCAATATTGCACCGGTGAAATCACCTTCGGTTCGCAGAAGCTCACGGAATGCAGCACCAGGTTTTCCACCCACAACCCTAAGACATCGAATACCTTGTTCGGAAAGGTTTTGGACAGGAAGAGAACCCTAGGACGACTGCCATGACTGAACGCCGGCCCCGCTAACTTAGGCATGGCATCAGGGTTCGCCGATTCGACGTTCGCACAATGTAACCATAGCTGCAGTTTTTGCGGCTCAACGGTTTGTCTTATGGACCTTCAGGATGAATCCTGCGGCGAGCCAGTCCGCCTTGCCGTCCCGCGCTTCTTCTAACTTCTTGTTCAACCAAAGCGTCGCGGCCGGCCAGACTTCATCTAGCGGTGACAGAAGGATGTTGTAGAAGTAGCCGACCACGCGCTGCGCATCAGCCCCTGCTGCGGCGAGGATCCCGCTCGCCTCCTTTGGAGTGAACAGCCGGCGTTGTATCAGAATCGGATCGTTATGCGCCCCCGGACGCATAATTCGCCGCGTCAAAGTAAGCGCCGGGTAAAACACGTACTTCTTCCATTGGGCGTACGGGCTCTGTCGATTCGCAAACGTGATGATGATCGTGCCGCCGGGTTTCAAAACCCGCAGCATTTCTTCGATCACCTGGCCGAAACTCTTCAGCCCATCGATCACGCCCATGCACAGTACAACATCAAAGAACGCGTCCGGAAAACTCATCTGTCCTGCTTCTCCCTCAACAAAGTGCACGTTCTTGAGTTCGCCGAAGCGCGTGCGGCAGATCTCGATCATCCGTGGCGATGGGTCCAGGCCCCAAAACTCGCAGTCCAGGCGCAAGAGGGGCTGCGCCATCTCTGCCGGGCCGCATCCCACGTCGAGCACTCGGCCTCCTGGTTTGTCGAACAATTCCAGAACGCGCCTGCGACGCACAAGCAGCGCAAATCCTCCAGGAGTCTCTTCTGCATAAGCCCGAGCATATTCGTCGGCCTTCTCACCGAGGAATCCCCTTCCCGCAGTCGATTCTCCGCTGGAATCTAAAATGTTGGCTTTATCTCCTTCCATGCGATTGGACCCTTCTTAAGGATATAGCATAGCCCCCGGGGAAGACTCATCGTTAATCTGTGGCGACTCTCACCTCTTGAGCATAGCCTCATCACCACTAATCCATCCAGGTACAAACACACTGCGAGTGCTCGTCTATAGAGCGCTCACATGTCAGCATGCCGCCGAATGACAGAGCTAGTAACGTTCGATGCCCGTTAACCAACTGCCTCCTGGCCTTTCACTTTCTCAAATGCGACGTGGATGAATTGCGCGCGGGACGGCCGCCCGTACCAGCGTTCGATAGTCCGGTGAAAAGCACCAAAGCCCACTTCATAGGCAGCATTGGCGATCCGGCTTCTGTTGGTCCACCGGCTGAAATGACGCGGCCACCGAATCTCGGGGAGTTCTGCCAATCCAGGAACGTCGAAGAAGCGGCGGAAGTTCAATACGCTCGGCAAGATAGCATCTACGAGCGAGCATTCCTTCAGCTGAAACCCATGCCGCTCGAACCGTTCGACCACTCGATTCGCGGACTCCAGCCCAACGTGTCCGTGCTGCTCGACAAACTGTTTCCGATAGACCTCGCGATTTTTCTTTGCCGCCAGAACCGCGGGGTGGTCGCTGTCAGTTTCAATGATGTGCGCTGTGATCCCGCCCGTGACAAGTACGCGAGCAATTTCAGCCACCAGCGCGTCCTTGCGATCGATTGGTACATGGCCGATCGTGTGAGAAGACGCTACCACTTCGAATTGCGCCGAATGAAACGGCAGCTCTGGCAATTGCCCAAGCGCCGTCGCGGTGTACCGCCTCGCGCAATCCCGCAAGAATGCGAGCGAGCCGTCATACCCTACAACTTCGCGCGCCCGCTCCAAGAAAATCTCGCGGCCGCGGCCGCAACCGAAATCCAACAACCGCCCACATTGTGGAATTGCCCGCCGCCAGAACTTCCACTCTCGCCAGGACCAGAACGGAAGCACCTGCAGAATTGCCTTTTTCAATCCCTTTGGAGAAGCTGCGAAGGGGCAATGTTGGCTAGCATATTCATCGTAAAAAACGTCCGCTTCGCCAAAACACGGAATGCCGTCAGTGACAGGGTAGGTTCGCGAGCAGCGCGGGCAAACCAACCGATCCGAGTCGCCCTGAAGTTCGTTGTGGCAGTTTATGCAAGCGATCAGATCCGTCCGCAAATCCTTGGGCAGCGGGCGTTCAGCCGGGATCGCTGGATTCTCACTCACTTTCCACTCCGAAAACTGCGAACGTATCCTTCAAGACGAAGCCGCTCATCCCACCACCGCCTTGTCTTGCGATAGCTGCCATTGGCATAAGAAATGATCCGGTTCCAGCGTCCAACCCAATCCATCACCTGTTCGCACGCGCTTTGCGATAGGATGACACGCTGCTAGGCTAGATTTGAAGAGATTCTTTTGGCGCTTGTTTCTCAGTCGAGACGCAGCGGCAGCGCGGTACGGTTGCAACGGCAGTCACAAATGCGCCGGATGACTGTTCCCGAGCACTAAGTGAAGTGTTGGTGGATGCATGCGATCTATTTTGCTGACAGGCGGAGCGGGGTTCATCGGCTCGCATGTCGCCGAGGCTCTGCTGCGCCGTGCCGATGGTTTGACAGTCGTGGATAACCTCCATGATTTTTATTCACCGCTGTGGAAAAAGCAGAATCTGCAGGATATCCAGCGCGCTGGTCCTTTTGATTTTCACGATGTGGACATCTGCGACAAGCAAAGAATTCGGGATGTGGTTTCGCGGTCTCGCCCTGAGGTGATTGTTCACCTCGCCGCGCGTGCCGGAGTTCGCCCGTCCATCGAAGAACCCAGCGCCTACGTGGAGGTAAACATCAACGGGACCCTAAATCTGCTGGAGCTTTGCCGGGAATTCCAGGTCAGAAAATTTGTCTTTGGCTCCTCGAGCTCCGTTTATGGCGCCACGAGCCGTGCGCCGTTTTGCGAGGAACAAGTCGACTTGAAACCCATCTCACCTTACGCTGCCACCAAACTTGCCGGCGAGATGCTCTGCTACACCTACGCACACTTGTTCAAGTTCTTCGTGATCTGCCTGCGGTTTTTCACGGTGTACGGCCCGAGGCAGCGGCCCGACCTGGCCATCCACAAATTCACCTCGCTGATTGAGTCGGGCAAGCCTGTGCCTGTCTTTGGGGACGGCTCGACGGGGAGAGACTACACTTTCATTGATGACATCGTCGCAGGAGTTCTCGCAGCGATTGAATATGAACCGCCCATCAAACCGGCCGCCGCACCGTTCGAAATATTTAACCTCGGCAACTCTCATCCGGTGAGACTGACGCAGCTAGTTGATTTGTTGGAACATGCCACCGGCAAGAAGGCGAGTAGGGACCAAAAGCCTTCACAACCCGGCGACGTGCCGCTAACGTGGGCAGACGTCTCTAAGGCCGGCCGTTTACTTGGATATCGTCCGAGAACCGATCTCAAGCAGGGGCTGAACAAATTTGTAGCCTGGTACCGCGCGGCAGACCCGTCGCGCCGGGTTTGAGCGATCCGTCGGTGCACCAATCGGACGCCGCCGACGTTCGTCTTTAGATTACGTCTGGCTCAGCGAAGGTACATTCTCTTGTACCACAGAAGCGTCCAGCCCAAGGTCTTGTTGGATCGCATCGGTGAAGATCTTTGCAAACGATTGCTTGCTGAACGGTTTAAATTTCCCCGAAGAGACAAAATCGCGGGCATTTTCCTTGTAGCGTTGAATATCCTTCTCACTCAAGGATTTCAGGTACGAACGCAGATCGGTATATGTGGGATATTTGCGCTTATCGATGAAACACTCCTCGGGTATCCAGTCCGTGACGTCTGTCGCTCCCCAATAGATTGGAATGGTTCCTACATAGAATGCGTCAAAAATTTTTTCGTTTAGCCAGCCTTTGAGAACCATGTTTTCATAGCAAAAAGCGAAGGCGTAGTGGCTCATCACTTCGTACTTCGATTTCACTGCTCCCTTGTAGACCTGTCGGAGCACTTTCTCTATGGGATGTCGAGGCACGAAAGGAATATTTTCTCGCACGAATCGATAAAGTCTCATGGCCGTCGCGGGCGCCCAGAATTCACCCACGCGATACGGCATCTGATCCCAGCCCTTGCCATAAAGATCGATCTCTCCGTACTGGCTGAAGAACTCGAGCACCCGGTAACGCTCGGTGAAGAGTTCATTCCAATAGATCCGCGGGAGCTTGTTCGCAACCACCATGGTCAGAAACTTGCGGTCCTTCCTGCTCCACAACTCGTCAAAAACTTGGTTGTAGGGCTGGGGAATGAAGAATTTTTCAAATTTCAGGCCGCCGCAGCCGAAGTGTTCCAGCGCTTCTCCCGTACTGTACGCATAGACCCTCTTGAAATATTTGCTGACCTCTGGCAGCGCCCGGTAAGTGCTCGGATGAACGATGGGGGCTTCGATAGTGATAAAGCCGCTCAGGATCGTGTCCTTTCTTTTTGCCAGTTCTTTAAAGTTCTTAAGCGTCTCAAAGGAAAAATAGACGTTCGTCTTGTTGGCTTTCTCGCCGCTCATGAGGTAGTCCGCGGTGTGAACTTCGATCCCTTTCGATTGCAAGACCTCCCGCATATAGAAATACGGCGCGTGACAGTTGTCCCGGTTAAACGGAGAGTTCGGGTTGAACATCTCGTTTTGCAAGAAATGGTGGCTTATCGGATCGATGAACAGTGTCACATCGCGTGGATTCATTTCCAAATCCCTCTCAAGATGCCTTGCTCACCACGTGCCCCTCAGTCGCGACAGTGGAATTGTTCGCCTTCCCGCCTCCGGTCCACTTCCCCAACCACGAATTCAGAAGAGCAACGCTGTGAATGGCAGACGTAAGATCCGCGGATCCCGAAAGATGCTGCTGTTTCATTCTCGCCACCAGGCTGCTGTCCAGAAGCCCCTCGAGCGGGCCTCCCTGCGTGCTCCCCGAAAACAAATGGCTCAGATCTCCGTTGATCCATTTCTTCAAAGGAACACCGAAACCCATTTTGTCTCGGTACAGGATCTCGTTCGGCAACCATGGTTGGAAAGCGCTCTTCAAAGCTTTCTTCGCTTGCTTCCGATCGACCAGTAGCCGAGGGGGAATTCTTCCCGCGAGAGCCATGACCTCCCGGTGCAGATAGACGGGGCGGACCTCGAGCGAAACGGCCATGCTCGCGCGGTCCACCTTGACCAGAATATCCCCCGCCAGAGTTAGCTTCAGGTCGAGATAGCGCATCGCATTTACAAGCCCAACATCCTTGGGCGGCGCCTTCGAAAGCAACGGCCCGACGACGTCCATGGGCGAGTAGTGCTTCAGAGTTTCGGCCAGGGCCCCGCGCGCGGCCGTGCGCAGTGCCGGCATGGGAAAACAAGCCGTGAGCATATCCAGCAGCATTGTGGCCGCGTCCATCCCGTAGGAGGAAACAGTCTTCTGGAGACGGCCATTCTGCACAAGGACGGATTCAGCGCTCGCCGCCATCAAGCTACGTACCGGACGCCGCAGTAATGGTTGGAACATCTGGCGCACGCTCAAGCGCTGATACTTCTTGTAGCCCGCGAACATCTCGTCGCCACCATCTCCCGATAGTGCAACAGTAATGAACTTGCGCGCTTCCCGGCAGACGTAAAACGTCGGCAGATAGGAGTAGTCGTTGAAAGGCTCGTCGTAGTGCCACAGCAGCTTTTCGAAGACCGAACTCACGTCTCGCGGTACGACGAGCTTCTCGGTGTGCTCCGTCGCATAAATCTGCGAGACTTTTCGGGCCCAGTGCCGCTCGTCGTAATCCTTATCCTCGAAACCCACAGTGAACGTCTTCAGGGCGCACCCCGACCTGCTCAGCGCAGCCGTCACCGAAGACGAATCCACTCCTCCGCTAAGAAACGCTCCCACTGGAACGTCCGCCAGAATCATCTCCTTGCTGGCCGTCTGCAGCGTCTCCAGGATTTGCGGTCCCCAATCGGAGACGGAGTCGTCGGGATCAAACTCCATATCCCAGTAGGCTGACGGCTTTCCTGCGACCGGCGCACCTTCGGACTTCGTTTCCACAAACATCTGATGACCCGGTGGGAGTTTCTGGCATCCTTCCCAAATGCACTTGGGATCCGGCACAAATCCGAACGTCAGAAAATCGACCAGCGCCGGAAAATGAATTTGCTTGCGAAATTCGGACCAACCAACAAGCGCCTTCAACTCCGAAGCGAACAGAAACGAGCCGTTAACGGTGGCGTAGTAAAATGGTTTTTCTCCCGCGCGGTCGCGCGCGCAAAACAGTTTCCGCTCGCGTGTATCCCAAATTGCAAAAGCGAACATCCCGGACAAGCGCTCCAGACACTGCTGGCCCCAATGGCGGAAAGCCTCGACCAGGACTTCCGTATCGGAGTGCGTCCGGAAGGTCACGCCATGTTTGCGCAATTCCTCCGCCAGGCTCTGATAATTGTAAATCTCTCCGTTGAACGTGATGACGAAGCGGCCATCTTGCGAGATGAAGGGCTGATTCGCTTCCGCGTTTAAATCCAGAATGGCGAGTCTGCGATGGCCCAGGCAAACACGCGAATCCTTCGCAGACCAGAGGCCCGCATGATCTGGGCCGCGATGCGCCATGGAGTCGCGCATCTCCGCGATCGCCGCAGGATCGATCGGCCGCTCCGAAATCGCTCCTACTATCCCGCACATGGCAGCCGGCCTTCTCTCCATTCTGATGATTTCGTTGTCGATCTCATGGTGCACCCGTCCGCCTGACACCCGCAGCGGATCGCAATCGCATGGGCTGCTGCTTATCCCATTCGCCCTTGACGTTCCATCGGTGATAAAACGCCTCGGCGAGAAAATTCACTCGTGGCAGCCGCACCAGGCACTGCAGTCCCCAATACAGCATCAGGAGCCGCGCCCGCTGGACCGTCGAACTTCGCAGAATGTAGTGGGGCCGCACCAGCCGCAGAACCTCCGCTGCCTGGTCCAACTCGCCGAGAATATAGAAATTGATCGCCCGCATAAGGTTATCTTCCGCTCGGTGCGCTTCATGACCCGCGAGTGCTTCCGGGGTCGCAATCGCGGAATCCGCCATCTCCAGGTACAAATCCATGATCCTGAAGTACCGTTCCGGGTCGGTGCGCAGCCGCCGGTACCTTTGCGCCGAATTTCCATGCCCATATCGATAGCGGAACAAATACTCCTCGAGCACCCCGATCGGATACTTCCGCGCGATCCGCAGCCACATTTCCATGTCTGACGTGTTGCGAAATTCTGCGTCCCGATACACACCGACATCCCGGTAGGCGGACGCCCGCACCATGCTCGAAGGGCAGGTCAGAAATGTGTTCTTGTACTTCAGCAGTGCGTTGAAAACTGTTGCGTACGGCAGAGGACGCCCTCCGCGCACCTCCTGCGGAATCTCCAAACGTCCACGCTCGTTCCCGACCGGGTCGATGAAAATACTCTGGCAAAACACCGCGCCCGCCTCCGGGTACCGTTGCAGGAAATCGACTTCGCGCTCGATCATACGCGTATCGTAGATGTCGTCCGCGTGGTATATCGCGATGTACTCGCCGCGAGCCATCGCAATGCCGTCGTTGGCATTCCCGTAAATCCCGCGGTTCGTCTCCTGCCGATAGTACTTCACGCGCTCTCCGTACGCGGCCGCCACTCCCCGCGTCCCATCCGTCGACGCGTCATCCATCACAAATATCTCGGTGCGCGGGTAAGTCTGGGCAAGAATCGAGTCCAAACTCTCGCGCAGGTACCTTTCCCCGTTGAACACCGGAACGATGATCGACACCAGGCCGCGATCTCCCGCGTTGCCACTCAGGCTGGCGGGCCCCTCAGCTAACCGTTGCGGTTCTGCGTTCAACATACGTTGTTAGCGTTGCCACACTCTGGAAATTTTCAGGAATCAGTTCATCGTCCTGCACCTGAATCCTGAAATGCTCCTCAATGAAAACGACGAGCCGGAGGATATTCACAGAATCCAATACACCCTCCAACAACGGTGAATCCGCTGCAAGGCCGGAGGCCTTCCCGTCGGTAACGAGGTTATTCGTAATGAACTCTAAGAGTGCTCCTTCCGCGCTCATCTATCAGGCCTCCTCCAGCAAACTCTCATCGCGTGGCAGGGCTTTCGGTCTCTGCAGTCAGCCGAGGCCGATCGACCTTTCCGGTTCCAGTTCGAGGCAACACGTCTCTAAACTCCACCTCTTCCGGAACCATATATCGCGGCAACCTTGCAGCACAATGATTCTGAACATCTGCTTGAGTTAAAGCTATTCCAGCATTCGCCACTGCGAAAACCTTGATCCTGCTGCCTAGCAACTCATCCGGAATCGCAATTGCTGCGGCTTCTCGAACACCCGGATGCGAGTAAACCGCGGATTCGATCTCACCGAGCTCTACCCGGTATCCGCGTGTCTTCACCATGTGATCCTTGCGGCCCAGGAAAAGATAATTGCCCTCGGAGTCGACGGATACCCAATCGCCGGTGCAGTAGATTTTCTCGTCCCGACCGGTAGCAAACGGATTTTTCGCGAACGCGGCTTGTGTTTCCTTCGAACGCCCGAAGTAGCCCTGCATCACCGTCGAGCCGCGCGCATAAAGCAAACCCTCTTGACCGGGTGCATTGATCTGATGGCCCTTCGCATCCAGCGCGAATACTTCCGAGTTGGCACACGCTTTTCCTATCGGAATCGATGAGGTTTCCGCCGGGGGTATCGAAGCCACCTCATAGTAAGTACAAACGTTGGTCTCGGTGGGCCCGTAGAGATTGAAGTAGCGAGGGTGGGGAATGGATTTCATCAACTCCCGCAAGTATTTGACAGGAAACACCTCTCCTGCGAAGAGCACCAACCGCAGGTTACTGAAATTACGAGCTTCCAGTTTGCCGTGCATGACCAGCAGGGTAAGTACCGAGGGCACGGAGTACCACACGGTGAGTCGGTGTTCGTCGATCAGTTGGGCCAGCCGGATCGGGAAGGACGAGAGACCATCAGGAATCAGGCTGACACACGCTCCAGCTTTCACACCCGCAAAAATATCCAATATGGAAAGGTCGAAATTCAGCGGCGCATGATTTGACAAACGATCCTGAGGGACAATGCCAAACGTGTCGATAGCCCAGTTGACGAACGTCAGAGCATTTAAATGAGAGAGCATCACGCCCTTGGGCTCACCCGTGGATCCTGACGTAAACAGCACATAGGCTAGATCCTGGTCGGTTCCCTTATGATCGGGAGGTTCGACTCTCTGCAGGGCAATCGCTTCTCTGAATTGGTAAATCCTCGCAGGAACGTCCAGTCCGCCTTCAAAAACACCATCTGTAAGAAAAATCGACTGCAGCGGGAGTTCCGCCCCGAACTCGCTCAATTTCCCCGCCGCCGAGAATGATGTGATTAAACTTTTCATTTCACATTGCCGCGCAATGCTGGAAAGGCGCCGCCCTGGAGAATTAATGTCCACCGGCACATAACATCCTCCGGCTTTCATCACGCCGAACACACCGACGATCGCGTCGAGAGATTTCCCGAGATGGATACCAACCCGGTCACCTGGTACCACACCTGATCCCCTGAGCGCGTGCGCCAATTGATTGCTTTGTGCTTCCAGTTCGCCGTAAGTGACGGACTCCGTCAGATGCCGGAAGGCTATGGCGTCCGGGTCGCGTTGCGCACTTTCGGACAAGAAATGGTGGACAAGATATCCCATATTAAAGTCCCAGGTAACGGGCGATGATCACCTTTTGGATTTCCGACGTGCCTGAATATAACTTGCTGGATAAAGAGTCGCGAAGTTCACGTTCAATTCCCGTTTCCACAATGTAACCGCTCCCGCCGTGAATCTGCATTGCGTCCAGGCAACACTGGACCCAGCTCTCACTCAAGTGCAATTTCACTTCGGAGGGCTCCAGCGTAAGTCTTCGCTTCCGGCTCTTCAGCCATGCAGTCCTGTACGCCAACAGTCTTGCCGTTTCCAGGCGGAGCTGCATTTCGACAATCTTATTCGCAACCGCCTGGTTCTTCCCGATGGGTACGCCAAACTGCTTTCGAATGGTAGCGTACTTAATGCATTCGTCGAGCAACCTTTGCATTGTTCCGAGGGCCGGGACAAGAATGAAAGCTCGCTCCCACTCCATTGCACAGTTAAAAACTGCGGAGCCTCCACCTTCGCGACCCAAGATGTTTCCGGCTGGAATCCGACAATCATCAAGAAAGACTTCGGCTAATTGCGTGGTCCGCAGTCCCATCTTTTCAAAATGGCCGGAAACGCGAAGGCCCGGGGTATTCCGCTCAACCAGAAAAGCAGTCAGTCCGCCGGCGCCCTTCGCCGGATCCACGGTCGCAAGCACCAGAAATACGCTGGCCAGGGGTGCGCTGGTTACAAAAGTCTTCTGTCCGTTCAAAACATAAGAATCGCCGTCGCGTCTTGCCGCGGTGCGAAGGCTGAATACATCAGACCCAGAGCCTGGCTCGGTAACCGCATGCCCGCCAATCATTTCGCCACTGATGAGCCTCGGCAGAAACCGTTCTTTCAGAGCAGCGCTTGCGAAATTCAGAATCGGTATCTGCACGCTCCATATCTGCGCGCCCAGGGCGAATATTAACCCGTTATCCTTGCACCCGCGCCCCAGTCCCTCCAAAGCCAGCACTACGCTTAACATGTCGTGTTCGGTTCCACCGTAGCACGTCGGCATGGGCAAGCCCTGGATTCCGAACTCGGCGCACTTCTTCCAGTTCTCGTGACTGAATTCCTGTGCCTGGTCGCGTTCCGGTAGGCCTGCGTTCAGTTCCTGCCTCGCAAACTTGAACGCCGAATCCCGCAGCGTTACCTGGTCTTCTGTGACGGAAAAATCCATGGAATTACGGTTGAGAGTCCCTCCAGAGTTCGGCTGTTGGGTCGAGCCAAGGCGTCCAATCAGCGGGGTGCTTGCGAATCTGCTCTTCCAAGATTGATGCGCAATGTTGCAGAGAGCCCGCCAGGTCGCGAGAGGCATAAAACGGTTCTCCGATTTCGGCAACTTGCTTCAGGCAGCCCTCGTCGCGGTGCACATAGAAACTGAGCAAAGGAGCGCCGCTCGCTTGCGCCATCAGAATTGGCCCCGGCGGCATCCTTGTCTTCCGTCCAAGGAAATCGACCTTGGTTCCTTGCGTTGGTTCGCTTGGATCCAAGAAAACCAACAACACCTCATTCCGCTTAAGCGCATTCAAGGCCTTGGCCGCGACGCCAAAGTTACCTGGCGTCATCCATAGAAACGTGCACCCCAGTTTTCGTTCTGCGAATGAATTACGACGCTCCCGAAACCAACTGTCCACGGGTGGGTGCTGAGACTTCATGGTCCTCCCAACGGTGTGAACTGCGAACCCATGAAAGCCTAGCGCTACAAAAAAGCTAAACCAGCCGCGCACGTGGCCCGAGTAGAGGATCGCACCTTTCCCATCGGCACATGCCGCGCGAAGTCTATCGAGGCCTTGCACGTGAATCAATTCGCTCAGCGTCTGTTTCGTCAAGCGCGGATAAATATAAGCCTCCATGTCTTCGCGCGCCGCCAATTCGAAAGAGCGTTTCCACCAAGCCGCCGCCCGTTCCGGTTCGGCTTTCAATACCAACGCCATCTTGCCTTGCAGAGGCAGAACGCCATTCTTGCGCCGCCAGTATCTCAGCCTCCCGGCTAATTCCGAAAGACGAACTGCCAATAGCATCGGCAGCAAAGAAAGCGCGAACATGAAAGCCTGATAGAAAATGGTATTTGCGGCAAACAGAGTCAGCTTGATCTGTCCGCCATTTCTTGGTTTTCGTCCTATCACTGTTGCATTCGTTCCCAAACCATTCCTCCGCGCCGTATCAGCTATTTCCGTCATCTAGTGGCTGTTTAACAAGCCGAGTTTGGAACCAGAGCTTACAGCGACCGTGCCGGGCAACGTCGATGGGCCGGTGTTGCACGAATAGCCGGTTCCCAAGATGCAATCTCCTTTCCAATCTGCGAAGAAGACAGTGAAATAAGTCACTATTTGTCAACACCTTGGCGTAAGTAATGCGACCCAAATGATCATCAACGGAAAATCATTTCACTTCTGTCCCTAACCCTGGGCCTGTGATGGTTGGGCACTCTATTATCGCGGGAAGCATCCAGTTGCGGGGACGAGACCGAGGCCTCTTACTGTCATGGTCTGCGAAAGCGGATTCTCCCGAGAGCCCAACTTTGAATCCCCAACTTTTTCGCCAGCCACATCGCCATGAGCAGGTTCAGCAATGCCACGCTGAGGGTATTGGCCGTGGCCGCTCCCTCCAGACCCCACGTCGGAACCATGGCCAAATTGAGAACAATATTTCCTGCCGCGGCGATTCCAATCGCTAGCGCGGCGTTTCTTTCATGGCCGGTCATGATCAGAAGCATCCCGACTGGCCCCATTCCAACACTGAGCAGCTGTCCACAACTGAGGATCGCCAGAGCTCCTCGACCTTCGACAAATTGCGGTCCATAGAAAACCTTCAACAGCCATTGTCCAAAAAAAATAAGCACGACGGCGACAGGAAGAGAAACCACCAAGGTAATTCTAGAAATCTTGGTCACCATTCGCTGCAGCTTCTCCATTTCCCCGGCGGCGTACATCCTCGAAACCGTGGGCGCAAACACAGACCCTACTGCGATGAACAGAAAGGTAATCGATTCGGCTCCCCGGTCCGCCACCCCGTAAACCCCTACCGCCCTCGCTCCTTTCATCGCCCCGACGATCAAAGTATCCACCTGACCAAACAGTACGCCGGCACTAGCCAGGAACATCAAGGGCAGAACGCTGCTAGCCCACGAAAACCGCTGAAAAACAGCCCCGGCGACTTGGATTGTCTCGGGAACAAAGCGCCGCAGGATCTCCGCCCCGGCAAGAAAAGCGACGCCTGTTGCTACCAGGTTCATCCCCATTGCCTGTGGCGCCGTTAAGGCTTGCATTGACGTGGCATGCGCCACTCCAATGAGCAGCAAGAGCACCACCGGCTGAACCAGCATCTCCGGTAATAGCCCAGCCGCAACGTGATGGAGTCCTTGTAGCGCCGACTGCCGAAGCCGTGTGAGCGTGATCAAAGGGAGGAGCAGCAGCGCAAGCAAGAACGTCGCGACGCCTCGCGGCCCAAGCTCCCCCGCGATCACCCAGGAGAAACACGCCGCCGCCAGGACCAGCAACGAGGACGCTGTGAAAACTGCTTGATTTGCTTTCTTGAGAAGTGTCTTCAGGGACGCCCAGTCTGATTTTAGATGATAAGCCGCGACGTCTCGCACAATCAGTTGGTCCATCCCCAAGATCGCCGGAACCGCGAGCAAAACCATCCAGGCAAACGCGTAGGTGTACGCCCCATACTCCACCGCGCCCAATAGTCGCGCCAGGGCCACGCTCAGCGAGAAGGACAACGAAACGAAGGCTACTTTGAGGGCAAGAACACCTGCCGTGCTTTGGAGGAACCGGTTCCGCGAGGTCCGCCTTTGCTCCTCTTCGGACGTTGTTGCAGTGGTCAATGCGCCAGCTGTGGTTTCTAATCCGTCCACGCTCATGTCACTATGTTGCCCTAAAGCCAGCTGTTCCCAAAGAGTTCAGCGAACTGATGTTTGTAGGTGCTCTGAACGCAGCAGTGAGGGGCGCCTCCGAAAACGGAGGTTTCACCTTACTTAGTCCCATGATCAAACTCGTTCAATACTCGTTGAATACTCGTTCAATCCACCTTCCTCCTCGAAGCAACGATTCGCACGAATACCTTATTCTCACGATTGGCCCGCGCGAATGCCGCTGGTCACCGGGTGATTAGTTGCCCCCGTCGCTCACACGCAGCCCGAGCGGGCTGCCGCCGCCCTTCTCGGCGATCCATAAAATGGCGAGCCGCGATCCGGTCGCCGTGGGAGTGAAGGTTACGGTTACTGTCCAACTCCCGCCCGGATTGATGCCAGCGGCCGAGCAGGTAGGAGACCCGCAGTTAGGTCGGTCTCTTTCATTTGTCCAAATAAGAAGCAATCCCCTCTCCAACTACCCGGTACTAAAGCTCGATAAAGTCTTTTATGTCAATGCCTTGCCGCCCTGCGCGCAATGCGGAATCTGCTAACAGGGGAAAATAGTTTCACTATCTTGCCCTAAATTCCGCATTTCCCAAAGGGCGGCGTAGGAACGGCACCTCAAAATGGGGCGAAGCGCCCTGAGGCCAGGAACCCTTGGCAACGATCAGGGGAATAGAGGACTTGTTTACAATGAGTTAGCAATTTTCAAACCTTCGTCCGCCCTGCGGCCCCGCTGAACTAGTCTGAACCCGTTGGATTCAAATATGCAGATAGGAACGTGTCGAGATCAAGGCGAAACCTGCCGTCGTGCCAAACGCGACGTTCCGTGCAGTGCCAAAGGGGCACATCCCTAGCTCAAGCCCCATTTGACCCAGGGGGAGTGGGTTTGATTGCTATGAAAGCGAACAAGTCACTTGCATCGAATGAAGAATGGCAGGCTTGGGGCAAGTTGGATCCGCTTTATGCTGTTGCCAGCATCGAT
>WNFD01003134.1_pt2 | contig 16595 bp, 17 predicted proteins | sample 5400491 | NCBI WGS metagenome assembly WNFD01 (sample SAMN13153343, study PRJNA577476) | soil metagenome | isolation source: 120 cm saprolite under Douglas fir tree site 2 hole 2 replicate 2 | place: USA:California | collected 2015-04-18 | reverse complement strand
CTTCAGCCCATCGACGTCGAGAAACACGATGGAGAAGCTTTCACCGGAGGCCGCGGTCCGAGCCACCGCTTGCTGGATGCGTTCGAGGAAGAGACGGCGGTTGTTGAGCCGCGTCAACGGGTCATGGCTTGCCTCGCGCTTGAGACTGTCGTGCAGCTGGGCCACCTCGAGGGACGAGGCCAGCTGCGATCCCACAGCCGACATCAGCGCCACGTCCGCCTCCGAGAAGGCATCGACGTCCTGACTCTCCGCGTTCAGGACTCCGACCACGCGGCCCCGGCTGATCAGCGGAAAGGCCAGCTCCGACCGAACCGTGTCGTCGACACCGACATAGCGGGGTTCCACCCTGACATCCGGGACGATCTTGGGCTCACCCCGTGCGAACACCCAGCCCGTGATGCCCTCGTCCACGGCAATCGTGAGTCCGGTGATATCGACGGCGTAGCCGCTATGCGCGCCGACCCGGAGTTCGTCAGGCCTTGATCCCGGCAAGACGATGGCCACCATGTAGTAGCCCATCACCTCGCGAATGATGGTCACGATGCGGCCAAGGAGGGTCTCGAGGTCGAGCACCGCCGTCGTCTCCTGGGCGATGCGGTAGATGATGCGAAGCTCGCGCGAGTCAGCCACAGACAGGACATCCCTGGGCGCGGTGGGCGCCGGCGGCTGCGGGCCGGTCATCGCCTCCGGCATTTGCTTGAACCAGGGCGCCTGGCTGGACTCGGCCTGTCGGCACATCCGGATAAACGCATCGGTCACGCCGGGGTCCAGGTTGATGCCCCTGGAACGCGCCAGCTCCTCGAGGCCCTCAGCCACCGTTGTTGCGCTCTTGACCGAAAGGTCGAACGTGACGTTGAAGAACGCCGTCACCACCGAGATCACCCGGGTCTCGAGCGGGATCGCATCGCCCTCCAGGCCGTCCGGATAGCCTTCACCGTTGAACCACTCGTGGTGGGACCGCACCAGTGGGGCCAGGTCAGCTAACGGTTTGAACCGTCCAAGCAGGTCAGCGGCGACCACCGGGTGGGTCATGATCAGGGCCCGCTCCTCGGCACTCAAGCGGCCGCGTTGCTGAAGGATGCTTTCCGGGACGTTGAGCTTGCCCAGGTCCTGCAGCAGCGCCGCATATCGGATTCGCCGCTGCCGTGCCGCATCAAACCCGAGATATTGGGCGAACCGTTCGGCAAGCTCGGCATGCTCTCGCGCCCGACTATGCATCGCCTGGCGGAGTTCGATGGCGCCGGCGAGTGTGAGCACGGCGGCCTCCTCCACCTGCCGTGATTCATCGAGCAGCCGGGCCGTCTCGAGGGCCGCCGCCGTCTGGTTCGCAAAGGCCATGACCGCCGGCAGGTCGGTCTCTTTTAGCCCGGGGCCCAGCACCGTGATGGCCCCGATCGCCTTGCCCTCCAGCACCAGGGGTGCCGCGATCACCGAGTCGAGATGGAGCAGTTCGGTCAGTTTCCGGGCGTTGCCCACCGCGCTTGGCGGCAGCGCGAGCGCCACGCGGCCGACCAGCTCATCGCGGTCGCTGGCGTAATGCGGCCGCAGGGTCGTACAAACCTGTTGGAGGATCGGAATGCGCTCGAACGGCAAGAAGGTGCCGACCTCCTGGCGGCCGGTTAGCTTGTCAACCTCGGCGGGCGGCTGGAGGGTGTGCCGAAACGCGGTGACCACTCCCTTGCCGTCGGGGCTCATGTCAAAGAGGTAGGTGGATAACCCGGCCTCAGCGAGCCGGCCGCCCACCACGGTAAAGATCGCTTCACGGTTCAGGTGCTGAAGGGCCTGGAGGCCGGCGTCGGCGAGCGCGCTGAACAAAGCGCCAGAGGTCCCGGATTGGACCGCATGTTCGGGGGCCATCTGCGTCACGAACTGCGGAAACCCGGCCTCCGCCAGTCGCTCGGGGCGGAAGAACCAGACCCGGCCGATTTTTTCCGCAGGGAGCCGCCCGTCACGGGCCTGCCGCCGGACCACCTCGGGGTGTCGCTTGATGGCGGCCGCGACGGCTTCGACCGACAGCAGGTTCGGTAACTTCAGCGCCAGTGAGACCGACGGTTGTGTGACGCGACGCTTCACTGCTTCCTGCAACGAAGGAAGGTCCGCCTTCCTACGTCTTATTGCCAGTGGAAACCCTGCCGTCCGGACCGATGCCGGAGCGTCGGACGATCCTGGTCACAGACGACAGCAGCGCCAACCGGGACTTGCTCTGCGGACAGCTTTCCACCCTGGGCTTTTGGACGGAAGCCGCCACCAATGGCGAGGAGGCCGTTCGCGCTGCCCGCCGGCTGAAGCCCGACCTGATCCTGATGGACATCGAGATGCCGGTGATGAACGGCCACCAGGCCTGTAAGGCACTGAAGTCGGACCCGGCGACGGCCGAGATCCCGGTGCTGATGATGACCGGCTTCGATCCGCGGCCGGAGCGCGCCAAGATGGTCGAGGCGGGTGGCGACGACTTGATCGTGAAGCCCGTCCCGATGCGCGACCTCCAGGTCCGGGTACGGGCGCTGCTCCGGCTCAAGGAATTGCGACGCGACCTCCGCAGCACCCAGGAAAGCCTGCGCGAGCTGGTGAAGAGAGAAGACCCCACCGAATCGAAGGAGCCGTTCGACGACCGGGTTGCCATCACGGCCCAGGCGCTGGCTCGGCTGATCGGCCTCGACGCCGAGGACCAGGAGGTCGCGTTCCACGCCGGCCTGCTGCATGACATCGGGCAGATCGGCCTGCCGGAAGAACTGTTGAACAAGCAGGGGAGCTACACGCCGGCAGAATTCGCGCAGATTCAGAAGCACACGATCCTCGGGGCCGAGATTGCCGGCCCCTTCCGTCCGGCGACCGTGCTGGCGCCCGCCATCCGCCACCACCACGAGCGCTGGGATGGAGGCGGCTACCCCGACAAGCTGCAGGGCCCGGCGATTCCCATGATGGCCCGCATCGTCGCCGTCGCCGACGCCTTCCACGCCATGATCACCGACCGCCCCTATCGGCCCCGGCACACGGTTGCCAGAGCCCTCGAGATCCTTGCTGCCGGGTCGGGTACGCAGTGGGATCCCCGCCTGACCGCCGCGTTCGCCACCTCGTCGTTGCCCCAACGGATCGCGGGCGTGGTCGAGGGCGACTCGGCAAAGATCGCCTAAGAAATAGTTCGGCCGGCCCGAAGGCCGGCCGAACCTAGATGTGCTATCGCCTGTCGCTTAGTTGTAGATGCAGGCTTGGCCCTGGATCGCGCCGTGCACAGTGCCCTGAGGCGGTGAGGCCTTGTAGGTGAAGATCTCCGTACCGGCCGGCGGCGGCGCCGCGGTATTCCAGCCGGTGGTCGCGCTGTGCAGCAGGTTGGCCATCAGCAGCTCCTGCTCGTTGACGTACGCCCCGGCTGCGGGAGTGACCACATCGTTAACACCCGGGATGGTCGCCGGGGTGTTCTGCCCGACCGGGTAGACGCCGTAGGTGTTCCAGTACAGGTCTGCGGCGCCCTGGATGGTCGCGCCGTCGGTCTTCATGCCGTTGCACGCGGCGCTCGAGTTCACGCCCGAGATGTTGAAAAGGACGATGGCGGCGAGGACGCCAAGGATTGCGATAACGACGAGTAACTCGACGAGGGTGAATCCACCCTGGTGGCGATGCGACCGTTTGCGCGCATCGTTGAGTATTGCGAGAAGCATATTTCTTGTCGTTTACCTCCTTAGACTCTGTCGAGAGTAAAGCCGTAATCTTGCGAGATCTGTAAAAGTTCGCTCAGCGCAGTAGCAGTTGCGTGACGGCGACCGTCATGGCGCCCAGCGCCAGCGCGACGAGCGCGAGTGCCACCAGCGGTCCACGGACGCGACTGGGCCGCCGCGGCGGGGCGAAGTCGACGCCGACTCGAGCGCGATCAGGCCGCGACACGGTTGTCACCTCCCTGTGCCGGGGTGAGGCGGTCGTACCAGCGCGTTTGCATCAGCAGGCCGAGTCCGGCGAAATGCGCCTGCCACGGAAAGCTCGGGGCGGACTTAAAACGTGTGGTTGGGACAGTGACAGCGAAATCGAAGCGCTGCTCGGCTCGCTGGACCCCTTCGGGAAGAAAGGCGAACCGCCCGCCAAGCGCCAGCGTCGTTTGTGGGTTGATTGGGACGTCGGATGTGGCGCCGCGCATGAACTTCACCAGGGCGTTGAGCGCGTGGGTGAGCTCGTCGAGCTGGGCCTCCGGGTCATCGGCGGGGGCGTCGAGGCCGAACGTCCGGAAAAATCGCGGTCGACCTTTGGCCATCAGCACCAGGGTTGCCTCGGCGGCCGCCCACTCGAGCAGCATGCCGTCGGCGACGCCCATGCCACGGGCCAGTGCCAGCGGCTTGATATCCATATGTTCGACCCGCAAGCGGGCCGCGGTCACCGCCGCCACGATGGCGTCGATCATGTCTCGCCGGGCGGCCACCAGGTAGACGGCGTAGCCGGTCTTGTCCTGGATGGTGTGCCAGGCGAAATGAACATCGGCGGCCGCCATCGGAACCTGCCGGCGACCTTCGAACTCCACAGCGCGGCCGAGCTCGCTGGGCGGCAAGCGAGGCAGTCGAAAGTCCCGAAAGGCGGTCCCGGTTTCCGGGATGGCGAGGCGGGCGCGAGTCGCGCTGAACCCGCCAGCCTCGAGCGCACTGCGAACCGCCGTCGTCAGCAGCGGCGTCGGCATCCCGTCAACAAGCGCGCCGTCAGGGAGGAGGATCTCGGTGTGGCGCGTCAGCTTCCGACCGCTGACCTCAAGGATCTTGAGCTCACGCGCCCCAAGGTCGAGGGCGAGGCGGGCGGTCACTGGAAGCTTTCCCAGGTGACCACGGATGACGTGCCCACTTCGGTGATGAGGGCGGTGAGACTCCGATTCGTTCCGGTAGCGATGACTGTTACGTTCCAGGTCGCCCCGTTGCCGTGGCACTGAATGCCTTTTCGAATTCCCACGTTGACCGTAATCGGACCGCTGGGGTAGTTGAGGGTCAACGTGCTGGTTCTTGGCGCGTTACAACCGTTGCCGTTCTTGTCATCGATGACCTGCATGGCATAGGCAACGCCGGCATCCAACGCATAGGTCGTGCGGGTATCCGCGCGCACGTTTCCCAGTCCGAGGAAGGCCGCGCTGGCAAGGGTCAGCGCCGCCCACACCAACAAGAGGAAGGCGGCGACGAATGCTAGCACCACGAGCAGCGCCTGCCCCCGCTGGCGAGCCAAGCTTCGAGGCATCAGAAACACCCGCCCGGACGGTTGCTCAGGTTGAGGACGACGGCTACCGCGCTGGCTGCGGACGGCAACATGCTGACGGTTCCGTAGCAACCGACCCAGCTGATGGAGACTCGCGTGATACCGCGCGCGGCCACCTGGTCACTTCCATTGACGGTGCGGACCAAATTCTGGGATGCATCGATGCTGTAAACGACGGATGTGCCAGGTGGCGCGCCATACGTAAGGGTCATTGGGCTGCCGGCCTGGATAGTGCAGGGACACCCCAGGGTCGTTGTCGCGCTGTTCAAGTCCCGGGTCAGCCACATGCTCGCCCGGCTGACGGCCGTATCCGCCGCGATCACACGCGCCTCGTTGCCAATCGCTCGATAGCCAACCAGGAAAGTGCCCGCCATCGCCACGGTCAGCACCGCCAAAATGGTCACGCTGACCATCATCTCGACCAGCGTGAAGCCTTGCTGCCCGCGCCTCATGGTTGCTCCTTCAGGAAATCCAGGACTTCGCTCGAGCCGTTTGGCCCGCCAACGGTGAGAATGATCTCTTGCAGGCCAACATCCGGATTGCCCGGCTGAAAGGTCGGCGGGTTGGTCAGGGCGCTGTAGTAGCGCACCTGGTAGCTGAACGTATAACCACTGCTGCTGAGGTTCTGGTAGGGCGCGGGGAGTAGGTTGTTGACCGAATAGGTCTGGCTCTTGATGTATTCGATGTCGGAGCGCGTCAGGCGGTCGAGCGTCGTCTCTTGCTGATGCCGGCTAGCGGCGAGCGTGGTCGCGGAGAACGCGCTCAGGATGGCGACGACGATGACGGCCAGCAGGGCAATCGCCACCGTGGTTTCGATCAGAGTGAAGCCGCGTAGCCGCGTCATTTCAGGGCTCCCACCAGTCCGTACATGGCCGAGATCAGCGAGACCGCGATGAAGCCGACGACCAGACCGACGGCAACCGTCATCACCGGCTCGATCAAGGAAGTCATCGCGCGGATCCGGTAGTCGAGTTCCTCTTCGTAGAAGTCAGCGGCCTGCTCGAGGTAGGTGTCCAGCGTTCCGGTTTCCTCGCCGACGCGCACCATCTGGGTCAACATGGGCGGGAAGAGGTGGGTGCGGAGCAGCGGTCCGGCAAAGCCTTCCCCGCCGGTCATCTGCTCCTTGACCGTTCCGAGCCCGCGTTGGAAAACCTTGTTGCCGGTGCCGGCGATGACGGCGTCAAAAGTCTGCCCAAGGGGAACGCCGGCCTTCAGAACCATGGCCAGCGTTCGCGCAAAGCGGTTGAGCACCGCCGAGAGGACGATCGGTCCCATGATGGGGAGCTTGAGCGAGATCTGGTCTTTCGCATACAGGCCGCGCTGCGTCCGCAAGGCCACGACGATCGCGCCGGCGAGCGCGGCGACCACGGCGCCGATCACCAGGCCCCAGGCTCGGGTGAAGGCGACGATCCCGATCAGGATCCGGGTCGACAGCGGCAGCTGCACCCGAAATTCGGCGAAGATCTTGACGAAGGCCGGCAGGGCGAAGAAGACGAGGATGATGACCACCGCCGTGGCGACGACCAGGATGACGGCCGGATAGATCATGGCCGTCCGGACGCGACGCACCGTGTTCAGGTCACGTCGCAGATACCCGGCGAGCTCCTTGAGCGTCGCTTCGAGGTTACCGGTGAGCTCGGCGACCCGGATCAGATCGACGTAGAGACTGGGAAAGACTTTGGGGTGCTTGGCCAGCGACTCGGAGAGATTCTGACCACGCTCGAGGTCATCGAGAACAGTCAGGATCACGCGCTTGAACAATGGTGACGCGGTCTCTTCGGCGATGACCGTCAGCGCCCGGGTCATCGCGACGCCGGCGCCGACGAAGGTCGCGAGCTGACGGGTGAACAGGATGAGGTCTTGTCGCGAGATCTGGTAGAGCGACGGGAAGTAGTCGGCCATCGTCTTCTTCGGCGGTGCCGGGTTGAGCTGGACGATTTTCAGGCCTTCGAGCCACAGGGCCTGCTCCGCGGCGGAGGTGCCGGCGGCCTCGATCCGGCCTTCCCGTTTCTGCCCGTGCTCCGTATAGGCCTTGTAGGCGAAGCTAGGCAAGGTTCCCCTCGCTGACATGCACCGAGCGGATCACCTCGCCGATGGTGGTGAGCCCTTCGTCGATCCGATCTACGCCCGCCGAGCGAAGCGTCGTCATGCCTCCACGGATCGCCTCATCGCGGAGTTCCTCGTGGGGCGCGTCCCGGACCAGGAGTCGCTTGAGCGCATCGGTCATCGGAAGGACTTCGAACACACCGATGCGACCGCGGAACCCGGTGTGGGCACAATTCGCGCATCCCGTTCCGTGGTGAAAGATGATGCCCTGCCCGCCGACCGCTCGATAGAATTCGAGCTCCTCGGTCGACGGCTCATAGACGGTCATGCAATCAGGACAGTTCCGGCGGACGAGGCGCTGAGCGAGCACGCCAATCACCGCCGACGTCACCATGAAGGACTCGATGCCCATCTCCAGAAAGCGGTAGATGGCGCCAACCGCATCGGTTGCATGCAACGAGGAGAGCACCAGGTGCCCGGTGAGCGCGGACTGCACCGAGATCTCCGCGGTCTCCTTGTCGCGGATCTCGCCCACCAGGATCGCGTCGGGGTCCTGGCGGAGGATCCCGCGCAGCCCGTTGGCAAAGGTTATGCCGGCGAGGCGGTTGATCTGGATCTGGTTGACGTCCTCGAAGGTGTACTCGACCGGGTCTTCGATCGTCATCACGTTCTTCTCCACACGGTTGAGCTCGTTCAGCGCCGCGTAGAGCGTCGTTGTCTTGCCGCTTCCGGTCGGGCCGGTCACCAGGATCATCCCGTAGGGCGACTGGACCAGACCGCGGAACATTTTCAGTGTGGCCGGGGTAAAGCCCAGGGTGTCGAGGCGAAGGATCGAGCGCGAACGCTCCAGCAGGCGAAGCACCGCCTTCTCGCCCCAGATGGTCTCGATGGTTCCCACCCGGATGTCGAGCGGGCGTCCGTCGACCGTCGTCTGGATCTGCCCGTCCTGGCTGTGCCGCCGGTCGACGATGTCGAGATTGGCCAGCAGCTTGACCCTGGAGATGATGGGCGCCGCCAGCGTGGCGGGCAGCCTGGTGGCGTCGTGTAGCACACCGTCGATGCGGAAACGGATGCGCAGGTGGTCCTGTTGAGGCTCGATATGAATATCCGAGGCGCGTTCCTCGGCGCCCTGGGCGATGATCAGGTCGACGATCTGGACCACCGGGGCGTCCTGCTTGACCTCGGCCAGCCGGCGGTTCGCCAGCGTGGGTCGGTACGTCTCCTCGAACGAGCGCACGTGTCGGTCCACGCCGGTGCGCAGCTTGTAGGACTGGGTGATCGCCAGATCGATCTGCGACTTGACCCCCAGCACCGGCTTGATCCGCTTGCGGGTCAGCACCTTGAGCTCGGCAAAGAGGGCGAGGTCGCCGGGGTCGACGGTGGCGACTTCAAGCTCGTCCTTGTCGATCCGGATCGGCAGGATGGTGTGCTCGCGCGCATACGACTCGGAAATCAGCGCCAGCGCTTCCTTCTCGACCCGAGCACGGGCGAAGTCGATTTGGGGCACGTCGAAGTGCAAGCTCAGGACACCGGCGAGCGCCTTCTCATCGACCACGCCTTGGGCGAGCAGCACCTGTCCGAGGGGTCGGCGTTCCCGCCGCTGCACGGCCAGTGCGCTCTCCAGCTGCTCGGGGCTTAGCAGCCCGTTTTCGAGGAGCAGCTCGCCCAGCCGCTTCTCGGGGCGCATCCCGAATCGGCCGCCAGGCTGGCGCTCGACGGCGCTCACACGGCCTCCCGCACAGGCGCTTCCAGCTGGCGCCGGATCTCCCGCAGCGAATCGGGGGTGAACCGAAGGTGCCGGCCAGGTGTCCGGAAGGCTGGCTGGATCTCGCCGCGGTTCACCGCGCGGATCAGGGTTGACTTACTGATCCCGAGCCAGCGCGCCGCCTCGCTAGTGGAAAGCGCCGGCTGCATCTAATTTCTCTCCAACCGGAGCAAACGCGTCAAGCGGGGCAAACCTGCGACCGACCTGCTAGGCGGCGAGGCGGCGAAGCTCGTCGAGGTGCTGGGTCCGCGCGGCGGCGATGTTGAAATCCACCAGGCCGGCCTTGACTAGCTCGCTGAGGCTCCGGTCCATCGTGTTCATGCCTTCCTTGCTGCCGGTCTCCAGCACGTTGCGCAGCTGGCGCGTCTTGCCTTCTTTGATCAGGTTCTGGACGGCGATCGTGTTGAGCAGAACTTCGAAGGCGGCGACCCGGCCGGGCCCATCGCGGCGGGGCAACAGTTGCTGGTAAATGACCGCCGCCAGCGTGTTGGACAGCTGCACGCGGACCTGCTGCTGCTGCTCCGCGGGAAAGACATCGACGATCCGGTCAACTGCCTGCGTGGTGTCGTTGGTGTGAAGGGTAGCCAGCACCAGGTGACCCGTTTCCGCGATCGTGATCGCCGCGGCGATGGTCTCGAGGTCGCGCATCTCGCCGATCAGGAGCACATCGGGGGTTTGGCGCAGGGCCGCCCGTAAGGCGTCCGCGAAAGACGCCACGTCCGCGCCGACCTCGCGTTGTTCGACAATACTGCGCTGGTGCCGGTACACGTACTCGATCGGATCCTCGATGGTGATGACATGGCAGGGGCGGGTCATGACGATGTCGTTCAGCATCGCGGCCAGCGTCGACGATTTGCCGGAGCCTGTGGGGCCGGTCACCAGGATCAGGCCCTGGTTCAGCCGAGTCAGTCCACGGACCACCATCGGCACGCCGAGCTGATCGTGGTTAGGAATCTGGTAGGGAATCAGCCGCAACGCCATGGCGACCGACCCCCGCTGTTTGAAGGCGTTGATCCGAAATCGCGCCTGGCCTTTCCAGTTGAACGAGAAGTCAATATCACCCCGGGCCTGGAAGGTGGCCCAGCGCTCGGGGGACAGCAGCTCCCGGGCCATCTGCTCGACCTGTTCGGGACGAAGCGAGTCGCGCGCGATTGGCACCAGCCCGCCATCCTTTCGCATGTGCGGCGGGGCGCCCGCCGTCAAGATCAAGTCGGACGCTATCTGCTCGAGCAGGACCTGCAGGTAGGCGTCGATGATCAGGGGGTGGGGCTCAGCATGCTGGCCAGGAACTGCCATTGATGGACATCATGTGCAACCTGCTCGGCGCAGCCTTCTTGCTTCCGCTTGGGGCCGCACTGGGCAGCTTCTTCGAGGTCGTGCTCGATCGCGTTCCGCGAGGGGAGTCGCTGCTGTGGCCGCCGTCCCATTGCCGCACCTGCCGGATCCGCCTGACTGCTGACGAGCTGATCCCGGTGATCAGCTACCTGGCGCAGCACGGCCGCTGTCGAGCCTGCGATACGCCGATCGGCCGCGGCGTCCCGATCCGGGAAGCGCTCAGTGGGCTCGCCCTGGCCCTGCCCTGGGCGGTCGCCGGCTGCAGCCGTCCGATCGCCGCGCTGATCGCGGGCTTCGCACTGCTGCTGGCGATCTGGATCGCCCAGAGTGTCCGGCAGGCGCGCCGCTCGCGGGCCGGTTCCGCCCGCAATTAACCCTGTCCTTAGCTCGTTATCCATGCTGCGGTGGCGGGATGAATCTCACACGACCCCTACTGCGTAGTGGGATCGGCGTGCGCCGTATCCTCGCCCTCGCCATGCTGCTCGCGGCCGTGGCCGCTGTGGCCTACCTCGAGCGGTGGGTTGGCGGCACCCTGGACCTCCGCTTGCTCTATTTCCTGATCGTCCTCAGCGGCGCGGTCTTACTGCCGCGCCTGGTCGCCCTGACGGTGGCGGTGGCCGTGGCGGTTGTCAGTGTCGGCATCAGCGGCGCTCAGGACGTCAGCCTCGTCGTCAACGGGCTAACCCACCTTCTGATGTACGGCTATGCTGCGCTGCTGACCAACAACTGGGAGACGGAGCGTCGCCGGCTGATGCGGATGAGTCGCGTCGACGAATTGACGGGCCTTCCCAACCTGCGTGCGCTGCAGGAGCAGCTCCCGTCGCGGCTCGGGCCTGCCGCACGGACCGGCCGGCGAATGGCAGTGATGATGATGGATGTCGATGGCTTCAAGGCGGTCAACGACCGCCTGGGGCACGGCGTTGGGAACGAGCTCTTGAAGGAAGTAGCGAACCTGCTCCGCTTCGCGGTCCGAGTGGGCGACGAGCCCTTTCGGTTTGGTGGCGATGAGTTCGTCCTCCTACTCTCGGATGCCGATGGCGCCGGCGCGAAGGTGGTGGCCTCGCGCATCCAGGAGATCTACGGCTCGATGGGGCAGACCCTGCGCGGCACCGACGTCGAGGTCTCCTTCAGCATCGGGATCGCCGTCTTCCCGGAAGATGGCGGGACGCCCGAGACGTTACTGGAGCGGGCGGACGAGGCGCTGCTCCGCGCCAAGCGGAGTGGGACAGGAACGATCGCTCGCTACCAACAGCAGACCGCCGCTTAAGGCCGGCAGGTGAACGACTGCGGCGCAACCGCAAAGGCTGGGTTCGTGAAGATGAGCTGCTCGCTACCATTGCTGGCCGGGATCCACTGGTCCGCCGCCACGGCGTGCGCGCTGGTGTCCCCCACTGCCACCACGATCGACTGCAGCGGCTGGACTTGCGTACCATTGCTGTCCTTACGAATCCACTGGTAGGTCACGGTTCCGCCGACGCCATTGGTGCGGAAGGTGCCATTGGCCGTAATGGTGTCGAGCTTGCACTTGTTTGATCCGTTGACCTTCCACGCCACGATCTCAGTCGGTGTGCCCGTGAAGCCAAATGGGACCGGTGTCGGCGTCGGCGTTGGTGTTGGTGTCGGTGTTGGTGTTGGCGTGGGGGTTGGTGTCGGTGTTGGTGTTGGCGTGGGGGTTGGTGTCGGTGTTGGTGTTGGAGTGGGGGTTGGTGTCGGTGTGGGTGTAGGCGTGGGCGTTGGGGTCGGAGTAGGCGTAGGCGTGGGCGTTGGGGTAGGCGTCGGTGACGGAGTAGGCGTGGGCGTCGGCGTCGGCGACGCACTCGGGCTGGCTGATGGAGACGCACTCGGGCTGGCCGATGGTGACGCGCTCGGGCTGGCCGATGAAGAAGGAGTCGCGCTCGGTGAGGCTGACGGACTCGCGCCGCCGCTCGGCGACGTCGAGGCGCTGGCGCTGGCCGACGCGCTACCGGATGGCTTCGAGGTGGGGGACGATGTCGGTGCTAGCGCGATCGGCCGCGCCGAGCTATTCGGCCGGACCGCGAAGAACCTGGGCGGAAGGTTGAAGGTTGGGACCAGCAGCCAGAAGGGTGCGTGCGGGTCATCCGAGAAGTAGAGGCTCGCCGCCGAGTCGGCTGCGGTCCCGGTGGCATCGATGCGGAAGGGACCGATCTCCCAGTCGGCGGGAATGGCCCGGACGACGAAGAAGACAAGAATCAGTGCGCCAGAGAACACAAGGAAACCGAACCCACGCCGCCGGCGACGATCCGACTCGCGACTCGGGCGAGGCATCTTGCTGACTGGCGCCGCGGCGACGACGGGCTTCGCCATCGCCGTCGCTGGAACGGGGGCGGCCACCTGAGTCGCCGAGGGAATGGCTGCGGCAGCCTCCACGGCCGGATTTATTTCTGTGTGCTCGGGTTCGATCGGCGCATCCGCTCGGGCCGCGGTGGCACCACCGGTCAGCTCCTGCAGCTTTGCCCTGGCGGGGCTGATTGGGGCGAGGGGTTGCGCCGTTACCCCTGGGGTAGCGGAGCCAGCATCCGGCACAGGCGGCTTCGCCAGCTTGGCAAGCCGATCCTGTAGCTGTGCCTTATCGGCGGCCTGATCCTGCGGTGGTACGGCACGCCATGGGAGGAGGCGCATGTGCGATCACCGTAGCGCTGGTCGCTTACGACCCCTCTTTCGCGCGTTGTCAGGCCGCGGTCAAGCTGCGACAGCGGTGTGACAATTGCTTCGCAAGCGCGTGCCAGAGGGAGCTCAGCCGGGAGGCCAGGCCATCGTGCGCCCACCCAACAGGTGCAGGTGCAGGTGATAGACGGTCTGGCCCGCCTGGGGACCTTTGTTGAACACCAGGCGGTACCCGTCGCGATCGATCTTGCGCTCGTCGGCGATCTGGTTGGCCACGTAGACCATCCGGATCAGCATCGGCGCGTGGGCGGGTCGGAGATCGTGAACCGTGGGAACGTGCTCCTTCGGGATGACCAGGATGTGCGTCGGCGCTACCGGCCGGATGTCCTCGAAGGCGACGAACTCCTCATCGCGGAAGACTTCCTTGGCCGGAATCTCGCCAGCGAAGATCTTGCAGAAAAGGCATTCGTCGGCCACCGGCCAAGCTTACCCGCAGAGAAGACCATCGGGGCTCGGTGCCAGCGGACGAACGGTGGCGAGCGACCCCAGGGTTTGGCCGCGCTCCGGTGCGCGCACCGTGATGTAGTTGTCGCTGAGCCCGCGCATCTGTTGCGGCAGGCGCCGGTCCCAGATTACCTCGAGGTCGCGGTCGATGAAGCGAGCCTCGTAGGCCCGCTGCTGGGCGTCCGCCTGCAACTGCAGCTGGTGACTGCGATCCCGGCTGACCGGGTCATCCACGGGAAGGCCGAGCCGAGGGGCGGCCGTCCCTGCCCGTGGCGAATAGCGAAAGATATGCATGCCGGTGAGTCCTGCGTCCCGCGCCACCGCCTGGGTGTCGGCGAAGTCCTCATCGGTCTCACCCGGGAAGCCGACGATGACGTCGGCAGTGACGGCCAGATCCGGCGATTGGTTGCGAAGGGCGGCGACGACCTCGAGGTAATCGCGGCGGCGATACAGGCGCCCCATCCGCTTCAGCACGCGGTCGCTGCCGGACTGAAGCGGAATGTGCAGATGGCGGCAAAAGCGTGGCGCGCCGGCCAGCTCGATAAGGTCTGGCGTGATGTCATTGGCGTTGATCGAACTGAGGCGAAGGCGCGCCGGTGCGATGGCGTCGAGCAGCCGAGCCACGAAGGGCGCGAAGCCCAGGTTGCGGTCGCGGCCGAAGGCGCCGAGGTCGACGCCGGTCAGCACGATCTCGCCGTAACCCTGGGCAACCGCCTGCTGCGCGCGGTCGATCAGGTCGGCTTCCTCTTCGCTGCGGGACACGCCCCGCGTCCGCCACACGATGCAGTAGGTGCAGCGGTGATTGCAGCCATCCTGCACCTTGAGGAAGAAACGCGAACGGGCAAAGGTGGTCGATCCGCCGGCCGCTGCCGGCTCGAAGTTCGACGAGAGGTAATCGAAGATCTCGCGCTTGCGGGCGTTGGGAAAGGCCACGTCGACGTCGGGGACTGCCGACACACGCGGGTTCGGGTTGTCCACGTGACATCCGGTCAAAACGAGATGCGCCTCCGGGTGCCGCCGTCGCAGGCCGTGGACCATGGTGCGCAGCTTGCGGTCCGCCTGCGCCGTGACGGTGCAACTGTTGATGACGCAGATGTCCGCCTGCTCGTCCGTGTCGGAGACGGTGAAACCGGCGCGCGCCAGCCGGTCGCCCAGCTCGGCCATTTCCGCGAAGTTCACCTTGCAACCGAGCGTTTGGATGGATACGTTCATTACCGTTGGACGAGGATAGCAGCGGCCACGATCGGCGCCAGGCGGGCGCGCAGAATGCGCGGACCGAGGTTGACGGCGGCGGCGCCGCGGGCTCGCAGGGTGGCCAGCTCGCTGTCGGTCCAGCCGCCTTCGGGGCCGACCGCGATGGTGTAGGCTGCCGATCCGTCGATGGCTTGGGCCAATGAGAGGGCCGCGGACGGTTCGAGCGCGAGCAGGCGGCCATTGCTCGACTCGCCGAGGGCCGATGCCAGCGTGACCGGTCCCGACACCGTCGGGATGGCGCCGCGATGACTCTGTTCGGCGGCGGATTCGACGATGGCTTGCCAGCGGGTCAGTCGCCCAACCGGTGGCCGGCCGATGGAGCGGGCTGCCTGGACGGCGACAAACCGCTGGATGCCGGCCGCGGTGCCGGCTTCGAGCACGGCGTCGAAATCGGGATTGGGCAGCACCGCTTGCAACAACGTGACCGCGGTGCTGGCTTCCCCCCGTGCCGGCCGGTCCGTCAGCACACGGGCCTCGACGCGTGCACCCGCCACGGCGACGACCTCTACCTCGTATTCGCGCCCGGCAAAGACCGCGACCCCGCGCTCACCCGGACGAACCCGCAGGACGCGGGCGAGGTGGTGCCCACGTTTCCCGTCGATCTGGACCGAGCCGCCCAATGCCGGCATGGCATCGACAAAAGTCCAGAACATGCCGGCATCATGCTATCGGGGCTACCGGGCGACGGAAGCTCCGACAGGAGGCGTTGTATTCGCCAGCATGGCCACGCCTCGTCCAGCGGCCCTCCAGCTACATCGTGCGACGGTCAGGGTTGCGGCGGTCTCATTCTGGGGGCTGGCGACGATTGTGATGGCCACCAACTATCTGGGAAGCGGCCTGCAAGTCAACTACCCGACCGAATGGGGAATCACCGCGATTGCCTGCGCGGCCGGGGTGGTGTGCTGGATGTTGCCATGGGCGGAGATCCCTGCCAGGTGGTTCGTCCCGGTGGTCTTTGGTGGAATCGCGATGCTGACCGTCGGCGTCTTCGCCACGGGTGGCACGCAGTCGCATTTATCCGTGCTCTACCTCGTGATCGTCGTCTTCACCGCGTCGATTCTCGAATTCCAGACGGCGGTTGTCGTGCTGATTACGGCGATCCTCGCGTCTGCCCTGCCGCTGGCGATCTGGGGCTGGGACAGTTACTACGCGCGCTCCATGGTCCTGCTCGCGGCGTCGATGGTGATTTGCGCGTATGTCCCGGCGCTCGTGCGCAAGGCGTTGCGCGCGGAGAACCAGGTGGCCGAACAGCGACGCGAGGAGCTGGAACAGAGCTACCTGGCCACCGTCGCCGCGCTTGCCGCCGCGCTCGACGCCAAGGACCGCCATACCGAGGCACACTCCCGGGAGACCGCCGCGCTCGCCAAGGCGGTCGGTCAGCGCCTCGGGCTCACGGGAGACGTGTTGCGCTTCCTCGAGTACGCTGCGCTGCTCCACGACATCGGAAAGATCGGCATGCCCGGCTACATCCTGAACAAGCCGGGGCCCCTCGATGACGAAGAGATGGCTGTCATGCAGGAGCATCCGGTAATCGGCGAACGGATCGTGGCCTCGGTCCCATTCCTGTCGCGGATCCGACCGGTCGTCCGAGCGGAGCATGAGCGATGGGACGGCGGCGGCTACCCGGATCGGCTCAGTGGCGAGCGAATTCCCATTGAGGCGCGCATCATCCATGCCTGCGACGCGTTCCAGGCGATGGCCAGCGACCGCCCCTACCGCCGGGCCCGGCCGCGCGCGTGGATCGTGGAGGAGATCCGAGCCCAGGCCGGCCGGCAATTCGATCCGCGCGTGGCGCGCGCCCTGCTCGAGGTCGTCGAATCCGGTGAGGTTGTCGTCGCGGGGACGG
>WNFD01004955.1_pt1 | contig 16596 bp, 14 predicted proteins | sample 5400491 | NCBI WGS metagenome assembly WNFD01 (sample SAMN13153343, study PRJNA577476) | soil metagenome | isolation source: 120 cm saprolite under Douglas fir tree site 2 hole 2 replicate 2 | place: USA:California | collected 2015-04-18 | reverse complement strand
CGGAAACTGTGCTGGCTTCGATTTCAGCTTTGGAATCCGAAGGAATCGTCAACTCGACCGCACCGTTCACCGAACTCAGTTCGACGGAGGAGCCAGCCAGTTCGTCGAACCGCGCGTCGAGGTGGCCGTTGATGGTGGAGAGTTCGGCGCGGCCCGCGAGATTGTGGGCTGCCAGTTTGCCGTTGATGCAGGAGGCGCGCACTTCGCCGGTCACTCCAGCCACATCGAGTGAGCCGTTAATCAGCTTGATTTCATCCAGCCGAACGGCCCGCGGTACGGTGAGCGTGTATTCGACGCCAGCCGGATTGTCGTGCGAACCCCAATTGAGGTTGTGATTGCGGTCGGGATACCTGGTGTGAATCGACACATAATCTTTGACTGCATCAATTTCGATCCGCACCTCATCGAGCCTTTCCTTTGAGTCGGCATACTTCACCGCATCCACCTTTACTTCATTGCGATCCCAACTGGAGATGTGAACCGAGCCGTTGATGTTGTCGAGGTCCACATGGCCGGCGGGAGAGATCGTATAGCTTTGATGAAACTCCTCGGTGAATGCTCCGCGGCGATCGGAAGCTTGCGCTCCCAGGGCGAGAACGAAAAGCGCGCAGATCGTTCCCAGGACCGTGGCCGTCCGGGCGGGAAATTGGCGTAGGCGATTCATATCTTTCCTCCGTTTAAACGTTAGACGGAGTGATTGGCAATTGGTGAGTCCCGGCGAAAAGCTCTAACCCGTAGCGGCAGAAGCGGAAGGAACTTTGGCTGCGTTCTTCTTGCCTGCTTCTGTCAGCAAGTAGACTCCCAGTATGGTCATTTCGGGCTCAATCGGATGGCGGTAACGCTGCCCGGGAAAGACCACGTAATAAATCGCCGGATACAACAGGATCAGCCAGAATAGAAGCCAGGCGCCGGGTTTGTGTTGGCGCAGAGCGCGACCCAGGCCCCAGAACATCAGCACGGAAGATGCCAGGAAGAGAGAGTTCTTCACTTCGGCCAGCCACCAGATTTTTGCCAGCCGCGGCGGTCCAGCCCAAAAATAAATGAAGCGCTTGAGGCAGAGAACGGCAAAGCGGGCGTAATCCGATTTGATGTAATCGACCGCCTGCCGTTTGCGCATGGCAACATACGCCAGTTCGCCCATCGTGGTGTACTGGCGCATGGCGTAGATATCTTGCGTGGGGTGCAGATACTGCATCCAGGTGCCGTCCGCGCCATTGCCGTTGCCCAGGCGCAGTTCCGCGCCGAAATTGTCGCGGATAAAAATGAACTTGCCGAAGGTCTGATAGTTGCGCACCAGCCAGGGGGTGATACAGGCAATGAAAATTAGCGAGGCCAGCACAACGCCTGCCAGCGACGGCTTATGTCTCCGTGCGCGGTGATACCAGGCCCACAATCCCGAGGCCGGCAGGAACGAGAGCAGCACGGTGCTGCTCAGGGCCGCGATGCCCCAGAGCAAGCCGAACCAAGCCCAAGGTTTTTGTCCATCGTGCTCCTGCATCGTAAGCGTTAACCAGAAAATAACGGACATCAGGAACGCCGAGAAACTTGTTTCCCACACCCAGCGCGTGCACCAGTACATTACGTAAGGAAGCAGCGCCCAAGTCCAGGCCGCGCCGACGGCGACTTTTTCGGAAAAGATGCGTCGTCCGATGAGAAAAATCGGGATGCAGGTCAGCGCTGAAAATGTGCTGTTGACGGTGAGCAACACGAAAGCCGACGCTTGGGAGTAGATGCCGAATATGTGGAAGACGCCGGCAGTGAGGTACGGATAGAAGGGCGGCTCCCAGGCAGTGGCGCCGGTGGGCGGACCAAAGGGATTACTGAAGCCGTGCCCGGAGGCGATCGCCGCGCCGATGCGTCCCATCTCCCAGCCGAATCCGAAGTTGTTATCGATGTTCTTGAACTTGAAGGTGTGGCCGACGAGGATCCAGCCCACGCGAAGAAACAATGCAATGGCCACCATCCAAAACTGCGACGTGCGGATATCCAGCCATGCGTTGACAAGCCACCTGGGTATGCGTTCGCGGTCGGGAACCACGGCAGGTCGTGGGTGCATGGGTGACTCTATTTGTAGCTGAGCCGCGACAATGCGGCAACTCAACAACCATGCCAGAATTGATTGACCGTTGCGACGCTTATCGCCGCTGAGGTCCGTCCCTGGCTACTGGCCGAGTCCCCGGACTGTATAATTGCAGTGATCTTTGTTGAGCGGGGTCATTCATGGGCTGGCTGCAAAATAAGTTCGAAAAAAATTTCATGATCAGCACGGTCGACTACGTCTTCAACTGGGCGCGGAAGTCCGCCGTCTGGCCGATGACGTTCGGCTTGGCGTGCTGCGCGATCGAAATGATCGCTTCCTCGACCGCGCGCTTTGACATCGCGCGATTCGGCTCGGAAGTGTTTCGTCCCAGCCCGCGCCAGAGCGATTTGATGATCGTTGCCGGCACCGTGACTTTGAAGATGGCGCCGGTGGTGAAGCGCATCTATGACCAGATGCCGGACCCGAAGTGGGTGATCTCGATGGGCGCGTGCTCGTCGGTGGGCGGGCCGTTCAACACTTATGCAGTGCTGCAGGGCGTCGACAAAATCGTGCCCACGGATGTTTACGTCACCGGCTGCCCGCCACGGCCGGAAAATCTTTTCTATGCGCTACTGAAACTGCAAGACAAAATCGATACCATGACGCTGGCCAAGAAACCCACGGAAGTTCGCCTCGATCCCAACATGCTGGAGAACTTCAAGCGCCAGGTCATGATCGCGCAGACGATGCAGCCGAAGTAGCTGTCAGCTCTGAGCCATCAGCCGTCAGCAAGACAATGTAGGAAGGCCATCAGCAAGGCCTCTGTGGAGGCAGCCGCCCTCGGCTGTCCGCCGAGCAAAGCTCGGCAATTCTTCTCGAGGATTGAAGTGACACATGCCGGACTTCATCAAGCTCACCACTGAATCCGAACTCCCGCCCACCGACGAAGCTAAGGAATTCCCCTGCGGCGACAAAACCATCTGCATCGCCAACGTGAACGGCGCTTACAGCGCAATGGACAACGTCTGCCTGCATCGCGGCGGCCCGCTAGGGCAGGGAATGGTTGAGGGTGGCAAGGTTGTCTGTCCGTGGCACGGCTGGGCTTGGGATCCAAAGACCGGTGAGGCGTCACAGAATCCCAACGCGAAGGTTGCTGTCTACCCTATAAGAGTGGATAATGGGGATGTGCTGCTGCAGATTTAGACCGCGATAGGATGGGGGTCTTGTTATCATGGAATAGTCGTACGCAACCTCCACAACCTCCTCCTGCAAGCCGCCCGCAACAGCCCGCCACTGCTCCTGCCAACGCTCTGAATTCGGGCGATCAGACTAGTTCCCAAAACTCTGGAAGTGACTGATGTCAGCGGCAGGCATGGCTGACCCCATCGAGCACCTCGCCGATTTTATTCTCTATGTGATGCCCGGGTTTATAGCTCTGCAGCTCTATCGGGCAAAATACCCTGTCAAGGGACTTAGCGAATTCTTGCAGGTTTCATGGTGTCTGATTTACGGCATTGTGCTGGCAGGCACAGTTCGGTGGGTCGATCACAGATTCCTGAAAGGCTCTCTGCATAGCGATGAAGGTGGCCTCCCCTGGTTGCGATTCATCGTAGCTTTGGGCGTTGCGGGTGTCTTTCTCGGGATTCTGTTGATTTCTGTTCGATGGGCAAGGTTCACCCTATCAAAGAAATATGAGAAGCTTCGTGGGTTGGAACCAGATCCCCAGAGTATAGGGGCCAAGGTTAATCAGCAATCCAGCGAGTACGCCGTCGTTTATCTCGATGACGGCGCTATTTACTTGGGGTGGATCAAGGAATACACGTACGTTCCCGACGCTGAAAGTAACGATTTCCTGCTCGCGGGAGCCAAGAGAGTGGATGAACGCCTCAACACGGTCTACCTCGTTAACGGTCAAGGCGTCTATCTCAACACGAGGAACGTGAAACGAATAGAGTTCGTCCTCTAGAGAACACTCTGTCCAACTCGCCTACCCCAAGTACTTCAGAAATCTCCCCGGCTGATTCTCGTACCCCGGAAACACGTCGTTCAAATTCTTGTTCCCCATGTGCCGCGCCACAGCCTCGCCGAGCACCTGTCGAAAATCCGTGGTTAATGCCAAATCGCGGCCCTCGTAAAGTTGTGACTGGTCGAGCCCAGGCCAGCGCCCGTAAACTTTACCGCCCTTCACCGGTCCACCTAAAACGAACATCACGTTGGCATGTCCGTGATCGGTGCCGCGGTTGCCGTTCTCGCGCGCGGTGCGGCCGAATTCTGACATGGTCACGACCACCGTGTCTTCCCCGAGGTCTCCGAGATCGGTCCAGAAAGCGGCGAGCGATTGCGAGAAGTCGCGCAACACATTGGCGATCTGGCCCTGGGTTGAGCCTTCGTTGACGTGATGGTCCCATCCACCGATGTCGGCAAACGCCACCTGCACGCCGAGATTCGCCTTGATGAGCTGCGCCAGTTGTCGCATGCTGTCGCCGAAGCGTCCCCTGGGATACGTGGCGCCGGGCGCCGGCTTGTACTTCGCGGGGTTCGCGGACTTCAGCATTTTGACCGCATCAAACGTTTCCTCGCCAGTGCCATGCAGCACGGTGTCAAGTGAATGGCCGTACATGGCTTCGAACGTGGCTGCAGTCGGCGAAGCTTTTGCATTGCGTCCGCCCACCGAAAAGTCGTTGATATTATTTATCGCGATCGCAGGCTCGAGACCGCTCAAGATGCGGGGAATCGACGGGCCCAGGGCTACGGCTTCGAAGGGAGATTTTGGCGACGAATGCGGCAGGTTGCGCAGCGAGCGGTTCAGCCATCCGTCGTCCGTGGACTTCATGCCGGGAGTGCCGGACTCCATGAAATCCTGCGCATCGAAGTGCGAGCGATTGGGGTCCGGCGATCCCGCGGCGTGCACAACCGCCAGTTGACGCTGCTGCCAGAGCGGCTGCAATGGCGCGAGCGAAGGATGCAGGCCGAAGAATCCATCGAGATCAAGCACATCTTTGCGCGGAATATTGATGCTGGGCCGCATGGCGTAATACTGCGGCTCCGCATGCGGCACCACAATGTTCAGTCCGTCAGCCGCGCCGCGCTGGAAGATGACGACCAGGTGTTTGTTGCGCGCGCCCGGCTCCGTCATGCCCCTTGCGGCACGAGCAAGAAAGCTCGGCACCGCCGCCGTACCGACGAGGGCGAGGGCGCTGTTGCGCAAAAAGACGCGACGAGTAAGTGTCATAAGATTTCCCGTGGAGACGTAGCTTGCTACGTCTTGCCCGCGGCCAAAAAAGACGTAGCAAGCTACGTCTCTACGTTGGCTTTATCTCCTCTGAAACTCCGGCGAACCGAGCAGCAAACCCGCGATCATACTGACATCGGAAGAATGAGGTACGGGTGTTCCTGGCGGCGTCCCGACTTGCGCCGCGATCGAGTCGTGTGTCTGCTGAGAAACGCCGCCGACCAGTATGCTCGCTTCGAGTGTGGAAAGTGTCACACTCGGATCCGCCGGCGCGGGATTGCTTCCAGCCAATTGAGCCGCGTCCAGTTTCACGCCTCGGATCTTGCCGCTGGTTAAGGCCAATGCAAAATTCATACGATTGAGCAATGACGAAGAACTCACCCAGGTTTCCGCTTTCATAGAATAGCCCGTAGGCGGCTGCGCGCCATATAGAGGCATGCCCATGGTATTGAGTTGCCGGGTCAAAGGCAAAGCATCGTCGACCTCGGCGCCAGTGGCTCGTACCGCGGAGGCCACGAATTCCAGCGGCGTCTTTACTTTTGCGCGGTAGCTTGTGTCGTCCCAAAACTCGGGCGAGTGGAACAGCGTGCCCAGCACCTCGCGGATATCGCCTTTTTTCTCCAGAAATGTTTTCGCCATGCGATCGACCAAAGCCGGGGATGGATCGTCCGAGACGAAGCGCTGCGCGAGCTTCAGCGAAATGAAGTGCGCCGTCTGCGGGCTCGTGGCCAACTGATGCAATACTTCCAGGCCTTCGCCTTCGCCCTTGGGCTTGATGCGATGCCCCAGCACGAACTTGGGGCCGGGCTCATGCATTCGCGGCTCGAACTTAAAGCCCCCGCCTTCCTCTGGCTTCTCAATGGTCCATCCCGTAAAAACTCTGGCAACCTCGGTGACATCGCGCTGCGAGTACCCGCCGTTCACGCTCAGGGTGTGCAGTTCAAGAAGTTCGCGGCCGTAATTTTCATTGAGGCCACTGGGGCGTTTGCCCTGAGTGGGACGCGGCGGCCTTTGGGGATACCGCCGCCCATACCGGCCGTAAGGCCGCGGCGAAAGCCCCATAGCCCGCGCCGAGTCCGGTCCTACACTCATCCAATTATCAAGGTAATACAACATGGCCGGACTTTTCGCCGTGGCTACGAGCAGGTCTTCGAACTTGCCAAGCGCATGCGGACGAATTGCATCCCGTTCGTAGCTGGTCAGCATCATGCGGTCGAGACCTTTGTCCACGAAAACGTTGAAGTGGTTGATCCAGAAATCGGTCATCACTTCGTCCAATTGGCGCTGGCTGTAGATGGCGCGCAAAAGTTTAGCCTCGACCAGTTCGCTCGTGACCACGACCGACGGGTTGATCAAGGCGAGTAGCGTTTCTTTCTGCTTTGGGCTCAGGCCTTCAAGAAACTCTTGCCCCTTACCGCCGCGCAAAGAGTCGGCAAAGGCAATCTGTGACGCCGTCGGCATGCCGAGAATTTTCTTGAAGCGCTGATCCGCAGGAAGGCTGGGCAATTGCTGGATTTCAAGATCGGCATAGAGCTCATCTTCGCGACGACGCGCCTGCTCTTCTTCCTCGGGAGTCGTCTTAGCTGGCGCTGCGGCACGCGACGCGCTCGCCGCCATAGTATCCTCGTCGCCGGAAGTGTTCATGTTCGCAGAAGCGTCGGTGCCTGCGGATTGCATTGTGTCGGTGGCAGCGCCGTTCATTCCAGTGTTTTCTCCAGGATTTTCCGTGTTCGCACTGGCGCCTTCCTGGGCTCCATTCGCAGCCATCGCGGACTGCTCGGCGGAGCTGTTACCGGCTTTGTCTGAAGCGGCTACGGGCGCACTCTTGCCGGCCTCTTCCTTGTGTTCCTTACGATCCCGAATGCGTGCGAGCTGGACTTGGTAGATTACCCGGCGTGCCGGATCCGACGGCATCGACCGCCTGCCATTCATCACTTGATTGATCTCCTGAGAATCGGGAAATTCCTCGGCCATCTCCCTCGTGCTCATGCGAAGGGTGCGGAACGGCTCCAAGCGAGGGTTGAGAGCGCTGTCGTCGATCTTGTCGGGATGCAGTTGCAGATCAATCCAATGATCGACGCCCATCGTCATTACCCGCTGCACATCCCCGGGACGCGGACCGAAGGTCAGGCGATTGAGCGCGTGCAAGGCGCGCTTCGGATCACTTGGTCCGGAGACCGCGTGGTCCTTGTCATCTTTGTCTTTATCCTTATCCTTTTTACCGGCAAGCAACTGCGTGACCGTACACGCCAGGCTGAGGCATAGAAGAACAAGAGTGAACTTTGTGCGGCTTGAACGCATTGGACTCCAATAAGGGAAAAGGCGAGAAACTCCTTCAATTATCAACCCAAAGGGAGAAAAAAAGTTGCTGGCGCGAGTACTAAGACGATGGGGCTAGGAGCCAGGAGCTGGAAGCTGCCACTAAGTCAGATAAGTCTTCCCGCGAGATACCTTGTGTTGCAGATCGGCTGCCAACTGGTCCACATCGCCGGGCGCGATGTTCACCGACATGTGTTCGGCGAGCAACGGAGTGCGATTGCTCCCCACGGCGTCGCGCCGCACCTGGATCAAAAAGGCTTGCACGACGTTGGGATCGTATTTTTGCGGAGTCAGACGCACCAGATCGCTCAGCGCGCCGCCAAGCGAGAGAGATTCGCGATAAGGACGCGTGCTGGTCATCGCGTCGAAAGTATCGGCCAGCGCCATGATCCGTACCGGCATCGGCAATTCTTCGCCGGCGAGAGCGTCGGGATAGCCGGAGCCGTCGCTGCGCTCATGATGCCAGCGCACCGATTCGTGAATCTTTGGCCAGGGGAACTCGACGCTGCTGACAATCTGATAGCCGACCACGGTGTGGTCCGCCATTTCGCGAAACTCTTCGGGATTCAGCGCACCTGGCTTGCCGAAGAGGCGGCGGTCCACAGCCACCTTGCCAATGTCGTGGAGATATCCGGCGCTGCGCAGAGCGGCTGCCTCGCCGGCATCGACGCCCATGGCTTCGCCTATCGCAGCGGCATAGCGGCCAACACGCAGGGAATGTCCGTGGATGTTGACATGCTTCACGTCGATGGCCGTCGCGAACGCTTCCAGTGCCGTGTCATAGAAACCGTGCAGGGAGGCCATGAGGCGCAAATTTTCCGTCACGCGTTGCGCCAGAGTTTGCGTCAGAGCGTGATTCTGCACCGCCAGCCCAATGTAGTTGCACAACAACTCCATGGCATCCAGTTCCGCTGCTTCGTAAGGCGCATCGCCGGGGCGCCGTCCCAGGGCGACCACGCCCGCCAGTTTGCCCGATGCTTTGAGCGGAGCCACGCATTTGAAAAGTTCGGGCGCCACATTGCCGTTGGAGCTGAGAAAAACGGAATACGTGGAAGCGTTCAGAAGGATCGGTCCGCGCGCAGCGTTAAGAGCGTGAGCGTGCTTGGGCAGAAGAGGAATGAACGCAGGCTCGGGCAGCATGGCGAAACCCTCTGCCGCCACCGAGGTCAGCATGGTGGGCTTTTCGTTGAAAATAAAAAGAGCGCCTTCGCGCGCGCCTGCCGCCTCCATTGCCGCCGAGAGCATCCGGCGCGCGGTTTCGGAAAACTCGCGCTCCGCCGTCAGCGCCGGCCCCAGTTCGGAGAGAGCTTCTACGGTGCGCAACAGCCTGCGGAAATTGTTGGTCTCCACGGTCACGATTAGCGGCGCCACAGCGCGAGCCAAAATGAGCGTAACATGCGCGAACCCGCGCCGGGAGCCACGCTTGTTGGTTAGTTTGGTGCAGTGCTGACGCGGGTAAAAAGAGTGACCAGGCTGATTCCGGGCTGGCTGCCGCGGCGTTCAAAAATGCTCGCGCAGTTCCGCGAAGCGGCCCACGATCAGAAGTCTCTGCGGTGGGGTGGCGGCGTCCACTTCTTCATGCTCCAGAATCCAGGTATTGCCGTGCGGCACGAATACGGCGTGCAAACCCGCCGCCAGCGCGGGATTGATGTCAGACCTAGGACTGTTGCCGATCATCCAGGTGGCTTCGTGTGTTAGCGAATGCTTTTCGATCAACCCCTGATAGGCCGCGGCATCCTTCTCCGCAACGATTTCCGTCGCCGCGAAATATTGCTTTAGTCCAGATCGCTCGATCTTGCCCGTTTGCTCCGCGAGCGCACCTTTCGTCATCAGAATCAGCCGATGCCGCGCGGAAAGATAATGCAGCGTTTGAGAAACTTCCGGCAAAAGCTCCATCGGATGGTCCGCGACCGAGTGGGCGAAGCTGCTGATTTGCGCATGCAATTCCGGCGTAACCGGACTGATGCTCAGCCGCTCAAACGTATTCACCAGCGCGTGCGCAAAGCTGTGCAGCCCGTATCCGTGCTTCACAATGCATTCCCGCTCCACATCATTGAGCACTTCGCGCACTTGCTCGGGAGAAAACTCGTGATGATTGAGAAACGAAATGAAGCGGACGATGGCCCGCTCGAAGTAGATGTTGTTCTCCCAGAGAGTGTCGTCCGCGTCGATGAGAAGCGTTTGGGTTTCGGTCGTGCCAGGCAAACGCGCAATCCTTGAGGAAGCTTCCTATCCCACCCAATCCACTCTGGCCTCTGGCCCGATAATCCCCGCCTTATGCCCCATATCCAGCATCCGTACCACAGCCTCGCGTCCGTCGGGACCGTAATCCAGCGTGCGTTCGTTCACGTACATCCCGACAAACCGGTCGGCCGTCGACGTGTCCAGATCGCGGGCAAACTGCATGGCATAGGATAAAGCTTCTTCGCGATGGTCGAGCGCGTACTGAATGCTGTTGCGCAAAGCGTCGTTGACTGCTGAGATAAGCTCTGGACCGAGCTCGCGACGGATTGCGTTGCCTCCCAGAGGCAGAGGCAGGCCCGTCATTTTCTGCCACCATCTTCCGAGATCGACAACGCGGTGCAGCCCAGCCTTGTCGTAAGTCAACTGGCCTTCATGGATAATAAGTCCAGCTTCGTACTTTCCCTCCAGCACCTGCGGAATAATCTGATCGAAGGGCACCACTTCCGTCTGCACTCCCGGAGCAAATAACTGCAAAGCGAGATAAGCGGTAGTGAGCAAACCCGGCACCGCGATACGTTTCACCTTGATTTCATTTTCAGTAAAAGCGCGCGGCGAGACGATCATCGGTCCATAGCCTTCGCCTACGCTGCCGCCGCAAGACATCAGCGCATACAAATCCTGAATATAAGGATAGGCATGAAACGAAATCGCAGTCACGTCGTAGACGCCTTCGCGCGCCTTCTGGTTCAGGGTCTCGATATCGCAGAGGGTATGAGTGAAGCGTAGTCCCGGGACGCGAACCTTATTAGTGGCGAGGCCATAAAACATGAAGGCATCGTCGGAGTCTGGACTGTGAGCGATGCTGACCTCACGCACTTGCCGCGATGTATTGCCCGAAGGCCTTACTTCTTGTTCCGAAATTACTGTCATAAGTCTGAACTCCAAAACTGCTTACTGCTGTGCTCGTTACCGTGTGTCCCGATGACGCTGCCACTGTGCCGCGATTCCCGCCGCCATCATTACCTTGATGACTTCCGCAGAAACAAACCAGTAGAGACCCCAGCGAAAAGCCTGCGTCACCGAATGCGTCAGAACCGCGAGCCAGGCCAAACCTCCCATGAAAAGTACAGCTTCGCCGAGAAGGCCTCCCAGCGCGGCGCGAGCGAAATTCCTGCGCCCACCTTCCATCACATAGCCAGCTACGCACGCGACCAACGGATAAGTTAGAAGAAATCCGCCAGTCGCACCGTGCAAAAGTTGCGCAATTCCCCCCACGCCTGTGGGACTGAAGACTGGCATGCCTATTGCACCCTCGGCCAGATAAAGGGCGAGCGCCGCGAATCCGCGCTTACTGCCCAGCAGCAGGCCGACCAGCAGCACGCCAAAGTTCTGCACCGTCAGCGGCACCGGAGTACCTGGCAGAGGAATTGTAATGCGCGCGCACAACGCCACAAACAAGCTCGCGCCTACCACGATGGCAACTTGCCGCGCGGCTGCTAAACCCCGGGTCTGCTGCGAACTCAATGTTTGAATTGCCGCTTTTTCCATGGAAGATCTCCGAAACTTCGACGCGGGCCGTCAGTGCTCAATGCCGCCCGACTGCCGCTCGCGCTCCACCTCGCTGGAAATTCCTTCGTGCGCGGCATGCGCGGCCTGCAAATGGCGGCGCAGACGCATGTACAGGGCGATGGCCACGCACACCACGACCAGTGTGCTCACACCCAGGATCAGGAACCACCAGATCATCCGCACAACGGACTAGGATAACAGATCATCCGGCAGGAGAAGGGGCAGTCTCAGTCGCTTGTGGTGTCTGAGTGTACGGAAATACTCATGTGGGGACGACGATCTCTTCGCCAAGCTGCGTTGGTTGCTCGAGAGCGAAAGCTCAATCCGGACCGCACGCGAAACAGTGCCCGCTCACCGGTCTTTTTAGCTTGCCTTTGCTGCAGCCCTCTTCTCGCGCATCATTTGCACTCGGTTCAACGTAAACTTCAGCCGGTCCCGTCCAAACTTCGAGCCGGTGATGACTTTTTCCAAGTTCCCGAACATGTGCGGATCTCCAGATTTCTCCCGCAGCTCCTTTAAAAAAGGTTGAACTTTCGCGAACACAAAATACATTTCCCCGCTCACTGCCGGCTGCAGGAACAAGTCCTCGTTCAACGCCCCTTGCAGTACAAACGCCGCGGCCATGCTCCAATATCCGCCGACCTGGCGCAGCCAATTGTTTTCTTGTGAGCCCATGGCCCCCGCAACTTTCGTGAAATCGTCGGCGCTCTGCGGCCAGAATTCGCCGAGCCACCAGCTTCGCGCCTTGCGCATTTCCGCCTCGCGGCGCAGATCGTAGAGCTGCATGATTATTTGAGCATCGCCAGCGGTCGCTTTCTTCGACATAACTTCCTCCGTTGATTTGCAAACCTTCCTGTGGCTGGGTTAACCAGTTGAGTAAAATGTAACTTGATAGCGCGTGAAATTACGCGCTGGTGGCTGACGCTTCCGGAAGCGGCGCGGGCCGCTCGTAGTCGCACTCTTTATTGGGGCACGCAATCACCGGTCCGGCCTTCAGAAGTTTCTCCACCAGATATTCGCTGCCGCAACTCGTGCACTTCTCCGCAATCGGCTTGTGCGCCGAAGTGAACTTGCACTTGGGATAATTTCCGCACCCGTAGAACGTATTACCCTTGCGCGCGCGCTTCTCCACCAGATCCCCGTCTTTGCACTCCGGGCACTTCACGCCGATATAGTTCTGCTTCACATACTTGCATTCGGGATATCCACTGCACGCCGTAAACTCGCCGAAACGCCCGTGGCGGATCATCATATTCCGTCCGCACTTCGGGCAGGGCTCGTCGAGCGGAATATCCGGAACCTTCTTGCCCTGGTCGAGGCGTCGCGTGGTCTTGCAATCTGGATAGCCCGTGCAGGCCATGAACTGCCCGAAGCGTCCGCGCTTGAGCACCATCACTCGTCCGCAATTTTCACAGTATTCTTCTTGCGTCGTCTCCTGCACGTCGGCCGAATCGAGGTCGGGCAGGTTGATCGGATTTTCTTTCGTGAACGTACAAGTGTTCGGATCTTCTTTATCGTAGGTGCTGCACGCATAGAACGATCCGTGCCTTCCCCACTTGATCACCAGCGGAGCGCCACACTTCTCGCACTTCTCGTCCGTGGGCTTCTCCATGCGCTTGATGTTCTCCATATGCTTTTCGGCATATTTCAGATCCTTCTGGAATTTCTTGTAAAACTCGGCGAGAGTGTCGGTCCATTTCTCCTTGCCCTCTTCAATTTCGTCAAGTTCCTCTTCCAGACGCGCAGTGTATGCAACGTCGAAAATGTCGCGGAAGTTTTCCACCAGCAGATCGGTGACCACTAACCCAATCTCGGTAGGTGTGAACTTCCCGCCCAGCTTCTGAACATACTGCCGCTCTTGAATCGTCGATAGAATCGCCGAATACGTGGACGGACGCCCAATGCCGCGCTCCTCGAGTTCTTTCACCAGCGACGCTTCGTTGTAGCGCGGCGGAGGCTCGGTGAAATGCTGCTCCGGCTTCAGCTCTCTCAGCGTTAACTTCTGCCCAGCTTCCAGCGCTGGCAGCTTGTGCTTGAGTTCTTCGTCTTCCTCATCTTTGCCTTCCTTAGATTCTTCGTAAACTCGCAGGAAGCCGTCGAATTTCAGCACCGATCCGGTCACACGGAACCAAAATATCTCTGCCTGACTCTTGGCGTCGATGTCGACGGTAGTCTGGTCAAACACCGCTGGCATGATCTGCGACGCGACGAAGCGCTGCCAAATCAGCTTGTAAACCTTGAACTCATCTTCCTTCAAATACTGCTTCACCTGGTCGGGGTGGCGCATGGCCGAAGTCGGTCGGATGGCCTCGTGCGCCGCTTGCGCTGCCTTCTTCTCTTTAAATGTATTCGGAGCCTCGGGCAGATAGGCCGGGCCGTATTCCTTGCCGACGTATTCGCGCACTTCCTGAATCGCCTCAGGCGCAACCCGGGTCGAATCCGTACGCATGTAGGTAATCAGACCCACCAGTCCTTCTTCGCCCAGTTCCACACCTTCGTACAGCCGCTGCGCGATCATCATCGTGCGCTTCACGCTGAAGCGCAGCTTGCGGGAAGAATCCTGCTGCAACTTGCTGGTCGTGAAAGGAGGCGCTGCATTGCGGCGGCGTTCTTTCTTGTCGACTGAGCGAACAACCCAGTCAGCTTGTTCCAGCGCGGCGCGAATCTTTTCCGCATCCTCGCCGTTCGTGACCTCAATTTTCTCTTCGCCCTTGCCCAGGAACCGGGCATCGAATGCCGGCGGCTTGCTGGCTGCGAGGTGCGCGTCGATGGTCCAATATTCTCTTTTCTCGAACGCCTTGATTTCGCGTTCGCGTTCGACAATCAACCGGAGCGCGACAGTCTGCACACGTCCAGCCGAAAGACCGCGGCGTACTTTATCCCACAGCAGCGGCGAAACCTGATAGCCGACCAGCCGATCGAGCACCCGCCGTGCTTGTTGTGCGTCTACAAGATTCTGGTCAATGGCTCGCGGATGTTCGAAAGCCGCCTGCACCGCACGTTTTGTAATTTCGTTGAAAGTGACACGCTGAATTCGGGGCGGTCCCGCTGCTTCATCCTTTCTCTTCTTCTTTGCTTTTTTCGTTCCGTTGCCGTCGAGTTCGAACGCAAGATGAGCGGCAATCGCCTCGCCTTCGCGGTCCGGATCGGGCGCCAGAAAGATCGCATCCATCCCAGCCGCCATCTTCTTCAGCTTGGCTAGAACTTTTTCTTTCCCGGGGATGACGACGTAATCCGTTGCGAAGTCGTCGTTCGTATCCACGCCCAGAGTGCTCTTGGGCAGATCTTTCACGTGGCCCAATGAGGCCTCCACCGAAAAACCCTTCCCCAAATATTTCTGGATGGTCTTCGCCTTGGCCGGCGATTCGACGATGACTAAACTTTTTATCAATACACCCTCAGTTCTTAAGAATTGTCTCGAAGCTAGCACGAAAGGGACGGCGGCAACAAGTTACTGCAAGAAGCTGTCAGCTGTCAGCTATCAGCTCTCAGCGTCTTCATCAGAGATGCCAGCATACGTTTCACCTCCACCGCCTCGCCGGAAAGCCGCTCATAATCTGACGCCTGGAACAGCTTAAGATCGCGGGCAAGGAGTAAGTGATATTCCAACTCGCTGGCAGACCCTGCTGCAATCTGGAGGAACCGTGCAAAGTCCGCATCTCCTCTGCGACACGTCCCCTCGGCAATGTTGGCTCCGATGGAAGCCGACGCCCTTCGCATTTGACTAGTCAATCCGTAGATTTCCTCCCGTGGGAACGACTTGCTCGATTGGTAGACGTCAAGCGTCAGAGTGTGAGCTCTTTCCCAGACCTTGAGATTCCTGAAGCTCTGCATTGCGGCCTCCGTCATATGCGAGCAAGCTGAGAGCTGATAGCTGACAGCTAAAAGCTCTTTACAAAATTCTTCCCCGGCATCTGCCTGATTTTGCCTGAGAGCTCCAGTTCAAACAGCGCTGCGAAAATTGCAGAGGAGGATAACTCGGCCTCCAGCCGTTCCACCAGTTCGTCGATGTGGGTGGCTTCGTCGGCCTTCAGCAGGCTCAGGATTCTCTTCTCGTGGGGAGGAAGCCCTTCGTCCGGGAATAGAGATGCGGAAGTTGCGCTCCCGGATTCAGATGAGGCGGGAGGAGTCAACGCAAGTTTCACTTCTGGCGGCAGATCTTCCCATACATCTTCCCAAGTGGCCACCAGCTTCGCGCCTTGCTTAATCAACGTGTTAGGTCCCCATGAATTCTTATTCGTGACGTTGCCCGGCACGGCAAACACGTCGCGATTTTGTTCGAGAGCGCACCGCGCCGTAATTCGCGTCCCCGAATATTCCGCGGCCTCAACCACCAGCACGCCGACGGACATGCCACTCAAGATTCGATTGCGAATGGGAAAGTTTTGCGGCGCGGCAAACGTTCCCATCGCGAATTCGGAAATGAGCGCGCCGCCGAGCGCAAGAATCTGCTCCGATAAGCGCGAATTTTCTTTGGGATAAATCACGTCAACACCCGTCCCAAACACCGCCACGGTTTTGCCCTTTGCCGAGATCGCGCCGCGATGGCTGGCGGTGTCGATCCCGCGCGCCATGCCGCTAATAATCACCAGCCCCTGCGCTGCCAAATCGCACGCCAGACGCTCCGCCATTCCCGAGCCATACGGAGTCGGGTGGCGCGTTCCCACCATGGCAATGCCAGGCTGTCTCAGGACCTCGGGATTTCCGCGAACGCAGAGTACCAGCGGTGGATCGTAAATTTCTTTCAGGCGAACTGGATAACAGGAATCTTCAACCGTGAGCACGGTTACTCCCGCGGCAGCGGCGCGAGCGATCTCTTCCCGCGCCAGTTCCGCCGATTTTCCTGTGGCGATCGATTGCGCCGACACTGCCTGAATCCCTGTGCTCTCCAGTTCGGTGAGCGAAGCGTGGAACACCGCCTCGGCGCTGCCGAAGTGTTCCACCAGTTTCCGCGCCTTCGTCGGCCCCAGGCCGGCCGTCAACGAGATGGCAAGCCACTCGAGAATATGAGTTGCGGGTGTAGCTACTGCGTTTGGCACGTCGATGCTCCAATCTTTACTGGCAGGGCCGGATACAGGCTGGGCGGACTGTAGTCATTCTCGGAAAGCGGTGTCAAGGGAAGCCGTCACAGGGCCCTGTTAAAAAAGGTCTGCTAAAATCAAAACAGGAATGAGACGTCTACGCATCTCTGCGATTTCCTACCTCAACACCGCCCCCCTGATGTGGGATTTCGAACACGGCGAGGCTGGCCGCAACTTCAACATTTCTTACA
>WNFD01009018.1_pt1 | contig 16600 bp, 18 predicted proteins | sample 5400491 | NCBI WGS metagenome assembly WNFD01 (sample SAMN13153343, study PRJNA577476) | soil metagenome | isolation source: 120 cm saprolite under Douglas fir tree site 2 hole 2 replicate 2 | place: USA:California | collected 2015-04-18 | reverse complement strand
TCGCGCTCGACGTCCGCGACCGTGCGTCCGACCAGCGCGCGCGTCACCTGCTCGGCGGCGAGCGTCGCATGCGCCACCGCGGGCGGGGTTTTTGCGATGTCGAGCCGGTCGCCATCCGGCGTCAGGATGGCGTCCGCGCCGATCTCGTCGCCTTGCGCCATCAGCACCGCGCGGTGAATGGTGTTTTCCAGTTCGCGGACGTTGCCGGGCCAGCGATTGATCGTCAGCACGCGCTTGGCGTCGTTGGAGACCGGGCGTAGCGACACGCCATTGGCCTCGGAATATTTCTTGGCGAAATGCTGCGCCAGTTCGAGAACGTCCGCCGGACGCTCGCGGAGCGGCGGAATCTTCAGGTTCACGACATTGAGCCGGAACAACAGGTCCTCGCGGAACGTGCCCTCGCGAACGGCGTCCGAAAGATTGCGGTTCGAGGTCGCGATGATCCTGATGTCGACCGGCACCGGGCGCGAGCCGCCGACGCGGTCGATCACGCGCTCCTGGATGGCGCGCAGCAGTTTCGATTGCAGCCGCACGTCCATTTCCGAGATTTCGTCGAGCAGCAGCGTGCCGCCGGTCGCTTCCTCGAACTTGCCGATGCGCCGCGCCACCGCGCCGGTGAACGCCCCCTTTTCGTGGCCGAACAATTCGGATTCCAGGAGATGCTCTGGGATGGCAGCGCAGTTGATCGAGATGAACGGCCGCTTGGCTCGGTTCGAACGGGAGTGAACATAGCGCGCCAGCACCTCCTTGCCGGTTCCGGATTCGCCGGTGATCATGACCGAGGCGTCGGAACCCGCGATCTGCTGCGCCAGCTTGATCACCTTGGCCATTGCCTCGTCGCGGTAGACGAGGTCGCGCGAATCGTTGGCGACCGCGGCGAGCACGGCTGCGATCAATTCCGGATCGGGTGGCAGCGGGATGTATTCCTTGGCGCCGGCATGGATCGCGGCGACCGCGGCGCGGGCATCGCTGGTGATGCCGCAGGCCACGATCGGGACGTGAATATGCTCGGCCTCGAGCCGCATCACCAGGTCGCGAATGTCGAGCGCGACGTCGACCAGAAGCAGGTCGGCGCCTTTGCCGCCGCGCAGCACCCGCATCGCCAGTTCGTGGTCCTCCGCATGGGTCACGGTCGCGCCGTTCGCCATGGCGATCTTGGTGGCCGCGGTGAGTTGGCCCTTCAAGGTGCCGACGATGAGAAGCCGCATGTCAATCTCCCAATTGTCTGCGCGCCGGCCGGGCGCGAAAAATTTTCACGTTCAGGTACGTTCCGCCTTGATGATTTCCGTCATGGTCACGCCGAGCTTGTCTTCCACCAGCACCACCTCGCCGCGCGCGACCAGGCGATTGTTGACATAGATGTCGATGGCCTCGCCGACGCGGCGGTCGAGCTCGAGGACGGTGCCGGGGCCGAGCTTCAAAAGCTCGCCGACATCCATCTTCGAACGGCCGAGCACGGCCGAGACCTGCACGGGAACGTCGAACACCGCCTCCAGGTCGGCGGCGATGCGCGCGGCCTGGTCGTCCTCGTTATAGGCCACGTCGTTGATCGGCGGCGTGTCCGCGGCGTTGAGGTCGGGAAGCGGGACCTGCTGGTCGGTGTCGCTCATGAATTAGTCTCCCTTCCTGGACGCGATGTAACGCCCGACAAGTTCATCGATCTTGGCTTCGGTGGCGGCGCGTTCGATCACCACGCCGCCGTCGGCCCATTCGATCCTGCAGTCGCCGGTCGCGATCTCGGGCTCGGCCAGGATCACGAGGCGCCCCTGGAATCCGCTCGCCTTCGCCAGTTGCTCGATCCGCTGGTGCGCGGCGTCGTAGAGTTGATCGTTGATGCGGACGACGAGATGCGGGGTTGCGACGAGTTGCGAGAAGCACTCGGCGACGAGGCCGGTGATCTCGCCGAGCGGCTCGGCGGCGATCAGTTCGCTGCACAGCTTGCGCGCCACCGCAACCGCGACGTCGACCGCCTCGGTCTCCATCTTCGTCTCGATGCCGGCGAACCGCGCCGCGATGGCCTGCATGGCGATCTTGATCTCTTCGAGCGCCAGCGCGCTCCTGCGATCGCTTTCGGCTTTGGCCTCGCGCTGGCCCGCGTCGAAGCCGTCGCGATAGGCGCGCGCCTCGGCGGCGGCGACCTTCTGCGCGACTTCGGCGGCTGTCGCGGCGCGTTCGCGCGCGCGGTCCGGCGCGCCGAAGTCGGTATCGAACAGGAATTTCGCGGGCGCCGCCATCAGTACACCAGCTCGTCGTCGGCGCGGTTCTTGGTGAGGGTGATTTCGCCCTTGGCGGCGAGATCCTTGGCGAGGTTGACGAGCAGCGCCTGCGCCTCGTCGACGTCGCGCAGGCGGACCGGGCCCATCGCCGCCATGTCGTCCATCAGCATCTTGCCGGCGCGCGAGGACATGTTGCCGAGGAAGAAGCCCTTGACCTCTTCATTGGCGCTCTTCAGCGCGACGCCGAGCTTGTCCTTGTCGACATTGCGCATCAGCGTCTGCGCGGAGCCGGAATCCAGCTTGATCAGGTCGTCGAAGGTGAACATCAGTGCCTTGATGCGCTCGGCCGACTCGCGGCTTTCTTCTTCGAGCGCGGTAATGAAGCGGGTTTCGGTCTGGCGGTCGAAATTGTTGAAGATTTCCGCCATCACCTCATGGGCGTCGCGGCGGCGGGTCTGCGACAGGTTCGACATGAACTCCACGCGCAGCGTCTGCTCGACCCGCTCGATGACTTCCTTTTGCACCGCTTCCATCTTCAGCATGCGGCCGACGACGTCGAGCGCCATGTCCTCAGGCAGGATCGCAAGCACGCGTGCGGCATGTTCTGGCTTCAATTTCGACAGCACCACCGCGATGGTCTGCGGATATTCGTTCTTCAGATAGTTGGCGAGCACCTCCTCCTGGACGTTGGAGAGCTTCTCCCACATGTTGCGACCGGCCGGGCCGCGGATTTCGTCCATGATGCCGTTGACCCGGTCCGGCGGCAGGTATTGCTGCAGCAGCCGCTCGGTGGCGTCGAAATTGCCCATCAGCGCGCCCGAGGCGGACATCCGCGAGACGAATTCGAGCAGCATGTCCTCGACCCTGTCGGCCTCGACGGTGCCGAGCGTCGACATCTGGAGCGACAATTCGCGGACCTCGTCGTCGTCGAGCAGCGACCAGATCTTGCCGCCATATTGCTCGCCGAGCGCCAGCATCAGCATCGCGGCGCGCTGCGGGCCCGGAATCTCGGACTTCGGCCTGCCAGCCTGGCGGGGCGCCAGGCTCGCAAGGACCTGAGTGATGTCGTTCGAGTTTGCGGCCGGTGTAGACATTTCAGATCACGGAGCTCACGAAGCAGTTTCGCTGAGCCATTGGCGAACAATGGCGACGGTTTCGTTCGGGTTGCGTTCGGCGAGTTCGCCGACGCGATGCACCGACTGCGCGTGGACCTGGCCCTGAACCTGGGCGACGTCGATCCATTGCGCGGCAGGGTTGTTGGGAACCAGTGCCTGGCCCGTGGCCGCCTGTTTCGCGCTGGCGTCCTCAAGCGCCGGCAGCGAGTTGCCGGTCAACGCGGCCATCTCTTCGGAGGCGAGGATGCGCTTGACCAGCGGCCGCACCACCATGAACAGCACCACGAGGCCGAGCAGCATCATGACGCCGAGCTCGATGATGTACATGACGTCGTCTTTGGTGAACTGCAGCATGCCGAGCAGGCCGGTCGGTTCGCTGATCGCCGGCACCGCGGGCGCTTCGGCGAACTTCAGGTTCACGACCTCGACCTGGTCGCCGCGCTTCTGGTCGAAGCGGATCGCCGAGCGCACCAGCGCCGCGATGCGGTCGAGTTCTTCCTTGCCGCGCTCCTTATAGACCAGGTCGCCCTTCTCGTTCTTGGAGTAGCTGCCGTCGACCAGCACGGCGACGGAGATGCGGTTGACGCGGCCGGCTTCGGTCACCTCGGTCTTGGTGGTGCGGGAAATCTCGTAATTGTTGGTTTCCTCGGTCTTCTTGCTCTGGTCGCGTGCGGCCGCCGCGTTGGTGTTCTGCGCGTTGCCCGGCAATTCGTTGTTGACGGTGACCTGGCCGTTGCTGTCGGTGGTCGCCGAGGATTCCTCCCGGGTCTGGGTCGACCGCAGCACGCGGCCTTCGGGGTCGAACTTGTCCGAGGTCTGGGTGATCCGGTTGTAGTCGAAGTCCGCCGAGAGCTGCACGCGGGCCCGGCCTGCTCCAACCACGGACGAGACGATGTCCTCGACCTGCTTGCGCATCCGCTTCTCGAAGCCGGCGCGGCGCTCGTCACCGACCGCCTGATCGGCGTTGCTGGCCGCGCCGTCCGCGAGCAGCTGGCCGGCTTCATCGACGATCGAGACCCGCTGCGGCTTCAGGCCGTTGACGGAGGAGGCGACCAGATGGCGGATGGCGTTGATCTGTTGCGGCTCCAGCGTTCCGCGCACCCGCACCACGATCGAGGCGGAAGGCTCCGGCGTCTCGCGCGAAAACAGCGGCCGTTCCGGCAGAACCAGATGGACGCGGGCCGCCTGAATGCGGTCGATGCCGCGGATGGTGCGGGCCAGTTCGCCCTCCAGCGCGCGCAGGTGATTGATGTTCTGCACGAAGCTCGTGGTGCCGAGCGCGTCGGACTTGTCGAAGATCTCGTAGCCTACGCCGCCGCCCTTCGGCAGGCCGCCTTCGGCGAGCTTCATGCGCAGCCGCGTCACCTTGTCCTTCGGCACCAGGATGACGCTGCCCTCGTTGCGCATCTCGAAGGGAATGCCCTGGCGTTCCAGATCCTTGATGATGCTGGAGGAGTCCTCCATGCTGAGATCGGTGAATAGCGTCGTCATCTGCGGCGTGGTCACGCGCATGATGACAAATCCGAAGAAGCCGATCAGCGCGGCGGTGACCGCCATCATCGCCATCAGCCGGGCAGCGCCCAAACCCTTTAGGAAGCCCACAAGCCCTTGCACACCACCGCCCCACAGATTCGGCGCCGATCGGCCGAGTGGGCAATTATTGCCTATGGGAAGGTTTCAATATGGTTAACGGAGGTTAAGGGGTACGGTCAAAATCCGAACATGAAAAAAATCGGCTTCGCGAAACGAGGCCGATTTTTTTCAAATGTCGTCGCGATATCGTCGGGTCGCGCTTACTGGCGATATTGCTGAATGCGGGTGGTGCGAAGCCCCGCAAGACCGTGTTGATCGATCGAGAACTGCCAGGACAGGAACTCGTCGACCGTCAGCGTATATCGGCTGCAAGCCTCTTCGAGGGAAAGAAGGCCTCCGCGCACTGCGGCCACGACTTCCGCCTTGCGGCGAATGACCCAGCGTTTGGTCCCCGGCGCGGGCAGATCGGCGATCGTTAGCGGGCTGCCGTCTGGCCCGATGACGTATTTCACCCTCGGGCGATGGGGTTCTGTCATGGCGTACTCACAAACTCTTAACCACTGAACTCACGGTAGCAACCTACGCGCCGCGGCTTAAAATTTGCCTAAGCATACGGCGTCAATAAGATTCTCGTTGAAAATGCTTGCAATCCGCCGGCGCCGGAGGGGCGGTCCGGGTCGGACGGGGCGTCGATTAATTCTTTGTTAACGCTGTTTGTTAACTTCTTGAGCTTCTTTCTTAACGTCTTGGGCCGTCCGGTGTCGCTGGATTGGCGTTTCCGCGCCACGCTTGGTCCTTGTTGGATGAGAAAAAAATTCGTCTCGTGTCATTTTTTGGGAGCGTACCTGGTTAAACGCCGATGCTCTTGACCTGGCTGACGGTGTAGTTCTGGCCGTTGATCAGCAGCAGCGGCGGCGTCTGGGTGAGATCGACGGAGCTGACGGTGCCGCCAACCTGTGTGGAGATGGCGACCGGATTGCCCGAGCTGTCGGCCGCCGTGGCTGTCATCGTGTAGAGGCCGTCCGGCCATTGCGTGCCGTCACTGCCCTGGCCGTTCCAGGTGAAGGGCTGGTTGTTGCCGGCACTCGCCGAATAGTTGCCCGTGAAGACGGTCTGCCCTTTGCTGTTGGCGATGGTGACGGTCACGGCCGAACTCGATGGGATGTTCAATTCCCAGGTCGCCGACGAACTTGAAAGGGCCGTGGTGTTGCCGTCGACGACGGCGGTCTTGCCGACGAAGCCCAGCGCCTGCGTCGCTTGCGTGGTTTGCTGCAGCGAGACCAGCTGAGTGAGTTGATCGTTGGTCTTGAGCTGCTGCTCGACGCCGGCGAATTGAACGAGCTGCTGGGTGAATTGATTGGTGTCCAGCGGATCGAGCGGGTTCTGGTTCTGCAATTGCGTCGTCAGGAGCTGCAGGAAGGTTTGGAAGTTTCCGGCCAGCGTGCTGCCGGTGCTCGAGCTCAAGCTGGAAGACGAGCTCGAGGACGAGGCGGTCGTGGTCCCGGAAACGACCGGGCTTGCCGTAATTGCGTCTGTCGTCGCCATGTTCGTCTCCGTTAAACCCTGATGTCGACGCCGCCGCTCGACCCGAGCGTGCGGCCATAGGACCGCCCGACCACAAGCGAGGGGACGGTCTCTTCATCGTTGACGATCAGCCGCTGCGCGGGCGCGCCGGACTGGTTGTTGTTGCCGTTGTTCTGGCCGGACGACTGGTCGCGCAGGCTGAACTGCAGGCCGCCATTGCCGGTTTTCAGTCCGGCGTCGTTCAGTGCCTGCTGCAGTTGGGGCGCGTCCTGCCGCAACATCGACAGGGTTTCCGGCTTCTCGACCGTCAAATGCGAGGTGACCTGGCCGTTGCGATCGACATCGATGCGGACATCGATGCGGCCAAGCTCCGCCGGATCGAGCCGGACCTCGAAGCGCGACTTGCCGCCTTGCACGGAGGCCGCGATCTCGATCGCAAGCCCGCTCACCGGCACCGGCGCGCCGGTCGCCGGCGTCACGCTGAGGGCTGCGGTGGAAGCCGTGGGTGCCAGCGAGGGTTGCGGTGGCAGCGCGGCGGCGGCCTGCGCGCTTGCATCCGCTGATACAGGCGCGGCTGGCGTGGCCGCGAGGACCGACGACCGTTCGTGGTCCGACGGATTGGCGCCCGACGGCGACGCGTCAGGCGATTTCGCGGAATCGCCGACGATGTTGCCGGCATCCTGCTGGCCTGTTCCGGTCGGCTGCGGCGCGGCCTTGCCGTGGCCGGGATCGGCCGCGGTGTTGGCCTGTGGGGCCGGCGCATCGGAGGCGCCGTTGGCGGCTTCTGACAATGCCGCGGTCTTCGTCGACGTTGCGGCTTGAGTCTTCAGGCCTGTGGTGGCTTTCGCGCCGGCTGCGCCGGGCGCGGCGACGGCGGCCGACAATGCCGCGTCATCGGCGGCTGCTCCGGGGACCGCGGACGCTACCGTTTGCTTCGTGGACGCATCAGTTGCGGCTGTTTCTCCGGCGGGCTTCCCCGCTGCCGCCTTGTCGGTGGCATTGGCGGCGGTGCCGGGCAGCCCGAAACCGGGTTGCGCCTGCGCGGCGGTCACGGCCGCGGCCGTCGGCGAAACGCCGGCGGAGACTGCCGCGGCGATCGCAAGCGAACCATTGGATGTGTCTGCCGAACCTGAAGCGGCCGGCGCGATCGCCGGATCGGCGGGGCCGGGAATGACGGTTGCGACCACGTTGAGCCCGGTCAGGGGCGTTGCGTCTTGCTGTGCCGCGGTGCCCGCGTCGGTTGCGGATGCATCATCGGATGACGCCTGGTCGCCCGACGTCTTGTCGGTTGATTTGCCTTCGCCGGTTTTCGAGGCCGACTTGCCGCCGCTTGGCCGGGACGCATCGGTCTTGCCGTCGGAACTTGTCGCGTTGCTGTCGCCGGTCCGCCCGCTTCTGGTGGAGGGGTCGTCCCTTTGCGGCGCCGGATCGTTAGCGGCGCTCGTGTCGCGGGGCGATCGGTCCGGCGCATTGTCCCGGGACGGGCGCTGCGAGGACGGCGGTTCCGGCGACTGGCTCGGCGCGCTCGGGGGATCGGGCTGGATGTTGCTGTCGACCAGCGCGGCGAAACTGTCGCCAGCCTGCGACGGATCGCGGCCAACGGGCTTTGCCGGCGCGCTGGAATAGGACGCGCTCGCTGCAACATCTGACGTAACACTGAACACGGCGGCCTCTCGCGCTGAAAACTTAAGCCTTCGGGGTAGCAAGGAGCGGGCCATCCGGAACGTCGATAAATTTCTTTATTTTTCAATGTCTTGCGGGCATGCCCGGAGAATTGCGGGGACGCCGGGAGAGGCCCCTTTTCTGCCCGGCGGCAAGATTTGCCGCCCTCTGCGCTGCAAAACCGGGTGTTCTGATTGCCTGACGGGAATGCGGCCTATATTAAAGAACTGCTACAGCCGTTTTCCGTTCGGCCGAGAGCGCTTTTTCGGAACCGTTCCAGGGCCCAACGCCAGCGCCGGATCCTCGTCGCAAGAAAACTTCCTGATCGCGGGGTCAAGCGTCCGATGGCGTCCGCGATCGCATCAGTGACCCGAACCATGCTCAACAGTCTCGATCTCGAAGGCCGGCCGCAGGATACAAGGGTTGTCGTCGCCATGTCCGGCGGCGTCGATTCCTCGGTGACGGCCGCGCTGTTGAAGTCCGAAGGCTATGACGTCGTCGGCATCACGCTGCAGCTCTACGATCATGGCGCCGCGACCCATCGCAAGGGCGCCTGCTGCGCCGGCCAGGACATCCACGACGCGCGCAATGTCGCGGAGCGGATCGGGATTCCGCATTACGTTCTCGACTATGAGGATCGCTTCCGTGAATCGGTGATCGACACCTTCGCCGCGAGCTACGCCTCCGGCGAGACGCCGGTGCCGTGCATCGAGTGCAACCGGGCGATCAAGTTCCGCGACCTGCTCACGACCGTGCGCGAGCTCGGCGCTTCCGTGCTGGCGACCGGCCATTATGTGGCCTCGCGGCGCCTCAATGACGGATCGCGCGCGCTGATGTGCGCGGCCGATGCCGACCGCGACCAGAGCTATTTTTTGTTTGCGACCACGCGCGGGCAGCTCGATCATCTGCGCTTTCCGCTTGGCGACATGACCAAGCCGGAGGTGCGCGAATTGGCGCGGCGGTTCGATCTGACGGTCGCCGACAAGCATGACAGCCAGGACATCTGCTTCGTGCCGACCGGGCGCTATACCGACATCGTCAGCCGGCTGCGGCCGAATGCGATGGAGCCCGGCGAGATCGTCGATCTCGATGGCCGCGTGCGTGGCACGCATCAAGGCATCGCGCATTTCACCGTCGGCCAGCGCAAGGGGCTCGGGATCGCGTCGGGCTCGCCGCTCTATGTGGTGCGGCTCGATGCCGCGACACGCCGCGTCGTGGTCGGCCCGCGCGAGGCCTTGCGGATGGACCGTATCCGGCTTCGCGACGTCAACTGGATCGGCGACGGCGCGATCGACCGCGCGGTGGCCAATGGCCTCGAGGTGTTCGTGCGGGTGCGCTCGACCCGCGCGCCGCAGCCAGCCTGGCTGCGCGGCGGCAACGGCCATTACGAAGTCGAACTGGTCGCGGGCGAGGAGGGCGTGTCCCCGGGGCAGGCCTGCGTGTTCTACGACGCGCCGTCAGGGCAGGCGCGCGTGCTCGGCGGCGGCTTCATCCAGAGCGCGGTCGCCAGACACGCGGCCGGCGCGGCGGCATCGCGCGCGCTCGCCGAGGCGATCCGCGGATAGCATTCAGGGCAGGGGGCATGGCGTCGGATATCGAGATATCGACCGCGCAGGGGTCGCGAAGGCGTATGAGCGCTGGGCGCCGGTTTACGATCTGGTGTTCGGCAAGGTTTTCGACCACGGCCGGCAATCGACGATCGCGGAAGCCGACCGGATCGGCGGACGGATCCTCGACGTCGGCGTCGGCACCGGGCTGTCGCTGTCGGACTATGCGCGCTCGACCAGATTGTGCGGCGTCGATATTTCCGAACCGATGCTGCGCAAGGCGCAGAGCCGCGTGCGCGCGCTCGGGCTGACCAATGTCGAGACGCTCGCGGTGATGGATGCGAAAAACCTGGCGTTCGCCGACGGTTCGTTCGACGCCGTGGTGGCGCAATATGTCATTACCGCAGTGCCCGACCCGGAAGCGACCCTGGACGATTTCATCCGCGTGCTGAAAGTGGGCGGCGAACTCATTCTGATCAATCATATCGGCGCCGAAAGCGGCCCGCGCCGCGCCTTCGAGCTCGCGTTCGCGCCGCTGGCGCGCCGGCTCGGCTGGCGGCCGGAGTTCCCGTGGGAACGCCTTGTGAAGTGGGCCGCAAAGCACGGCGGCGTCAGCCTCGCGGAGCGGCGGCCGATGCCGCCGATGGGACATTTTTCGCTGATCCGCTACCGCAAATCCTGACTTTTCAGCGGAACATCCGCCCGCGGCATTCGTTCTGTTCGCATGAGGATGAAACCCGCATTGCTGATGACATGCGTGCTTGCCGCGTCGCTCGGCGCCGTTCGCGCGCAACAGCCGCCGACCCGCACAAATCCGCCTCAGCAGACTGCGCCACCGGCGCCTGTGCGACCGGCCAATTGCGCGCCGATGCCGCCGACCGGCTCCGGCACCGCCATGCCCGAAGGATCGACCGTCGGCCGCTCGTCCGGCGAGCCGCTCGGCGACAAGCTGGCGAAATCCGACGGCGTGATGTGCCCGCCCGCGGGCGTCGATCCGGAAATCCGCGCGCCGACGCCGGAGACCGGCAATACGCCGGTGATTCCGCCGCCCGGCAGCCCCGGCGGCGACCCCACCGTCCGGCCGAAATAAGCCGCGCCTCGCAATAAGTTACCCGGACGGCCGGTGTTGCTTGACACGCCTTGCCGCGGTTTCTTATATGCCGCGCGTCCGCACAGCGCATCGCGCACAAGCCATTCGCGGACGCCGTGGCGGGGTAGCTCAGCTGGTTAGAGCACGGGAATCATAATCCTGGGGTCGGGGGTTCGAGTCCCTCCCCCGCTACCAACGAAGACCCCGCTAGAACGGCCCATGAACGTAGGCGCCGCGAGCAGTTCCTCAAGCCGGCCTCTGATCTCCACTTCAAGTTTTTCGCTGTTCGGCGTCAAGGTCCCGCCGGTAGCGCTCGATCGCAGCCGGGTGCAGCGTGATGATCGTGTCGCTTTCCTTGATCGCGGCGAGCTTGCCCTCGATCTCATCGCGCTCGGCCTCAAGCCGCTTGATCGTCCCGGCGAGCGTCGTCGGATCGACCCCGGCCTTGACGATGGCGTCGATCGCCCGGTTGATCTCGCGGGCGATCTCGCTCTTGCGCCTTTCCAGCTTGCCGCGTTGATTGCCGGCGTCGCGGGCGAGTTGCCGGCGTTCGTCGTTATAGGTCTTGACGTATTCGACGAGGCAGGCCGGTTCCGCTAGTTCTCGCTGCATGCCGGAAAACGTCAGATGCTCGACATCATCGCGCTTGACGCGGCGGCCGTTCGTGCACTTACCGCTCTCCCGGAAAGTCGAGCACTGAATGCGATATGTGCCGTACCGATCACCGGCCGACACCATGCTGCCCCACAACTGCCGCAGCGAAGCAACCCGGCTAGGACGCGGCGCTGCTTGTGCGGGCGCGGCTTAGCTGGCGCACCCGCATCCGCCTTGCTCGTCTCGCGCTTGCGTGCTTGCGCCGCCTGCCAAAGATTATCACCGATGATCCGCAAGTGCGGCGCCAGGGCGACACGCCATTGATCCGGCGGGTTCGGGCGCGAGATGCACTTTTTCGTCGTCGGGTTTTTGATCATGCGAACCTTGTTCCACACGATCTTGCCGACGTAGATTTCGTTCAATAATAAGCCATGCCCGCGCTGCAAGTTGCCGTTGATGGTCGATCTGCTGGCAGGTGTCTGCTGGCAGGTGTATCCGTTATGTCGACAAGCTACCTTGCAGCATGCACGAAGGAAGAGGAAGAAGTCCTTCTATGTTGGCGTTCATTGTCGCTATCATCGTGTTCGGTTTGACACACGTACTAACTATTCTCGTGCTGTTCAGGTATGGCATGAGCGATAATCAATCACTCCCTCCAAGCACGGCAGGCAAAACAACGTACATCGTTGGAACGCTGATCGCATTCGCTATCGCCGCATCGCATTGGTTGCTGCCGGAGCTCGGATGGTGGTGATGCGCTGGCTCGCCCCGGAGCCGATCCGCCGCCTGGTCGAGCTCGGCTGAGGGCCAAAAAGAGCTAACGAAATCGTCCCCCAGGGTCGGTCTATGTTGTCACTATGATGAAATAGTTGGAGCCGGTGGCGGCAACTATCATGAGATAGTTGGCTTCCATAATCCAAAAGACGTAATCGCTGACTATCGGGATTTCGATGAAGACCCCCACAATCGCAACCAAAAGCAGCACGATGGATGCCATAAGCAGCGGCTTGAAACCTTTGGACAGGCGGTGAACGGCGAGCCAAATAAAATAAGCGCCGAGCAGGATCCAAAAGGCGTACTCGCTAAGTATCGGAATTTCAGTAAAGACTCCCACGACCGCAGCGGTAGCGATCACGAGCGAGACAAGCCGTCCAAAGAAATGCACAGGCCTCATTCGATTCGCAATAATGGCCGGCAACGCCTATTTTGAGGCGATGCCGCCGTGGCACGATGTAACTACTGGTTAGGCTGACGGCAGCAAGGTGGCCCAGCACCGCTTCTTCTGTATGTTGGCGTAGCTGTATGCGCCGCACCACGCCCTCGCGGCTTCCCAGCGGCGCCGATTAGCGGGATCATGGGAGCATGCCCGAGAGAGACCCATTCGTCCGAGAGAAGTTCACTAAAGAATGGTCATTCGCGCGGAAGCAGGCGCGTGAGTATTTCGAGAAATATCCAAAGGACCGCTACAACACCGAGGTCGAAAGCTGGCGCAAGCTCCAGTCCAACAATATCGAGTTCACCATGAAGCGGCTGCGGAGGCCGAAGGCCTGATGGCCGATTGGTCGCGCCAGTTCGACGAGCCGATCACTCTGCCCGATGGCGGCGAGCTTCAAACGCTCCTGGATGCCGGACGTCATGTCGAGGCGATGCCCGCAGCACAGCACGAGCGCACCGAGTGGCAGACCGCAATTCATTTTCTGCTGATGGCCGCCGAAGGCCGTTTGCCGGTGATGTTCGCGCATATCGCGCTGCTGAAAGCGCTGAACGCAGGGACGGAAGGTCGCCGGATCACGATCGGGTGGCCCCATGCTGCGGAGGCAAGGTAATCGATCCGCGCGAGGCGTAGATATGGAGGAGGCCATCGGTCCAAGGAGGTGACGAAGTATGACTTGGGGCAAAGGATTTTATCGAGTTTGGTTGTTACTGTCAGCGATCTGGATTGGGATCAGCGTGTACGCTGCTAACCCGGTGACTTACTCATGGCTTTGGAAAGCGCCGCAATATGAAATCGCGTTCGTGACCGGCAACAGAATTGTGCTTGATACGTCGAAAAGTCACGACGAGCTTGTTGCGACCCTCACTGCGGCGATGAAAAAGGAAGCTGTCGATCTTAAGGAGCGAGATGAAATACTGGCTGGGATCAATTCTAGATACGAGACGGCAGGCGAGCAAGCTGAGCGCGTGTGGCTAGCCACTTTTGTTCCTCCTGTTGCGCTCTTGGGCTTCGGACTAGCTATCGCTTGGGTGCTTCGCGGCTTTCGTTCATGAACTTGATTAAGCTGAACCAGATTTGCCGGATTATTCGATAGATCACGAAGCCCGCTTCTTCTCTATCCGGCCTTTTCCGGAGCACTCCGGACACTTGGGCGGATAGACCCTGCGACCCGGTTGCGTTGGCTGCTTGACCTTCTGATGCCCCGTGCCATCGCACGCTGGGCAAATCACTTCGATCAACACTTCACGTGGTTTTTTCATTGCGTCCAATCGTTAAAGCAAAAGACAATTTGAATTTCATTTGCGAAGATACCTGCTAGCCGCCACGGCGCAACAAAACTCGCCTCTTAACCTAACTGGTTGACGTTACCGGCACAGCGGGACGCGTCTGTTTTGGATGTTTCGACCAAAATAGGACGCGTCACGGGCCGCTGCGGCCCTCACCGCTCGTCCTCGCTCGGATGAGTCCACTTGTAGGGCGTTGTCTCGCGCTCTTGCGTCAGCTTGATCATGTGAACCGGCGGCGCGTAGCTGCCCTTACGGCATGACCTGCATTTCAGAGACGCCTCAAGTTTCCATATTGGCGTATCGCGCGGCCGGCGTATCGCATCTAGCGGAATGCTGGCCTTGGTGTCGCAGCGGTGGCATTGCACTTCGAGCCAGCCATAACCACCGTTGAGGCATTGTGCGATCGTTGGAGACGGCTGCGCAGGCCCGCCATAGCCTTCCATGCGGAGCGACCACTCGAGCCTCGGCGCGATCGGCCTCACGGGCTGCCTCTATAGCGCGCTGGCGGGCATGCTCCGCGTTCATCTTGGCCGCCCTGACACGGCCGCCCCAGATTACCTCATGAGATTTCGTGCTGCTCATGCCGCGATTACATCGCGCCTTGCAGTGTTAGGCAACGCCACTAGGATTAGGCAGCCGGAACGGTCCGGTCACACCACTATTATTCAGCCAATGTGCAATCTGTATTATGCCGATCTCCGTATTATGCCGCGCCGATGTGCATTCCCGAGGACAGGGGCGCAATCTCGGCGCGACATATCGGCATAATCAGAGCGCATCGAGGAATGCGAGCAGCTTGTCGCCGGGGCGATAGTGGCCGGGCTTTGCCATCGCCCGTCACAGCAAGAATCTGGTTTGTGCGCCGGTTGGCGATCAAGAGCCGGTTGTCTCCCCGCTGTGCGTGGCGCGGAGGGCGAATATTTCCTTGGCTACGAACAGGCCGTTGAGCGCGGCCGGGAAGCCGGCATAGACCGCCATCTGCATGATGACCTCGGTGATCTCGTCACGGCTCAGGCCGACGTTCAGGCCAGCCTCGACGTGAACCTTGAGCTGAGGGCTGGCATTGCCGAGCGCGGTCAACGCTGCAATGGTCGCGATCTCGCGGGCCCGCAGATCGAGGCCGGGGCGGGAATAGATATCGCCGAAGGGGAACTCGATCACATAGCGCGCGAAATCGGGCGCGATGTCCGCCAGCGCCGTGATGACGTTATCCCCAGCCTTGCCGTCGATCTCATCGAGTGCCCGCCGCCCGCGCTCGAGCCGGCTTTCTTGCGGCGAGAGGACCGGTGCCGGGGGTGCGCATGCGGGTTGAGGCTGTGCTTTCGTGGACTGCGTCATGATCCTTGCTCCTTGTTCTCGTGCCGGCGTAGCCAGCAATCTTGGTGTCGAGAACGAGAAGGCACGCTTGCAGTTCGACAACGTGGGCACGGACGGCCGCACGGTGGCGCTCCAGAAGCTCGCGACGCTCAGCCTCGGTGCAGACGCCGCGCTCCAGCAGTGCTGCGTAGCGCAGCATGTCCCGGATCGGCATCCCGGTCGTCTTCAGACGGCCGAGAAACTCGATCCAGGTCAGGATCGATGCGTCGTAGTCCCGTTGGCGCGATTGGTTGCGGTCAGCATAGGGCAGCAGCCCGATCCGCTCATAGTAACGGATCGTATGTGCTGTCAGTCCCGAGCGTTTCGCCAGTTCACCAATCTTCATGAGCACCCTTCTCGATCAACGACGCAACGGAAGCTAAGGGTTCGAGTGCGCTCTAAGTCAAGAGGAAATCGCAGCACAGTGATTCAAGCACCAGCACGCTGTCTCCGACGGGATGGTGCATCGCTGCGATTTGGAACAGACAAATGGACAAGCAAGGTCTGTTCTCCGCTCGGCGAAGTGAGCATGCCCGGCGACTGCTAAGCTTGAAGCCAATTCATTTTTGGCAGGGGCAGGGAGGGGGCCGATTATGCCGATACGCGAAACTGCTGCTCATCATCTCTCCTCGGGAATGCACATCGGCGCGGCATAATACGGAGATCGGCATAATAGAGATTACACATTTCACCAAACCTGTAGGGCCGCACAGTCGTTCCGTTCCTCAAATTGTAGTGGCATTGCGTGCGCTCGCAAGCGTCGTTGTAATGCTGCCCATGAATAGCACGAAATCCCGCGAGGTAATATGGGGCGGCCGCATCCGCGCAGCGAAGGCGAATGCCGAAAGCGCCCGCAGGCGCGCTACGGAGGCCGCACGTGAGGCTGATCGTGCGGAGGCTCACGCGTGGTCGCTTCGGATGGAAGGCTATGGTGGGCCGGCTCAACCCTCACCAACGATCGCTCAATGCCTCAATGGTGGTTATGGCTGGCTCGAAGTGCAATGCCACCGCTGTGACACCAAGGCCAGCATTCCGCTAGATGCGATACGCCGTCCGCGCGATACGCCGATCTGGAAACTTGAAGCGTCGCTTAAATGCAGATCATGCCGCAAGGGCAAGTACGCGCCGCCCGTGCACATGATCAAGCTGACGCAAGAACGCGAGACAACGCCGTATAAGTGGGTACATCCTGACGACGAGGAGCGGTGAGGGCTGCAGCGGCCCGTGACGCTCTATCTGGTCGAAACATCCAAATAGACGCGGCCCGCTCTGCCGGTAACGTCAACCGGTTAGGTTAAGAAGGGAGTTTCGTTGCGCCCTGGTAGCTAGCCGCTACATTCGCAAAATGAAATTCAAATTTGTCTTTTTCTTAAACGATTGGACGCAATGAGAAAACCACGTGAAGTGCCCATCGAAGTAATTTGCCCTGCCTGCGATGGCACGGGGCATCAGAAGGTCAAG
>WNFD01003131.1_pt1 | contig 16600 bp, 15 predicted proteins | sample 5400491 | NCBI WGS metagenome assembly WNFD01 (sample SAMN13153343, study PRJNA577476) | soil metagenome | isolation source: 120 cm saprolite under Douglas fir tree site 2 hole 2 replicate 2 | place: USA:California | collected 2015-04-18 | reverse complement strand
CCCCGCGCCCTGCACACCAGCACCGCACGCAGGCGCGCAGCCCGCGCCACCAGCCTCGGAACCATCACCTACAAGATCACCATCGCGGCCAGGCCAGGCACCCCCGGCCAGCCAGGGCCTTAAGTACGCGGCATTGAGTCCTGACTACATCAGGGTGCCCTTGAGGGGCCGGGTGGCGCCGGAGTCAGCTCATCGCGGTGACGACCAGGCAGGTTGCCGTGGTCACCTCTGTGAGGGCACCGAGCACGTCGCCGGTGATTCCGCCGAGGCGGCGCACCGCGTGCCAGCTCAGCGCGATCCCCGCGGCGATCCCCGCGGCGATCGCCGCGAAGAAGATCCAGCCGAACGGCACGGAAATGCCGAGCGCGACGACGGTGAGCGCGACCGGCAGGACGGGGCGTACCGTGTCCGCCACGAGCGCGCCGAGGCCCTCCGGACGGGCGGCGGGGACACCGCGCCTGCATGCCCAGGTCAGCGCCAGCCTGCCGGTGACCGCCGCGGCGATCACCGCGGCCGGCCCGCGGCCCGCCGCCTCGGCGTGGGCGAGCGCGGCGATCTGGATGAACACGGTGAGCACGAGCGTCACCACGCCGAAGGGCCCTATGTCGGAGCGCTTCATGATGTCGAGCGCGTCGGCGGCTGGCTTCCCGCTGCCGAGGCCGTCGGCCAGGTCGGCGAGCCCGTCGAGGTGCAGTCCGCGGGTCAGCAGCGCGAGCGCGGCAACGGCGAGTGCCGCGCCCACCAGCGGGCCCGTGTGCAGCAGGCGGTCCGCCCCTGTGAGCACCAGGGCGGCGATGCCGCCGAGCGCGAGCCCGATCAGCGGTGCCCACGTCATCGCGGCCTCGGCGGCCGGCTTGGTGATCGTCTCCAGGGTGGCGGTCGCTGTGGCGGATGCGGCGGGCGGAACGTCGCCGCTCCCCGCCTGACCGGCGGCACCGTCGTGATCGGCGGCACTGTCCTGGCCGTTCCTGTCGTCCCGTCGAGCGCGCAGCGGGATCGCGGTGAGCAGCGTCACGGCGAACCGCAGTCCTTGCCAGATCATAACGATTCAGCATAAGGGTTTCGGCGGCGCGCGCGGAGAAATTACCACAATTAGGATGGCCTTTATTCCCGATGCCTCCCGTCTGGGGCTTAATGAGCATATTGTGCAGGTTATGGCTGAGTGGTGGTCGATTGAGGTATTCCACGGGGAGTTCTCGGCTGCCCGGTGGCAGGATGCGCACGGCTCGTTCCTCATCGAAGCGGCGATCTCGCACGGTGCCATTGACTGGCAGTGGCATGAGCACCGCTGGGGCGTTGTTTTCGAGGTCGTTTTCGAGGACGAGCGGCAGTGGGACGCATTCCGCGGCCTTGCCGCTGTCCGGGCGGCGCTCGACGCCGTGCCGGACCCGGTCAACGGCCTGCTCATCTACCGCGGCCGCGGCGGGGGAGCGGGCGCGCTGTCGCCGCGGCGGCCGAGGCCGGCCGCTGGCGCGGACGCCCTCGCCCTGCCCGAGCCCGTGCTGGACCAGTACCTGGATCTCACCAGCTCTGAAGTTGTTCTTGCGGGCGGCCCGGGGGGAGACATGCCGGCGCTGGTGTAGCGCCCGGATGGTGAACGACGGGCGCTGGACGGTGCAGGATGGGGGGATGAGGGAAATCCGAGCCACTGCCGACGGTCTGCGGGCTGCGATTGAGCGCAGCGGCTACTACCCGGGCCTGGTCACCGACGCGGTATCAGCGGCCATTGGCTCCGAGCCCGTGGTCGCCTATGTGGTCGTCCACGATGCGATCTTCGACCCCGGGATGGAGGTGCGCCGGCACATGACCGTGCTGGTGCTGACTCCCACTCGGCTGGTTTACTCGCACACCGACGAGCATCCGGCGGAGGATGCGGAGGGCAGGCCGCAGGCCGAGACGAGCACAGAGGCGATCCGGTTTCACCGGATCTCCTCCGTCGCGCTGACCCGCGTGGTGCTCGATCCCGCCTCGTACGTGCCAGGGGTGACGATGCCGACCGAGGTGATGCTCACCATCGGCTGGAACGTCCTGTCGCACGTGGAACTCGAGCCGGCGCACTGCGGCGACGAAAGCTGCGAGGCCGATCACGGCTACACGGGGACGATCACCGCGGACGACCTGACGCTCCGGGTCAGCGAGGCCGCGGATGGCCAGGACGGCGTGCAGCAGGTAGTGTCATTTGCCCAGGCACTTTCTGAGGCAACCGCGCGCCCCGACCGCTGAAGCGTGTCAGGGACCCCTATGGCACCATAGTCGGGCAGAACCACAAGCGGTACGCGAAGGACTGCCCCGCATGACGCACGAGATGAGGATCCCGCCGAGTCTGCCACCGTACGGGGAGGGGACCCTCGCCGACCTGGCGTCGTCCGTTCTCGCGTCACTTGGCGTGGCCGGCGAGCCGAACCCGCTGGGCCTGCCGCCCACCAGGAGCGTGTGCGTGCTCATCGTGGACGGGCTCGGCTGGGAACTGCTCAGGGATCACCCGGCGGCGGCGCCGTTCATGTCTGAGCTGGCATACAGCGGGCGCGCGCTCTCCGCCGGATTCCCCGCGACGACGGTGACCAGCCTGAGCTCGCTGGGCACCGGCCTCCCGCCGGGGCAGCACGGCATGCTCGGTTACCAGGTGGCCGTCCCCGGCGAGGGCAGGCTGCTCAACGGGCTGCGCTGGGACAGCAAGGTGGACCCGGTGGCCTGGCAGCCGCGGTCAACCATCTACCAGCGTGCCGTCGCCGCCGGCCTCGCGGCATCGCACGTCGCCGCCGCGAAGTTCCGCGACAGCGGGCTGACCAGGGCCGTGATGCGCGGCGCGGACTACAGGGCCGCCGACAGCCTGGGCGCTCTCGCCGGCCAGGCGGCCGCCGCGATCCGCGAGTCGGAGCCCGCGCTCGTGACGGTCTATCACGGCGACCTTGACACCACAGGACACGCACACGGCCCGGCCTCCGACGCCTGGCGCTACCAGCTCGCCCACGTGGACAAGCTGGTCGAGCAGCTAGCCGGGGCGCTGCCTTCAGCGACGGCCCTCTACGTGACCGCGGACCACGGCATGGTGGACGTCGGGCTGGAAGACAGGATCGACGTGGACGCGCTGCCTGAGCTCAGGGATGGCGTGACGCTGCTCGGCGGCGAGCCGCGTGCCCGCCACATCTACGCCCGGCCAGGCGCGGCCGGTGACGTGCTCACCGCCTGGCGAGAGGTCATCGGCGCCCGCGGCTGGGTGGTGTCGCGTGACGACGCCATCAAGGAAGGATGGTTCGGGCCGGTGCAGCCCGGCATGGCCGAGCGGATCGGCGACGTGATCGCGGCGCCGGCCGGCAGCTGGGCCCTCGTGGCGCCGCGCGCGGAGCCGCTGGAATCGGCACTGGTCGGCATGCACGGCTCGCTCACCCCGTCCGAGCAGCTCGTCCCGCTGCTCGCCCTCCGCACCGGGTAACGGCGGCGCCGCGCCCGGGATGCCTCATGGCCGGAGGCCGGAGGCCGGAGGGCAGGGCCGGAGGCCGGAGGGTGGCCGCGTGCGCAGCCGCCCGGCGATGCATCTACCATTCCGGTCGTGCCCACATTGCTCCGGGTGGCGAAGAGGCTGCTGGTCGGGCGGCCTTTGCAGAGCAGTCGTCTCGGCGAGACCCTGCTGCCAAAGAAGATCGCCTTGCCGGTGTTCGCGAGCGACGCGCTGTCGTCTGTCGCCTACGCCACGGAAGAGATCCTGCTCGTGCTGTCCGCCGGCGGGGTGGCCCTCTTCCACTACACCCCCTACATAGCCGCCGCCGTGGGCCTGCTGATGCTGGTGGTGGTGGCGTCCTACCGGCAGAACGTGCACGCGTATCCCTCGGGCGGAGGGGACTACGAGGTCGCCTCCACCAACCTGGGGCCGCCCGTGGGCCTGGCCGTGGCGAGCGCGCTGATGGTCGACTACACCCTCACCGTTGCCGTGTCCGTGTCCTCGGGCGTGGCCAACCTCGCCTCGGCGTTCCCGGCGCTCGACTCCCGCGTCACGGGAGTCGCGGTCGTCGTCGTGGCGGTGATCGCGCTGATGAACCTGCGCGGGGTACGGGAATCTGGCACGGCCTTCGCGATCCCCACCTACTGCTTCGTCGGCGTGGTCGCGCTGATGATCGGGTGGGGGCTGCTCCGGGTGTCTTCCGGCCATGCCCTGCGTGCCGAGAGCGCCGCCTACCAGGTGCGCTCTGCCCGTGAATACGGCGGGGTAGCGCTGGCATTCCTGCTGCTTCGGGCGTTCGCCTCCGGCTGCACCGCGCTGACCGGGGTGGAGGCGATCAGCAACGGCGTCCCCGCTTTCAGAAAGCCCAAGAGCAAGAACGCCGCGACGACCCTGGCGCTGCTCGGCATCATCGCGGTGTCCATGTTCATCGGCGTGACCGCGCTCGCGCTCGTCAGCCATGTGCATGCGGCCGCGGCGGGCAGCCTGAGCGGGCTGCCGCAGGGCCAGCCGCCGAGGACGGTGATCGCCCAGGTCGGCAGGGCCGTCTTCGGCGCGGGTTCGCCGCTATTCTACATTCTCCAGGTTTTCACGGCGCTGATCCTGGTACTGGCGGCGAACACGGCCTTCAATGGCTTTCCCGTGCTGGCGTCGATCCTGTCGAGGGACGGTTACCTGCCGCGGCAGCTGCGCAACCGGGGCGACAGGCTGGCATTCAGCAATGGCATCGTGCTGCTGTCCGGGTTCGCGATCCTGCTGATCGTGGTCTTCCGCGCATCGCCGACGCGGCTTATCCAGCTGTACATCATCGGGGTGTTCGTCTCTTTCGTGTGCAGCCAGACCGGAATGATCCGGCACTGGAACAGGCTGCTTCCCGCTGTCACCGATCGCGCCGCCCGCATGCACATGCTCCGATCCCGGGTGATCAACACCATCGGGGCCGGCTTCACCGCCGTGGTTCTCGTGATCGTGCTCGTCACCAAGTTCGCCAGCGGGGCCTGGATCGTGGTGATCGCCATGCCGATCATCTGGTCCACGATGCGCGGCATCAACAGGCACTACGCCAACGTCGCGGTGGAGCTCTCCCCGCCAGAGGACGTGATTGTCACCCTGCCGGCGAGCAATCACGCCGTCGTCCTGGTGTCCAGGCTGCATCTGCCCACCCTGCGCGCCATTGCCTACGCCCGCGCGACCCGCCCCGGGCGGCTCGAGGCCGTGACCGTGGAGATCGATCCCGACGAGACCAGGGCTCTCAGGGAGGAATGGGACCGCCGCGGCATCCCGGTGCCGCTCACCATCATCGCCTCGCCTTACCGGGAGATCACCCGGCCGGTGCTCGAATACGTCCGGCGGATGCGGGCGGAGCGCCCCCGTGAAATCGTCACGGTGTTCATCCCCGAATACGTGGTAGGCCACTGGTGGGAACAGCTGCTGCACAACCAGAGTTCACTGCGGCTCAAGAGCCGCCTGTTGTTCCAGCGCGGCGTGGTGGTCGCCAGCGTCCCCTACCAGCTCAAATCCGCGCTGCGCGCAGGATCGCCGCAGGACCCGCTGCCCCCTATCATTGAGAAGGGAGGTAGTAGCGTCCATGGACCACCACCTGGCCGGCAATGACGGCGGCCCGCACAAGCAGCATGGCCTGGGCCGGATTCTGCACCGGCTGACCGCGAATGCCGATGATCTGCAGGCTGACACCCTCCATGCGGAGATGACAGGCTGCGGCGCCACCCCCATCGCCAGCTGCCAGCAGCGCGAGCGGGTCTGCGTCGCGGGGACGCTCCGCACCGTGACCGTGCGCCCACGGCCCGGGGTACCGGTCCTCGAGGCCGACCTGTGGGACGGCAGCGACTCGGTCACCCTGGTCTGGCTCGGGCGGCGCGAGATTCACGGCATCAGCCCCGGGCGGAACCTCGTCGCCAAGGGCGTGCTGAGCGGCGACGGGTGCCGGCGGGTAATTTTCAATCCCGAGTACGAACTCCGCGACTGACCCCGCACCCTCGCGGGAGTCTCGCCCGTCGCGCCCGCTCCGTGGAGTTCGGGCCGCGTCGTTTCCGGATCGGTGCTGTTACAGCGACCCCGGTCGGGGAGACGAGGCGGTTGGGAGGCTGCCCTGGGTCGGGCATCTTTGCGGCATATGGAGTTCGTTATGATCCGGCTGCGGTGCGCATGGATCTCGTTAGGATCCGTTGCTTTGCGTGGCCGGATCGGGATGGGCTGGATCCGGGGCCTGACCAGGCCCTCGTCAGCCTCGCCTTCCGGAGCTCGCAGTGTTTCCCGTGCAGCCTTCACGCGTCCCCGCTCGCATCCCGTGGCCCGCCGCGATGGGCCCGATGGCGGCATTCACCGGCTCTCTCACGCTGGCCGCCGTGCTGGTCAGCGTCGGCGGCAGCCGCCATCATGCTCTCGGCCTAGCCGGGTTCGCCCTAGTCGCCGGTGCCGCCGCCGCGGTCGCGCCGCTCGCCACCGCACCGGTTATCGCGGCGATCACGTGGATGTTCAACGACGGCTTCCTGGTCGGCAGTAACGGGACCCTCGCCTGGCACGGCGCCCAGGACGGCTGGCGGCTGGCCATCCTGGCCTCGTCCGCCCTTGCCGGCGGCCTGATCGGGGCGTGCGTGCGCGCCCATGACAGGCGTGTCGGCCCCATCATCCGCGCGTACCCGCGTTCCGAGCCATGTCCTGTCGTCGTCAGTGCGCAGGAAACGCCCAGCCCCCTCCCCGACCGCGGTCACCCTGGACCCACCGTGGCACCCCCCGCAGTGCCGCTGTCGATTAACGGTTCGAGTTTTACGTGCTTAGCACGTTGTGAAGGATCCGAAACGGATGTCTGGCTCGTCACCCTCACCGTCCGGGGGGGGGCCGCCGCCGGACGGTGAGCGCTAGCTACAGGGGCCGCTCCGGTAGTGACCGCAGGTCCCGGCGTGCCCGGCCCGGATTCCCCTTACGCCCCCGCAGGGGGGCGTCTTCCGGCGCGTGTGCCGTAGCCCGGTGCGGCGCGCGTGCCCGTGTCGGCAGGCGGTTCGTTCTTCAGCAGGCCGGCTGGGTCCTGCGGCCTGCCCTGGCCCGCTGCCGTTTCGTCCGGCCCTGGTTCCCCCCGGCTGCTACCGGAATCCTTCTCATCGGTACGCACGGCTTTTACCGCGTCGTAGACGGGGCGGAGTGCTTCGAGAACCTGGACTGAGGAGATGCCGTCCTCAAGCGCGGTCAGCACGGCGCTGCCCACCCCGGCCGCCTCGTCCACGTGCCCCTGAGCGAGGATGGCGGCAGCGAGCCGCGCGGTATAAAGTGCCCGGTTCCGCGGGTAAAGGGCGCCAGTCAGGGCGGCGCGGAAAAGCGCTGAGGACTGGCGGCGGTTCACGGAGAGCCTGAGGGACTGACCCTTAGTTGGGCGCGTTACCAGGCGGGGATCATCCGCAGGTGATCTCCCGGTTTCGTGCTGCCCTGATGTGTCGCTGCGTGAGTTGAGGGCCTGCGGCGGGGGGCCGGTTTCGCGGTGGTGGCGTCTTCCTCGCTTCCGTCGTGTGCCTGCGCGGTGGTTTCGGTGCTGGTGGCTGGCGGGTTCCTCGGGCGGGGGTGGCTGCGTGCGGGGGGTGGCTGTGCCGCGCGGAGCGGGGCCCCGGGGGGAACCTGCGGGGAAACCGGGGGCTGTGGGGCGTGGTTGCCCCGCTGGTTCCCCCCGGTACCGGAGCGGTGCTGTGCGAGCTACATAGGGGCTTGGGTCAGTCGGCGAGGAGGTGGCGGAAGTAGGAGGCTGGCTCGGTCAGGAAGCGGCGCCAGGCGCTGACGAGGTGAAGTTCTTCCCACCGGGCGGCGCGGATGCCCCAGTCGCCCAGTTCGAAGATGCTTGCGCCGGGGACGGCGGCGACGATGGGTGAGTGGGTGGCGACGACGGCCTGGGAGCCGGCCCCGGCGAGGTCGTGGAGCATGCCTGCCAGCCCGAGGCTGGCGGTGAAGGACAGCGGGGCGTCGGGTTCGTCCATCAGGTAGAAACCCGGCTGGTTAACCCTCGTGCGCAGTATCTCCAGGAAGCCCTCGCCGTGGCTTAGCTCGTGGAATCGCTCCTGGCGGCGGCCGGGGTTGTCTTCCAGGTAGCTGTAAAAACTGTGCATGGTGTCCGCGCGCAGGAAATATGACCACCCGGGCCGGGCGGGGCCGCGCTCGACGATCAGGTGTGCGCCGGGCCCCGGCTCGCTGTCCCTGGTCCGGAAGAGTTTCGCCATGGCCGACCCGCCCTGCGGGTTGAGCCCGCAGGCTTGCGCCAGCATCTCCACGAGGGTGGACTTCCCCGAGCCGTTCTCGCCGACAAGTACGGTCAGGCCCGTCGGCAGTTCCAGGCCCTCGCACAGGATCTGCTCGACTGCCGGGACCGTCGCGGGCCATCGTGAGGTATCGACTGCGGTGCGCGGACCGGAGCGGATCAGGCGGACCGCGCGGCTGTCAGCGTGCCATCCGGGACTGCCGCCGCCTGCCATGCGCTCATCATGCCGCACGGGCCCCGCCGGGCAGGAAGCCGTCGCCCGGATACCAGGGAAATGGGCGGTCGACGGGAGAATCCGCTGGGCGGTGAGCTTTCCGGATCGGATGCTCACCGTTTCATGTGCATCTCAGCGGTCCACAGAGGGAAGGATTCCGTCGGGAATGAATTGTCGGTATTCGATTCTCTAAGTCCTCTGCGCGTGCCCATAATGAGGCTGGCTAGCGGGGTGGTCCAGGCGACGACGGCGAGGAGATTGACGGGGTATCCGGCCGGTCGGCCGAGGAGGGCTAGCATGCAGGCGAGGGCGGCCAGGATGAGGCAGGCGAGACTTGCGCCGGCGACGGCGGGCGGCGATGCCGGGTCAGTCCGGATTGTTCCTGCGCAAGAGCACATGAGGGATTTCGTTCGCACCGCTGTCGTCAGCCGGTAACCCGCGAAGAGCACGAAGAGCGCAGCGGCTGCAAAGCCTGTCGCCACCGGCTCGGTACCCAGCATCAGAAGTGTGGCCAGCGAGAATTCTGCGATGGCCAGCGTGACGGTGACCGCTGGGGCGACTCTGGCGGGGATGACGCTTTCCCTTAGTATGCCGACGGAGGTTACCTGCCGGTTCTTGAGCTTGGCCAGGGCGGTCGCGCCCAGTGTGGCGATGAGATACGAGGCGATGAGCGTGCGGAGGATTTCCACTGCACTCATGAGCCGGTGCGTATCGTATTCCGGGGGTCGTAGGGACCTTCGTGCTTGAGTCCTAGCCGCTCGCTTTCTTCCGGGGTAGGGGTGAGCTGGTGCCCGAGGACTATGCGAGTCGTTCGCGGGTCAGCATGACGGAGATGCTCCAGCGACACCGGCGCCTTGGGGAGGCTGGCGATGTGGATCAGCTTTTCATCTGACGTGAGCTCTGCGACCTTCAGGATCTCCTCCCGGAACTTTTCCGGCAGGTCAAGCTCAACTTCATAAACACCGCCTGTTTGCCTGAGAATGTCCTGGAGAAGGATCCCTGGAGGACTTTTCCTGATTCCAGCCGCATATGCTTTGGATTGGATATGATCAGGTGTCAGGATTTCGGCGTACGCCGTGAATGTGGCCATTGTGCCGTCTGCTCCTTTCAGCGTCAGCCGCAGGGGCCTTCATTGTCGGTGAAGGTGCCGCACCATTGCCCTGTCGATACAGAATACTTGGTGTAATGCCCGATGCAAGAAGTAAGAGCGCCTGCGGGGCAGGTTGTCAGCGCCCCGCAGGTGTGGCCGCCATATACGGTGTAGGTTTGTGAGCAGGGACCAGGGCACCCGGCGTCGCAGGCATCAGGCGTAGGCGCTGGTCCTTGAGGAGTGTTAAGGGTTCCGGCGGCGGCGGAACTGGGACTGGCCAGCACGCGGAAGGCAGGTACTGCGATGGCTAATCCGCCGATAATGCGCCCATGAATACTCGTCGAGTGCTACTTGCGGCATGATGATCATGTGGCGGTGAGAATTGAGGTTCACCGTTGGAATGACCCATTTCCTGCCCCCGTCCCTCTTAGCCTGCCGAGCTTAATTAATTAGCAATCTTTATCAGGCTACTACGGCGGCAAAGTCAGCGTCAAGGAGCCTATGCTGATAAATCCTGGAATCTCACAGTTTTCTATCTTGTGCGGAGATGTCCTGCGATATGAGTGCATACCAGTAGCCTAGTGCTTGCCTGCCGAATGTGCAGGTAGAAGGCTTGCGGCGGCCTGTGCTGTGCGGACGGTGCACCGCAACGGCATCTGCCTTGCGCTAGGCGATCCTCAGCGGCGAGCCGGACGACGGGCGTCCGCGCGCCTGGGCCTCAGACTGAAGCCGTCGTTTTCGGCAGGGAACGTCGGTCTTGCAGCCCGCATTTCCTGCCTGGGTACGGATTCTCTGGATGATGTATTCGCATATGCCGATGCCCTGTTGCCGATCTTAGGAAGGCGGCTCAGGGCTGGGCGGCTGACGGTCGTTGAGGGTGCGGTGACCGGGTCTGGGCTGGTCAGGTCGCGGTGGGATTCTGCGGATTGGAGTGCTTGCCCGGGGGCGGCGCTGTGGTCTGCGCGAGGGCGGATTGCCTGGTGCTGGCGGCGGAGTGCTGGTGGGGGCGCGGTTTGTGGCGCCGGGGATGCGGCGCTGGGGTGGGGCGCTGACGTGGCTGGTGGTGACGGTGCGGTCTGACCTGTGCTCCGCGCGTGCGCTGGTGACGTCGGGGAGTGCCGCGCGGGTGTGGTGTGGGTTTCGCGGCGCCGTCAGGCGCCGTCAGGGGGGAGAGTGCCCGGAGGGCGCCTTTCGCGGTTGTGGCCCTTGCCCGGGGTCTGGGCGGGGGTCCGTGCGGGCGGTCAGGGGCGCCAGGGTGTGGGTGGGCGGGCCACCCCCTTTGGTGGGCTGCTTCCTGGTGCAGGGGCCACGCGCGGTCGGCGGGCTCCCCCGTGCGTGCGGGCGGGGTGGGGTGCGGGCCTTTCTCCTGGTGATCTTTTGGTGTGCAGGGCCGGGGTGTGGCTGTGCTATAGCGTGGTTGTCCACTCGATGGTCAGGCGGCGCGCGGGGCTGACGGGGCGGAGTTTTTCGGATCCGTCACAACGTCCTATATAGCACGTAAACTCGAACTATTAAGCTGGTGTAGGAGGCCCGGCTACCGGATCACTGTTCTGGCGGGGCGAGGTCGTGGCGGGCGGTGAGGGTGAGCCAGGTGAGCGCGCCGGTGATCAGCGCGGGCGCGGCGGGCTGCCAGCCGACCGCGGTGACAGCGCCCGCGCTCACCCCAGAGGCGACGGCTACCCGCAGCGCGAGCACGACAGGCCGGCCCCTGCGGAGCCGGTGGAGGTAGCGGGACCCAGCGGCGTGGCGCCAGGGACGGCCCGGCGCGGCCTCGCCTGAGCTGTCGGCCGGGGAATCCTCGGAAGGGGCGCCGTCTGGCCCGGCGCCCGCCGCTGCTCCTGCTCCTGCTCCTGCTCCTGCGTCTGGCTCTGACGCGGGAGCGGACGGAGCGGACGGAGCGCCCTGCGAGCCCGGGGGGACGGCGCCTCGCGCGTCCCGATACCCGCCGCGGAGCCCCGCGATCAGGTCCACGTAGGCTTCGCCGCGGCCGTACGGGGTCCGCAGCGAGGTGTAGGCGGCAGCGGCCGCGGCGAACCGCCCGGGATCGCCGCCATCGGCGCGGTCGGGGTGGGTCGCGGCGGCGATCCTGCGCCACGCGGCCCGCACGTCGTCGTCGGTAAGATCCGGCCTCGCCCGCAGGCCGAGGGCGCCGAAGGGATCCGTGCTCACCGCGACTCCTTACCGAACGCCTCGTCGAGCAGCGCCCCGGCATCAGGAGGCCTGGCACCGGAAGGCCCGGCATCAGGAGGCAGGGCGTCAGCCGGGGCGGCGGGCCGGGGGACGGCAGCCGGCGGTGCCGCCAGCTGCCCGGTCGCGGCGGCCACCGGGGACGGCAGCGCGGCCGGCCCGGCGACCAGGCGTTTCACCTGGACGAACGTGACACCGCCGCGGTGCACGTAGGCGGCCTGCCCGACGTCGAGCGCGCGGACGATCGCGGGGTCGAGCACCTGCGCGTGCCGCACGCGGGAAGAGCCCTCCTCGCTCCACAGCGGGGCGCCGAGCAGCCGCCGGGCGGTGTCCACGATCCGCCGGGTTCCCGCCAGCCCCGCAACCGGGTCCGGGTACGGCGTGCGCAGCAGCCAGATTCCGCCTTCCGCGGTCGCGGCGATCCGGTACCGCTCGTCCTCGTCCGCAGCCAGGCCCTGCCAGGATTGCGCGGATACCTGGACCGCCAGGCCGAGTGACCGCGCCCGCTCGTACAGCTGCCAGATCGGCAGCCGCCGCGACACCGCGCTGAACTCGTCCACGGCGAGCAGGATCTCCCGTGCGGGGGGGTCTGGGGGGGCGCGAAGCGTCGTCCCCCCTGGCTGGCGCTGAGCGGGCCGCTGGCCCCCGCCGCCCGCCGCGTAGCACGCGAGCATGTCGACGAGGGCGCGTGCCTGGGCCTCGGCGACCGCGGGTTCCGCGGTCCCCTCCAGGATGCAGTACCAGGCGTCGGCGTCGCCGAAACCGCCAGGGCCGTCGAGGCCGGTGCCCAGGCGGCGCAGCAGCGTCCTGTACCGCAGCGCGACATCCGTGACGAGCCGGGAAGCCGAATGGATGATGCCGAGCTCCGCCTCATGCCCGCCCGACGCGTACGCGGTGGCGAGCCATCCGGCGTCCAGCCTGGCCACGAACTCGGCCGAGCCCGCGGGCGGGCCGCACGGCGCGCCGACCGCGAGTGCCACCACCGCGTCCATCACGTCGGCGTAGTAGGCCGCGGAACCAGTTCCATGCTCGATCAGGTCGAGCAGCGTCGTGGTGAGCCGGTCAGGCGGCAGGTCCCACAGCGACAGGCTCGCCTCGTCAGGCCAGATCGCGGTCCCGCGCGCGCCCGCGTCGCGCAGCACCCTGCGCGCCCGGTCGGCGATCCGCCGCGAATCGGCGCCGCCCTTGCAGTCGAGGACGACGAGCAGCGGACGGTGCCCCGCGCCGTGTGCGTAGCGCCGCAGGGCGGTGGTCATGAACCCCGCCCACAGTCGCAGCAGCAGGGTCGTCTTGCCGGTCCCCGTCGTGCCGATCACCACCTGGTGCGAGCGGAGCCTGTCGTAGGGGATGCACGCGATGGTCCGCGCCGGGTGCTGAACCGCGCGGATGACGGCGCCTGCCACCACGCTCCCGTTCGGGCCGATGAGCGGAACCGAGCCCGGGGCGGCGATCCTTGCGCGGGCCGTGCGCACCTGATGACGCCACTGCCGCAGGTCGAAGGCAACGGGTGATGCCGGAGAGAACCCGCCGCTGCCTGTCTCCATCGAGTAGATGCGGTAGGACCAGGCGATGCCTCCGATAATCATGCCGAACGGGAGCGCCGCTGGAGCCACCGTGACGATGGCGGCCCCGACGTGGCCGGACGCGGCGAGCTGCCACATGGTCAGCCACGCGCGGAAGGGCGCGGTCGCCACCCGCGATGCCGACGGGTGCCGCAGCGCGGTGGCGGCCAGCCAGACAGCGAGCATCGGCGTGCACCACAGCGCGGCCGTGTAGAGCCGTCGCGGCGGCCAGCCGAGCAGCCAGGCGAGCGCGGCGGAGTAGGCGGCGACGATCACGACGGGCGCGGCCGCGAGCACGACCGCGGCCTGGACGGCGATCTTCGTGAGCCTGCCGAGCAGGCGGGCCAGGGCGCGCAGCGCGAGCAGGGTGAGGTACTGGCGGATCACGGTGCCGCGCCCCTGCGGGGGGTAATTGGGGGGTCGTCCCCCCAGGCCAGCTTCGCGGGGGGTGTTGGGGGGTCGTCCCCCCAGGCCAGCTTCGCGGGGGGTATTGGGGGGTCGTCCCCCCAGGCCAGCTTTGCGGGGGGTATTGGGGGGTCGTCCCCCCAGGCCAGCACCGGCAGATCGCGGATCTCGATCCTGGCCGCGCCGGCGCCGAGCGCGCCCCGTGCCCTGGTGACCGTGGGCCTGGCGGCGGGGGAGCACACGTACAGGGCCCGTGCGTGCCGGGGCGGGCGGCCCGGCACCGCCACGTCCGCGGCCGGGCAGCCGTAGTCGCCGGTGCGGGCCAGCATCTCGCGCATGATCGCCGTCGTCCGGGTAACCGTCTTGCGGGTGAGCTCGGCCTCGATTGCCCAGCACTCGCCTGCCCACGGCAGGTGCGGCCCGGTATCCGGCCCGCCGTCCGGCCAGTGCACCTCTCCGTCGGGGACGTGCTCACGCAGGCCCACCCTGCCGCCTGCGCCTGCCCGGCCGCGCAGCCGACGCTCGCCGCGCCAGAACGCGCCGCCCTGCCGGTAGCCGGAGGTCGCCTCGAGCGCGAGCCGCACCGCCGTGACCGCGCGCAGGTGCGCGAGCCTCGCCAGGGCGGGCGGCGCGGCGGTGTAGCGCAGCCCTGCCGCGGCAAGCCCGGACCTGGTCAGCCAGATCCACGGCGGCCCGGTGCCGAGCCGGCCGGACGCGGCGTAACCCTGCCGCCGCCAGCGCGCCACCACGGCGCGGGCCTGGCCGTCCGTGGCGGCGAGCAGCACTGCGAGCTGGTCGAGCTGTACGGCGTACATGTCGGCGGTGAAGAGGAGTCCGCGGATGTCGCGTTCGGCAAGGTGAGGGGAAGCGGCCTGCCCTGGGCTGCCCTTACGCTCACTTACCGTCATAGATCAACTACATTACGCCTCCATGATCGCGGAGGTTCGCGTGGTGGTGTACAACACGGGTATGGGTGGTGAGCCGGAGTCAGGCCGGTTAAGCAATCCGGTCGTTGACTGGCCGGCCTGCGGTGCGGGCGATGGCGCCGGGTGCACGGGGACGCGGGTCGGGTCTCATGGCCGGTGCTGGGCTCATCTGACACGGGAAGAGCTGCGTCAGGCGCTCGGTTCGCTGTCGCCAGGCGACGACCTGGATGTCCGCGGGACCAGCCTGAGCAGGCGGCTGCTTGACCGGATTCTGGGTGCGCTGCGTGATCCGCAGACCGGGTCGCCCCATATAGGCGCCGCGCGCTTCAGCGGCGCGAGGTTCGGTGGCGACGTCTCGTTCGACCACGCGAGGTTCGGCGGCGCTGTCTCGTTCGGCAGCGCGGAGTTCGGCGGCGCTGTCTCGTTCGACCACGCGAGGTTCGGCGGCGACGTCTCGTTCAGCGGCGGCCCCGCCTGGTTCGGTGGCGACGTCTCGTTCGACCACGCGGAGTTCGGCGGCGGCGCGCAGTTCAGCGGCGCGAGGTTCGGCGGCACCGTCTCGTTCGACCACGCGGAGTTCGGCGGCGACGGCGCCTGGTTCGGTGGCGTGAAGTTCAGCGGCGGCCCCGCCTGGTTCGGTGGCGCGAGGTTCGGCGGCGACGCCTGGTTCGGCGAGGCGGAGTTCGGCGGCGGCGCCGCGTCGTTCGACCACGCGGAGTTCAGCGGCGACAAGGTCTCGTTCGACCACGCGGAGTTCGGCGGCGGCGCCGCGTCGTTCGATCACGTGAAGTTCGGCGGCGGCACTGTCTCGTTCGACCACGCGACGTTCAGCTTCTACGCCCGGTTCGACGACGCGGAGTTCGGCGGCGGCGCGTCGTTCGACCACGCGGAGTTCCGCGGCCACGCCGCGTTCGTCCGCGTCCGCGCGGAGGGTGGTCTGTCGGTGGGGCCGTCGGTGGTGGGCGGCACGCTGATTCTTCGTGCGGTGCGTGCTGGCGGGGTGGTGCGGGTGGCTGTCGCGGCGAAGAGGCTGGAGTGCGCGGACGGGGAGTTCGGGGGGCGGGTGTGGTTGTCGTTGTGGGGCGGGGAGGCGTGGGTGACGGATTCGGTGTTCGCGGAGCCGGTGACGGTGGAGTCGTCGCTTGAGCCGATCGGGCCGTCCGCGCCCGGGCAGGCGGCGCAGGTGCCGGGGAGCCGCTCGCGGGTGGTGCTGCGGTCGTTGCGGGGTACGGATGCGGAGCATCTGACGCTGGTGGATGTTGATCTGGGGCGGTGTGTGCTGTCGGGGCTGCGCCGGCCGGAGTCGCTGCGGCTGGACGGGCGGTGCGTGTTCGCGCGGACGCCGCATGGGTGGTGGGTGCGGTGGAGGTGGGTGCCGTGGCGGTGGATGGGGCGCGAGGCGCTGTTCGAGGAGCAGGTGTGGCGGCAGAGCGTGGGAGCGCCGGGGTGGACGGTGCCCGGTGGCCAGGCCAGTGCGGAGGGCGGCGGTGCGGACGGCGGCGGTGCGGGAGGTGTGGTGGGTCCGGCGCGGCTGGCGGTGCTTTACCGGCAGTTGCGGGTGGCGGTGGAGAGTGCGAAGAACGAGCCGGGGGCTTCGGCTTTGTATTACGGGGAGATGGAGATGCGGCGGCTGGCGGCGGGACGGCAGCTGGGGCTGGTGAATGAGCGGTGGCTGCTTGGGGCGTACTGGCTGGTGTCCGGGTACGGGCTGCGTGCCCGGCGTGCGCTTGGGTGGCTTGCCGTGCTGGTGGTGGTGGCCGCGGTGGGGCTGGGGCACGGGGGGTTTGCGGGTGGTTCTCCGGGCTTTGCGGGTTGTGTGCTGTACGCGGCGGGGTCGGTGGTGTCGCTTGATGTGCTGATCCGGCATGTTCCGGCGGTGCTGACGGAATGGGGGGATGTGGTTCGCCTGGCGCTGCGGGTGGGAGGACCGGTGCTGCTGGGCCTGGCCGCGCTGGCAGTCCGCGCCCAAGTGAAAAGGTGAGCGGGTGTTGCGGGGCCGGGGGTGGTTTGGGGTGGCTTGG
>WNFD01008170.1_pt1 | contig 16607 bp, 10 predicted proteins | sample 5400491 | NCBI WGS metagenome assembly WNFD01 (sample SAMN13153343, study PRJNA577476) | soil metagenome | isolation source: 120 cm saprolite under Douglas fir tree site 2 hole 2 replicate 2 | place: USA:California | collected 2015-04-18 | reverse complement strand
AAAACTGGATTGCGTGGGCCCAGTGACAAATAGGTCTCCTTTGGGTCCGAACGCCAGATGGTAGGCAGAAACGCTGGGTTCGATGGTGGCAAAAACAAAAATCTGCCGATCGCGTGCGATCTTGAAAATAGTTCCGCTGCGGTCGCCTACATAAAGATTTTCCGCACGGTCAAACGCGATTCCGGTGGCCACGCCCATGCCTTCTGCATACGACGACATGGTCCCATTCGGCGCCACTTTATATACGGTTCCATTAAAGCGCGAGGAAACATACATTTGCCCATCGCGGTCAAAGGCAATTGAAGTCGGATTCATCATCTCCGCGACGAACGGTTTTACGTTGTAGTGGGTGTCAATCTTAAAAATGGAAACGGGCACCTTTTGGCCGCGCGAGCCGGAAAAGGTGACGAAAATGTTTCCCTCGGCGTCCAGAGCCGGATTAGTGACTGGATGCACGCTGTCGGCAATCATGGCCGCAACCTTAATTTGTTGCGCATTGCTGGAGTGGCCATTGGTTGAGACCACGACCGGCCCTGACGCCGCTCCTTGTGGAACGCGGGCGACCACAAAATCGTCGGAGCTGATGACTATCGAGCCTTCCACTTCCCCGAAGCGAACCCGCGGACGCCGCAGTTCCGCAGGCCGCAAACCGCTGCCCAGGATGCGCACTTCGCCTCCAGGCAAAGCCGCCGGCGGAGCAACCGCTTCAATGTGCGGCCGGCCATTCACGTTTTTCTTGCCCAGCAAGCGGTCGGAGATGGTCATGAGGTTACCGAACTTACAGGGAAGCTACCATGAAGGAATCCCGAAGTGTATGAGCAGTTGCAACACTGCCAGCGCGTAGAGTCCAGCTGCAACATCATCCACAACGATTCCGGTCCCCTCCGGTAGTCGCTCCAGCTGCCGGACCGGCGGTGGCTTCACGATATCGAACCCTCGAAAAAGTATAAAGCCCACCACCACTGTTTTCCACGCCACCGGAGCGAATAGTAGTGTGATCCATTGTCCGGCAACTTCGTCAATCACTACGAACTGAGGATCTTTCACTCCGGAGGCTCTAGCTACTCGCGTCGCCGCCGGAATGCCGAGGGCGATGGCAATCGCGGTAAGCCCGCCTAGCGCTCCCGGCTGCCAAGCCGGCGGAATCCACCTCGCCAGTACGAACCAGGCGAGCGCCGCGCCTGCCGATCCCCACGTCCCCGGCCCCGGCATTAACCGCCCAGCCCCAAAGAAAGTTGCAACCACGGTTGCCCAGAGGGGTGCGGTCGCCTCAGCACGCCGATCGGACATTTCCGTTGGCTCACTCGCCGTTATCTCATTCTTCATCAGTGGTGTCGCGAAGATTCTGTATTTCTGCGTCGTCGGTATCCTGCATTGGCGAAGAGACAACGTATTGTCCGCTGGCCCACTTGCCCAGATCAATCAGCCGGCAACGTTCGCTGCAGAAAGGGAAGTCTTCTCCAGCCTTCGCCACCGGCTTTCTGCAAATCGGACACTTCAGCTTGGTCTTGGGTTTGCCAGGCACAAGTCAATTGTAGATGGAAAGCCCTGGAGGAAGGAGGATGCAATTAAAACCGGGCGGTGGGTCACTTTGTCGAAGGCTGCGAGGTTGACTTATCGCCCGGGATGGGAAGAACATTAGGTTTCAGGGTGAATCTATGAAATCCGCGGTACTTTTGTTTGCTACGTTTTTGCTTCTTTCACTGGCTACAGCTACTGCGGCCGCAAAGAGTAGCAGTATCGGGATATATGCGGTCATAGACGAGGTGAAGTTCGACCAAGACGGTCCTTCGTCGAACTTGGTGCGGATCTCTGGTATTTTCATGGTTCCCAGACCGATGTCAAGCGGCGAATACCAGAGTCCTCAGCGCGGCTATCTTTATTTCCGGAGTTCGCCGGGAGCCGAACAGGCAGCGCGAGAGGATTGGAACCAACTCAAGGCAGTCGTTGGAACGGGTCAAGTGGTCGGGTTTGCCTTTTACTGAGTGCCGAATCCGAGCGATCCTCAGGGTAATCCACACCACTCGCTCGAACTGAAAGTGCGCTCAGCCGGAGACGCTACACCGCCGGACATCTATCCGATTCCTCACCCTTCGGGTGTCGTCAAGGCTGGTGATCACGACCGTGCATTCGATGAGAAGATTGCCGCCCAGCTTCACACGATTTCAAACTAAACCACCACCTGAAACCGCAATCGGGCCATAATCGGCCGCCAAGTCAGGCTGTCGCGGATTGCCCGGAATTGCGGTTGATCCACGTTGATCCGTGCAATCCGCGGCCAAGCTCTCGACTTTCGAATACCGCTATCATAGCCCGTTCGCGCCCGAACTCTTTGGCTGCTCGTATGCTTTCTGCAAGTACCTGCGCGCCTCGTCCAGCGCCCCCTGGGTATTGTCGTTGGTCTGAATGGCCTGCCGGTACTCGTTGGTGGCGCGCTCTCGCTGGCCGGTGATATCGAAAATCTTGCCCAGTTGAATGTGGCTCCAGACTTCGGTCCAGCGCGGCTCGCCATCCCCGTTCAGAGAATCGCGGTAGGCGTTGGCCGAGGCCTGGTAGTTGTGCTGCAGGAAAAACACTTCTGCTACACGATAATGCGCCAGGGAACTGTTCTTGTTGACATCGAGCGCCTTGTTGAACTCCGAAAGTGCGCCCGCCATATCGCCCTGCTGGACGAGTGCCTGCCCACGCTGGATGCCGGCACGCAGCTTGATATCCGAAGAGTTCTTCAGCAGATGGCTATCAGGGTCAATCACGATCCGCCGCGGCCGACCGAAGGTGTCCACGCTGAATGCCGAATCGGTCCCGACCACATCAATGCGCTTGGTTTCGGTTTTGCCGTCGGTATCAATTTTCAGCTCCACCGGCATGCGGAACAGGTCCAGGTCCTGCGCGATCTGGCCCACCGAACGGAATCCCTTGTTATTACCTAGCCGGTAGATGGTGTACTTGGTCTTGAACTCTGGGGCGCCGGTAGAATCCAGCCACTGCGAGAAGAACCAAGTCAGTTTGTCGCCGTAGACCTTCTCGGCAAGATTGCGGAAATCATCTACGGTGGTGGACTTCCCGGCAAACTTGGAATAAAAGTCGCGCATGGTCTGATCAAACTTCTGGTCGCCGACCACCCAGCGCAGCATGTGCAGGATCATCGCGCCTTTATCCGTGACCAGAGACTGAAACTCCGGCGAAAACAGATCCAGCTTGCCCGAGCTCGAAAGCGGAACCGTGTCGTAAGCCAGAGCTCCCACCGACATGTCCTTCACCGCCTCCTGCAGTCCTCCTGCTCCAGCAGCGCTCTCGATGTAGCGAGCCTCTGCGTATCGCGCGAAGCCGTCGTTGACCCACCAGTCGTCGCGTGAAGCAGGGCTGACAGCGACTCCCCACCATTGATGGGCGATCGTGTTTGCCAGCAGCCGGTAATTCGTTCTGGGAGTGATCCCGCGGTTGGCGAGCGCGGCGAATTCCGGCGCCCATGCTGAGGGAACGGTCTCGTCCGGCAATTCGACGACTCGCAGCACGTTCGAAGGCGGGACGCCATACAGCGTGATGAAGTAGGTAAATTCTTTGACTGCTGTTTCCGCGTACGCCGAAGCCAGGTCTTTATGCGCCGGCTTGAAATAAATGTGCAGATCAATGCCGGCTTCGGTGCTGGCGAAGTCACCGAAATCTCCGGCAACAATCGTCCCCGGAAAGCTGGCTTTGTCGTACTTCAGGGAATAAGTCTTGGTCGGGCCGCTGCTCGCTACTTTCAGCGCCGGGGCCGTAACTGTACTCGCACTCCCGCTGCCAATCACCATCATGTGCGCAGGCACGGTGACGTTGACGGTGGCGGTGAAGCGGTCTATGCCGAATGCGTTCACCGGGAACCAATCGCCGGCATAGAGCAGGTAGCAGGTGTCGTCGTTGATCGAAGTCAGCTTCAGGCCAGGAACCGGGGAATCGTCGGCGGAATCGAGCACGCCCTCGTATTCAAACGTCAGCGTTGTGGATTGGTCCTTGGGCACCGCGCTCTTTAGCGACACTCGCACGCTGGAATCTTGCGGGGTGCGGTCGGTGGTCAGTGCTTTGCCGGCCGCGTCGGTCACCTTGGTCAGCCGCAGATCGTTGTGCAACTGGAAGGTGGCAATGTTCAGGTCTTCGAGCGCGGTGATCTTTACTCTGACCCGGGCCGCAATCTTGTGCTCGTGAGGGCTGAGTACGGCGTCAATCTGATAATCGTCCGCATGAAAGCGAATTTTTTCGGCCCCCCAGGCGGGCAGGCACAGAGTCAGGAAGGCCAAAACGAGGCAGACTACCAGCCTCCGCAGCAGCGGCCGAGGTGCACAGAACATTCGGGGAATCTCCTAGATACTTCAATTGTACGATGAAACTTATGGCCCAAAAGATGCGTGGGGACAAGCATTTGACGGCGCGGAAACGTGTTTGCCGCCTTAGGTTTGGCCTGGATTCAGCGTCGCAGCACCTCAACCACCGCCTGTGCCGCCCGCTCCGCTGGATGTGCCTCCTCCCGTTGTCCGCGGAGGAGGCCTCGCACGCTCCGCAATCCACCCACCAACTTCTCCCTCGGCTCACCGTCGGGCACAATTTTGCTGACTTCGGCGGCGACCCGCCCCGGAGTGAAATCGCGCTGGACCAGTTCCGGCACCACCCCCTCGCCCGCGATCAGGTTCACCATGGCAAAGTGCGGCACTTTTACCGTGGACCGCCCCAGCAGATACGTAAGCGGAGTTACGCGATAGACCATGACAAACGGAGTCTCCATCATCGCCGCCTCGACGGTCGCGGTGCCGCTCGCGATGATCCCCGCGCGCGAGTGGGCCAGCGCAGGCAGGGCCTCGGGAACCAGATGCACGGCAACGGTGCCGCGATCCTCTTTCAACAGTTCCTGAATAAGACCCGTGGGGATGGTCGCGGCCACAGGAAGCACAAACTCATATTCGTTGCCCAGCAGGTCCGCTGCTTGCAGCATCGCCGGCAGGTTCATCCGAACTTCCTTTACTCGGCTGCCTGGCATCAGCGCGACCCAAGACTTGGAAGCAACCAGTCCGTTTTCGGCCGCATATCGCCCGCGCGTCACCGTGGGCCGCGGAACCTCGGCTAGCGGATGTCCGACGAACTTCGCATCCACGCCGCGATCGCGATAGAACTTTTCTTCAAAAGGAAAGATCACCAGCGCCTTGTCCACATACTTGCGCAACAGACGCACCCGCCCCTGCCGCCACGCCCAGAACTGCGGGCAAACGTAATAGACGACCGGAACACCACGTTTTTTCATTTGTCGCGCGACTCTCCAGTTGAATGCGGGCGAGTCAATGACGATGGCGAGGTCCGGCCTACGGCGGTCGGCTTCGTCAATCAACTGGTGGAACAAACCCCAGATTCTCGGCAGATGACTCAGAATCTCCGTGATGCCGACGACAGAGAGGTCTTTGGCGTCAACCACAGTGTCGCACCCGGCGGCCCGCATGCGCTCGCCGCCGACGCCAAAGAATTCGAGTGAGGGTTCAAGCCGGTGCAGTGCTTCGATCAACTGCGCCCCGTACATTTCCCCGGAAGCCTCGCCCGCAGAGATCAGGATTCGCACAGGTGCATTGTAAAGGGCAAGGTCAGTCTCCAGCGCCGGCGGCAAGCGCCGGTACTGTTATCTGCGGTACCTGAAGGTCAGGCATGGGCCGCCCAGCAAACAGACGACGACATGGAATTGCTAGCCAACGCACCCATTCCCGGGAGCGCGATACGCGCGCGCTGTCCGTAGCTATGCCCGTATCGGCATACATCTGGCGATAGATTTTTGAAATGAGAACAAACGCCAGGCGTCCGCGGCTTGACTTGATGAAGCTGGAGCGTCTCCAAACCGAAGTGAAACTATAGAAGCTGTCCCATACCGCCTGAGTGCGCGAGCGGATTTCCTCCGCCGACATTACGGGATGGTCCCAGTAGAGCTTAGGACGCTGCGCTTGCGGAATCAGCCAGCGCCGGGTGAGAGGGATGCCCGCGATGGTTGGCGGATTCGCTCCCAGCCCCTTTTCCCAGCGAATGAAGTCCACCGTGCCGGGGTACGGGCTGAGAGTCACGAACTGTGCGAATGTGACTTCGGCGCTGATCGCAGCCGCCACAGTGGCGTCGAAGGTCTCCGGACGGTCGCTGGGCAGGCCAAAAATGAACGAGCCCAGCACGTGCACTCCATGGCGTCGAAAGGTCCGTAGGCGCTCGATGAGGCCCTCGCCGGCCAGGTTGAAATCCTTGTAAACGTCTTTAAGGCCCGCTGGGGTAACGGATTCCACGCCCACCAGCGCGCCTTTGATGTGCGCGGCTTTCATCGCATCCAGAAATTCGGTATCCTCAGCCGCTTCCATGGTGATTTGAGTGAAGAAAACCATGTCGTCGGGAAGCTGCGCCAGGCGCGACATCAGTTCGAATCGCTCATTACGAATCGCGTTGAGCTCATTGATCCGGGCCGTGTTCTTCTGCGCAGTTGCGAGCTTGATATCGGTCTGGGTTACGGGATAGAAATTGTCGTCGGCAAGCGCAATGAACCGAAAGCCGAGACGTCGCAATTGCACAATTTCTTCGATCACAACATCTGAAGTGCGCTGCCGAGGCCGCTGGCCATCGGTCCGCCATACCGAACAAAAAGAGCAATGCTTGGGGCAGCCACGAACCGTCTGCACCGACGCCCACATGTAGCGATTGCGTGGGACCAGGTCCCAGCGGGCCGCAACAAAATCGCTGGCCTCGATCTGGCCGCCCACGTAAACCGGTTTGGGCTCGCCATTGCGGCAGTCTTCGAGCGCCCTGGCCCATGCGATGTCTCCGTCACCTTTGACTACGGCGTGAGCGCCGCCGAGATCGATGGCCTCCTGCGGATAAAGGGTGGCGTGAATTCCCCCGAAAATCACATAAGCGCCCCGCTCCCGCGCGATCTTTCCAATTTCATAGCCACGTAAGGCGTTGGCTGTATGAATGCCGATGCCGACCGCATCACCCGCCTGAATTCTCTCAGGATCCATCGGGAATAGCGTTTCATCAACCAGAATGGGATCGCCAAAATTTTTCGGGGTAGCGGCAGCCAGAACATACTGCCATCGAGGGGTGATTACTGCGGTTCCAAAAGAGACACTGCTGGGGTTAATCAGGTGAACGTTCATCCACGGTGCTCCTTGTGGTTCGCAAAAAGAGCAACCCACCTTCGCGCTAAACGTCCCTAACCGCGTTGGACTATAGGATTGTTTTTTGATTCTTGCTGCCAGAGGCGCGGGCATGGGCCGCGTCTAAAGCGAGCGTGAAGTTTCCAGTCAGCTGCGCGTCTGCGACCGGTCGAGCTCGATCAGATGGTTCCGGTACCTACCCCTACATTCTTGCGGCAGTATACACGCGGCTTGGCCCCAGACCTGTTCAATTTTGCACACTATTCGCTGTCGGCCTACCAGATCGGGAATGGAGGAAACCCTACTTGATCTCTACCTCATCAATCTCAAACCCGAACTTCCCCGGAGGCCCGGCGCTCACGAATCCCAATCCAGTGATGTCGCTTCCGTCGGTCTGGGTGCGTAGTCTGGAGTACGCAACTATAGACGCAGCGGTTCCGTTTAGGTGATGGGGGCGCTCTGAGGGTGCCCCATCCTTCTCGCGTTCTTTGCGAGAGGGTGGGGCCTTTGCCTTGAGAAATCCAACCGTCAATCGTCGGCGCCGGCCGTGACTTCGGGAAGAAGGGATCCCTTCAGGCCGTTCGCGGGCGAGGGCGCCCGCGCCACACTCATCTCCTGGTCTTTGTACTGCAGCTCATAAAGTTTGTAGTAAATCCCGCGCTGGGCCAGGAGTTCCTGATGGGTGCCCATTTCCCGCAACTGGGCCTTGTGCATCACGATAATTTTGTCGGCGCGCTGTACGGTCGAAAGGCGGTGAGCGATGATAATGGAAGTCCGGCCTTCGACCATTTTCGCTAGCGCGTCGCGCACCTTGAATTCGGTTTCGGTGTCCACGCTGGAGGTAGCTTCGTCAAGGATCAGGATTTTCGGTGCATGGGCCAGCGCCCGCGCGAATGAGATCAACTGCTTCTGCCCGGTTGAAAAGGTCGATCCGCGCTCGTGGACTTCTTCTTTGTAGGTGTTCGGGAGACTGTGAATGAAGTCGGCTAGGTTCACGTCCTCGGCAGCCTGGCGGACTTGCTCGTCAGTCACCCAATCTGTCCCTAAACGGATGTTGCCCTCAATCGTGCCAGTAAATAAGAAGGGATCCTGCAAGACCACGCCGAACCTGCGGCGCAGATCGGTCAGACCCATCTCTTTGACGTCCACGCCGTCAATCCGGATCACTCCCCTCTGCACGTCGTAGAAGCGCAAGAGCAGGGAAATGATGGTGGTTTTGCCGGCGCCGGTGTGGCCCACGATGGCGACAGTCTCTCCCGGTTCAATGGCGAAGCTGACGTCGCGCAGCACCCAATCCGGTTCGGCAGCGGCTGTCGAGCTGTGCTCGACAGGACGGGCGAGGACGCCCGTCCCTCCGTGGTCTTTTTTGATGCGCGACTTGTCTCCATCGGCGGGCACACTGCGATACGCAAACCACACATGATCGAACTCGATCCTTCCCGGCCCCTCTGGAGTTTTCGTTATCGCAGCCTCGGTGATTTCGACCGGCGCGTCCAACAGCTTGAATACGCGCTCGGCGGCCGCCATTGCCGATTGCAGAATGTTGTACTTTTCGCTCAAGTCCTGAATGGGACGGAAGAACCGCTGCGCATATTGCATGAACGCAACCAGCACTCCCAGGGTGACCACTGTATTTCGCGCGAGATGAAATGCAAACAGCGTCTTGCGGCTGAAACTGACCACCACTGAGGTCACCACCAAATTGTGAAGCACGTCGCGCCCGCCGAACCAGATCACACAAGCGATCGCAATGGACGAAAGAATTTCCACCACCGGGTAATACACCGCATGCGCCATGATCGCGTCTTTGAATGCTTCCATGTGCTGCGCGTTCACTTCCGAAAACTTCTCAAAGGCGCGTTCCTCGCGATTGAACAGCTGCAGCACCATCATGCCGCTGACATGCTCTTGCATGTGCGCATTGATCCGCGCGATGGCAACGCGAATCCGGCGATAGGAGTCTCGGACCCGGTCGCGGAAGATCTTAGTCGCCCCGAAGATAAACGGCAGCACGGCAAACGTAATCAGCGCCAGCTTCCAGTTCACGCACAACATGATGGCCAGAATCCCGGCCAGCACGAAAATGTCCTCGAAAATGGACACCACGCCCGAGGTGAACATTTCGTTGAGGGCATCCACGTCGGTGGTCACGCGAGTGACCAGACGTCCTACCGGATTCTTGTCATAAAACCCGATGTGCATGCGTTGCAGGTGGCGAAAGATTTCGCTGCGCAAGTCGAACATCACCATCTGCCCCGCCCACTGCATGTAGTAAGTCTGCAGGTACTCGAGTAGGAAGCTGAAAGTGATCAACCCAACATAGATCGCCGCGATCTGCCCGATGCCGGTCAGAGGATTGGGGCTTAGCCAGTCCCCTAGCATCGAGGGGGCCCGATATATCGGCGCCAGATACTTGTCCACGGCGATTAGGGTGAGGAACGGGCCCAGCACGTCTGCGCCAGCCTTCAATACGATGGAACCCAGGGCCACCCCGACCTTCCACCGATACGGACGCAGGTACTTCAACAGCCGCTTCATCAGCCGGTTGTCGTATGCCTTACCCAGGATTTCTTCTTCGTTGTGGGACGCCATGACCAGTGACTATTCTAAATAGATTGCGTGAACAGGTACTTGGATGGAAAAGTTAGTCCCCGAAAGCTGCACCGGTACAAGAACGGGCGTGGATGCCCGCAGCCAGGTGTATCGCTAAATGGTCCAGCGCAACAGCGTTGCTCCCACCGTGAACCCCGCTCCCACCGAAGCCAGCAGCACCAGATCGCCTTCCTTCAGCCGGCCTTCTTCCCGTGCCGTCTGCATGGCCAGCGGAATCGTGCCTGCCGTCGTGTTTCCGTAGCGGTCTATGTTGATGATCACGCGCTCCGGCTTCAGCCCTATGCGATCTGCAGTAGCGTCGATGATTCTCTGGTTGGCCTGATGAGGAATGAAGCAATCAATGTCATCGGCGGTGAAGCCATTTCGCGCCAGCAGCCTTTCGCAGATTTGAAAACCGCCTGCCCCTCCTGATGGACGAAATGCATCTTCTTGTCCACAGTCGCATGAGTGGCGGGATGCAGGCTGCCGCCGCCGGGCATGTACAGCGAGCACCCTCCCGAGCCGTCAATCTCGTGCAAAAAATCAATGATTCCCACGCCGTCGTCCGCTGGCTCGAGGATGACCGCACCGGCGCCATCGCCGAACAGAATACAGGTCGAGCGGTCGGTGTAGTCGAGGATCGAGGACATCACGTCCGCCCCGATCACCAGCACTTTCTTGTGCGCTCCGGTGGCCACAAACTGCGCGCCGGTCTGTAGGGCGTACACGAAAGCCGAGCAGGCTGCCGAGAGATCGAAGCCCCAGCACCCCTTCGCCCCCAGCTTGTGCTGCACTAGGCAAGCGGTGGAAGGGAATAACATGTCAGGGGTGACCGTGGCCACGACAATGGCTTCGATTTCGCTGGCGTCTATTCCGCGTTGCGCCAGAGCGAGCCGGGCAGCTTCCGCTGCCAAATCGCTGGTCGCTACTCCTTTATCGGCAATGTGGCGTTCGCGGATGCCGGTGCGCGTGAGTATCCATTCGTCCGTGGTCTCGACTATTTTCTCCAGGTCCCGATTGGTCAAAACACGGGGAGGAACGTAGGTTCCCAGGGCAGTGATCTTAGCGCGCACGAGCTGGCTCACTCCGTAAACTCTCCGGCTTGAAAGTTGAAAACGTTATTGTACGCAGCGGGCAGAGAATCTCCAATTCGTTCTCCACGAACTTCTTGCAGACGCCCGGCTGCCCAGCAGTGTCCAGCCAGGCGGGGTCGAGTTTGGTTGATTGGGCTGGGACTGCGGGAGACGCTCAAGCTAGGCTTTTAAGCCAGGCACCGGGAACCCACTGCACACGCAAGAGCCCGTTACCGTTGCTTCCTTCCGGACCTGGCGGGTTTGGCGGGAATGCATCGCGTGAGACCGATGCCTGACCGTCTTTATCTTAGCATCGCGCAGGAATCCGCTTCCCACTCGTGACCAACACGACTTGATTCATTCCACATGAATGGGAGTATCGATCGTCTTCTCCGCGACCAGATTCGAAAGCCCGGGGCGAAACGCGCGCAGAATCAAATCCCCGGCCGTGGGTGTGATTTCGAAATCGTAGGTTTCGCCCGGGACTACTCTCAACTTGGCTTCACCCCTCGTCTGCTGCACGGTCGGCAATTGCATACCGTCCTTGCTGACGGCTTGCCAACGCGCCGGCGCCCCGGCATACGAGAGGCTAAACCGCACGCCATTATTCACCATGATGTTGATCAGCCGGATGTGGTAGCGCTGACCAGCCCGCCAGTGCAACTCTCTGCCCTCATTCTGGCCGTTGATGAGCAGGTTCTGATTGCCTCCGCCGGCTACAAAAACTACATCGGTCGCAGGGTCGTAGGACTGGCCCGGGTCGAGCACAATGAGCGGGCCGTAGAGTCCACCGGACATCTGGCCCACATCATGCCAGTGCGTGTGGTAAATGAACGTGCCTGCCCGCGGCGGCGAGAACCGCACCACGAACTTGTCGCCAGGCAAAATAGGCGGAGTAACCTGGTCGCCCATCCCGCTAAATTCGGGCACACCATCGTAATAACTCTCCAGTTCTATGCCATGCCAGTGGATCGCGGTTTCCTGTGGCATGTGGTTTTCGACCGTGATCTCGACCGGCTCGCCGCGATGCAGCACGATGGGCGGCCCCATGAGGCCAGAGGATTCGGCGGTGTTGGGGCCTTCGATCAGTTGCGCGTGGATCCCAACCGGCTCCGAGTGCTGTTCCTGGATTGCCAGCGTCATTTTCCGGGCGTGGCTGTAATCGATTTTCTTGACTGCTGAGGGACCGTCAACGTCTAGCGCCATTGCCAACCCAACCATGGGAGTTCCATGTTCGTGGTACTGCAGCGGGTGTTCACTTTGGATGGCGCTCAGAGATCCATATGGCCCCGCCGTGGATTCGACGATATGCGCCAGGATATGGCAATGGAACAGCCAGTGTCCGGGACGGTCGGGCTTCCAGGTTATCTCCATCGCCGCGCGCGCGGTCATGAGATGCGTTACCACCATGGGTTGCTGTTCCTGCGGTAGGGCTACTCCGCTTTCGCCGTCGCTGGTCGCGTCGAGGCGGTAGTAGGAGCCATGCATGTGCATGGGGTGATTAGCCGAACTGGCATTGACCCAACGCATATGCACGATGTCGCCGACCCGGTAGCGCAAGTGTTCGGTATATGGCCAGGATTTCCCATTGATGGTGCCAAATTCGCGGAAATCCTTGAGTGATTTGGGGTCGTCGATCTGAGTCCACATCCCGATCACGAATACGCGGTCGGCTTGTGGCTTTCCGGGTTCGTCCACAATGAACGCGCCCGTAAGCTGAGACGGCGCGGGATCCAGGCGCGCCGCAGTGCTGAGGCCGGCAAGGCTGCTGTCGTCGGGCGATGAGGCCCAGTAAAAGTATGTGCCCGGCGCTCCCGCGGCGAAGTCGAGTTCGCGATCCTCGTTGGCGGCGAGAATAACGGGATCGTCTTTCCCCGGTCGCTGGTTAAAGCCGTGCAAGTTGACCGGGGCGGCCAGGGCATTGTGGACGCGAAGCTTGATCTGACTGCCCTCGGGAACCCGAATCAAAGGGCCGGGAATGCACGGCGCTCTGCCCGCTTCTGCGAATGCGTAAACCGCCACGTGAGGTCCGTCTTCGGCCTCGGGATACCATTCCCCCTTAAGAATCTCAAGATCCAGATTGAGGACGCCCTTGCTGAAAACGCCCGCTGGCGCGGTGTTATTGTGTGTCGCGATCCGGGGCAGATTTCGAGGCTGGCTGGTTGTTTCTTGCCCATGGATCCATGCGCTTCCGAGAGCGAGAAAGAGAAAACAACGCAACGCGGCAATCGCCGCCCAACCGAAACTGCGGGTGGGAAGTCCGATAACACACCTCGAAGGTTGTGTTGAAGTTACGCTGCGATAGGCCAGATGTACCGCCGCACGCCCCTTGGTCTGACGCAAGCATATTACACCGCGGATTGGACAGTGCGCGGAAATGTTGATTCTTGTGCCGCTCCCGAACCTGAGTCCGAAGCCTATCTTCAGTACCCTTTACCTTTCATCCAAAAATGCTGACAATAGCCCTATCCAATGGCAGGAAACCCGCAGACCCCGGCAGAGGTGACTCTGGCAGTGGCGATACGCCGCTACTTCGACGTCGCCCTCTATCTGCTGATCTTTACCGGATTCGGGACTCTGGCCTCGACCGGCCGTCTCGACGTACCGACCGTGCTTTTGGTGACCCTTGCCCTGCTCTTTCGCGGATATGTTCTCGCCCGTCGCCGTCAGGTTCTCCTCTCCGAGCGCTGGACCAACCTCCTGACCATTGCCTGCGTGGGCTTTTTCATTGCCGATGACTTCGTCATCTCGCGCGCTTTCCTGGATGCCACGGTTCGCCTCGTGCTCTTTGTCATGCTGGTCAGGCTGTTTTCCGCGCAGAAGGACCGCGACCACTACCTGCTGGCGGTGCTGGCGTTTCTCATGGTCTTGTCTGCCGCTGTCCTCACTGTGGACAGCACATTTCTGCTGGCTCTGGCCGGATTCGTTCTGGTCGGAGTGGCCACCTTCATTCTGATGGAGATGGCGCACTCGTCGCAGCGATCGCCGGTTCTGGCACACGAACTGGGAGTGCATCACGCTTATCGAAAATTGTCGTTCACCATCGCCGGAATTGCTCCGGTTCTTCTCCTGCTCATCTTCGTGGGCGGCGGACTCATCTTCTTTGTGCTGCCGCGCGTCTCTGCCGGATACTTGAGCGCCAATACCGCAGGCAATGACCTGACCAGCGGCTTCTCCGACCGAGTGGAACTTGGCCGTATCGGTCAGATTCAGCAGTCGAAAACCGTGGTGATGCACGTTCAGGTTGACGGCGATACCACCGGCGCTTTCTTGCTCAAATTACGTGGCGTAGCGCTGAATAATTTCGATGGCCGCAACTGGTCCAATACTCGCGACAAAGTCACGCTCAATCGCGGTCCAGACGGACGTTTTGATTTGTGGTCGCGAAATCCACAGCCAGGCACGGGTCGAACCGTTCACTATCGCGTCACCATGGAGCCCTTCCTTACTGAGGTATTTTTCCTGCTGGCGACGCCGAAATCGCTCCAGGGCAACTACCGCACCGTATCGGAAGACACTGCTGGCGACGTCTTTGATCTGGACACCGAACATCCAGTGACGCGCTACGAAGCGGATTCAGATTTCCGCGCGCCCGATGCTGCCCGCCTGCACAAGGCGTCCGGCAGCTTTCCTGCCGATGTTCTATCGAATTACCTGCAGCATCCCGGTCTCGACCCGCGCATTAAGTCGCTGGCCGAACAGGTGAGCGCCAAAGCCGTCAGCCCGCACGACAAGGCGGAGGCGATTGCCGACTACCTGCGCTTGCACTACGGCTACACCCTACAACTCCCGAAAAGCACGCCCCATGACCCGATCTCAAACTTCCTGTTCGTGCGCCGCCAGGGACACTGCGAGTATTTTGCGTCTTCGATGGCAATCATGCTACGAACCCTGGGGATTCCATCGCGAATCGTGAACGGCTTTTCCGGCGGTGAGTTTAACGATCTCACTTCGCAGTATGTGATTCGGGCCAGCGACGCGCACTCCTGGGTGGAAGCCTACATTCCCGGCGAAGGCTGGATGGAGTTTGATCCCACACCTTCCTCCGGCGCCCAGATCCAGACGCAGTGGAGCCGCTTCATGCTCTACATGGACGCCATGTCTTCTTTCTGGCGCGAGTGGGTGGTCAACTACGATCTGGGCCACCAGATCCGGCTTACCCAGGACGCCAGCCGCGGCAGCCGCGCCATCATTGGGCAGGCCCAATCTTGGGGGCGCAATCAGTATCAGAGAATGCTCGCCTGGGCCAGCCGAATAGAAGATCAAATCGGCGACTCGACGGTGAAATGGGGACTGCGTGTGCTCGCCCTCTTCTTTCTCGGTTTGATCGCCGCCTGCGTTCCCCGGTTGCTTGCGTTAGTGCGCCGGTCCCGTCTTGCCCGCCGACCGCAGAAGTCTCCACAGATGGCGGCCAGCATCTGGTATGAACGCATGTTGCGGCAGGCGGCACGGCGCGGCTGGGAAAAGTCACCGGCACAGACTCCGGAAGAATTTGCCACCGCCATTGCCGACCCAAAGCTGAAGGAAAAGGTTTGCGGTTTTACCGAGCACTACGAAAATGCCCGCTTCGGAGCATCCGCCGAAGAAGCTTCCCGCCTGCCCGACCTTTACGAAGAGATCAAAGCCAGCCGCTAAGTTTGCTTCTGTGGGTTCGCCCGCATCTAAGCCGCGTAGCGGCCGAAGATTGCAGCCCAGGGCGTAAGCCCTGGGTTAGCGGTTGGGGATGGGGAAAGCCCTGAAAGGGCGAAACAAGCCTACTCCACGCAGGCCTTTCTATGAATTAGCAACAGCGAGGCCGGGCCGTGCTTAGAAGTGAAACACCGCTCCGCCGCCGACGTAGGAATTGTGCTGCCGGGTCTTGCCCGTATTTATGTTCAGGGGAGGCACGCCGCTCCAGTCGTCACGCGCTTCAAAACGGAATTTGATTTTATGTACCTTTGGCAAGCGGACATCAAACCCCACTCCGCCCTGCAGGACGCCGGTGGTTTTGCCTCGTGGCCCAGGATTGGTGCCGCCGAAGACCAGGTTCTTGCTGGCTTCGAAGTGGCCAACGCCGCCGCCGAAGCTCACCCAGGGCGAAACCGCCAGGTCAGGAATCAGGGTCACCCGCGCCCCGGGCGTGATGAAAAGCGAGCTGTACTGCAGCGGTATCTGCTTCATACCGTAGTTCAGGTCTTCGTCCCGGTTGTAAATTACCGGGACTTCCGCCGCGAGGTCTCCCCAGAAATAGCGCCGTAATCGCCGGGCATAGTCGCCCTCGAGGGACAGCCCCTTGCCGAAATGCACGGTATTGTCGAAAAAACTGGTGTTGGGCACGGTTTGATCGCTGATAAACGTGCGCCCAGTGGTCACCGCGACCTCGTTCTTGGATTCCTGGCTCTGGGGTTCCTGGGCGGCAGCGATCGTGCTCCCCGCGGCAAGAAGCATCACGGCGGCTGAAGCCGCCATCGTTGCGTGGTCTCCTGCGATACGGCTAAAGCCGTATCCTGACACGAACCTCCGCAGGCAGCGATGGATAAGAGCCTAGAGCTGGTAAAGTTTCAATAACGTAGGCCAACCAGCTCGGAGCTTCAGTTGAACCGTCCTCCGCCCGCATGTTAGGCTCTTGAGTTTCCTGTTCGGCGGCCCAGCTACTGCCGATGATTGAGGTCTTTTGTCCCCTGTCGAAGCCACACCGGCCATCCGCAAGACTGCCCTGAATTCCGTCCATCGCCGCCTGGGAGCGAAGATGGTCGAGTTCAACGGCTGGGACATGCCGGTGGAGTACTGTGGGCCTACAGGAGGGGGGATTATCGCC
>WNFD01006717.1_pt1 | contig 16607 bp, 18 predicted proteins | sample 5400491 | NCBI WGS metagenome assembly WNFD01 (sample SAMN13153343, study PRJNA577476) | soil metagenome | isolation source: 120 cm saprolite under Douglas fir tree site 2 hole 2 replicate 2 | place: USA:California | collected 2015-04-18 | reverse complement strand
CGTCGCGGCGAGGAAGAAGAGCTGCGCGCCCGGAGGGTAGGGGCTCGGCACGTCGGGGTTGTTCAACGGCCAGCTCTCGCCGGTCCGCAGATGCGCGAATGCAGGGTCGGCCGGAACCACCGCATAGGGGCTGAGGCCTGCGCGGATGAGGTTGGCGTCCCAAACGTAGCGGCGCAGGTCAGCGTCTGGTTCGGGAGGCGCGAGCAGCATAGGGACGCGCCAGGCCAGAGCCAGCACGGCGCAGGCGATCAGCCCGCGCCCGGAAGGCCGAAGGCCGTTAGCGACCTGCTGCAGCGTTGCGAGGTACCCCACCGCAGCGAGCGCGAGCAGGACGAACAGACCAAAAGTCAGGAGCGCCGGGCCGATGATGGCGCCGCCGGCCCATATTCGATAGCTGGCGCGGATCGGTTTCGTGGCGTCATCCGGCGCGCTTGTCGTCGTGAGCGTCCGAGTCCGGTCGCCACGACGCGAGCAGCGCGGCGGTGCGAGGCGCTCGCGCGGGTTCGATGCGCAGCTCGGCGGCGAGCCGGCGCAGGTCCGCCGGCAGGTCGACGTCGTACCACGCTTCGGTGAAAGCCACCGACAATCCGAGCGCGCGAGCGTTCTCGAGCAGCGCATCGCGAGCGTTGCCAGTGCCGAGCGGCGCCGGGTGGAAGAGAGGCGGGTGCATTGCCGACGCGCCGACGAGATAGTAGCCGCCGTCCTCGGTCGGTCCCACCACCACCTCGTTCGTCTCGAGAAGCTCGAAGGCCGACTGGAAGATCTCAAGTGGCAGGTGCGGACTGTCGCTGTCGACCGCGACGACGCGGCGGAAGTCCGGGACGAAATGTTCGAAGGCCGAAACGAGCGCGGCGGCGAGCCCGTTGCCGCACTGCCCGACGACGTGTACGCCCGCCGGCAAACGGGCCTCGATGTCGGCCACGTCTTCCGAGGGGCACATCACGGCCACGTGGACGCGAGAAAGCGTCTGGACGAGCGCCAACGTATCGCGCAGCATGCACTCGGAGAGCTGGACGACGTCGCGCGCTGGGTAGGCGCCGGTCAGTCTCGTCTTCACGAAACCTTCCCGGGGAGCCTTCGCGATGACCACGACGGCGCCGCGGATCTCTTCTCTTCCGCAATCGATCCCGTGCCGGCTCATGTCGCCGGTCCCGGTTCGGCCGGACTCGTCGCCGGGCGCAGCCGGTTCTTCACGATGCCCGAGAGGATGCACCAGGCGGCTCCGATCGAGCCTCTCCACGTTCCGCTGATCTTCGAGACGCCGATGCGCGGATGGTAGCTGACGGGTACCTCGATCACGCGATATCCGCGCATCGCGCCGCGCGTGACCAACTCGACGGCCCACCCGTAGGTCATCTCGCGCAGATCGAGCGCCCGCAGCACCTCGTAGCGCGCGGCCCGGAACGGCCCGAGATCGGTCAGCGAGATGCCGTACAGCCATCGGATCAAGGTCGCCGCGAGGCGGTTGCCGAACACGGCGTGCCACGGCATCGCGCCGGGCACCAGGCCGCCTGCAAGCCGCGATCCGAGGACGACGTCTGCGCCGCCTTCGCGGATCGGGTCGATCAGGCGGCCCAGCTCGCGAGGCCGGTCACTGTAATCCCCGTCGAGGAACACGACGGTGTCCGGGCCGCTCGCGGCTGCGAGGCCGGTCAGGCAGGCGCGACCGTATCCGCGGCGCGGCTCGACGATGACGCGCGCGCCGTGTGCGGCGGCGATCTCGCGCGTCCCGTCAGTCGAGCCCGCATCGACGACCAGCACTTCGGTGACGAGGGACGCGGGAATTTCGTCGAGGACGCGCGCGATCGAGCCCGCCTCGTTGTACGTGGGGATGACGACGCTGACGCGCATCCCGATCGACCTATCCGAGGCGCGAATCTGGAAACCGGCGCGCGACCAGAGCGTCCACGCCCCAGGTGCGTCCGGCCCGCGCCCAGGCGAGGCTGAATGCGACGACGACGGGCATGGCCAGCTCCCAGATCCAGGAGGTGCCGAGCTCCGTCACCCACAGGCTGAAGAGGAACGTTCCGGCGGCGGCGGCGACGACGCGCGTGGCGACGCCCGACACCAGAAGGACGCCGAACCCGAGCTCGGCCGCGCCCTGCAGCGGCGCGACGATGCCCGCGTTGGCTGCCATCACGGACATGATCCCCTTCCAGGCATCGGGTGAGTGTCCGTTCTTGAGGTAGTAGTCGATGATTCCCTTGTACCCCGATGGTGTGTACGCGCCTTTGCCCAGGTTCTCGAAAAAAACCCAGACGAACATCGCGCCGAGCGCCAGACGCAACACCGCCAGCGCGACTTGCTCGCGGGAAGCCTTGATCATTTCCGTTGCGTGGTCGTCCAAAGGGTCCCTCCTTGGTTGGACAGGAGCTGCTGGCCGCCGTCGATGTCGTAGGTCGCGCCGGTGACCGCGGTGTTCGTCATCAGATGGACCGCCAGCGCCGCGACGTCGACCGGTCCGACGACGCGGCCGATGGGGAGCGTGGCGCGGAGCTCCGCTCGGCGTGCCTCGAGCTGCTTGCCGAGGAGCGACGCGGACAGGGGTGTGTCGACGAAGCCGGCGGCGATGAGGTTCGCCCGGATCGGCGCCAGCTCGAGCGCCAGGTTCGCGACCAGCGCCGGGAGGGCCGCGGTCATCGCCGAGATGAGCGTGAGACCGACGCCGGCGCGGCGGCCGCCGGTGCCGCCGATGAACAGCAGCGTGCCTGGCGGCCGCATCCTGGCTGCGCCGGAGCGGGCGACGGCGAGCGTCACCAGCAGGCGCTCGTCGATGTCGCGGCTCGCCGCCGCGAAGTCCATGTCCTTCAAGGACGAGTAGTAGGGACCGCCACCCGTGAGCATGACGTGGTCGACCGGCCCGGGCAGATCCTCGAAGAACCGTTCGAGGCGAGCATGATCGGTGGCGTCGAAGGCCGCCGTGCTACGTGCGTCGACCTGCCGGGCCGCGTCGCGGAGACGGTCCGGATCGCGAGCGGCGAGGACGACGTCGGCGCCCCGGGCTCGTGCGAGACGGGCGGTCTCGAGGCCGATGCCCGAGCTCCCGCCGATCACGACGACCGTTTGGCCGAGGAGGTCCTGTGGGTGTCCCGTGTCAGAAGCGAGGTTTGCTCTGGTCATGGTTCCTCCCGGGTGAGGGCAGCGAACACGACGCCTGTGAGGTGCCTTCTGTACCTCTTCGGGTCGAATTTCAACCTCCCGGTTTTGTCTTGACCTGACAAAGCCGCTGGCATAACAGAGCCCCTACGTAAGGGGAGTAGTTCACGGCGCGGAACAGCCGTCGGGGCGATCGACACACCGGCTTCGGGCCTGGTCCCCCACCTCGAGGGCTGAGGCGAACGAGACCTTCGGATGAAGGACTGACATGTCCTGGCCGAGGTCTAATGTGCTGAGCGCAGACGATATCTCGGACTGGTTTTCGGAGAGAGCGGCGGCTTTCAAGGGTCGTGCTTGCGGCCTCGGCCAGCAGAGCGCATCTGCCGGGACGAGACGCTGCCCGACAGGATCTCACAGCTCGTGTTCCCGTCAGACCGGATCGATCGCGACGTACTTGCTGTTCATCGCGCTTTCTTTCTTTGGATGCGACCAACCCCACACATATGTGGTGCTGGAAAACAACTACTCGCGATCGACTGCCCCGCTCGTGATTTATCGCGCGTTCTGGCAAGCCGTGTCGTTTCAGACACCGGTGCCTCCCGAATCCTCTTCAGACCCGCAGGAGACCATACCCGCATCGGGCAATACGGCGTACGCCGTCCTCGCGGTCGGATGGGACATCACGAGCTCCACTGCGCCGACGTCTTTGATCGCCATCCAGTCGCGCCACGGCTTCGAGGTGCACCTCAACAACACCCTCCATATTCCGATCGATGACACGACGTTCGTCGGCAACTGCGCGGCGGGTAGCTTTCTGACGCAGGAACAGGCGGATTTCATCACCCAGCGTGTCTTCGCGAGCGACTTCGAAGGCCTCAGCTACGACGCGGCGACCTGCACGACAAGTGGTGGGCCCTGATGATTCCGCGCCTGGCACCGGTCGCCTTCGCCGCTTGCATCCTGTTCGCCTCCGCTCGCGCGAGTGCTCAGGCCGCTCCTCCGGCACCGCATGAGGAGGAAGCCTTCGACTTCATGAACTTGTTGTCACATCACGGCTTGCACAACCTGGATGACGAGAGCTGGAACGCCTATGGCCAGTTCACATACATTTCGAGCTGGAAGTTGGCGTTTCAAGCTCCGTACACGAACGCCAACGGCAGTATCAACTCTCTTGTGCCCGACGCTGAGCGAAGCTTCACGGGCACCTTCACGCTTTTCTTTGGGCTTAAGCTCTGGCCGGGTGCCGAGGCCTACTTCGTCCCTGAGGTGATTTCGGAGCGAGGGCTCTCTCAAATTCGCGGACTCGGGGGCTCCATCCAAAACTTCGAGCTTCAGAAGACCGGGTCGGAGACGCCGCAGCTGTATCGAGCGCGCCTGTTCCTTCGGCAGACGATTGGGTTCGGCGGCGACCGGGTGGTGAAGACATCCGACCCGATGCAACTCGGAACAACAGTGACCGCTCGCCGACTCGTCTTGACGGCCGGCAACTACAGCCTTCTTGATATTTTTGACAGGAACAGCGTCACCGGGGATCCGCGGCAGACGTTTTTCAACATGGCTTTCATGACGCACTCGTCGTGGGATTTCGCCGCTGACGCGCGCGGCTACTCGTGGGGCGGTGCGGCGGAGCTGTATTGGGACGATTGGGTTTTGCGGTTGGGCAGAATGGCGCCGCCCCAACATCCGAATGTTCTCGCTGTCGATTTCCGGCTGTGGAAACACTACGGCGATACGCTGGAGATTGAGCATGATCACGTGCTCTTTGGACAACCAGGCGCCGTTCGCATCCTCGCCTATCGGAACAATGAGGTCATGGGGCGATTCGATGATGCCATCGCGGCGTATCAAGCTGATCCGAATAGGAACGCCGCGTCCTGCACGAGCTTCAACTACGGATCCGGGAACTTCACCGCCCCCGACCTTTGCTGGGTACGAAAGCTCAACCAGAAGCTCGGCCTCGGAATCAATATCGAACAATTCGTGGCAAAAAACATCGGCGTGTTTTTTCGCGGCATGTATTCGGATGGCAATACGGAGGTCGACGCCTTCGATCCGGCCGACCGTTCATTGAGCTTCGGCTCCGTTGGGAAGGGCACGCTCTGGCAGCGTCCGTTCGATGTCGCCGGCATCGCGTTCGCCATGAGCTGGATCTCGAAGATACACGCGGAATATCTGGGCATGGGTGGCATTGACGGATTTGTCGGAGACGGCGGGCTTCGGCAAGGCCCCGAGGGGATCTTCGAAGTTTTCTACAGCGTAAACCTTCTCAAGGCCATCTGGCTCGCCGGCGACTACCAATTCATTTGGAATCCCGGATTCAACCGGGACCGGGGCCCGGTGAACATCATAGGAGCGAAGGTCCATGCCGAGTTCTAGCTGGCGTTCCGCTCTCGCTTCGGTTGCGCTGCTGCTTACTGTCTCCGCGCGAGCACAGGCGCAGCAACAAGCGCAAGGGTTCGCGACCGAACGCCTCTACCTGTCCGCGCCCGGCGCGGGGTGGTTCGTGATGGATGCTCTGGATATGCGAGGTGGCCTCGGCGGCTCATTTTCGTTGACGGTCGGTTATGCCCGAAATGTTTGGCATCTCTCTGATGGTACACAGAGCATTCCCATCGTCTCTGACCAAGCCGTCGCCGATTTGGGGGCTGCGGTCACGTATGATCGCTGGCGATTGTACCTCAATTTGCAAATGCCTCTCGCTATTAAAGGCCAAGGCGGCACAATCGGCGACTACTCCTTCACCGGCCCGTCCGTCGACCTCGGCTCCAGCCCGGACACGTTGACCGACGCTCGCATCGGCGTGGACATGCGCATCCTGGGAACTTCTACGAGCCGGTTCCGCCTGGGCGCTGGAGCGCAGCTCTTCGTGCCAAACGGAAATCGTTCCGAGTACGAGACTGACGGGACTTACCGTGGAATGGGCCGGGTTCTCTTCGCCGGCGACGAGGCAGGCTTCACCTATGCGGGCCAACTCGGTATCCATGTTCGACCACTGAACGACAGCTCGGCATCAGGCACTCCGCGAGGGAGTGAGCTCCTGTTCGGCGCCGCATTTGGCGCGAAGCTGCTCGTCAGCCCAAGCGGGAGCACGGCGATAGTGGTCGGCCCGGAAGTGTTCGGTGCGACGGCGTTGCGATCTTTCTTCGGCTCAGCGGCTACGGCGCTGGAAGGGCTCCTGTCGGCTCGGCTGGAGGGCACCGGGGATAAGGGGATTCAGCTGCGGATCAAGCTCGCAGGAGGCGCCGCCATCCACCAGCAGTTCGGAGCGCCCGATTGGCGCGTGGTCTTCAGCATCGAAGCCTTCAATCACAACGCACGATGAAATTGTGGACCCGCACCGCCATGATGACTCTCATCGCGCTCGCTGTCGGGTCTCGACCCGCGCTCGCGGCATTGTGGTTTAACGACGATCGCAAAGCACTTCCATGTCGCCCGACCATCGCGTGCACGGCCGACATCGTGCCGCCGGGAAGTTTCGAGCTCGAAACAGGTTATCTCTTCCGAAAGCTTCACCGTCCCATCATGCAGCACTCGGTACCCTTCCTGGCGAAACTCACGCTCGCAGAGTGGGTGCAGCTACAGGTAGGTGGTAACGGCCCGACGTTCGCCAACGGGCCGGAGCCGGCGCGCTTTGTTGATGACATCGTGGCTGGTTTCAAGTTTCATCTCGCCGACCAAGATCGATACGTGCCCTCGTTCTCATGGTCCGTCGAGCTATCCAGTCCCCTGGCCGCCGCGGCGGGTTACATCCGCACGTACGATCTGCTCGCCACGTTGTATTTCACCAAGGACTTTTCCTGGCTGCATGCCGATTTCAACGTCGGATTCAACCTCTGGCGCCTCGAGGGGCCGGTACTGCCCCAGCCCTGGGTCGCGCTGGCGCTTTCAGTGGAGCTGCCCGCCCAATTCACCGTGATGGCCGAGAACTATTTCTTCGTCGACGCGAGCCCAGTAGCGTCCAAAGATGGCGGGCTATTGCTTGCCGTTGCATTTGCGGCTCGCCCCTGGCTCGTCCTGGATGTCGGCGGTGACATCGGCTACTTCGCGTCGCAACGCTCAGTCAGCGCGTTCGTCGGAATGACCATCCTTCCGGTCGATTTCTGGGAGAGCGCCTCCGAGCGCCGGACGGTGCCGCGCCAGCGCCCAGTCACCGCTGCATCATCATGCGAAGCACGCGGGCCGCTCTCCACAAGAAGATGATTGCGATTGCCACGAGCCCGGCGATGAGGGCCCAGAAGCTCGCTCTCAGCAAGCCGATGCTCGCGAAGCCGCCGCCTTCTATAGCCAGGAACAACGCGTCCACGCTGCAACAAAAGACTATCAGAGTCACGAACCACGATGACGGACGCGCTGCTGGAGCTTCAGCGCGTCGCCCTTCGTCTAAAAAGCCGGTCGTCATCGACATTCCTCCTGCTCTCGAAACACCTCAAAGGCTCTGACTGAGTACAAAAGAAAGGCCCCGGCTCAGATCGAAGAGCCGAGGCCTCTCCGGTGGGCGCTCAAAGGTCCGCCTTGTTCGGAGATGAGCTTCCGAGCAAGTCGAATCGCCCCATCAGTCCCGCGTTGAAGAACACGTTCACCTTCCGGTCTTGGATGTCCGAGAAGGCGGTGTCCTGTGCGAGTTGCTGGGTTAGAAACAACGTTGCCGTCGCTCCGACGAAGGGCGCGATGGTGACCCCCTGAGTGACCGGGACGTCGACGCCCACCTGCAGTCGCGCCAGGTCAATGCCGTGCCGCGAATCCCTGCCCTGGGGGCGATTTATCCAGTAGCCACGCCAACCCGCTCCGAGCCCAACCCATGGATCGAAGTTCTCGCCAGGCAGGAAGTGGTAGTTGCCGTGCACGCCCGCGGTGGCGCTCCAATTGTTGAACGCATTTCCCGGCGCATCACCGTTCGAGAACCAGGCGCCCGTGCTATAGACGCCGACGAGAAAATGCGGGTCGATGCGCCACCCGAGATCCAACTCGAGAGACGTTCCCGGCCCGCCGCTGTTCGTCAACGACGGTACGCCTGCGCCCACGTCCCCGACGCCTTGGGTATATCCCGCAGCGATGGCAATCTCGAATGCGTTGTACAAACCACCCGTCTTCTCAGACGAGGCACGGGAAACGCTCACTGTCTCATCCGCCCGCGCCATGGTTCCGACCGACAACACCAGCCCTACCACTGCATACGCCACTGTCTTTGCCAACCCACGACTGCTTTGCTTCGTTTTCATGGTCTTTCTCCCCTTGAAGGGTGACTCAATTCCGCTCCCGTATGGTTTGCTTCGCCGTAGCGGCCCAACGAAACAAATCCGAATAAAGAGGGCGGCGATGAATTATCCACCGCGACCCAACGTCACCGGCAGCTGTGTCTATTCAGTCCGCATCCTCGCGGCGCAAGGGTGGCGCAGCGAACTCATCGTTGCCCAAGGCGCAACAAAATCCCGCTGGCGCCGTTGCTACAACCGCTCTAATGGATTTGAACCTCGCGCGCGCTCTTGCTCGGGTCGTGGAAAGCGAGAGCTTTGCCGCTGCTGCCCGCAGGCTTGGACTGCCGGAGGCTTCGGTACGCCGCGCGGTAGCGCAGTTGGAAGAGTGGCTCGGCACACGACTCTTCGAGCGCAGGAGCGGCCGACCGAAGCTCACCACCCACGGCCGGGCGTATTACCATCTCGCCGCGCGCGCGCTCGCCGAGCTTGCAGAAGCGGAGCACGCTGTGGCGGAGACTCAGGGCGAGCTTCGCGGTCTGGTCAGGTTGATTGCCCCGTCTGAAATGAGCAGAAGCTTCCTCCCGGGCATGGTGATGCGTTTCATGGCTGAGCATCGGGCGATCGAGGTCGATGTTTCGTTCTCGAACCGGGACGGTGATTTGGTTTCCGAGAGATTTGATCTAGCGCTGCAGCTCGGGCGCCCGCCGCATTCAAAACGGATCGCGCGCAGGGTTGCTCGCATGGGCGGTTGGCTATTCGCTGCTCCCGATTACGTAAGGTCCCATCCCTTGCTCTGGAGCCCGAGCGACTTGAAGAAGCACAAATGCATCGTTCGGAACTCGCCAGGGGATGGCGATCGGATCTGGCCGCTCGTCGGCCCCCGTGGCCCCGAGCCAGTGGGTGTGACGGCGGCGGTGAACAGCGACGACATCTTGTTCACCCATGAGCTTGCGCTCCGCTGCGCCGGAATCGCCCTTTTGCCGGCGATGCTGGGGATCGACAACCTCTGGACGGGGACGCTGGTGCGGGTGCTCCCGGATTACGAAGTCCCGGGCCCAGATCTCCATCTCCTGTTGTCTTCGAGCTCACCGCCCCCCCGTCGGGTGGCCCTCTTCTGTGAGGCGCTCGTCGAAGCGCTGACAACGACGAAGCACGAACCGCTTTCCCCTCAGGAAAAGCCGTGCGCGAGGGCAGTGAAGGGCTGACTCGAAGACGACCAGGACGCGCTTCGAAAATGCGAGTCGGCCTCCCAATTGTTCGAGGCGGTCGCCGGCGGGCGCTTCCAGATCAGCGCCGCCGGCGTTGTCTGCTTCAGGGCGCTCTCACCCCTGGCACCACCGGCAGCAGCAGATGCGAGGGATGGTCCTCGTCGTGGAGGACGGTCTGCCGAGCCACCTGGATGCGATCGTCTTCCTCGTTCGAGCGCCCGGTATTCAGGTTGCGCGAGTAGTGGGGGAAGTTCGAGGATGAGACCTCCAGGCGGATGCGGTGGCCCCGGCGGAAGATCTGCCCCGCGTTCCCGAGGTCGATCGAGTATTGGTAGGCCCTCCCAGGCTGGGTGAGCGATGGCGGCAACTTCGATCCATGCCGGTAGCGGGCGCGGACGATCCGGTCGAGCACGTTGTGCGCGTAACCGTCGCGGTGCACGTCGACCAGCTTGGCGGTGAAGTCGGTGTCGCGCGCGGAGGTCGCCGCCCAGAGCTTGACCGTCACCGGCCCGATCACCGCCAGGTCGCGATCCAGCGGCGCGCTCGTGTAGACGAGCACGTCGTTGCGCAGCTCGATCTCCGACTGATCGTGCGCTCCGGCTGGCAGCACGGAGGGGTCGCAGCACATGTTTCCGCCCCGGGTCGGAACGGGGTTGCGCGGATCGTAGACGAAATGGTCGGCCCCGCGGGACCGGCCACCCTCTTCGCCTTCCCGATCTCCATCGTCGTGCTCGCCATCGTCGTGCTCGCCGTGATCGCGGCCAGTGGCGAGCACGCCATCTCCCAGCCGCGTATTCGCGTGCCCGCGGCTGCGCAGATCGAACCTCGTCATTCGCGTGTTCGGCAGCGGGAACTCGTTCGCGGTGAGCAGGAAGCTGTCCCCGGCGGTGCCGGTATCCGGCGGCACCAGAACGTCCATCTGCACCGCCGGCTCGCGCTCGACGCCGTTGTCGATCCCCTTGAGGTAGTGATCGAAGAAGCGAAGGGCGAGCGTCGAATCGGTCCGGCTCGGGCCCCAGCTGATGTCTCCGCTCGTCCCCGCGTGGCCGCAGCAGGTCATTATCAATTTGGTGCCGGCCCGAGCGTCCGCGGTGCCCGCCTCGGCGCGCATCCCCTGAAAGTTGCGCACCGTGCCGACCTGGAAGATGTCGTACCAGGCGCCGGTGTTCAGCGCGGGCACGGAGACATTCGGGTATCGAGGCTCCACGTCGAGCGCCGCCCAGTGCGCGTCGTAGCTCGGGTGCGCGATCCAGTCATAGTAGTAGGGCGCCAGGGCCGGTGTTCCAGTGCGGAAAACGTCGAACGAGGTGAGTGGAAGCTGCCAGACCCAGTTGGTGAGGATGTCGCGCCGGCCCTGGGCGATCCAGTCCGCCGCCTGCCGCTGCACCTCTTCCGGCGGCAATCCGCTTGCCTCGAGATTGCGCATCAACTGCTCGCTGGCGAAGGTCACCATCATCCAACTCTGCCCAAACCAGAGGTCGAACGCGGCGTTCACATACGTCCAGTGGTCGTGGTAGTCGGAAGCGGTGACGTCGGGGGCGATCGCCGCAAGGTGCGGCGGCGCGTGGATCGCCGGCTGCCACTGCGTCAGCCCAACGTAGGATCCGCCGAACGTCCCCACCGTGCCGTTGGACCAGGGCTGCGCCGCGGCCCACTCGACGGCGTCGTACCCGTCATTCGCTTCCTGCACCATCGCGTTCATCTCCCCCTGCGAACGATAGCGTCCGCGGACATCCTGATTGAGCGCCGCATATCCGTGTCCGGCATAGGTGATGAAGGGAGCGGCGTCGCAGTTGCTGCCTTGCGCGGGCGGGAAGCGGTTGTACGGAGTTCTTTGTAAGATGACCGGGAGTGGCCCCGTCGCGTCCGTGGGCAGATACACCTCGGTGGCGAGCATGACCCCGTCGCGCATCGGCGCCCACTCGATGTGGCAGGTGACGTTCGACTGCGCCTGCACCAGCCCGGCGGCCAAGGCCGAGCCGAGCACCGCTAAGGCGAGCGCAACGGCCGGTACGCGCCTGCTGTAGATTATGGTTGTTCGTTGAAGATGCCTCCGGAGCTGGATGAGACTCTGCATGGTTTTGCCCCCTGTGGATGTCGATTCAGCCGATCCGCTAGCAGCCGCGTGCTGATTAGGTCCAGAAGGCAAGCTTAAGAATGTTCAATGCATCACCCGGACAAAGTCGGACAGTGTTTGGCGTCACCCGGACAAAGTCGGACAGTGTTTGGCGATGCGCGCCACTGCTACGGCGCGCGTGGGCGTCGAAACGCTCGTCCTGCGCGGGTGGGTTTCAGACCGCAAACGAGTGGATGTCACTTGCCGAGGCGTGCCATCTTGCAGGGTATGAAGACCGAGAAGAAGAAGGCGCGAAAGCCGGTGAAAGCCTCGAAGACGGCGCCGAAGAAAGCGGGCTCCGGTGCGAAGAAGTCCGCGACGCCGAAGTTCGCCGCGCGCGCGGATTTCGGCGAGCCGATCGATGGGTTCATCGGCAAGCAACCCGCGCATCTGCGGTCCATTCTCGAGGAGCTGCGCAGGCTGGTCGAAGAGGTAGCGCCCGAAGCCCAGTCGTCGCTCAAGTGGGGCATGCCGGTCTACACAGTGAACGGCGCGATGATGTGCGCGCTGGCCGGCCACAAATCGCACGTGAACTTCGTCCTCTCGGGGCCTCCCGGGACATTCCCCGATCCCGAGGGCCTTCTCGCCGGCGAGGGAAAGACCGGACGCCACTTGAAGCTCACATCGCTCGACCAGCTCCCTCGCGACGCGGTGCGCGGCTGGCTGCGCAGGGCCGCCGAGGTGGCCGGGCTGAAGTAGAGCGCGCGGTCAGCGCGGCTTTAACTGAGCGCTGGCGACAAGGACCAGGCGTTCGAGTGTGCCGTGTTGCGGTCGAGCCGGCGTTCGATGGTCTGTAGCCAAGTCTTCGCGATGATTTCAGTCGTCGAGGGAGCAGCCGTAGCCGTCTCGGTACCGCGCCGTGCGCCGAATCAAGCCGAGCGAGCGGGCCGTCACCGAGCGGGTGGCGGGTGCGATCGAGAGTGAGACCAGCCTTTGTGCGAGTGGATCCATATCGCCGGCGCAGCTCGCGCCCGTCCGCCCGCTGACGAACACGCAAGCGCAGGCGACCTGCGCGCTGTAGCCGGGACCGATCCCCACCAGCGTGGGCAGGTGCAGCCGCGCGGCCAACAGCGCGGCTGCGGCGACAATGAGCCCGGCGGCGAGGGCGATCCATTTGCGCATCGTTGCGACTCCTTCTATGTCGATACCATGCTTCTTGCTGCTGCGCTTCTCCTCCTCGCGGCGCCTTTGGTGCCGCTGCCGGCGCAGCCCGAGGGCGTGGCCTGGCCTACCCGGCAGTGGCCGAAGGGTCCGCTCCCCGCAAGCGTGGACACCGTCGAGCTCTCGAAGCTGCTCGACGCCGTCGATCGCGTCGACGACCTTTTCGGCGAGACGCGAGCGGTCGTGTTGGTGCAGGGCGGTCGCCTGATCGCCGAACGTTACCGCGAGGGGTTCGGGCCGGGGGCGCGGCTCGTCTCCTGGTCGATGGCGAAATCGATCACCCAGGCGCTGGTGGGGATCGCGGCACGCGAAGGCAAGCTCGATCCGGACCAGCCGATGGGCAATCCACGCTGGGCGCGCGGCGACACGCGCGCCGCGATTCCGTGGCGGCACTGGTTGCAGATGGTGGACGGCCAGGCGTATCGCGAGATCGGCGTCAACAATCCCGCCGAGAGCGACGCGGCGAAGATGCTCTTCGGCGAGGGCCGGCTGGATGTGGCCGGATACGCGGCCCGGCTGCCGCTCATCCGTCGCCCGGGAGAGCACTGGAACTACAACAGCGCGGCCACCATCCTCGTCGCCGATGCGCTCACCCGCGCGGTCGCGCCCGCGGCGGTGACGCCCGACACCCGCCGCTTGGCGATGCGCGCGTTCATGCAGCGCGAGCTGTTCGACCGCATCGGGATGGCGTCCGCGCAACCGGAGTTCGATGCGAGCGGCACCTTCCTCGGCAGCGCGCTGGTCTACGCGACCGCGCAGGACTTCGCGCGGTTCGGGCTGCTCTATCTACGCGATGGCGTCTGGGAAGGATCGCGCCTCCTCCCCGAGGGCTGGGTGGACTTCGCACGCACGCCAGCCCCGGGAAGCGACGCGAACATCTATGGCGCCGGCTTTTGGGTCGCGCCGGAAGACGGGCAGCCGCGACCCCCCTACAGCTCGGCCGCCCTCGCACCAAAAGGCTCGTTCCGGGCGCAGGGTTTCGAGGGGCAGGTCACCGTGATTGTTCCGTCGAAGGACCTGGTGCTCGTTCGCCTTGGCCACATGTCCGAGAGGGGCTGGCGCGCGCTCAGCAGCTGGGTGGCAAGAGTGGTCTCGCTCTTTCCGGACGCTCGATAGTCGGCGCCGACAGATCAATGCGTTGCCTCGGGTTGTGGCGAGACCAGGACGGCGCAACCCGGCCGCGAGGGTCCAACTTGGAGCGCGAATTCGGCCCTGCGCTATGCCGTTTTCACCGCCCCATGATCGTCGCAGTGATTGCTGTGCGAGTGGTGCAGGTGCCCGCCGACGAGATAGTCGGTGTGGTCGCCATGGGGAACCGCCTCGTGTCCGCAACTCGAGCCGTGCGCGTGCCCTTTATTGTGCCCGCTACAGCTGTGCGCGGGCGTGCACTGGGCCGGATTCGAGGTATCGACGGCGAGGCTGCACTCGTCGACATGGTCGCCATGAACATGGTGCAGATGCCCGTCGTGCAGGTAGTCGCTGTGGTCGCCATGGCGAATGCTCTTATGGCCACAGCCGGACTGATGGACATGCTTATGTGCTTCGTGCGTCTTGTGGTCACCCATGAAGCCTCCGGGGTATTGCAATGTGAAGTCACGCCCCTAATGACGCTGGGTCAACGCTAAACGTTACGCTTGGCAGCTTCCCATCCGCCAGCGAACGTATCCCGCTGAAGATCTCGCGAAAGGGCAGGTGGTTCAGCAGAGAAAGCGCCACAGCTACCGGACTGCTCATGGACCGGAGCACGCTCAGTTGCAGCGGTTGCAGAGTCCTTGCAAGTAAACGTGGATAGCTGTTTGGGACTTCCAGGGCATCCGGCGTCCCACCTTCTTCAAATCCACGGTGGACTGCGGAAGGCAGCTCACTGTGCCGCAAGAAGTGCAGGTGAAGTGGGGGTGGGCGCTCAAGTGAGACGCGCGCTGGCCCTGGAGCTCGAATCGCCAGGTGTGGTCGCCTAAGTCCGTGCGCGCGACCAGGCCGGCCTCGGCGAGGTCTTTCAGGTTGCGGTAGATCGTCACCCGATCGAAGCCGTCCTCCGAGAGCAGTCGCACCAACTCGGAATGGCTGACCGGCAGCTCTGCCGTTTCCAGGTAACGAAGAACCGCCATCCGGGGGCCGGTGGTGCGGAGCCCGGCCTCCTTCAGCTTGCTTCGCCACTGGGCGCGCTGCTTGTCTAGCTTTGCCTGTCCTTTGAAAACCATCGCCCCATATTTACATTAGTTCGGCCGAAGGCTCCACGCCTGCACGTACGCCTGGGCACCCACGGCACATTTCAATCGAAGAGTAAAATTCGGGACCCATTCGTCGTCGCTGCGATACCCGGTGTTCAAAATGTCGAATCCGTCGATCTCGCGACGAGACACCTGCCTCTGAGCTTTGCGGCCGCCGGTGAAGAAAGACACGGTCCCATCGGCCGCGCCGACTTCGATTCGACGGCCCGCGGCGAGGCGAAAGAAGTACTTCGTCGCGAAGATCCATCCAAGAAGTGAGAAGAAGCCGAGCACCACCATGAACGGCCAGGGCATTCTCAGGACTTCATCGTCCGCTCTTTTCGCAAGCACCATCGCCGTCAGTCCTGGACCGAAGAGCAACAATCCGTAGAGAGTCATCAGCTGGCTGAAGACCGATTCCTTGAGGACCAAGCCATCGCTCGTCTTCTTGACCGAAATTCGGGAACCGACTCCGGCATGTCCAACAAAGGGACTGGCCTGATTTCCGATTTTTTGCCGAGAGTCTTCCACGTTCATCGATGCGGTCATCGGGCCTGAATCGTGCAGCGTCGCTGCCTACGGTATCTCGAATGTCTTCAAGTCGAGGAAGGCGGGGACGGGCGCAGGTAGGCGGTGAGGGTCAGAACAGGCGGCAGCGGGCTACCTCAGCGCCGACGCACGGCTGCACGCGAGCGAGCCTCGCAATGCCCATTGTCCGACGCCGACCGCCTCCGAAGCTTGCGCACGAACGCCATCAGGAGCAGGAGCGAAACTGGGCCGACGCTCGAACAATGCGATCCGGCGTTGTTCCCAGGCGGGTTCGCCGGCGGGGGCGAGCTGCCTCCATCCGTGATCACCGGAGCTCCGATCCCCAGCGTCTGCTGCAGCACTGCCCAGTGGGCCGCGCAGGCATTCTGGACGCTCGGACAGGTGAGCAAGCCCGAAAGCTGAGTCAATTTCATCAGCGGCTGGAACGTCCGGCCGCCGTCGTCGCTGTAGCCAACGCTGAAGGAATCCGTGAACATGTCCCCGCAAGCGAAGATGCGCGATGTTCCCGGCCGCTGTCCCAGGCAGCGCAGCCGGGGGCCCGCCCGCGTCGCGAAGCTCGTCTCCCCGGGTCGGCGAACGTAGAGTCTGCCCCCGGCGGTCCCGGCGTACAGGCTGCCGTCGTCGGCGCGAAGAAAGGACGAGAGGAATTCTCCGGGCAGCATCAAGGCGGGCGGGGGAATGGTCGCGCCGCCATCGGTGGTGATCGCGATCGCGTCAAAGGCGAGCGAGAGCAGGCGGAGATACACGACATTGGAGTCGACAGGATCGACGGCGGCGATGCGCGGCTCGGTTCCGGGGGGCGCCGCGATCACGGTCGTGCTCCAGTGGGCGCCCGAATCGCTGCTGCGCAGCAGCATCGCGCGACCCGGATCGCTGCCCGCCGCGGGATGGAACAGCGTTGCGTAGAAAACGCCGCGCGCGGATCGGGAGATCTCGATGCCCTTGAGGATGTCGGGGGTGGTGTAGAGCGGCGGGCCAAAGGTCCGACCGCCATCGGTCGAGGAGTGGATGGAGCTGCCGCCGGCGGCGTTGTTGACGGTGGCGAGCACGAAGCTCGCGTCATTCGGATCGG
>WNFD01006154.1_pt1 | contig 16611 bp, 12 predicted proteins | sample 5400491 | NCBI WGS metagenome assembly WNFD01 (sample SAMN13153343, study PRJNA577476) | soil metagenome | isolation source: 120 cm saprolite under Douglas fir tree site 2 hole 2 replicate 2 | place: USA:California | collected 2015-04-18 | reverse complement strand
GACAGCGGCCTTGCATAGCTCCGCGATCGGTAGCGACCCTTCGCCGACATGCTCTTGGGTTACCGGGGAGTGGGCGAGCAAGTCCTTCGGTCCGTAGGACAAATGCTGCCCAAGAATTTTGCCGCCATGATCATGCTGCGCCAGAACAGCGGCCGCCAGCATCCATTTGAACGTAGAGCACATGGCAAAGCGTTCGTCGCCGCGATGCGCGATTCGGGCACCATTGCCAGTATCGATGGCGGCGACTCCGATGCGGCCTCCCAAATCCGATTCCATATCATCGAGTCGCAGCGGCGTGTCCGAATGTGCCGACCGGCGTGCTTGGCCGGCCGCGAAGGCCAGACCGCACGCGCCTCTCAAGATAAATGTCCGACGCGACCAATTCCGCGCGCTATCCATCGACGAGCCTAGTTTGCCCGTCGGGGTCGTCGACGGGCGACATCAGCGATCCTCTTATGGGCGCGGGCATTTGCGGAAGATACTTGAACTAGTCAACGCACGGAAGCCGCGGTTCTATCGAGACCAGTGATAGGATTCGGACGTGGCCGCGCTCTACGACACCATCGGGCAAGATTATCGCCGCTATCGGCAGCCGGATCCTCGAATCCGAGATGCCATCGTTCACCGTCTTGGCGATGCCCGCACGGTTGTGAATATAGGCGCGGGGACCGGCTCATATGAGCCGTCCGACAGACTTGTCGTCGCTGTCGAACCCTCTATGGTAATGATTCGCCAGCGGACGCACGACGCGGCACCGGCTGTTCAAGCCGGCGACATTGCGCAACGGTGCAGCCCATGCAGGTGGCGCTCGCCTGGCTCCTCCAGCGCGCGCCTAACATTCTGCTGATTCCGGGTGATCGTGCAAAAAGCAACATGGGGCGTCTAACTCTGGTAGGTCATTTGATGAAATACCCGGAAACCTTCCATGAGCCGTCCTTTTCCAGAAGCGGCGTGACCGTTTCGATTGCGCCATCCTTGGTCTCGAACTGAGTGTCATATTGAATGATGACGTACTCCCCATCGGGTGCGCCCGGAAGCGAGCGCGTGTATTTGGCGGATCTGACCTTGCGCGATATGAGGCGGCCCAGGGGCTGCCGTACATTGCCAACGGCGTGGATCCAATTGGGCTTGGATATTGACGCCTGAAAATAACCCGCTGCCTGATCCCAACTACGGGGGTAATCACCGGTATCCGTGAGCGCAAGCCAGGCGAGCGCAGCGGCCTCCGCTTTTGTCACCTTATCCGCGTCTTGGGCGCGCGCCGGCGCCGCAGTGAACATGAACCCCGCGACGATGATGCCCAGCACGAATTTCATGGAATCCTCCTTTTCGCGGTGACGATGTCCCCCCGACCGTCGAGTGTATGACACTAAGGCCGGGGCGACTCGAGATTCAGTGTTTTTTCAATGCGCTTCGCGATCACGTAGGCGTCGCCGTGCGGCTGATCGGAATAGCGCCGCGCGCTGTGATTCCAAGCATCGCCCACCGCGAACCAGTCGATCGGATTGCCCTGCCTGCCCGTGCGCAGCTCCGCGTCGAGTGACGCGAAATAAGACCGCCATCGGACGCGATAGTAATCGTGCGTCAAGCCGGCCCAATCCTTGTTGCCATAGTCGTGCAACTCGGCACCTTCGCCGGCTTTCCGGTCGCCCCATGTCGTCAGAATGGAGCGCGCATCATAATCGAGCCGCGCGGCTTCATCGGAAGTCGACGCCCAGGATCGGACGCCCGCAAGCCAGGCGCCGACGAGGAAAAAACGGTTGGTGGCGAGCAGTTGGTCCTGCATGTCCATCAGATGCAGCCAACGTCTGGTCAAGGACTCGAAACTCCGCCGGTCCCCGCCGTCGTAGGCAGCCTTGATCTGAAGCAACAGCCGTCGACTCTCGTTGGCCAGCGTCTGGCGCGCAATGTCCACCAGATCATACTGATAAGTCTCGCTCATGCGAAGTTCACGCGCGACCCGCAGCATCTGGGGCAGCGCCTGGTTGAAGCCTTCGGCGTCGTAGCGCATCGCTTCCGGCGCCCAATTCGATGCGCGGTTTACGGTGAGGCTGGGCTGTGCGTTGAACAGAGATTCCTGTGCGGCGTCGCGTTCGCTATTGAACTTCACGTCATCGATGCGAATAGCGTATGCCGTGCTCAGGAGAACCTTCCAGGCCGCCAGCGCATAGGGGTCGGCGGCGCCGTAGCGGCGCCGCACATAGTCGGCAACCCATTGAGCGGCATGGACAGGCTGCCCGCGCCACGCCATCTCAGTGAACAAATCGAAGGCAAACGGATTGGTGTCCATGCCTTCGGTGAAAACCGCGGTGCCGACCATATCGCGGTTGGTCCGGCCCAGGCGTTGCAGACGGTCCGTGATATTGTCAATGTTCGCGCCCAAGGTCGTGCGGCCGCCAAATTCCCAGATACCGCCAAATAAGAACGGCGCTCCGCGAAAGTCCTTCTCGCGGTCGTCGCGCGGCACATGATCGTGGTCGATATCGATGATGAACAAGTGTCGACGATCGACACCGTCAAGCAAATCTTCGCGCGGGTTCCCTTGCCACGCCAGCATCATCCAGCTCGCGTTGGGGTGCGCCGCCAACAGAGCGTTCTGCACGTCACGTGCGGCCTCAGGCACGGGCACGTCGCCGGACGTGCCGCCCTCCTGGAACACCTCCATGTCGTAGAGGCTGCTGTCGCCGAACATCTCGCGCTGATACCGGTAGAAGGCAGCCGCGAGCTTCGCAAACATCGGATCGCGCGGGTCGAGCCAGCCGGGTCGGCTGAAGCCGGCCCACTCACCCTGCGGGATCACATGGGCGTCGGGGAATTTCTGCTGAAAATCGGCGGGCACGATGCCGTAGAAGCCCGGTAGCACGGGTGTGATTCCAAGCTCGCGCAGGCGCGCGACGATTCGCTGCGCCGACGTCACGCGCTTGCGCAACAGCGAGGTGCTGATCGGGCCGCTGAAGCAGCATAGGTTGCCCATCAGCTGCCAATTCTGATGGGCGGGTTGCGTGATCCAGTCGCGGATTTCGCCGTCTGTATATCCGATAGCGCGAAACGTCCGATAAAGCACGCTGTCCATGCCGCGTTCGACGATCATGGCGTTGATCCCGGACAGCGCCAGCACGTCGATCTCATGCTCCCAGCGCGGCCAGCTCCAATAAGGAGCGGTGTAACCATCGATGTTCTGGTTCAATGCGTAGCGGTAGGCATACGTCGCCTCTTTCTCGATGACGGCGGCCGGCAACGGCCATGTTCGCACCGAACCGAGACGGATTCCATTGGGTGAAATCTGCACGCGCGCAATGTATTTCAGATACCAGTTCACACCGAACAGCAGCGCGCTCGGAGTGCTGCCCTCGACTTTGATGTGCCCATTCGCCTTCGAGATGCGAAAACGCTCCTGACCACCGTCGGCTGCGATCGTACCCAGCTCAAATTGCGAGGCGTGTGCGTGCAACAGGCGCGTGAGCAGGCCTCTTTCAGGCTTGACGTCGAAGGTCGGCGATGCCGCGGCGTCCGCCGCGGATATCGACAGGAGCAGGCTGGCGGCTGCAATCAAACGACGTGAGGCAGATTTGCGCATGCAGTAAGTGGGACGGTTTGTTTTGGCGCCATTACTGCACGGGCCGCGGGCGCCACCCGGCCGCCCAGGTCGATGGCTTGGGCCCCATCACGAAATCCAGTTTGCCGCCGGCTTCAATCTGCGCGTAGGTAATAACGGGCGCGTCGAGTAGCCGTCCGTTGAGAGCCGCCGATTGGATGTAGACGTTATGCGCGGCATTGTTCGGGGCTGAAATCTCGAAAGTCTTGCCGCCGGGCAAGTTCAGCGTCACGCGAGTGAACAGCGGGCTGCCGATCACGTACTCGCCCGAGGCCGGGTTGACAGGGTAGAAACCCATCGCCGCGAATACATACCACGCGGACATTTGCCCGCAGTCCTCGTTGCCGAGTACGCCGTTGGGCGTATTGGAATACGCATCCCGCGCAATTTCACGCACCCGCGCCTGCGTCTTCCACGGTTGTCCCGCGAAGTCGTACAGAAATCCGTAATGATGGCTGGGCTCGTTGTCATGACGGTTGTGGCCGCCATTGAAATGCTCATCCAATTTGGCTGCGGCGGCCTCGCGTCCGCCCAGCAGCTGGACCACGCCCGGGACGTCATGCAGTGCCGCGAACAGATAGACCCACTGATCGCCTTCGGTCCAGCCGTCTTCCGGCGAGCCCCAAGTGCCGTCGGAGTTCTTTGCCTGCATGAAACCGCGTGCCGGGTTGAATAAGTTCTTGTAGTTCGTCGACCGTTTCAAGAAGAACGCATAGTCGGCGCTCTTGCCCACGGCCTTGGCCACCTGCGCCACGGCGTAGTCGTCGTAGGCCTCCTCGAGCGTGCTGGACGCGGACTCGGATACTTTGTCCGCCGGGAGGTAACCCAGCGTCTTTGCATAAGTCAGCCCCGCACGCGCCTCGTACGGTGTGTACGGCTCGCGATCGAACCAGCGGCGGGTGGTGTCGCCTTCCGGAGGAGTCATTGCATCCTTGTACACCGCCTCGTAGGCAAGCTGGTAGTCGAAGCCCTTGAAGCCCTTGTCGATGGCTTCAGCGACCAGCGAGTCGGCGTGGGTACCGATCATGATGTTGGTGTAGGAAGGGTTTGGCCATTTCGGCATCCAGCCGCCTTCGACGTAGTCCTGCAGCAGCGCCTGCACCATGCCGCCGATCCGTTCGGGTGCAAACAAGGTGAGCAGGCTGTTTTGAGCACGGAAGGTGTCCCAGATCGAATAGGCGGTATAGGACGTGCCGTCGTGCACCGTATCATCGAAGGCGCTGTAGTAGCGGCCATGCTCGGAGAACAGCTTCGGATAAAGCAGCGCGTGATACAGGCCGGAGTAGAAGATACGCCGCTCATCGCCCGTGGCGCCTTCGATCGATGCGATACCCAGCTTCTGATTCCAAGTGGCCTTGAGTCCGGCGCGCAGGCTCTCGAAATTCCAGGCCGGCATTTCCGCGTCGAGATTCGCCCTCGCCTGCTCGACGCTGATGAAAGACGTGCCCACCTGGGCCTCGACCACGCCGCTCTCGGTGGTGTCGAACGTGACGAAGGCGCCGACGTTGATGCCCTTGACCTGGTCTTTTCCCGGCCACATCAGCACGCCTTCATAGACGGTCGTGGCGGCAAAAGGCTGCTTGAAGCGAACTACGAAATACCCCTTGAAGTTCGGGAGTTTCAGCGGACCTAAATTCGAGTCCATGCGGTCGGGGTTGTAGCCTGCGACTTCGTTCATGCCGGCATCTATTTTCACGAAACCCGGGATGCCGGGCCGAGTCGCTTCGATGAGTACGCTGGCCTTGGACCCTCGTGGATAGGTAAAGCGCAGATAACCCGCATGATCGGTGGCGGTCATTTCAGCGTCGATGCGGTGCGCCGCATCCGATCCCATCTTCACCGAGTAGTAATATGGCGTGCTGACTTCGTCTTTATGCGCAAAGCTCAGCCGGCGCGCTTCCGGGGCGTAGTTGATGGAGCCGATTTCCGGCATGAGCGTGACATAGCCGTAGTCACCCATCCAGATCGCCGGCTGATGTGTGCCGATGAAGCCCTGGATATAAGAGTCCTCGTAGGCGTAGGAACTCACGCTGATCCGATTTTGCCGCGTCTGCGCGGTCCAGTTGGTCATGCCGAACGGCGTGGTGACCAAGGGCATGGTGCCCCCGTAGTCCACGCCGCCGCCGCCCGTGCCGATGAAGGTGTTGACCCAGTCCACCGGCGTCGCCGGATTCATATTGGCCGCGCCGGCGCCGAACGCCGCGCCCGCGAGAGCAGCACAGACCCAGCTCAAAAGGAAGCGCATGCAGCTAAAGCGCCAGCGGCCAGTACCGGTGCAATCACGCAGCAGTTTTGTGCACACCTACACCTCGAATTGAATCTCGCGCTGTTCGTCGATTGGCCGGCGCATCGTTTTTCAGAACCGGGCGCAATTTTATCTTATCGCGCAGTAAAACCTCGACTTTCAAGCCGAGGATATAAGGCGCGCACTCTTGGGGCCAGACCAGCGTTGCTTGTGGTGTCAGATTTTCAAAGCGATGCTCCTGTGCGGGGCGCCATTTCTGCGCGTTCACGACAGAAATACCATCTGTGATCCGCACGCGCGCTGGATATAATCACATGTGAAATGAACGGCGCGTCTACTACAAAGACGAAAGTGTTAAGGCTGCGGCTCAAGGACAAGCACGCGCAGTTCTTGGGTGCGCTTGCACGCGAAGTGAATTTCGTCTGGAACTACTGCAACGACTTGCAGATAACGATGTTCAATCGCGAACGCCGGTTTCTCTCGGGATATGATTTTGCGAAGTTCACGCGCGGCGCTACCAAGGAAGGGTTGCACCTGCACTCCCAGACCGTGCAGGCGATCGCGGAGGAATACGCTACGCGGCGCAGGCAATTTAAAAAGGTGCGGCTGAGCTGGCGCAAGTCCACCGGCAGCCGACGCAGTCTCGGTTGGGTTCCGTTCAAGAAGGTTGCGATTCAGACCGGTCATGGCCAGATCAAGTTCGGCGGCGAATGGCTGTCGCTATGGGACAGTTATGGTCTCGGCACGTACCAGATTCGTGCGGGTAATCTGTGCGAAGACGCTCGCGGTCGCTGGTACTTGAATGCCTGCGTCGCCGTGCCGGTTGCCGAGCCTAGCGATCGATCGTCAGCGAGCCGCGACGTGGGCATCGACCTGGGGCTGGAGGATTTGGTTGCCACGAGCGCAGGGGAAAAACTTGCGGCCCCCCAATTCTATCGGGGCCTCGAAGCCAAGCTCGCGATCGCGCAGCGCGCGGGCAAGAGGCACCGTGTGCGCGCGATCCATGCCAAAACTGCGAATCGCAGGAAAGATTCCCTGCATCAGTGCTCGACACGCCTGGTGCGCGGGTACGACACTATTTTTGTCGGTAATGTAAGCGCCTCCGCGCTCGCTAAGACACCGCGCGCCAAGTCGGTGCTCGATGCGGGCTGGTCAGCCTTTCGAACGATGCTCCGGTATAAGTGCGATTTCGCAAGGGTGACGTTCGCTGAAGTTAATGAAGCGTTTTCGACCCAGACCTGCTCTGCGTGCAATGCGCGCAGTGGCCCCAAAGGTATCGCAGGCCTCGGAATAAGAGAGTGGACTTGCGGCGAATGCGGAACGGTCCACGACCGCAACGTGAACGCCGCAAAAAACATTCTCGCGGCGGGACGTCGCCGTCTTGCAGAAGGAATCCCCGCCCTTAGGGCGCGGGAGGACGTCAAATTAAATGCGTGTCGATCTATAAGCACCCGCCGGTGATTGAGTCCATGCCTACACCTCGATTTGTACGCTCATCCATCCGAAACGATCGTAGATTGCATTCGCCACCCTAAATCCGGCTAGCCTCTCTTCCACATCGCATTCCAATTCAGATTGGCGCTGTCCATGGCAAGCCTTAGCAAAGAATGTCGCACGTAAGCCAGGTCTCCAAGTCGCGCGCGCATTGCTCCGCATTACGGAAAAGGATCGCCTTCAGACCAGCAGCCTTTGCGCCTTCGATGTTCGGAGGATGATCGTCTACAAAAACCGTAACCTCAGCCGCAAGCCCATATCGCGTCAAAAGATACTCGAATACCGCACGTCCCGGCTTCATCATCCCGACCTCGCCCGAAATTACGATGCCGAGAAAAGTGTCCCAAAAATCATAACGCTGCCGCACATAGGCGAACACAGAGACTGGCATGTCGGAGAGGCAGTAGAGTGGGACACCGCGTTTGCTGAGCGACCGAAGCACGGCAACCGTCTCCGGTTTCACGACGAGGGATTCTCGCACCGTGTCCAGGAGTAGGGTTAGTTCCGGCAAGTTCCGTCCAGTCCGTAGCTGCACGCGAGCGAGCAAATCGGGTTCGGCTAGGTCGCCACGGTTGAATGCGAGCCAATCCTCATGACGAAAGAGTGCATCCCGCACCGCATTCCGTGATGCGGTGTCGGCGTAGCATCGCTCAAGGATTTTGCCGGGATTCCAGTCCAATAGGACGCCACCGAGGTCGAAAATGACATTCTGAACCGTTGCCACTTACCGCTCTCCTAAAGTAACGAGAAGCTGCTTTGCATATGCTCGCCGAAAGATTACGCGCCTGGCGACGATCGCTCCGATCAAGTCGTCAAACACTGCGGATCGAATTCGTAGTCACCTCGTACCCAGGCGGCGATTTCCTGCGCGTAAGGGTTGGATTCTTCCGTCCCATACCGAGCGAGAAGCCTGTGACGTATGTCGATGTCGAGTTGATTGAGCCCCGCCTTTTGCAACAGCGCGCCGTCGGCGATCAGTCGCTCCGCAAACGATGACCCGAAGAGCTTCCTACAAATGTCAGGTAAGACTTGTTCCAATCCCCGACTTGGCTGCTTCGCCAACAGATGTTGGTATCCGCAGAGGGCAATTCGCGACAGATGCGGCTGATTCATCGGGTTGATCGCGAGGCCCGCCACCAGATCGCCGGGTAGTTCCCACGCGCCAGCCGAGGGGTCGAGAAATAGATAGTTCGTACGCGTTCTTGAATCATTGGAGATGTAGTTGTCCCAAATGAAGGGCTTTCGGCCGAGATCGGCGGCAACTTCCGTGAGATGCCTGACTGAATATCCATCGGAAATGACCTTCTCGCCCGTCCAAAAGATATCGATGTCGGGGTCGATGATTCGGCCGAAATCTCGCAAATAAGTCTTGGGCGGGGGTCCGAACTCGCTCGTAAGTCGCGAATCGTACGAATAGTACGTGGGACAAACGATAAAACGTTGGGCGTTGCTCCAGGCGCAGACATCGCAGATCACTTTAGCCTGAAGGTCAGGCAGTCCATCGATGTCGCCGCGCATATCGTCGAACAGGATGCAGAGTATGTCCGCACCGATTTCGTTGATCTGCAGTACTTTCGAGTGCAACGACACTTGAGCCTTTGCGTCGTAATTCAAGTAGATCTCAAAGGGTGTCAGGCCGACCCCCAGCGAGATGCCGAGGTCCCGGCACCGCGAGCTGAGTTCCGATAAGTGTTGCAGCGTCTCCGCAGGCATCGGCTCGCGCCCACCGCCGGCGTAGGAACGGATCGGCCTTCGGTGCGTAGATATAGAACTGGTATCCACAGTCACGCAAGAAATCGGCACCGCTCAGCCGTGCTGACCAGTCCCAAGGCTTACCGAAAAAGCCTTCGATGACGCCTGCTTTTACCTTTTTGTCGGTCTGCACTGGCCGGCATTCCTCCACCTAGGGTCGACGGTGGCCTTACTATCGCCCGAATTGCGAACAGCCAATTCTCAGACGTTGATGATGGCATAGACGCCCAGCACAATTTTATAAAAACGGGTGTCGATCTGCCGGGGTCTGGTTCGTCGACCTAATGAGCGAGACAATCCAGCTGCGATGGTGCACGCGGCTCGCCTCAGGAGGAATTACAAATGCGATACATGTTTATTGTCACGTCCGCCCACGCTGGGCCTCCGCCTCCGGCACTCCTGGAGGCGATGCACAAGCTCGCCGACCGGGAAATCAAGGCCGGCCGTATGCTCGACAATGGCGGCCTAATGCCGCTCGCCACGGGCGCGCAGGTGCGCATCAAGGGCGGGCAGCTCAGCGTCGTCGACGGGCCGTTCGTAGAGGCCAAGGAGGTCATCGGCGGTTACGCCGTTTTCGAGCTGCAGGGCAAGGAAGAGGCCTTGGCGTCGGCGAGGGAATTCATGCAACTCCACAAGGATCTATTCCCGGGATGGGAAGGGACGTGCGAGCTTCGCGCGTTCGCGGCGGGGGGCCCTTGAAGCGAGAACGGGGCAGATGCAGTCGGCGGCCATGACGGCCGCCGACACCCATCGAGCGATCCTGGCTGTCTGGCGCATCGAGCAGCCCCGGCTGATTACCAGCTTGGCGAGGATGCTGCGCGATGTGCCGCTGGCCGAGGATTTGACCCAGGAAGCCCTGTTGGCCGCCCTGGAGCGGTGGCCCGCGAGCGGCGTGCCGGAAAAACCCGGCGCGTGGCTGATGGCGACCGCTAAGCACCGGGCCTTGGATCATTTGCGTCGCGGCCGAATGCTCGAGCGCAAACACGACATGCTCGCCTGGGACATGGACGAGGAGCAGCAGGCCATGCCCGATCTGGAGTCCGCGCTGGACGATGACATCGGCGATGAGCTGCTTCGGCTCATCTTTACCGCCTGTCACCCGCGCTTGTCGCGTGAGGCCCGCGCGGCCCTGGCGCTACGGATGATCTGCGGCCTGACCACCGAGGAGATCGCCAGGGCGTTCCTGTTGCCGGAGGCGACGATCGCCCAGCGCATCGTGCGCGCGAAGCGGACCCTTTCGGAATCGGGGCTGGCCTATGAGACACCACACGGCGAGGAGCTGTCCGAGCGGCTCTCCTCGGTGCTGGAGGTGGTCTACCTCATTTTCAACGAAGGTTACACCGCGGCGCGCGGCGAGGACTGGCTGCGCCCCCAGCTCTGCAACGAGGCGCTGCGCATGGGCCGGGTGCTCACCTCCATCGCACCGTACGAGCCCGAAGCCCACGGACTGCTCGCACTGATGGAACTGAACGACTCGCGCACGGCGGCGCGTAGGGATGCGGCGGGTGAGCCCATACTCATGCTGGACCAAAAACGCGAGCTCTGGGACCAGCTCCAGATTCGCCGGGGGATGCGGTCGCTGGGGCGAGCGCATGAACTGGGGGGAGCCGGCGGTATTTACGTGCTCCAGGCGGCGATCATCGCCTGTCACGCCCAGGCGAGGACGGCGGGCGATACCGACTGGTCGCGCATCGCCGGTCTTTATGCGGAGCTGGCGGCGGTCGTGCGCTCGCCAATCATCGACCTCAACCGCGCGGTTGCCGTGGGCATGGCCGAGGGACCTGAAGCAGGCCTGGCGATCGTGGACCGCCTCGTGCACGAGCCCGCGCTCAAAGGCTATCACCTGCTGCCAAGCGTTCGAGGCGACCTGCTCCACAAGCTCGGCCGCTACGAAGAGGCGCGCGCCGCGTTCGAAGCGGCCGCGGCGCTGGCAGGCAATACGCGCGAGCGCAATTTGCTGAGGCGGCGCGCCGCCGAGGCGGCCGACGCAGCGATGTCATCGTGATCGCTGTTCTACGGCACTTCGTGCAGGGTGGTATTGAACAAGAAGGGACCACGAAACTCTGTAAGGTCGCCGGCTTTTTTCCCCGCAACGGGCTGCAGACGAGCCGATAGAGGCTTATTCCACTTCCATGCGAGCGACGCGACATCGCCAAAGATCCGCGCCAGTTGATCGACGCCGATGTCGCCGGGAAAGGGAATCGTGTCCAGACCCGTGCCGCAAACCGCAGAATAGGCGAGCAATGCATCCGTGGTGATGGTCCCCTCGGCCCAACGCCGCGCCAGGAGCTTATCTTCCAAAACAGGAACCATGAGGCCGGAGTATCCGATCTGTTTCACCGGAACGGCCTTGACTGCCGTGGTGATGATGAGAGCCGCCGTCATGGTCCCGCTCGACCCGAATTTCGAGCCGGTGTACGTTTCAATTGCTGCGCCGATGGACACGTCGCCGAGCGGAGCCGGTGTGGGATCGACGCCCATGAAAGTCCATCCCGTTGATGCTGCCGCCCGAGCACCGACCGATTCGGCTACTTTGGCGTGAACCGTCAATTGCTGGGTGAGTTCCGCGACTGATTCGTCGAAGTTGCCATGCGTGCGCGCGAAAACTTCTTGGACGACGTTCGCGCCTTCGAAACCAATGGAAAACTGCTTGCCGGCTCCCGTGTGATAAGTGCCCGGGTAGAATGGCCCGTAAGGCTTCACCATCGCCGTCGCCGTGAAGTTGAAATTGCCGTGGCTGGGTGAGGCATGATCGGTCAAGTAACGAACCAACACCGCGCTTTCACGGATGACTTTCCAATGAATTCCGTCGTCAGCGGCAATGATGCTGTTCGCCTGAATATTGGGTAGTGTCGACAGGGCTTTTTCGAGCAAACGCATGACGCGCGGGTCGTCCGAATCGCGCATCATCGCCGGCCCCTTCTTTCGCCGATAGATCATCAATGGCCTTCAAGAGGCGGAGGGCGTCGTCATCGGATCGTCCGCCGACGAGTTCTCCCAGCGGCTGAGTCACGATGCGGATGGTTTCGGTTTTGTACCCCCGCCGGGCAAAATCGCCTTCTGCGGCGCGCAAGACAGTCAGGGCCTCGGTGATTTGCCTCTCGAGAGTAGCGGGATCCAGACGAACAAACGCAGTAATCGCCCGGACATTGGGTTTCGTATAGGTTTGCGCATGAGCGGTCACGGCAATGAAGACGAGCAGTAGCGCTCCGGCAAAGCTCGACCGACGATTGCTCATCATCCGCCTCTACTGTTTTACGACACCGATGTACTCATACTACGCACGAGACTGCTCAAAAGACAGGAATGCTTTCGGCTGTTCAGCCATGCCGAGGTTGAGTTAATCTGACGGTATCGCACGTGGAGCCAATCGACGTGAACGTAGACAAGAGCAGCGTCTGCCCCCTGGATTGCCCGGACACCTGCAGCCTCGCGGTGACGGTTGCCGGCGGCCAAGTGGTCGCCGTGCACGGTTCGAAGGTCAATCCCATCACCCACGGTGCCGTTTGCGCCAAAGTGGCCAATCACTACCCAGAGTTTGTGCATGGCCCCAATCGGTTGCGCCATCCGCTGAAACGTGTCGGCGAGAAGGGTGCCGCCAAGTTCGAGCGAATCTCCTGGAATGAGGCACTGGACACCATTCACTCGCGCGTAAGCCAAATCATTGATCGCTACGGTCCGCAAGCGCTGCTGCCGCTCAACTACGCCGGCCCGCACGGGATGCTGGCGGGTGATTCCATGTCGCTGCGTTTCTTTCATAGGATCGGCGCCTCGCTGTTGAGTCGCAGTCCCTTGTGCGGCGGCATCCGGGGCGCCGCGTACGCCGGTACTTTCGGCGCAACACCCGGCACACCGCTCCAGCAGGTCAGTCTCGCGAAGCTCATCATCGTCTGGGGCAACAACGCCACCAGCTGCAATCTGCATCTCATGCGGCAGATCAACGCCGCCAAGCGCAATGGCGCGAAGCTCGTGGTGATCGATCCGCGGCGCGTCAAGGCGGCCGAACAGGCACATCTCCATTTGCCCGTGCGCCCCGGCACGGATGTGGTGCTCGCCTGGGCCATTGCGGTGGAGCTGGAGCGGATCGGAGGCCTCGATCACGCGTTCATCGAGAAGCACGTACTAGGGTTCGACGCATATATGAACGCCGCGCGCGCCTACCCTGCTCCGCGCGCTGCAGAGATTTGCGGCGTCGCGGCAGATGACATTCGAACACTGGCGCAGTGGTACCACGATGCAGCGCCCGCGGTCATCGCCTGGGGCAACGGCCTCGAGCGCAATCAGAACGGCGGTTCGGGATTGCGGGCCATTGCCGCACTCCCGGCGCTTGCCGGCAAATTCGGCGTTGCCGGTGGGGGGCTCGTGGGCGGTGCAAGCCATGCCTTCCCGAAGACGCTCGACAGATTGACTCGCGTCGACTTCGTGCCGCCGCAAACGCGCACCATCAACATCATTGACGTGGGCAAACTATTGCTCGACGCGAACCTGGACCCGCCTCTCAAGGCACTGTTCATCTACAACCACAATCCGCTGATTGTTCATCCGGATCAGAACCGCCTGAAGCGGGGACTGGCGCGTGAGGATTTATTCGTTGTCGGCATCGACGTGGCGATGACGGACAGCATGGCGTACGCGGACGTGGTTTTGCCCGCCTGCACGCATTTCGAGCATGCCGATATCTACCCGGCCTACGGCCAGCAATTCCTGCAACGTGCCGAACCGGTCATTCCACCGGTGGGCGAGAGCCTGCCGAATACCGAGATTTTTCGCCGGCTCGCGGCCAAGTTCGGCTTTTCGGACGCCGCGTTCAGGGAGAGCGACGCCGAGCTCATGGATGATGCGCTGAACCGGGACGATCCACGCATGCAGGGCATCCGCGCGAGCCAGGTCCCCCTCGATCGTGCGTTGCGAATGGAGTACTCCGGCGAGGAGCCGGTGCTGTTCCAAAACGTATCGCCCCGAACACCCAGCGGCAAGGTCGAACTGGAGTCCACGACTCTCGATGCGCGCTACGGCGCCGCGCTGCCCGCGTACCGGCCGCTGGCTTCTCCCTATCCCCTGACACTCATCACACCGGCCTCCGACAAGCGCATCACTTCTACGTTTGGCGGTCTCGCGGTCAACGACGGTACTCCGGCACTGGAGATGAACCCCGCGGATGCGGCTGAACGCGGACTGGCCAATGGAAGTTTAGTCAAAGTGTGGAACGACTTGGGCGAGGTGTATCTGCCCCTGCGTATCACGGCCGCCGTGCGCTCCGGTGTGGTCAGTTCGGAGAAAGGCGCGTGGCTCCGGACGAGCCGGAACGGGCAGACGGTATCGGCTTTGGCTCCTACGCACAAAGCCGACCTCGCCGACGGCGCCTGCTACAACGATTCGCGCGTGGAAGTGGCCGCGCAGTAACTGTGACGATCAACGATACCAGCCGGCCGAACGACGATTGAGATCTTCCAGCACCGTGCGAATCGCACCGGCCAGTCCAGCCCAGTCGCCCGCCTTTCGTAATCCCTCGCTCAGTTCAAGTTGTACGCCCTCGCCGGAACGGCCTCGATTGCAAATGTTGCGAGGGTGTCTACCTGGGAAAGGGTGCCCGTCAATCAAGCAGGAGAATCCGATCTTCGCGAGAGCCTGCGCGACCGCCTCCTTCAGCCGTGCATTCAGACCCCCCAGCAATACATCGGGCCCGGGTGCCGCATACCCGTGCACGGCAACGACGGTGTCGCAGCCGGAGATGAGATCGAGGGCACGCGGTTCGTCGAACCTATGGCTGGCAAGGTGCAGGCGCTCGAAATTGTCGCCGGTCGTCCGCAGTCCCTCAAAAAGATAAAGGCAGTGATCATCGCCGGCGATGAGCCGCGCGATCTCGGAAGTGCGTCCCTCGATCCGCCCGCCGTGCGGCGCAAGAACAGCGACCCGGGACCGCGCGCGCGGCATGACGTGCACGGCGTAGTCGACGTCTTCTGTGTAGCACTGCGCGAGCTCGTCGTAGCAGCGAAAGTCGTTAAGGGAAGCCTGTTTCGTCACCGCCCCGCCGTCGAACGAGCAGGGGGTTGTTGAGCGTAGGTGACCATTACCAACACCATGCCGAGGATTCAGATCGACGAAATCGTCGAGTGACATAATCAACTCAGGGCGCGATTGCTCCTTCAACGGCGCCGGCGGTGCATCCATTCAAGGGCCGCGCCACGCCGCGCTGGTCGGTGGCGGGACAGTTTCGCCCAATCCCCAATGCAGGACTTCCCGGAAGAGGAGCCGCCGTCTGGGTTGGACCACCGTCCCGTCGCGAATATAGATCGCCGCGCCGCCGCCGTCGTTCTTCGTACCCTGCGAACAGGGGGCCGGCGCTACAGGAATCGGTGTGCCACTGGCCGCTCCATTCTGCAGGGTAAGGTTCTGAATGGTGACTACCGTCTTCGTGGCCTGGAAATTCGGTGACGAGTAATATAACAGTCGAGTGGTCCCTCTTCCGTCGAGCGTGATCTTCCCTTGGCCATCGAGGGTGGAATTGACGTTGGTGCGCAAGGTCTTCTGGGACGTGAGAGTGATGGTTGCTGCTCCGCCGCAGTTGAAGCGGATGACCCCGCCCTTGGCCAAGGCATTGGCCAGCGCGGTTTCCGTGCAGCTCGCTGCAGTGCCGGAGCCGACGGTCACGGTCGTAGGCCTGGTGTCGGCAGTGAAGGGTGTCGGGCAAATGGCTGGTAGGGTGGTCGTCGCGCTGCCCGTGAGGGTCGCGCTCGAGTCGAGCGCGCTCTGCGCACTGTCGGCGGCTACCTGAAGGCCGGTCTCCGCATCAGAATCTACGCCTATGGTCCCGTTTGAAGCGAACAGGATCGGTGTCAGCAGCAGGCTGCACCCGGGAATCATCGTTTTGAGCAGTCTCTTTATACCCATGCCTTCACCCTTGCCGAAACACAGCAATTAATGACTTGATCGATCCTCAATGCTGAGTGCGAATAGAACACGATGCGACGACGGAACCCATCGCAAGCGCTGACCCGGCGATGCCGAATCGTCGCACAGCACGGCTCACACCTCGATCTGTCGCAGATTGCCAACATGGAGGTAGATGGCAATGCGCGATCAATCGCGAATCGCTTTCGCCAACTCGCGGTATCATGAATCGAACTGAGTGAGCATCGGCGGAAGCAGCGCAATCGCCTGCCGAGCCGTGGTATCGGAGTAAATATCTGAGGGCACTGATATGCACCATTCACGCCTCTGCGCCGTATTGATCGACTGCCGGACCTCCGATTTGGACGGGGCCGCCCGCTTCTGGGGCGAGGCGCTCGGTCGCTCCGTGGATTCCAACCATCCGAGCAGCCGCGGCAACTACCGCATGCTGGAGACCCCGACCGACGAACCCATCGTGGAGATCCAGCGTGTGGATCACGAGAGTCGCGTGCACATAGACATCGAGTCCGACGATATCGCCGCCGAAGTGGCGCGCTTGACAAAGCTGGGCGCCAAGGTGGTGGATCGCCTCGAACGCTGGGTGGTGATGGAGGCGCCGACCGGCCAACGCTTC
>WNFD01005266.1_pt1 | contig 16613 bp, 14 predicted proteins | sample 5400491 | NCBI WGS metagenome assembly WNFD01 (sample SAMN13153343, study PRJNA577476) | soil metagenome | isolation source: 120 cm saprolite under Douglas fir tree site 2 hole 2 replicate 2 | place: USA:California | collected 2015-04-18 | reverse complement strand
GTTACCGTGACGATGCCGGTAACCAGCTCGCGGATGTGCGCGAACGGCAGGGCGCCGACCTGCTCGACCCGGAGCGCATCCGCGATCGTGCGCTGGACATCGGCCGAGGGCCAGCCGACCCGCTCACCGCGGCGGAAGGACTCACGCGCGTCCGCGGCCAGTTCCGGTTCGACGCCCACCACGGCCGCGGCCGGGCAGCATGCCCGCACGGCCGCTGCGATCCCAGAGATCAGGCCGCCGCCGCTGACGGGCACCAGGACGAGGTCGACCTGCGGGCAGTCGGCCGCGATCTCCAGGCCGACCGTGCCCTGCCCGGCGATGATCGCCCGGTCATCGAACGGCGGGATGAGCACGTACCCGTGCCTGGCCACGAGTTCCTCGGTGGCGGCGACCCGCGCCGGCAGCGTCGGCTCCACCGTGACAAGCTCAGCGCCGTAGTACTCGATCGCATCGGTCTTGACCTTCGGGGCCGTCCGCGGGACCACCACGACGGCCCGGACGCCAAGCAGGGCCGCGGCGTAAGCCACCGCATGACCATGGTTCCCGCTGGAATGAGCGACGACTCCGCGCTGCCTGGCGGCTTGCTCGCTGGCCGTGATCGCGGTGTAGGCCCCTCGCAGCTTGAACGACCCGGTGGGCTGGAGCGACTCGGGCTTGACCAGAAGACGCGGCTTGAGCCTGGGGAAGGGGATCAGCGGCGTGCGGACCGCCACCCGCTCGAGCCGACGGGCCGCCTCCCGTATCTCGGCCAGGCTGACCAGTCCAGATCCGGCCCCGGTCATCCCGCCGCTCATCGCGCCACCCTTCGCTCCGTTTCCCGGCGTAACGTCCCGCCCACTGTGCCACGGCCGACTGGCCCGCGGCGGGCGCCGTCCCCATGGGACTCCAGAGTCGAGCGCAACACCTGCGAACTAGTGCGGTTATTACTTAAAGTTACGCAGTCGCTACTATCTACCGCTAAGTTGTCCGCGAAACGCCGATCTAATTTCCAGAAATCTAGGTCGAAAGTACTCGTTCAGCGCCAAACTAGAGGGACATCTGACCAGAGGCTTGAGGGAGACAGTCGGAGGGTACTGAACGTGGACGGCAACAACGAGCGCCTTCTCACGCCGGGAGAGGTGGCCGCACTGTTCCGGGTAGATCCGAAGACCGTCACCCGGTGGGCGGCCTCCGGGCGCATTACGAGCATCCGAACCCCGGGGGGACACCGCAGGTTCCGTGAGTCTGAAGTGCGCGCTCTGCTGCGCGGCGACAGCGAACCGTCACCGCAAGGCCACCCGGCGGCCTGACTACGCCAAAGCGGATGAGGCCCGCCCGCGGTCTCTCCGGTAGGTGGGGGGTTTCCTTCAGGTCTTGGGGGGTTCAGGACTCTTCGCCGTCGGCGGAGTCCGGCCATGTGTACTCGCCGTTCATCCTCGCGAACTCAAGGAACTCCTGGCGCAGGGCCTCGTCGTCCTGACGCCACCGGTCACGGCGCTGCTCGACTTCTTCCGGGGTCAGCGCCTGTTCGGCCAGCCGGGAGTAGTCGGCGTCCTGGGGGCCGATCTCCACGTACACGTCGCCGAGCATGCGCCCGTCGTGACCCGTCGCGGTCTGCGGGACCATGAGGTTCCCGTTCGGCAGTCGTATGACAAACATCCCTGATCACCCTAGATGCCATAGCGCCGGTTGAAGTACAGCATGACCCGCAGCGCAGTCCGCGTGTCCCCGCTCAGCATGTCCACGAGAGCCGGCCGCTGCCTGGACGCGATCGCGGCGAAGGCGTCCGCGAAGAACTCCTTGCGCCCGAGGCCACCGGGCTGACGGTGGAAATCGCTGGCGAAATGTGGCTGGCACTGATCGTAGAGCATGCGAAACTCCGCTGAGTCAGATTGCCATTTACCCGCCGGACTGTCCAGATCATCGAGCGCATGCCCGACCTCGTGGCACATTACGTCCGGGGTCGGGGACGGCTGGGAGCCGACCACGATCTTGCGTTCGCCATAGGCGCCCGCACAGGCATCCCATGAAGCCCGCCCGGAAGGTAGCGGGACGCCGCGCAGGCTGGTCATGTCATCGAGTTCCGGGACGCCGCCCGGGCCGATAAAGATCGCGTCGAGGCCGTCGGCCAGCCTTTCCTTGATCCGCTCGGGGAGTTCGGCCAGCCGGTCGACCGCCGCCACCACCTCCGGCGCAGGCGGCGACGCCGGATCCCATTGCCGCCACAAGATGGCCTCAAGCGAGCCACAGTGCCTGCGACCGTCCGTGGTCAGCGGCCGCTCCCGCGGATGCGCAGGCGTGAAAGGCAGCCCAGGGCGCGCCGCTCCCCCGGCGGCCCGCCAGGAAGATCGCCCAGGCCCGTCGGGCTGACGCGGGACGCCGCCCGCGACACGGGCAAGCTCCGCCGCCCGGGTATCCGGCAGGTCTTTGGGTCTCGCCGCATCCGCGTGCGCCAGGCCCGGCTCTGCCGCCTCGTACCAGCGCGTTCGCGGAGCCGGCGCGACTGGCGCCGGCTTCGCTGCGTCGCCCGCGCCGACCGCGGCGGCATCCTGGGGCGCCTCACGGATCCGCGCCCTGGCCGCCCCGGCGCGCACCGCAGGGCCGCCGGCACTCCGGTGGGCCCCGCTGGCCCGGTGATCCGGCCGTGACCGGTCTCGACCATCCGGCGCAGCCGGAACGCGCGGCGCGAACGGCGCTTCCGATACCGGCGAAGCGTCTGGCCAGGGTGAAGCAGTGTGCGCCAGCTCACCTGGCGGCCCGCCGGGCGCGGACCCTTCCCCGGGCCCCGGGGCCCGGCCATGAGCCGGACTCAGCCCGCCAGAGGAGCCAAGGCCACCAGGAAAGCTCAGCGCACCTGGCGCCGTCGCAGGCCCGCGACGGCGACCCCGGCGATGCCTGCCCTGAGCACCGGAAACCCCGGAAGCCGCATCGGCTGGGGGCCTGCGGGAAGGAGCGAGCCGACGGATGCGGTCGAACAGCCTTAGCCGCATGTACCGTTCTCCTGCTCTGTTGCCCTGACGGCCAGCGTATGCCGAGTTCGCCCGTCTCGTCACCCGATGTGCCCAATGGCTGGTAACGGCGGTCAGGCCTAAAACTTGCCTCATTCCGGCCCGGGGCATAGATGCCTGAGGTTAGGCTTCCGCCATGTTGTTGTCTGGTGCCCTATTTGCCCTGTTCATGACGGGCTTCTGGCTCTACTGCCTGACGGACGCCATACTGACCCCGGCCTCGGAGTGCCGGGGCATGCCCAAGCGGGCCTGGATCGCCATCATCGTCCTGACGTTCATCGGCGGCGCCATCGCATGGCTCATCGTCCGGCCGCCGGTACGCGACTCATTGGCACCGCTCGCGGCGACGACGCGCTGGGATCTGGACAGACCCAATGACTCCGATGCCGGCTACCTCCGAACCCAGCGATGGGCAGACGCGGACGATGCCGTAGCACGTCATCCCGCCGGACGGGCCAGGGCGGCCGACCCGGCCCAGGTGGCGCCCAAAGGCCCGGACGACGACCTGGAGTTCCTGCGTGCGCTTGACCGAGTGATCCGCGGCAACTCGTAGGCCGGCGAAGAGGTCTGAGGCCCGTAGGCGGAAGGGCCGCGGCCACCCGCAGCAGTCAGCTCACGCCGGCGTAGGAATGCAGTCCGGTGATGAACACCTGCACGACCAGGATGCGTCGGCCGCGCCAGCCCGCGGTGGCCCTGGCGTGCAGGAACGCGGCGTAGAACACCCAGGTGATGAAGGCCCAGGTTTCCACCGGGTCCCAGCCCCAGTACCGGCCCCAGGCCTGGTCGGCCCAGATCGCGCCAGCGATGACGCCGAACGTCCAGACCGGGAACCCGAACACGATGGTCCGGTAGGTGAGCCGGTCGATCTGCTCGATACTCGGCAGCCGTCGGACGATCCCGTTACCCGGCGCGGCCCGGCCGGCCGCCACCCGCCTGATGTACCTGTCGACCCAGAGGTAGACGAAACCGAGCACCGCGGCGACCAAGAAGATGCCGGTCGCCAGGGTCAGCGCGGTGACGTGGATATCCAGCCAGTACGACTGCAGCGCCGGGACAAGCTCCCCGGCCGCGGTGTAGATGAGCGTCTCGGCGAGCCCCAACGCCACCACCACCGCGCCCACGACGAAAACGCCAAGCGTCCAGGCCCGGTAGCGGATCATCACGAACAGGAAGAAGATCGCGGCGACGCAGGTCAGGGCGGTGACGAACTCGTACATGTTGCCCCAGGGCGCCCGGTGCACCGCCAGCCCGCGGGTGATGACGGCCGTGGTATGGGCCGCCACCCCGGCCAAGCTGAGCGCCACGGCTGTCCGCACCCAAGGGCCGGCCTGACGGATCGCGTCCAGCGCGGGGACCTCCAGCTCGGGCATCGAGCCGGCGCGACCGGAACCGTCGTCGACCCCGTCCGCCGCGGCCCCGGGAACCACCGGAGCTCCGGGAACCGCTGGAGTCCCCGGAACCGCAGGCGCCGCGGCCGTGCGGCCGGCCGCGCCGACCGAGGCCAGGGCAGCGGCCCGGTCCTGCGCCTGCCGCACGCGAGCCGTCGCGGCCGCCCGCCGCGGCCGCCCGAAGGCGAAGTCGCCGGCGAACGCGACCACCGAGAGGGAGTAGATGACCAGTGCCGTGATCAGGAAGCCGTTGCTGACGTGGCCCAGGGCAAGGTTGACGGGCATGGCCCCTCACTCTCCCTCTTGTTGGTGGTGCGCTTCTTGCTGCGGTGCCGGCTGCTGGGGGGCGGCTTGATCGTGAGCCGACCTGAGCTCGGCGGCCAGCGAGGCGAACTCGGCCTCGAAGCCGCCACTGGCGTCGGTGCGGGCCAGGCCGCCGACCTGCACCGTGGTGCCGTGCTCACCGGCGCCGGCCCGGACGAAGACCCGCCTGCGGCGGATCATGAACGAGAGCAGCAGCCCGCCGAGGGCGGTGATGCCGCAGATCAGGGCGGGCAGCTGGCCCGGGTCGTGGGTGATGGCCAGGCTCACCCACGGGACGTAGCCGGTGAACGTGATGGTGCCCCGGCCGTCCGGCAGCTTCAGCGACTGCCCGCGCGCAAGCACCTGCGGGCTGGCCGTCAGCCGCTGCATTCCGCTGGTGTCCAGCTGGTAGACGGACTGCGGGGCCCCGGAGTTCATGCCCAGGTTCCCCGCGTAGGCGATCAGGCTCACCACGGGGTTGTCGGCGGCGGGGAACACCGACTCGAGCGTACCGCCGACGTCCACCGCGGTCGGCACGAAGACACCGGTAAAGCCGAGCCGCTGCGGCTGGGCGTCGGGGACCTTCACCACGCCCTCGGACAGGAAGTTGCCTGACGTCCCCGAGATGAAGGGCGTCGCCCCGTTGTACACCACCTGTCCGCGAGCATCGGTGACCCGGAACTCCGGCGCGTACCCGTGTCCGATCAGGTACACCTTCGCCCCGTCGACCGACAGCGGGCGGTTGACCTCCAGGTGGCCGGAGCGGGTCGGCCCGCCCGGCTGCTCGGTGTAGCTGATCCGCGCGTCGAAGGCAGCCGGCTGGCCGCGCTGCGGCCCGGAGGGGATGTAGCTGGCGTCGAACCTGTTCAGCGTGATCGTGAACGGGCCGAGGTCGGCGGCGGTGACGAACCGGCCCGGATGAAACTCATCAAGCGCGCTCCTGGTGTCGGCGAACGTGCTGCCCTGTACCAGCAGCCGGTCGGCCTTGTAGCCGAACAGGCCGCCGAGCGCCACCGATATCAGCACGCCGAGCAGCGCCAGGTGGAAGAGCAGGTTGCCGGCCTCCCTGAGGTAACCCTTCTCCGCCGAGACCCAGTGACCCGTGCCGGCGGAATCAGCGGAATCAGCGGGCTTGCGGAGCCGGAACCCGTGGCCGGACAGCACCCGGGCCGCCACCTCGACCGCGTCGGCGGGCGGCAGCGCGGTGGCGTACTCGGCCGACCTGGGCAGCCTGGTCAGGTGGCGCGGCGCACGCGGCGGCAGCGTGCGTGCCGAGCCGGCCAGCCGGAACGTGCGCGGCACCACGCAGCCGACGAGCGAAGCGAAGAGCAGCAGGTAGATGGCGGCGAACCAGGGCGCGGCGAAGACGTTGAAGAGACCGAGGTGGTTCAGCAAAGGCGCGAGCGCCGGGTGTGAGGTGTAGTACTGCTGCACGCCGGCCGGGTCGTTGCCCTCCTGCGGCAGCATCGAGCCGGGCACGCTGCCCAGGGCCAGCAGGAACAGCAGGATCAGCGCGATTCGCATCGAGGTGAGCTGCCGCCACCCCCACCTCAGCCAGTCGGCGAGCCCGAACGCGCCGCCCGCCGGAGATGCCGGGCCCTGGCGCGGCTGGTCGTCTTGTTCGGCCGCCGGGTCGAAGGGGTCCGTTTCCGGCGCACGCACATCGGTCATTCGCTCACCATCACCGTTAGCCCGCCGCCTTCCCGGTGACCTTCGCGAGGATCGCGGTCAGTTCCGGATACGTAGCGGTGCCGAAGACCGCGCCCGCGACGTGCCCGGTACGGTCGATCACCAGCGTGGTCGGGGTCCCGGCGATCGGCACCACGGCGGTGAAATCCAGCGTGATCACCGAGCTTGGATCGCTCACGCTCGGATAGGTGATATGGAAGCTGTGCGCGAAGGCCTCGGCGCTGGCCGCCGTGTCACGCACGTCCACGCCGAGGAAGGACACGCCCGACGGCTGGTACTGCGCGGCCACCGCGGACAGGGTCGAGGCCTCCTCGCGGCACGGCACGCACCACGATCCCCAGAAGTTGAGCACGACCACCTTGCCCCGGTAGGAGGAGAAGCTCAGCTTCGAACCGGTCAGCGTGGTGGCGGTGAACGCAGGCGCCATCGGGCGGTGCCCAGCCGCGTAAACCACGGCGCTGGCGTTGCCGTCGACGTTGCTCACGCCGCTGTTCCCGCTGCCCGCCCACCCGGCCACCAGGACCACCGTCAGCAGCACCCCGGTGAGCACGGCCGCCGCCAAGACGACCGTGCGGCGCTTAGTTCTCAACATGGGGCTCTCACCACGGGGCTCTCAGCACGGGCAGACCCTTGCGATCTCCTACAGGGGGTAGTACCGCACTATTGTGCCGCATCGCCCTGGGTTACCTGTCTCCGGGCCGGCACCGTGTAGTAAACCCCGGTGAGCTGATCACCTAGGTAGGTGAAGCTGGTCACGCTGCCCAGCGCGCACTCCCGCGTGGCCGGGTTGTGCCACAGCCGCTTGCTTTCGGCCATCCGCCGGGTCACAAAGATCGGCAGCTGGTGGCTGACGCACACCGCCTCCTGGCCGGCCGCGGCTTCCCGCGCGGTCGCCATCATGGCCAGCATCCGGGCCGCGACGTCCTGGTACGGCTCGCCCCAGGACGGCCGGAACGGGTTGATCAGGTACGGCCAGTGCGCCGGGCGGCGCAGCGACCCATCGCCCACGCCGAACTTCAGGCCCTCGAAGTGGTTCCACGACTCGATCAGCCGGTCGTCGGTCACGACGTCAAGCCCGAGGCGCTCCGCCACCGGGCGCGCGGTCTCCTGGGCCCGCTCGAGCGGCGAGCAGAACAGTGCCACCACCGCTCGTTCGGCGAAAAAATCCGCTGCGGCGCTGGCCATCGAGCGGCCGTTCGCGGACAGGTGGTAACCGGGCAGGCGGCCGTAGATGATGCCGGCCGGATTTTCCACCTCGCCGTGCCTGAGCAGGTGGACGATGGTTGAGTCGGACATAGCCCGGCCAGCTTACCTAGTCCAGGTCAGGCAGGGATCGCGATCGTCTCGCAGCGCGCCGCGGATCTTTCGCAGCCTGCGGACAAGCCGCGGGGTCAGGCGTTCAGCGCGGCGGCGGCGGCTTGGGCGGCGGCCGGGAGGGCGTCGGCGATGCGCGCCAGGGCGGTGTCGTCGTGGGCGGCGGAGACGAACCAGGCCTCGTAGGGGGACGGCGGCAGGTACACGCCGCCGTCGAGCATGGCGTGGAAGAACGCGGCGTAGGCGGCGGGCGACTGATCCTTCGCGTCGGCGAAGGACCGGACCGGTGCCGTCCGGCCGAGGAACACGGAGAACAGGTTGCCCGCCTCGGACAGCCAGAACGGCACTCCGGCCGACGTCAGCGCCGAGGACGCCAGCTTCGCCACGGTGCCGGCGGCGGCGTCGACCCGCGCGTACACGTCCGGGGTGCACGCGCGCAGCGTCGCCAGCCCGGCCGCGACCGCCAGCGGGTTACCCGACAGCGTGCCGGCCTGGTAGACCGGCCCGGCCGGCGCGAGCCGCGACATGACGGCGGCGCGCCCGCCGAAGGCGGCGCAGGGCAGGCCGCCGCCCATCACCTTGCCGAATGTCACCAGGTCGCCCGCCACGCCATCGACGCCGTACCAGCCCGATGAGGTCACCCGGAACCCGGTCAGCACCTCGTCCATGATCAGCAGGGCGCCGGCCGACTGGCACAGGGAGGCCAGCCGGGCGTTGAACCCGGGCGCGGGCGGCACGATCCCCATGTTCGCCGGGCACGCCTCGGTGATGACGCAGGCGATCGACGAGCCGCGCTCGGCGAACACCGAGGACATGGCGTCGACGTCGTTGTAGGGCAGCACGATGGTGTCCGCCGCGGCGGCTCCGGTGACGCCGGGCGAGTCGGGCAGCCCGAACGTGGCCACGCCGGAACCCGCGGCCGCGAGCAGCGCGTCCACGTGCCCGTGGTAGCACCCGGCGAACTTGACCACCAGGGAGCGGCCGGTGAACCCGCGGGCCAGCCGCACGGCGGACATCGTCGCCTCGGTACCCGAATTGACCAGGCGGACCTGCTCCACCGGGGTACGCGCGACGATCTCCTCGGCCAGCAGCACCTCACCCGGCGTGACCGTACCGAAGGAGGTGCCATCCGCCAGCGCTTCGGAGACGGCGGACACGACCGCCGGATGCGCGTGCCCGAGGATCATCGGGCCCCACGAGCACACCAGGTCGACGTACTCGCGCCCGTCCACGTCGGTCAGGTAGGGTCCGGACCCGCGGACCATGAACCGGGGCACGCCGCCGACCGCGCCGAACGCGCGCACCGGGGAGTTCACCCCGCCGGGGGTGACTTCGCGCGCCCGGGCGAACAGCGACTCACTGCGGGGGGTCAGGGGGGTCGTCCCCCCCGAGCCATGCCCTCGCGGGGGGGTCTGGGGGGGTCGTCCCCCCGGGCCAGCAGAGCTCTCGGCCACGCTAGGCCTCGCAGGCGTCGACGATGTACTCCAGCAGCCGCAGCGCGTCCGGCAGCGGATGCTCCTGCGGCGGGCGCAGCCAGCGCGAGGCCAGCCCGTCCGTGTAATAGGACGGCGGGGCGAGCACGTAGCTGTCGCGGCAGTGCCAGCGCAGGCCTTCTACGACGTTTTCCGGCTCGCAGTCAAGGCCGCACGACCACCATTCGTCTTCGTCGGCGGGCGAGCCCCTCGTCACCACGAAGAACAGCATCCGGTCCTGGCCGAGCACGGCCACCGGGCCGACGGCCGCCCCGGCCGCCTCCACCTGCCCGAGCGCCGAGAAACCGGCGGCCGCCGGCAGGTCGAGCACATCAAAAACCCGGCCCGTGACGAGTATCACGTTCGCCTCCGGCCGGGTTTCCCACCAGCTCTCGATCACATTCAGGTCTACCGTCGCCTGCATCTGCCAGGCTGGCGACACGGGGTGCGCCCCCGGCGCGGGGCATCCCACCCGGTCGCACGAGCACGCCCGGCCCGGCTCCATCGCGGCGCGCGTGCCGCGGTAGGTATGCGCACCGACGCAGACCGGCCAGCCCATGGACGCGTACTGCGCCGCCACGGCACCGAGCGGCTGATGGCGTTCCGCCGCCCGGCCGCGGCTCCGGCGCCGCACCACGTCGACCATAAACTCCTGCCACTCCCCGGTTACGCTCTTACACCCCGGTTATTACCGTTACCTATCGTAGGGCATGAACCACAGCCCGTTCGGCCCATTGACCTTGGTATGCCACCCGATACGGTCACAGTTTGCATACACCGGCACCCGGGTGCTCAGCCGCTTAGCCGGCGGGCCACCTCGGCCGCCCAGTAGGTCAGGATGACGCTCGCGCCCGCGCGGCGGATCGCGGTAAGCGTCTCCATGATGATCCGGTCCCGGTCCAGCCAGCCGTTGGCCGCCGCCGCCTCGACCATCGCGAACTCGCCGCTGACCTGGTACGCCGCGACTGGCACGGTCACGAAGTCCGCGACGCGCCTGATGATGTCCAGGTAGGCGAGGGCCGGCTTGACCATCACCATGTCGGCGCCCTCGTCGATGTCCAGCGCCACCTCGCGCAGCGCCTCGACCGCGTTGGCCGGATCCTGCTGGTGGCTGGCGCGGTCGCCGAACGCGGGCGCGCCCTCCGCGGCCTCGCGGAACGGGCCGTAGAAGCCGGACGCGTACTTGGCCGAGTAGGCGCAGACTCCGACGTCGCCGTGCCCCGCGTCATCCAGCGCCGCCCTGATCGCCGCCACCTGGCCGTCCATCATCCCGCTCGGCGCGACCAGGTGCGCACCCGCCTCCGCCTGGGCGACGGCGATCGAGGCGTAGCGCGCGAGCGTGGCGTCGTTGCCGACGTCGCCGTCCTCGGTGAGCAGGCCGCAGTGGCCGTGGTCGGTGTACTCGCACATGCACAGGTCGGCCATGATGACGCAGGCATCGCCGGTCTCCGCGCGCAGGTCGGCCAGGGCGAGCTGGGAGATGCCCGCCGGGTCGTCGGCCGCCGAGCCGCGGCCGTCCTTGACCGCGGGCACGCCGAACACGATCAGCCCGCCCACGCCCGCGGCCGCCGCCTCCGCGGCCGCCTTGCGCAGGCTGTCCCTGGTGTGCTGGACGACGCCGGGCATCGAGCCGATCGGCTGCGGCTCGCTGATGCCTTCCTTGATGAACACGGGCAGTACCAGGTCGCCCGGGCGCAGCGAGGTCTCGGCCACGAGCCTGCGCAGAGCAGGCGTCCGGCGCAGCCGACGGGGACGTGCGACGGGATATCCAGCGCTCATATCGGTTCCTACCCGTAAATTGCCGTATCTCCCGGTATCGCCGGGCCGTATCAGCGCAGCCGGCGGCGGGCGCCGCGCCGGCGCTCGCTCGGCCGCCGGACAGGTTCTCCCGCCTGCTGGGCCGCGGCCCGCAGCCCGGCACCGTACTCGGCCATGGCGTCCACCAGCGCCGTCATGGACGGCTTGGGCGCGGTCACGTCGACGCGCAGCCCGAACTCGGCCGCGGTCTTGGCGGTCTGCGGGCCGATCACCCCGATCACCGTGACCGCGTGCGGCTTGCCCGCGATGCCGACCAGGTTCCGCACGGTGGAGGACGAGGTGAACAGCACGGCGTCGAAGCCTCCGCCCTTGATGGCCTCGCGGACCGGCGCGGGCGGCGGCGCGGCGCGCACGGTGCGGTACGCCGTCACGTCCTCGGCCTCCCAGCCGAGGTCGATCAGCCGCGCGAGCAGCGTCTCGGTGGCGATGTCCGCCCGCGGCAGCAGCACCCGGTTGATCGGGTCGAGCAGGTCATCGTACGGCGGCCAGACCGCAGCGAGACCCTCGGCCGACTGGACCCCTTCAGGTACCAGGTCCGGCCGGATGCCGAACTCGAGCAGCGACGCCGCGGTCTGCTCGCCGACGGCGGCGACCTTCACGCCTGCGAACGCCCGGGCGTCCAGGCCGTACTCCTCGAACCGTTCCCGCACCGCGCGGACCGCGTTGGCGGAGGTAAAAGCCACCCACTGGTACCGGCCGGTGACCAGGCCCTTGACCGCGCGCTCCATCTGCTGCGGCGTTCGCGGCGGCTCGACCGCGATCGTCGGCACCTCTTCGGGCACGGCGCCGTACTCACGCAGCCGCTGCGACACCACGGCGGCCTGCTCCTTGGTCCGCGGCACCAGGATCCGCCAGCCGAACAGCGGCTTGGTCTCGAACCACGACAGCCGGTCCCGCGCCGCCACCGCCTCGCCTACTACGGCGATGGCCGAGCCCCTGGTGTTGGCCAGGGACACCCCGGCCGCCTTGAGGTCGGGGCCGATGCGGCCGAGGGTGGAGACCACGGTCTGCTGCGCGCTTGTCGTGCCGTCCCAGGTGATGGCGACCCTGGTCCCTTCCGGCCAGCCCGCCGCGATCAGCATCTTGCCCAGGTCGGCCGGGGCCGCGTCCGCGCCGAGCACGACCAGCGTGGCCGGGCTGTACGCTAGCTGGCTGGCCTCGGCGGCGTGGATGATCCGCAGCTCGCCGTTCCGCTCGCTGGCCAGCGGGACACCGGCGTAGGCCGGGACCGCGGTCGCCGCCGGCACGCCGGGCACGATCTCGAACCTGACCCCCGCCTTGGCACACGCCGTTGCATCCTGGACCGCGCCGCTCAGCAGCGGATCGCCGTTGAACAGCCGGATCGCGAGCTGGCCGCTCTTCGCCGCCTGCACCAGCGCGCGGGCGGATCCCGCCCCGTCGGCCGGATCGGCCAGGCTAGCGTCCTGGCTCATGTGGCGCCGCGCGACCGGCTCCAGGTCGGCTCCGGCGACGACCAGGCCGGCCTGGCCGAGCAGCTCGGCCGCCCGCACCGTCAGCAGCCCTGGGTCGCCGGGGCCCGCCCCGACCAGCGCGACCCACCCGGCCGGCGACTGCTCCTCCGCTTCGGTTTCTCCGTGCATAGTTGCTCCCTGACCTGGTGAGCCCTGGCTAACGCTCACTGCGCATCATTCCTGCTGCCCGATGGGTGCCCGTGGCACGCTGATGAGATCTGAAGCCCCGGACCGCAGCAGCTCCGCCGCGACATCACGGCCGAGCTGCCAGGCGTCAGCGCCTGGCGCGCCGCCGTGCGCGCGCAGCACGCGGCTTCCGTCAGTGCTCATGACGGCGGCCCGCATCCGCAGCTGCTCCATCCCCGCCGCATACGCGCCAATGGGCGCGCTGCAGCCGGCCTCGAGCGCCTCAAGCAGGCTGCGCTCGGCGGTTACGGCGGCCATGCTCGCCTGGTCGGTCACCGCTTCGAGCATCGCCGCCAGCTCAGGCTCGCCGTCCCGGCACTCGACGGCGAGGGCTCCCTGGCCGGGCGCCGGGAGCATCTCGTCCGGCTCGAAAACCTGCGTGATCGCGTTGACGTAGCCGATCCTGGCCAGGCCGGCGTAGGCCAGCACCACCCCGTCGAGCTCGCCCTCGCCCACCTTGCCCAGCCTGGTGTTGGCGTTGCCGCGGATCGGGACGCAGCGCAGGTCACCGCGGAGCGCGAGCAGCTGCGCGGCCCGCCGCGGTGAGCCGGTGCCGATCCTGGCTCCGGGGGGAAGGTCGGCGAGCTTGGCGCCGTCCCGCGCGACGAGCACGTCCCTCGGGTCATCCCGCGGAGGCACCGCGGCCAGCACGATGCCCGCCGCGGGCCCGGTCGGCAGGTCTTTCAGCGAATGCACGGCCAGGTCCACCTCGCCGCCGAGCAGCGCTTCGCGCAGCGCGCTGACGAAGACGCCGGTGCCGCCAATCTGGGTCAGCTGGGCCCGGCTGACGTCGCCCAGCGTCGTCACCCCGACGATCTCCACCTGGCAGCCGGTCCGTTCGGTGATCATGTCGGCCACCTGGCGGGACTGCGCGATGGCCATCGGGCTCTTGCGACTGCCGAGCCGAAGCGTCCGCTGCTTCACCCGTGCACCCTCCTCGCCGCGCGGCCGCGCTCACGTGGACTGCCGGTCACCGCGCACCTCCTGCCCAGTGGCCTGCCCAGCGGCCTGCCCAGCGGCCTGCTCAGTGGCGGCGCGGGTAACCGCCTCGACTGCGCGTGGATCGAGATCGAAGAGCACCCGCAGCGCCGCGGCGTACTCATCGCCCCCCGGCGAGCCCGCAAGTTCCTTGACCCGTACCGTCGGCGCGTGCAATAGCTTGTCTACCACTCGCCGCACCGTCTGGCCTATCTCATCCAGGGCGCGCCCGCTCAGGCCGTCGGCGCTCAGCCGCCCGGCCAGCCTGGCCAGCTCGGCGTCGACCACCTTGGCCGCCTTGGCCCTCAGGGCGACGACCGTCGGGGCGACCCGGGCGGCGTCCATGGCCGACTGGTACCCGACGAGTTCGGCCTCGAGGATCGCGCGCACGGCGACCACGTCATCGTCGCCGACCGCGGTGGCGTGCTCGCTGAGCTGGTCCATGCCGATCAGCACCACGCCAGGCAGCCCGGCCACGGCCGGTTCCACGTCACGGGGCATCGCCAGGTCGAGGATCACCAGCGGGCCCGGCGTCTGCCTGGCCGTGAGGGCGGCCGACACCATCTCGCGGGTGATGACCTGCCCGGCCGCGCCGGTGCAGGAGATCACCACGTCCGCGGCGGCCACGGCGGCGGGCAGGTCCGCCAGCCCGGTGATCGTGGTCATGGTCGTGCTCACGCTCGCGGCCAGCCGTTCGGCGTGCTTGCGAGTCCGGTTGGCCACGGCAATGCTCGCCGCGCCGCTCCTGGCGGTCGTCGCCGCCGCGAGCGAGCTCATCGAGCCCGCCCCGACGATGAGCACGTCGCGTCCCGCGAGCGCATCGGTGCCCGGGCTGACCGGACCCAGGCGGGCGGCGGCGAGTTCGATCGCCGCGCTCAGCAGGCTAAGGCCGGCCCGGCCGATCCCGGTCTCAGCCCGGGCCCGCTTGCCGGTGCGCAGCGCGAGCCGGCCGAGCTCGCTGAGCACCCGGCCGACGGTGCCTTGCTCCGCGGCCAGCTTGACCGCCGAGCGCACCTGGCCGAGGATCTGGTCCTCACCGACCACCATCGAGTCAAGCCCGCAGGCCACGGCGAGCAGGTGGCTCACCGCGCGGTCCTCATAGTGCACGTAGAGGTGCTGGGTGAGCTCCTGCGCCGGGACGCCGCAGTGACGCGCGAGCAGCTCGCAGATCGCGGTGACGCCCGCGTGGAACCGGTCCACGTCGGCGTACACCTCAACCCGGTTGCACGTCGAGACGACGAAGGCCTCAGCCACGGGTTCTGCCTGGACGACGTCGCGGAGCAGCTTGGTGATAGTGTCACCACTCACGGCGGCCCGCTCCAAGGTCGCCACCGGGGCGCTCTTGTGGCTGAGGCCGACCACCAGCACACTCACCTGTCCACCGCCTAGCCCTTGGCCGCGAGTTCTGCGCTTACCTGAGGTCTTGAACGCTCGTCGACGGTCCTGGCGTTCCCGCCGACGGTCTTGGCATTCCCGCCGCGAGACCGAACCGGAGTGCCCGCAGGGCCCGCCGGCCGGGATTCCGGCCGGGATTCCGGCCGGGCCGCAGACCGGCGCCGGGCGTGGAAGGCGAGGATCTGCAGCTCGATCGACAGGTCGACCTTCCGCACGTCCACCCCTTCCGGCACGCTCAGCACGAGCGGAGCGAAGTTGAGAATGCTCGTGACGCCAGCCGAGACGAGCCGGTCGCAGACGGCCTGCGCGGACCCGGCCGGGGTGGCGATCACGCCGATCGCGACCTTGTGCCTGGCCACCACGGCTTCAAGCTCGTCGATGTGCCGGACGGTCAGATTCGCGATCTTGCTGCCCACGATAGCCGTGTCTGAATCGAGCATGGCGGAGATCGTGAAGCCGCGGGAGACGAAACCGCCGTAATTGGCCAGTGCGCGCCCGAGGTTACCGGCGCCCACGATGACCACCGGCCAGTCCTGGGTCAGGCCCAGCGTCCGGGACACCTGGTAGACGAGATAATCGACGTCGTAGCCGACCCCCCTGATCCCGTACGAGCCGAGGTGGGACAGGTCCTTGCGCAGCTTGGCCGAGTTGACACCCGCGGCGGCCGCGAGTTCCTCGCTGGCGACGGTGCTGATACCCCGTTCGGCCAGGCCGTAGAGCGCGCGCAGGTACACCGGCAGCCGCGCCACTGTGGCCTCGGGTATCCCGTCAGCCTGGCCGTTCGCCTCGGCATGGTCGTCTGCTCTGGCCTGGCTGTCGGCTCTGGCCTGGCTGTCGGCTCTGGCCTGGCTGTCGGCTCTGGCCTGGTCGTCTGGTCTGGCCGCCGGGCTGTCGCCCCTTGGCTGGCCGTTGAATCTGACCTGGCCGTTAGCGTCGGCCTTAGCCCGGCCGTTTACCTCAGTCCGGCCATGGGTCTCAGCCCGGCCCTTGGCTTGTGACGGCATAGCGTTACTGTGCATCGCGGCAGCGCTCCTGGGGTTGGGCCCTTGGGGTAGGGATCAAGGCGGCGGTAAGAGCCCGCGTCAGCCGACGTCCTCTCCACGGTACGCCTTTGTGCATCGATTCACAAAGTGACACCAGCCGGGCCAGCCTGCCACCAGTAAAGACCCGCGGCACAGCGGCCCTGGTCAGGCGGCTGGCCGCGGGCCGGGATGGTTAGCCGAGCGCCGCCCGGAGCCTGGCCTCGCTCACCCGCCAGAAGTCGATCTGCACCCCGTCGACAAAGGTCACCGGGATCTTGTCCCAGTACTCCCGCATGTCATCAGGCCGCGCGGTGATGTCACGTTCTTCCCAGCCGACTCCAAGGTCGGCGGCCACCCGCTCGATCACCGCCCGCGCGTCGTCGCACAGGTGACAGCCTGGCCGGGCCAGCAACGTGATCCGTTCCCGCACGCTAGGTCCCCCCATAACGCCCGCCCGCCGATGGCAGGTGGCGCTGCTCGGGCCACCATCGATCGGGGCGCTGCTGGTCAGGGCGCTGCTGGTCAGGGCGCTGCTGGTCAGGGCGCTGCTGGTCAGGGCGCTGCTGGTCAGGGCGCTGCTGGTCAGGGC
>WNFD01010882.1_pt1 | contig 16615 bp, 18 predicted proteins | sample 5400491 | NCBI WGS metagenome assembly WNFD01 (sample SAMN13153343, study PRJNA577476) | soil metagenome | isolation source: 120 cm saprolite under Douglas fir tree site 2 hole 2 replicate 2 | place: USA:California | collected 2015-04-18 | reverse complement strand
GCGGAAAACCGCGCTCCGGGATTGCTGACGAGCCGCCGACTGACGCTTGGGTACCGGCGGGCCAATAGCGCGTCGGTGATGACTTCCTTCAACCACCAACGCCCCGAAACGGCCAGCAGGTGCTGCTCGCCTTTGGTTTCCGCGATTTCCACCAGGTCTTGCGTGCTCAGACGGGCAGATTCCGTCAAAACGGGTCCGGCGATCGTGATCTCGTCGTTCATGGCAAGGCGGCGAACGACGGAAGACGGCGCCTGGCCGACGGGCGCAAGTTGAATGCTCATTTCCGCCAGCGCGATACGCGCACTCACATCTGCAATCGCCCGGATTTCTATCGTCTTGATCAGGCGTTCAAGCAAATCGCCGAACAGCTCGATTTGCTCATGATTGAAGCTGCCAGCGGACGACAGAAAAAGATCCGTGACGCGCTTGATCGTTTCCAGGCGCTTTTCCGCCGACCCGATACTTATTGTCGTTTCGACTTCGTCGATGATTGATAATTGTGCATCTGGCATCGCTCATCCTGAGCGTTCTGAGCTGCCGTTCCAGGCGATAAATCTTGGTATCGGGAATAGCTGAATGTTCGGTAAAATTAGAACTATTTGTAGCTATGACGGCTCGTCCGTAACGAAGTGTGGCAGAATTGTCGGTCAGCGCCGGCACCCGCATCGCCATGCTTCAGGCGCGCTGAATATTGTAAACCGCGCTGCCCGCCAGATAGAGCCCGAGAAATATCATCGCGATCAAAAACCAGCGGCGGAAGGTTTCCGGCTGCAGCCGCGAACGCACGGCCTGTCCGACGAACATGCCGGTGAAGGAAGCCGCCATGGCGACTGCGCCCGGCCAAGCGGTCGCCGCCGTCAGCAACCCGGCGCTGGTGAGATTGAAGGCCAGCGCCACCGTCGCGACGGTGAAGAACACCCCGAGCGCCTGCACCAGCTCGTCCTTCTCCATGCCGATCGACTGCATGAACGGCATCGAGGGGATCACCTGCACGCCGGTGGCGGCGGAAACCACGCCTGTCATGACGCCGACGATGCCGCCGATCCATTTTTCGTCTCTGCGCGCGACATTGAAGTTGAACTTGTTGAGCCCGATGATGGCATAGATCACCAGCAAAACGCCGAGAACGATGGCGCCGTAGCGCGCATAGGGGCCGGTCAACATGCCGGCGTTCAGCCAGATTCCAATCACCGTACCTGCCATCAGCGGCCACAGCCGCCGCATGATGTCGCGCAAATACGGGCCGACAAAAGTCTGCCAGACGTTGGTGACCACGGCCGGCACGATGACGATGGCGAGCGCGTGCTGCATCGTGACGGCGAGCAGGCCCATCGACACCGTCGGCAGGCCAAGCCCGATTACGCCCTTGACGAAACCCGCGAACAGGAACGCCGCGGCGATGAAGAGCAGGAGAGGGTCTGACATCCCAGCACATTGACCGATCCGCACGATCGGCACAATCTGGAGGTTACGGAGCAAGCCTTCGGCTGTGACGAAGGCAGACAGAGCGGACTTCGGCATGCGTTTCGATCTGGTCGACTTGCAGCTGTTCATCGCGGTGGCCGAGGCGCGCAGCATCACGGGCGGCGCGCTCCGTTCTCATCTTGCGCTGGCGTCCGCAAGCGCGCGGATCAAGGGCCTGGAAGCCGGCCTCGGCACCGCACTTCTCAAGCGCGGCCGCCGCGGCATCGAGCTGACCGCGGCCGGCGAAAGCCTGCTCGATCATGCCCGGATCATCCTCCACAATGTCGATGCGATGCGCGGCGATCTTTCGGCTTATGCCAGCGGCGCCCGAGCCAGCGTGCATCTGCTTGCCAACACCTCGGGTCTGTCAGAGCACCTGCCGATGCGGGAACATCCGGATATCAACGTCGATATCGAGGAACGTGAAAGCACCGATATCGCCGCGGCGATTGCCGCCGGTGCCGCGGATCTCGGCTTTGCAGCCGAGCACGCACTCCCTGATAACGTCGAGCGATTTCCGTTCAGCGAGGACCGGTTGATGCTGGTCACCGCGCGGCGCGGCGATTTCGCCGGCCGTCGCCAGATCGATTTTCAGGAGGTGAGGGATCGTGACTTCGTCGGACTGACGAATTCGACTGCGCTTCAGATCCATATCGCCAAACACGCCGCGCGGCTCGGCGTACGGTTGAAATTCCGCGCGCGCTTGCGGGATTTCGACGCGATCTGCCAGATGGTGGCGGCGGATGTCGGTATTGCCGTGGTGCCGGAAACCGCCGCGAAGCGTTGCGCGCGGTCGATGCCGATCACGATGATCCGGATCCGCGACCCCTGGGCCAATCGCAAACTGACGATCTGCGCCCGCAGTTTTAAGACCTTGCCGCGGCCGGCCAAGCTGTTGGTGGAGCATTTGCGCAAGGCCGCGCAACGCTAACAAGGCCGCGCAGCGCTGACAAGGCCGCGCAGCGCTGACAAGGCGGCGCAGTAGATTCACTTCGTCATCTCGACTCCCGCGTCCTTGATCACTCTTGCCCACCTCTTTGTCTCGGCCTCGATATATCCACGGAAATGCTCCGGCGTGTCGCCGGCCACGGTGAGGCCCTGATCGGCGAGCTTTTCCTTCACCGATGGATCGGCCATCGCCTCATTTGCAATGCGGTTGAGCGCGGCGATGATGTTATCAGGCGTTTTCGCCGGCGCGACCATGCCGTACCAGTTCTCGATCAGGATATCCGGCATGCCGACTTCCGCGGTGGTCGGCACGTCCGGCGCGGTCGGTGCGCGCTGGGGAGCGCCGAGCGCGATCGGGCGCAGCGTGCCGGCCTTGATATGCGGCAGCAACACCGGCAAATCGAGGAATGCCATCTGCACCTGCTGGCCAAGCAGATCGTTGATGGCTGGCGCCGCGCCGCGATAGGGCACGTGGACGATGTCGATCTTCGCCGTCAGCTTGAGCAGTTCGCCGGCGAGATGCGGCAGGCCGCCAACGCCTGCGGAGGCGAAATTGAACTTGCCGGGCTGCGCTTTCGCAAGCGCGACGAGTTCGGCCATGTTGTTGGCGGGAAAGTTGCCCGCAACGACGAGCATCTCCGGCACCGTCACGGCCAGCGTGATGGGCGCGAAATCCCTGCCGACGTTGTAAGGGACCCTTTCCATCGTGGGGCTGATGACGAGCGCGCTCGCACTCACGATCCCGATGGTGTAGCCGTCGGGATTTGCTTTCGCGACCGCATCGGTCCCCAGCACGCCGGCTTGCCCGCCGCGATTGTCGATCAACACCGGCTGTTTTGTCAGCGCCGACATGCGCTGGCCGACAACGCGCGCGATGATGTCGTTCGGGCCGCCGGCCGGAAACGGCACGATCAGCCGGATCGGCTTATTGGGAAAGTCCTGTGCCCCAGCCAAAGCCGGCCACAGCAGCACCGATAGCGCCGCTGCCAGCGCGCCAAATACTCTCATGAACGCCTCCCGGCCCACACCTTTGAGCCGCATGCGGGCATCCGCATAGCAACCGGTGGAGCATTTGCTTAAGATCCAATGCTAGCGAACTTTGAAACGCCGTCGAGGGTGAAAATGCTGAAAGTCTGGGGACGACGCAGTTCATTCAATGTCCAGAAGGTGATGTGGCTGATCGGCGAGCTGGGGCTTGAACACCAGCATATCGACGCCGGTGGCAGGTTCGGCGGGCTCGATACATCGGCTTTCCTGGCGATGAATCCCCATGGCCGTGTGCCCGTCATTCAGGAGGATGATACGACGGTTTGGGAATCGCACGCCATTCTTCGCTATCTGGCGGCGCGTTATGGCGCCGGACATTTCTGGTCTGGCGATCCGGCGGTACGCGCTGGTGTCGACGGCTGGATGGACTGGTCGCAAACCTCGCTGCAGCCGGATTTCCTGGTCGGCGTGTTCTGGGGATTCTATCGAACCCCCGAAGACAAACGAAACCGGCCGGCGATCCGGGCGTCGCTGGCGCGCTGCGTCCGGCATTTTGAAAAGCTGGAGCGATTGCTCGAAGGCCGTTCATTTCTGCTCGGAGACGCGCTGACCCTGGCCGACGTCACCGCCGGAACGTCGCTGTACCGGTATTTCGAACTGGAGATCGAGCGTCCGCCGCTGCCGCGGGTCGAGCGCTGGTATCGCACGCTTGCGCAACGCGCCGCGTTTCGCGATCACGTCATGATCCCGTTCGAGGAATTGCGCGGGCGCCTGCTCGATCAATGACGAAGCCGCACCAGCGGCATTGTATTGAAAATTGAAAGGAGAACGTAATGCTGCCGGAATATAACGAATGGCAGTCTTCAAAGGCGCGCGCGTGAAAAGCATCCACCTCATCATTGCGGTCCTGGCGTTAAGCCTGTTCGGTATCATTGCCGGCGACCTCGGCCTTTTCAGCAGGCTCTCGCTTGAGACCCATCGGGTGATAGGCCTGACTGAATTTGGCGCCAACATGGCCATCGCCATTTATGGCGCGGTTGCGTTCCACCGGATCGCCTGGAGCGCCTATCTTGTGCTGTCGGTCGTCGGGCTTGTGCTGGTGAGCGCCTCGACCCCGATCACCGCCGTGTGGCTGGTATCGAAAGTTCTGTACGGCGCGGCATGAGCGACATGCTCAAGGAAATCGCACTCACTTCGCCGTCTCCACCCCGGCGTCCAAGACGCGGCCAAGTGGCCGCTCCTCCCGCGATAACGGCCAAGCCGTTACGCAGGGATGAGGGCAGGATGCACTCATTACGCGGTGCTCTTCACTTGCGCAAATCAAGGCAGCAGTTCGTTCGCACCAGCGAGCCTGACGGACCGCTGCGTGATAAGATCGCTCCAGATCCAGTGATGATGACGAATGACGCTGACGGCATCGAGGTGAGGGCGGTCGCTCACCGTATGGCAGTCGGTAACGACAACGACGTGGTGATGGTGTGTGATCGCGGATCGGACGGTCGCATCAACGCAGAGATCGGTTGCCCATCCGGTGATCAAGACCAGATCCGGCGCGATCTCCAGTCTATCTCGCATCGAAAATCAAGACCACCCTCGGCGCCAACATCACGTTCATGCTGACACAAACTGGCAGCATTCGGTGATAACCTGGTCGCGCTTCATGGCAGGGTGGCTCCGATGTCTCGCGCGCAACGTCTGCTCGATCTCATTCAGGCGCTCCGTGGCTATCGTCGTCCCGTCAGCGGCGCGACGTTGGCCGAGGCGCTTGGGATTTCACTTCGGACTGTCTACCGGGACATTGAGACACTCAAGGCACAGGGTGCGCACATCGATGGCGAACCCGGTGTCGGCTACGTCCTGCGCCCGGGGTTCATGCTGCCGCCGCTGATGTTTTCAGAAGAGGAGATCGAAGCCATCGTTCTCGGCTCACGATGGGTAGCCGACCGAGCCGATGCGGCATTGGGCGCGGCCGCGCGCAACGCACTTGCCAAGATCGCCGCGGTGTTGCCGCAGGATCTGAAAGTCAGTCTCGATACGTCAAGCCTTCTGGTCGGGCCTGGCAATGCCGTTGCCGCCGGTGATGCCGAGTTGCCGACCATCCGCCTGGCTATCCGCACGGAGCGCAAATTGCGCATCTTCTATGTGGACGGCCGCGGGCGCGATTCAAAGCGCACCATCTGGCCATTCGCTCTGGCCTTTTTCGACCGGGTGCGCGTTGTCGTGGCGTGGTGCGAGATACGCGAGGGCTTTCGGCATTTCCGGACCGACCGTATCAGCAAGGTCCAATTCGTCGACAAGCGTTATCCCCGTCGTCGTCAGGTCCTGCTGAAGGATTGGCGCGCGACCGAAGGAATCCCGGAGCAATAATGTCGGATTTCGCTACTGACAGTTTTTGGCAGCGTTATCCCCTAGATTGAATTCATGCCGGACGCCACGCGGTGGTCCGGTGGCGATGTTCAAAAAGGAACCTGCCAATGCCAAACTTCAGTTTTGTCTTGCTCTATGTCGAGAACCCGCTGGCCAGCGCCGCCTTCTATGCGGATCTGTTAGGCCGTCCAGCCATCGACACTTCACCCACGTTTGCCATGCTGCCGCTGTCGGATGGCGTGATGCTGGGGCTGTGGTCGCGCAAAATAGTTGAGCCCGCAGCCGTCGCGCCAGCCGGAGGCGGCGAAGTCGCGTTCACGGTCGACAATGCCGCGGCAGTCAAAGCAACGTTTACCGATTGGAAAAGGCGTGGATTGAATATCATCCAGGAACCCGTGCAAATGGATTTTGGCTACACCTTCGTAGCGGCCGATCCCGATGGTCATCGCCTGCGCGTGTTTGTTCCGGGGGCCGCATGAGCAGGAACTGGGTTGCCGTCGCTTCGGCCGGGCACGTCCGTATCGGCCGAAGCAAAGGGTTCATGCAGGTCAGTCACGGCAAGGCGGCGCCACTCAAGCGCATTCATCCCGGCGATGGGGTCGTCTACTACTCGCCGACCAACGCCCTGCGCGGCAAAGACAAGCCGCAGTCCTTTACGGCGATCGGCATCGTCAAGGACGGCGTGCCGTACCAGGTGGATATGGGCGGTGGCTTTTGCCCGTTCCGCCGTGACGTCAACTGGCGCGCGGCTGAAGAGGCGCCGATCAAGCCGCTCATGGCCAGCCTCCAATTCACCGCGGCCAAGAGCAATTGGGGTTTTCAACTGCGCTTCGGACTGTTCGAGATTTCCGAACACGACATGGCAATGATTGCGACCGCGATGGGCGTTATGCATGTCACCCGCCGCGCGGAATCGCGCGCATGCCTGCGTCCATCAGGCTAACAAACCGGGAAGGAATTTCTGCACTTGCGAACAGACAATGTCGTTCGCCGGTTCGCGGCAGCCCAAGATTGGTCGTAGTTGGCTGTGCATATTTGCGGTTGCGGGCCGATCTGCATATTGGACGAAAACAGCCTTCGCGATCCGCGAGCGCTGGCAACATTTTGGGAATGCATATTTATTTTTAGTGGGAGGGGCATGCCATGTCGCATGAGTCACGTAACTCCACTCTGGTCGTTTTCGGAGACAGTCTGTCGGACAACGGCAATTTGTTCGACCTGATCGGCCAGCCGGCGCCGCCGGCCTGGGAGGGCCGAGCCTCCAACGGTCCCACCTACGCCGAACAGCTGGCCAAAATGCTGCACATGCGACTTGACGATCGCGCGTTCGCGGCTGCGGAAGCCAGCGACGCATCGCCGCCGGTTCTGATCGACCCCGCGACCGGGCATGCCCTGCCGATCAATCTCTCGAACCAACTCGCCGGATATATCGCGGACCTGCACGGCCATCAGGCTCCGCACCACACGACCGTGCTGATCAATATCGGCAGCAATGACTACCAAGGCTTCCTGCAAAGCACTCTGCCCAAGAATCCCCAGACCATTCAGGCGGAGGTGCAGAATGTCGTGGGAAGCATCGCGCAGGCCATCGACACGCTCACGCATGCGGGAGTCGAGAAAATTGTCCTGTTCACACTACCGGATTTTGGCATCACGCCAGCGGCGCAGGCACAGGGCCCCGAGGTGGTTGCGTTTGCTCATGCGCTTGACGTGGCCAACAACACGGCGCTCACGCAGATGGCCGCCAGTCACCCTAACGTGCAGGTGGTCGATGTCTTTCAGCTCAGCGAAGCGTTTTTTGCCGATCCGCACAGTTTTGGCTTTTCGGCAGATTTGAATCAGACCTGGGTTGGCCAGCTCGCGGCCGGCTCTCATCAATTCGCACCTAACGAGGTAGCATTTTTCGATGGCATCCACCCCACCACCGCAGCTCATGGAATCGTAGCCGCCTTTACGGACGCCGTGCTGACATCGGACAGCACTCAATTCCTTGAGGCACGGCGACAATTTCATTTTCGCTACGCCGATCAATCCGGCCAATCCCGCGCTCAACGACGACTACACGATCTACGGCGGCCCCGGCGACGACGTGATCTTCGCCGGGTCGGGCAACGTGACGGTACACGGCGGATCGGGGTCCGACCTGATCGCGGCCGGATCGGGCAACGCCACGCTCGATGGGGGCAGCGGCGCCGATGTCCTCGAAACCAATTCGACCGGTACCAACACACTGGCCGGTGGAGAAGGAGGCGACGCGCTCATTGTCAATCGCGCCGGCACAAATGCCCTGCTCGGCGGGTCAGGCAATGACCTCTTTGTGTTCAAGGAAGGCGCGAGCATCGTCAAATCCGATGGCGGTTTCAATTTCGGCCAACAGGTGATCAGCGGCGGCAGCGGCCACGACGCGCTGAAGTTCATCATCAACGATCAGAATGCCGATGCCGAGAGTGCGCTGATCGCCGAGTTTCTCAGAATTGAATCCGCGTTCGATCTGGCAGCCAGGCACGGCCATGCCGGCAGCTTTGAGATCGACGGGCTGCACGTCAGCGGTATTGAACGTATCGAACTGCAAATCGACTCGGTCTCGACCAATCCGAATACGCCGTATCTCATCACGCATGATATCGCTCTGGCCGACGGCCGTGGCGGCCCGGTAAGCGACGCGCTGAGCCATTTGTTGCAAACGGCCGACCACTGGAATCTGCTGACGGTGTGATGACGTTTTCGGGCTCGGCGCGATTTCGTTGACGTGGGTCAACACCAGATGATCTGGCGGAAATATGGTTCCCATTCAGCGTTGGATGGCCCCGCGATCCTGGAGACGACAGATGGACGAAGCGATCAGAAAAAAGATTCTGACACTGCTGGACGAGCACCGCATCATGACGGTTGCGACGCTGCGGCCGGACGGCTGGCCGCAGGCAACGACCGTCGGCTACGTGAACGAAGGTCTTACCCTCTATTTTCTCTGCGGCCTCGACAGCCAGAAGGCAAGAAATCTGGCGCGAGACAATCGGATTTCGCTGACGATCGATCACGACACCGCGAATCCGATGACGATTACCGGCCTGTCGATGGCAGCGCACGCGCATGCGGTGGATGATCGGGCCGAAGCGGACAAGGTCTTGCGAATGCTCCCGCTGAAGTATCCCGAGGCGCCGCCTTTGCCGATCAAGATGCCGACCGCCGAGGAGATCCGCCTGTTCCGCGTAGCGCCGACGGTCATTTCCGTGCTCGACTACGCGAAGGGCTTCGGACATACCGATCTCGTCACCTGCTGAACGCGTGTCCAAAAATTGCGTTCGGCTCCGGTCCTAGCTGTTGAGCAGCTTGATCGCGGCTTCATGCACGCGCGGATCGCCTGCGGCGATGATGCGGCCGCCGCTTTGGGCGGGCTTGCCGTCCCATGTGGTGACGATGCCGCCGGCGCCGGTGATGATCGGAATCAATGCGGCGATATCGTAAGGTTTCAGTTCGGTTTCGACCACGAGATCGAGATGGCCGGCGGCGAGCATGCAGTAGGAATAGCAGTCGCCGCCATAGCGCGTCAGCCGCACCGCTTCCTCGACGCGTCCGAAGGCCGCGCGGTCGGCGGCGTTCATCAACAGCGGGCTGGTCGTGAACGTGGTCGCCTCTTTGAGGGATGCGCACCGCCGCACCGCCAGTTTGCGCTCGCCCGATGGCCCCTGGTAATGGGCCGAGCCGCTGTCGCCGGAAAAGCGCTCGCCGATAAAGGGCTGGTGCATCATGCCGAACACCGGCGTGCCCTGGTGCAATAGCGCGATCAGCGTGCCCCAGATCGGGAAGCCTGCGATAAAGGATTTGGTGCCGTCGATCGGATCCAGCACCCAGACGTATTCGGCGTCTTGGCGTTCGCTGCCGAATTCCTCGCCGACAATGCCGTGCTGGGGGAAATTGGCCTTGATCAGCCGCCGCATCACCGCTTCCGCCGCGCGGTCCGCTTCGGTCACCGGATCGAAATCGTGGCTGGCGCTTTTGTTGTCGATCGAGAGCGAGGTGCGAAAGAACGGCAGGATGGTTTCCCCGGAGGAAGTCGCAAGGCGGCCGATGAAGGCTGTGAAATCAATGACCATCACGGCTGTTCCTTGAGGTGTGGAGCGGGGAGAATGTGTCGGCTCTTGCCTAGCCCAATCCTGCAAGCCGCGCACGGATTACCGAGGTTTGTCCCGCCTGCGTTCAGCACTTTTCGGCGCGCGAATCGGCGTTCGAAGCAAGACCGCTCGGTGGTGTATTTTCTGATAACGCCGTCGATCACGAATTAGAGAGCTTAACGACGATGTTTCGCCGGCGGACCCGATTGGCGTGGCCGCAGCCTTCAATACTTTGAAATTATAAGAGAAAACTTACAGCCTGTCCTATGTTACCTGGGAACCAGCCCTGTGGATTTTGCATGGGAAAAGCCTCAAAAGCCCTTGCACTTTGTGCAGCGCGGTCGCATATTGTTGCGGTGCGGTAGCGCTTTGGCGCTATCGCTGCCCTCCTTGGGCGTTTCCTCCCTAGACTTGGGCCGCTTGTTTACTCAAGCGGCCCTTTTTTTTGAGAAGCGCTATTTTTAAGCGCGGCTATTTTATGCACGGCCATTCCGAGACACGTGTTTTCGCGTGGACCGTCGGCGTGCAATTGCACATCGTGGTGAATCCTGAGCTTCCAGTCTGGAGCGACTCTCTATTCAGCGGCGGCCTGGAACGGTCCGAGGTCGCCAAGCGGAACGGCGGCCAGCGCGTCGGCCAGGCTTGCGAAATCCTTAGCCACCTGGGCGAATCTCGCGCTGCGTTCGCGCCGCCGCTCGTCCATGTAGATCGCCCGGTTAAGTTCGAGCTGAATGGTGTGCAGTCCGCTCGCCGGGTTGCCGTAATGCTCGGTGATGAAACCACCGGCATAAGGCTTGTTGCGTCCGACCGAATAACCAAGCTGCCTCATGGTTTCCTCGACCATGTCGGGAAGCAGGGCCGCGCAACTGGTGCCGTAGCGGTCGCCGATCACCATATCCGGCCGCCGCGGCTCGTCCCGCGACACCCCGATCGAGGGCATCGAATGGCAATCCACCACGACAACGGTTCCGAATGCCTGATGCGCCTTGTTGATCAGCCGCCGCAGCGCGCGGTGATAGGGCTTGTAGAGCGCCTCGATCCGCCCCAGCGCGTCGTCGACCGAAAGCCGCTCGCGATAGATTTCCTGCCCGTCGCCGACCACGCGCGGGATGGTTCCGAGACCACCGGCGACGCGCATCGATCGGGTATTGGCGAAGCTCGGCAATCGCCCTGTGAACATGCGCGGATCGAGCTCGTAGGGCTCGCGGTTAACATCGACATAGGAGCGGGGGAAGTTGACCCTTACGGTCGGAAAACCGCGCTCGCTCAGGCCGCCGATCAACTCGTCCATGAACGAATCCTCGGAGCGGCGCAGCGCGGGAAGATCGATCCGCGACGCGTTAAGGAATTGGTCCGGGTAAACCGAGCCGGAATGCGGGGAATTGAAAATGATCGGTGCCCGCCAAACGGCCGGTTCCACGATCTCGAACGGAGGCGACAGTTCGCCATCAAACTGGGTCATCGTCGGGCGCCGTCCCTGGAATCCGCCGTTCTGATACGTCCTTTCAGAAAAACGGAGCTTTTATGAGCACGCATTGTCGGTAATCACAACCGTTCTGCCAAGCGATAAAATTTGAAACCGGCTGGAACGTGTCCAGCCAGCACAAAACCCACACCTTCATTGATTCGGGGCGCATTCCGGTGCACAAATAGCACTGCGGACGGCGGCCCGCTGCGTTCCCTTTCACCCGATATTTACTTTCTATCGGGTTTAGTGAGCGTACCGATCCTCTAAATAGGACGCGACCACCAACCGCCATGCACAAAATCCTCCTCGCCGAAGACGACAACGATATGCGCCGGTTTCTGGTCAAAGCACTGGAAAACGCCGGTTTTCAGGTCTCATCGCATGACAACGGGCTGTCCGCCTATCAGCGGCTGCGCGAGGAGCCGTTTGAGATGCTGCTCACCGATATCGTGATGCCCGAGATGGACGGCATCGAGCTGGCGCGCCGCGCCTCGGAGCTCGATCCCGACATCAAGATCATGTTCATCACCGGCTTTGCCGCGGTCGCCCTCAACTCGGATTCCGAGGCGCCGAAGAATGCCAAGGTGCTGTCGAAGCCGGTCCATCTTCGCGAATTGGTCAGCGAAGTGAACAAGATGCTGGCCGCCTGATTCGGTGGCCCTGATCGCGGGCAAGCCTCCTTGCCTGCCCGCTTTGGAGCCGATATACGGACCCAACCCGTCGTTCAAGGTCTTAGGGCGCGTAGCTCAGCGGGAGAGCACCTCGTTGACATCGAGGGGGTCACAGGTTCGATCCCTGTCGCGCCCACCATCCATATCAATGACTTAGGCCATCGGCTTGTTGCCAACGGCAACGCTAGCGGCAACGATTGCCCCTATGCCGTGCCCGTCTTCCTTTTGGAAAAAGCATTCCCGACGCTACTTTGATGGTCCGGGTGATGGTGCCCGTAGGTCGATTCCAGCGTTTTCATAGTCATGCCCAAATAGCCCGCCGATTCGAATTTATCGGCACGCCGCTGCATGAGCCACGTAGCCGCCGTGTGGCGGAAGGTGTGGCGCACGACCTCATTACTGGCGCCTGGGAAAACGGCCCTCACGAGCCTAGCGTGCGCCCAACTGCGCCAGCGGCGTAGGTGGGCTAGCTAGAAGCCGATCAGGTAGGCTGCCCGATGGAAGGCGCTATGACGGGCCGGTTTGCGAAAGGCTGCCGAGGCAACGCTACGGTGTTGGGGGCATTCGAAGTCCCGAAGTGACGGGGCACGAAGGCTATAAAAGCGATAGTAATCTTCAAGCTGGCAAAAGAGGCCGCCAACTGAGGACGCCGGGGCATGATTGGAACAGCATTCATAAAGAGATGGCCGCGTGCGTTTTGTTACGCGATTGTCGGATTGATAGCCGGTGCGTTGATCGGACTCTTTATCGGCGGAGTCGGTGTGACGATGCGTGGTGGTGCCTTCCGCATCTATACGGAGCTTGTCTTAGCCATAGCTGGTGCATTCGTTGGCTACCGCATGGGCATCAAAAGAGACAGGATGGCCAACCAAATGAAAGAGGCCGCCAACTGAGGCGGGCTTACATACTCTATGGTTCCACAGGGTTGTCGCACGAGGAACAGTAAAAGTTGCTGACATCCCCGGATTGAATAACCTTAAATCCTTCCGGGATACCATCCACCTGTATTTCCCACGAATATTCATCCATTGCCGAAAGCTGGGCTATGCCGGCCTTTCGGCAATTAGGGCATCTAAGCTTCTCAACCCAACAATCGCGGGCCATCTATAATATGCGCCCCAATCCCGAAACGTTCCCTATGTCGTTAAGGCGGCACTCCGTAGAACCAAAAGGGACCACTGAAAAAATCAAAAGGGGCCAGTCGCTTATGAAGAGGATGGAAAGGGGCCAGCACGCCCGCAGAAAAGGAACCGACCGAAATAACTAGAACTTTCTGCGCACGCGGCTGCGGGGTACCGTCCGAAATCGCGGCTGTGGCTTTCAGAGAACGAAAGGCGTTCACGGCAACGCACGGCAACGATACGCCGTGAACAGACCGCGAAGAACGCGACAAACGCTTTCAAAAATTCGAATAATCTCAACGTATTGGGTTTCAAGCACCTCGTTGACATCGAGGGGGTCACAGGTTCGATCCCTGTCGCGTCCACCACCGGTCTCACCAAAACCGCCCAAACCGCCCCCGATCAAGAATCGGACCTTCTGCCGGGACTGCGCCGGTCTATTTCCGGATTTTTTCCGGTCTTGGGTCTCGGCGGATGTAACGGTTCTCTCGAAACACCGCTTGGCGCCAGTCTCTGCATTTAAAAAAAGCCGTTCGATTTCGAGTGCCATCGGCGCGCCTCCTGAGAGGCAATCGACCTTGCCGCGGACAGCATTGACCCGGAACAGGCTCTTGCAAACGACCAGTGCCAGGATGCAGACTGTGAGGGCTTGATAGGTGTCAACGTCTACGGTTTCGGCGCCCGATTGGTAATCACGGTCGCGCACTGAACAAGAGGAGAGTGACGCCATGCGAGAAATCGAAATTCACAGCTATGCGCGGCAATTGCTGGAAGCACACGGTGCCCAGGCAATTGCGGAGGCCGCTCAGAACGCCATCGACCTTGAAGCAAAGGGCGAGGTGGAACTGGCCAAAGACTGGCGGCATATCGAAGACGCCATGAAGCTTATGCGCGGGCCGCACCAGAGTTGAAGCTGCCGGCTCGCGCGTGACAAGGCGTGCCTGAATGCGAGCGCCGCCATGCCAGATCGAGGCCGGTGCGGCGGCGGCGCGGAAGTGGAACGTGGACTAAAATCCGCCCCAAGCCGCCTGGCCGCGGCTGAACGGCAACGCGATCTTCAAGGCGCCGCTCTCGGTTACAGGAGTGAAGCCATGGTTCCGAATTGTGCGACAGCCGAAGATGTCCTCAAGGCGATCAAGGACGAGAAGGTCCAGATGATCGATCTGCGGTTCACCGACTTGCCGGGGGTGTGGCAGCATTTTTCCGTCCCGCCGAGCGCGGTGAATGCCAACACCCTCGACGAAGGCATTGGATTCGACGGCTCATCGATCCGTGGTTTCCAGGAGATCCAGGAAAGCGACATGCTAGTTGTCCCGGATCCGACGACGGCCTTCCTCGATCCGTTCACCCCCGCAACGACGCTGGTCCTGACCTGCAACATCAGGGACCCGATGACCGGTCAATCCTATAGCCGCGACGCTCGCTACATCGCCCAGAAGGCTGAGACTTATCTGAAGAGCACCGGCCGCGCCGATACGAGCTACTTCGGCCCGGAGGCGGAGTTCTTCGTATTCAACGACGTGCGCTACGGACAGGGCATCAACTATGCCTTCCACGAAATCGATTCCAGCGAGGGCAGTTGGAACACCGGCAAGAAGGAAGCGCCGAATTTGGGCCACAAGCCGCGCCCGAAAGAGGGATACTTTCCGGTTCCCCCGACCGACAGCATGCAGGCTCTCCGCACCGAAATGGTGCTGACGATGGAGTCGCTGGGGATTGCGATCGAAGCTCATCACCATGAAGTCGCGACCGGCGGCCAAAACGAAATAGACATGCGCTTCACCACGCTCACCCGCATGGCTGACAACCTGATGATCTACAAATACGTAGTCAAGAACACCGCCCAGCTGCACGGTATGACCGCGACGTTCATGCCCAAACCGTTGTTCGAGGACAACGCCTCGGGAATGCACGTTCATCAGAGTCTGTGGAAGGGCGAGACCAACCTGTTCTACCACGAGGCGGACTACGCCGGGCTGAGCGAACTCGGCCGCTACTACATCGGCGGGCTGCTGACCCACGCCTGGGCGCTATGCGGGCTTTGCGCTCCGACCACGAACTCCTATCGGCGTCTGGTGCCGGGTTACGAAGCTCCGATCAACCTGGTCTATTCCCAGCGCAACCGCTCGGCCTGCTGCCGGATTCCGATGTATTCGCCGAACCCGCGGGCGAAACGTGTCGAGTTCCGTTCGCCGGATCCCTCGTGCAATCCTTACCTGGCCTTCGCCGCGATGCTGATGGCCGGCCTTGACGGCATCAACAACCGCATCGATCCGGGCAGCCCGATCGACAAGAATCTCTATGACCTGCCGCCCGCCGAGGCGAAGGAGGTGAAATCGACGCCCGGATCGCTGGACCAGGCGCTTGACGCGCTTGAACGCGATCACGCGTTCCTGCTGCGCGGCGATGTGTTCACCCGCGACGTGATCGAAACCTGGCTAGACTACAAGCGAAAAAATGAGATTGATGCCATCCGCCTGCGCCCCCATCCGCACGAGTTCCATCTTTATTACGACATCTAGCGCAGGTTCCGGCAAAGGCCTGCCCCGGACATGATCCGGGATGGATAGACACCAGCTCGCCGGTTGCTTTTCCGGAAGTATTATTCCGGCCGTATGATGGGTTAAGCGACGTGAAGCCCATTGCTTCGCAGAACTCGCTGGATCCAGCCTTGCGTATCCCGACCAACCAATCTGCAGATTTCAGCGATTGTCCCTCGCGCATGGTTCAGTTCGATTGCGCCAAAAGTCTTATTAGGTGGCCGTCCTATCAGGATTACACTGCTTTCCACGCTTTCGCTCCCGAGCAGACGGGAAGGAGGTAGCGGTGGCCCGCGGCATCGAAGGCCGTTGGAGCTCTCCTCGGGTGATTAAAAGCTCCCCTGAGGTTCAGGCGTTGCGGACGCGTCCACGGTTGTCGCGCCTGTAAACGTCGGGGAGGGACTTTGTTCCGCGAGAAAATAAAGCATTGAAAAATGGGTGAGCAATGCCTTGAAATAATAGGAGCACACATGGCAATTCAAATCCCGAGGGATTTCCGCCGCGTGATTGTCGCTGCGTCGGTGGGAAACGTCATCGAATGGTATGACTTCTATATCTTCGGCAGCCTGGCCGCGGTTCTGTCGGTCAAGTTCTTTGAACAATCCAACCCGGTCGCAGCTCTGCTAAGCACGATTGCGCTGTTCACCGCAGGATTCCTGATCCGTCCACTGGGGGCGTTCCTCTTCGGATGGATGGGCGACCGGGTCGGCCGCAAGTATACGTTCCTTGTTACGCTCAGCGGAATGGGACTGGGCACCGGGGCGATCGGGTTGATCCCGACCTACCAGTCGATCGGTCTGGCCGCCGCGTTCCTTCTCTTTGGCTTGCGGATGATCCAAGGCCTGTGCCTGGGCGGCGAGTATGGCGGCGCCATCACCTACGTTGCCGAGCATGTGCCGGACGAAAGCCGCGGCTACTACACCGGCTGGCTGCAGAC
>WNFD01003125.1_pt1 | contig 16615 bp, 16 predicted proteins | sample 5400491 | NCBI WGS metagenome assembly WNFD01 (sample SAMN13153343, study PRJNA577476) | soil metagenome | isolation source: 120 cm saprolite under Douglas fir tree site 2 hole 2 replicate 2 | place: USA:California | collected 2015-04-18 | reverse complement strand
GACCGTGACCGACATCGACCCGCGGCAGATCCGCCGAAAACCCGTCCTCAACGGCCTGATCAACGAATATGTGCGCGCCGCCTAACGCCCGGAATACCTGCAGGTCAGCTGCAGAACTCTATTTTCGAGCGGGACAGGCTCACGGCGGCACATCATGACACACGGCGGGACAGCGACAAGAGGGCCCGCGAGGCCGGGAACACCCAGCTCACGGGCCGTTTTCGCTGGTGGTGGCAGGTGTTGGGTTCGAACCAACGTAGGCTAAGCCGACGGTTTTACAGGGGGCTCCCACACAAGATCGCATTTCTATTGTGACCTGCACAAATGGCGCTTTCGCTTTGCTGAGCTACCACGCTCAACCACTCCTCAACCAATCCAGCGGATTGAGGCTATTTGCCGTAAAGCCCCGGCATGGTTGAGATCGTAACGGCTTCAGCGGATGGTCATGCGCGCCAGATCGGGCAGCGGGGTACCGGCGTGTCGTGACCAGGCTTGGAGGGCGGCAGCGAGGGCAAGGGCGCTGCCGTAGAGTACGTGCTGGCCGCCCTGCCTGGCGATCAGCGCATCCAGGGAGGCGAAGGCGCGGCTCTTGCGGGCAAGGGTCACGATGTCGGCGGCGGCGCGCTCGCCGGTCCAGTGCCCGGCGGGCAGCCGGGTCAGCTTCCCGAGATCAGCGGGGGCGCCGCGATCGTGTCCCGTCAGCCACTGGTCAAGCAAGCCGAGGGCCACGCCGATGCAGCCGGCGACGGTGGCGGCGGAACCGTCGGGGGACTCCGGCTGGGCCTGGTCCAAGATTGCGGCGGCCAGCCGGGTGTCACCGTCAGCGATTGCCTCGGCCGCTAGCCGCAGGGTGACGGCGGCGAGTTCGCGTGCTTGCCCGACCGGGGTGAACCGGACCATGTTCTGCCGCTCGATGGCGCGGTTCATGGCCTGCTGCAGGGTATCCAGGTCGGGAACGTCGATGTTGTCGACGTCGATGCCTTCCTCGGCGAGCAACGGCGCCAGCTCGCGGAGCAACTCACTGGCCATGCCTGGCCTCATCTGGACCTCGGGTGGTCCTGGGGCCGGCTCTGGGCTCCGGCGTCGCATGTCTGCCACGCCCGCCATCTTCTCAGTAGTCCAGCCCCTGATGCACACGTCCCATGATTCAGGCGCCATGGGTCGGAGGGAAGCGACGGTGATGAGGGCGGAGATCCGTGACCGCCCGCCGCCCGGCCAGCAGGTGGGCGGCAGCGATAGGGCCAAAGGATAATGGCTGGCGGCCATGACCAGGAAGTGCTGGCACCTGACCGCCGGGCGGCTGATCGGCAGCACGGCCCGTCCGGCGCCAGTTTTCTCGCATCCGCCGTCAGAGCAGGCGTGTCCGTGGGCTCAACCACTCTCAGCCGGCTGCGACCCCGCAGTAAAGGCACGTGAACGAGAGGCCATCCCGTGCCCTCCACCCAGCCTCGAATCCTTGTAGCGCATAGGTTACAATGTAGTACATGACCACGCCTCTTTCTATCCGCTTCGACGCCGTTCTGCTGGCGCGGTTGCGGCGCCGTGCGGGCGCAACGGCCGGCTCAACGACCTCCGCGCTAGCGCAGCGGCTCATCGACGAAGGACTGCGGATGGCTGACCACCCAGGGGTGATCTTCAAAGACGGGCCGTCCGGCCGCCGGGCTGCCCTCGCCTACGGGCCAGACATCTGGGAAATCATCAAGTTCCTGCGTGAAGTAGACGAGCGCGGCCCAGCCGCGCTAGACGCCGCAGCCGAGGTGTTTGCCGTCGACGCCAGCCGGATCGCCACAGCTGTCAGCTACTACGGGAACTACCGGGACGAGATCGATACCGAGATCAGCGACGCTGATGATGCATCGGCCCGCGCCGAGGAAGCATGGCGGGTACAACGGCAGCTCATCGCATGAGCCACCCAGCCAGCGCCCGCCTGCTGCTTGACGAGATGTTCTCCCCCGCCATCGCTGCCGCACTGCGCGACCTGGGCCAGGACGTGATCGCTGTGGCTGAGCGCGGCGAGCTGCGGGCAATGAGCGATGACGACGTCTTCGCCTGGGCAATCTCTCAACGTCGCTGGCTGCTCACCGAGAACGTCAAAGACTTCCGGCCCATCCTGCTACGGGCACTCCAGGCCGACACGGCCACCACGGGAATCCTCTACACCAGCAGCCGCGCTTTCCCGCGCTCAAGGAAGAACCCTGGGCCCCTGATTCAGGCAATCCATGCCTGGATGCTCAATGGACCACCCGAGGCACCACTCACCGAGGACTGGCTCCTCAACCCGGCAAGTCGCTGATTCTCCGGAACTGTCGAAGATACCGGAGTAACCGCCGGGAACGGCCGCCGAGCGCGCGGACCAGCCGCAGATGCGTTCCGGGTTCCTGAGCAGGGTGACCGCCGCTCGTAATTGAGGTGACAGCTTGGGCGTCGATCAGCCTTTCGGCGCCGGCCAAGGCGGTCTCAGGGTCGTGGGCCGGTTCGTCCAGGCGCCTTGCCGGACTGCAGCCCGCTGTTGTTCCCGGAGGACGTGCTGCGCGGCAGCCGTGACACCCGCTCACCGCCCGCGCTGCAGGCGACGTCCCCCGGCGGTGTCCAGGAGTTCGGCGACGGTCCGCCGGGGACGGGAGTCGCGCTGTTTATCAGGATCTGTGCGGAAGCCCCGCAGCAGCTCCATCCGGGCCCTTGCCGCCTGGTCTTCTGCGACCAGCGTCAGAAGTCTGTTCTTGTCACTGACGGGCAGCTTCGCGATATGCCTGGCCAGCGCACGTGCATCGCCGGTCACCGTGGGGAGCGCCGCGCTGGTCTCGGCCGCGACCTCCAGAAGGTCAGAGTCGAGGCGGAGAAAGTCGGCCAGAGCACGTTGCGGAGCAGTGAGTGATCCCAGGCCGGCCGGGACCGGTGGCTCCATCTCGTCCTCGTCCTCTTCGCCGAAGGCGTCCTCATCGCGTTCCCACACGCCGTAGCCCGACAGCCATGCCAGATACAGCGGACGCAGGTCCCCGGCGGCCAGTTCGGAGCGGACACCGACGATCGCGGACAGGGATTCCTCGGTATCCTCCCCCCATTCACCCGCCTCGTCCTCACTGGTCAAGTCGAGGATCACGTGCTCGCGCGTGGTCGACATGCGCACCTGGCCATCGACGCAGTGCTGTCCGGCGATCTTCGGGTCCAGGAGCGTGCGCGGCAGCCGGAGCATGATCCGGTGAGTGCCCCAGTTCGCAAAGTACAGATGCGCGTCGTAGTAATGCTCCATCAGTTGGTCCGGGCTGCCTTTGAAGTCACCCCAGTGGTATTCGTTAGTGAAGCTGGTGGCGGTGATCCTGGCCCGCGTTGAAAGCTGGCGGACTTCCGCTTGCTCAGCAGTGGTCAGCGGACGATCTACCGCGAGGAACTCGTAGTACTGGTACTCGCTCATCGCCGGCCCGCCCAATGCCCGTAGGCCCTGATCCACTCCGAACCCGGTGGAGAGGGCGCTGGCAGCGGGAGGTCGAGGATCGCGATCGACTGCCGGTGTACCCCGCGGACGCAGATGGCGGCGATTCCGCAATCCGTGAGGTCAATACCTTCCACGGTCACCTCAACACCCAAGACCATTGTCGTGAATGGGAGGGCCAGATTTTCCTCAATCATCGTGTAGAAGCCGGTCAGCTGCTCATCCTTGCCATAGGCATCCACGATGGCCTCTTCGACCAGCTCGTCCAGGTCCGCCTTGCTCAGCTCCGCCATAGCCCTAAGCGTAGTGGCCGTGCTTTTTCCGCTGGGCATTGTCAGCGAAAGTCACGAGTCAATCCTGCCCGCCCATTACAGCTGTCCACTCGCTTGAGAAAGACCGCCCGCAGGTAGATATGGCAGCCGGAAGGGGCTGTTGGCCGCCGAGCACGGCCTGCTGGTGCCTCATCGTGATCGGAGCCGCGTCCGCCGCCGACTGGCTGCTGCCGACTGGCTGCTGCCGCCGGGCTCGCGGAATGCACTAAACCAGGCGGTGAACGAGGCCCACCCAACGGACCGCCCACCTGGACGGCTCACCACAACCCTGTGCCGTGCTCCGCGCCCTCGAACCCAACCACTGCTCAACCGCGCGCAACAGCAAGGCGACGAGTGCCGCTAACCGCTCCCCGCGCCCAACAGCATCCTGACCTGGCCAAACAAGGTCAGGAACCGAGAAGTCCCGCACGGGGAGCGGTGATCCAGACCGCTCCCGCAACGCACGAGTCCCGCCCACTGGACCGGGTCTGACCTGCGAGTTTGATAGTGGCAGGTGTTGGGTTCGAACCAACGTAGGCTAAGCCGACGGTTTTACAGATATCCGCCGACATGCCCCTGAGCTGCAAGAAATGTACGTGCCGCGCAGGTTTCCCGTATATTCTCCGCGCGATGCCGCAGTGCGAGAGCCTGCCTGGTCAGGGCGGCAGGAGGCCTGCTGCCCTGCCATCGGCCGTCAGCAGAACCTGCAGCAACGCCCACGATCACGACAGCCCGCAGGCTGCCAGCCGAGCGCGGAGTGGTGTGGCCTTCCTGGGCGGCCCGGATTATGCGTTTCTGCAGGGTGTCGCCTCTGTAAGGGTGCGCGCTGTTGGCACGGCGCTGGCCATCGCGTCGGACGGGAGACCGACCGCATAAGTCGGTCAAAGTGACCGGGGCTTCGCCGCTGCTTCGTCTCCTGGCTCCCTTGTCTCCCCGGCGGATGGGGCGTAGCGTCGGGACTCGGAAGGTGTGCTCGTTTATCTGCGTGTAGACGAGATTTGAGATTCCTCCCGGCTGCTCTGGACCTCGGTGGCGCTTAGCGCGCAGCGAAGCCGAGGTGGTATATGGCAGCAGCTGCCCTTCATCGGGTCGCGCTCTTAGTCAGCGACTATCAGGTCCTGCTCGTCAGCGACGCGCAGGACGTCCTGAGGCCGATGGCGCCGGGCAGCACCGAGGCCACCGGAGCTTGTGGGGTGCCCGCGCAGCCGTATCGAGCCGGGCGTGGCCTGATTCTCACGGGTTCCCGCTATGCCTGAGGGCCCGCTGACGTGACCTTGGCCGAAGTTCCTCGCCAGGGCGCCGCGCTGGTGTACCAGTACCTGAACGCGCCATATACGCAGTCGCCTGAACTCTTCCCGCCGCTCCAGAGCGGTGTACTGACGGCGGCTGAACGCGCCGGCGCGTTGCCGGTGCGCCTGGAGAACGTCTACGGCTACGGCCCGGTCGGCGGCGCCGTCGAGGAGGCCTGGCATCTGCCCGGCGCGCAGGCCGTCACCTCCCGGCAGATCCCCGGCCCCGTCGCCGCCGAGGTCGGCCATCCGGCCGCTCTTGTGCGCGCTATCGGAACGGTCAGTCCCCGTGATGCGGGCGCTGGCCGAGATGGCCTACGAGTTCCTTCCGCTCCAGGACGCCATCGCCATGACCCGCCAGCTCGCCAGCGCGCGGCTGCTGGTCGTCCGGGGCTACGGCCACACCGCCCTCCTCAACCCGAGCACCTGCGCCAGCAACTACATGACCGCCTACTTCCGCACCGGTGCCCTCCCGCCGAAGGGAACCATCTGCCGCCAGAACCTCCCGCCGTTCCCGCCCCCCGCCGCATGACACAGCCTGAGCTGCGACGGATCAGTCTCCACCACGCTGACCTGAGACAGGCTAGCCGGCCGCGGACGCTGCAGGCCCTGCAGGCAGCGGCGGCCGGGAGCTTCCCGCGCGCGGGGGGCTGACATCGATGGGAGGTGCGGCGCAGTGACCGAGAAAGCAGAGGCGGTGACCTCGCAGGACGGCGTGGCCGGCCTTGCGCCGGGTCCCGCCGTGCGGCCGGCGGCGCGCCGACGCCGCCCGACCGGCGCCCCGCCGCCGCTGCCGCACCCGGTCTCCTTCACCACCACGGCATGGCTGATCGCCGTCGTTGTCGTCCTGGCCGGCGCGATCGTGGTCTCGGTGCGCGCGCCGTCGCTGCGGTTCGATGATCAGGCCAACGCGGCGGTGCTCCGGTTTTTCGCGCGGGCCCGGACGCCGTGGCTGACCAGCATCGCCAACGGGATCGTGGTGGCCGGCTCCAGCTGGGGGGCCACGGTGGTCGGGCTGTCGGCGGTCGCGGCGACGATGGCGTTCCGGCGCTGGCGGCACCTGCTGGTGTTCTTGTGCAGCCTGTTCGTCCTCGAGATCGCCATGCTGCTGGTCAACAATGGGGTGCAGCGGCCGCGCCCGTACGGCGTGCCGATCATCGGAAGCTGGTCAGGGTACTCAGCGCCGGCCCTCTCGGCCGCGATCCTGACGTTCTTCCTGATGGGCATCGCCTACTGCCTGTTCGTGCCGGGGCGGCCCCGCTCTTACGCGAAGGCGGCCAGCGCCTGCATCGTGACCGTGTTCTGCCTGGCCTGCCTGTACCTGGCGGTCTATCACGTGGACGACGTGCTCCTGGGTGTGGCGCTCGGCGTCGCGATCCCGGTCACCGCGTTCCGTTTCTTCACCCCGAACGAGGTGTTCCCGGTCGCCTACCGACGGGGCCGCACCGCGCACGTCGATGTGACCGGCGCGCGCGGCGAGGCGATCCGCCACGGCGTGCGCGACCAGCTCGGGCTCACCGTGACCGAGATCACGCCGGTCGGTCTGGAGTCTTCAGGGGGTCCACGCCGCTGCGGCTGCGGGTCGACGGTAACCCGCAGGAGTACCTGTTCGGCAAGCTCTACACCAAGGGACATGTCCGTGCCGACCGCTGGTACAAGCTGTGGCGGACGATCCTGTACGGCTCGCTGGAGGACGAGCACCCGTTCCAGACCGTCCGCCGCCTGGCCGAGTATGAGGACTACGCGCTGCGCCTGCTGCAGGATGTCGGGATCGGGGTGGCCAGGCCCTACGGGATCGTGGAGATCACCCCTGAGCGGGAGTACCTGCTGGTCACCGAGTTCTTCGACGGCGCCGTGGAGATCGGCGACGCCGACGTCGACGATCAGCTGATCGATCAGGGGCTGCTGCTGATCCGCAGCCTGTGGGATGCGGGGATCGCCCACCGCGACATCAAGCCGGGTAACCTGATGGTCCGCAGCGGGCAGCTGCTGCTGATCGACGTGATGTTCGTCCAGGTGCGCCCGTCACCGTGGCGGCAGGCGGTCGACCTGGGCAACATGATGCTGGTGCTGGCGGTCCGCACCGACCCCGGCCGCGTGTACCAGCGGGCACTACGCCATTTCACCGAGGCCGAGCTCGCCGAGGCGTTCGCCGCCACCCGCGGGGTGGCCAGCCCGACGCAGCTGCGCGCCTTCATGAAACGGGATCCCCGCGACGTGCTCGCCGAGTTCCGCAGGCTCGCCCCGCAGCGGCGGCCGATCGTGCTGCAGCGCTGGAGCGCCCGGCGGGTGGGCCTGGCGGCGGGAATGCTGGTCATCTTCGCCGTGCCCACCGTCTTCGGCATCGGCTTGCTGCTGCCGGCCAGCAACCCGAGTGTGCACGCGCCCGAGTGCGGCACCGGCCATGCGATGATCCTGGCGGCCCAGGCGGTTCCCTCGGCGGCCTTCCTGCCCTGCATCGCGGCGCTCCCGTCGGGCTGGACCCCGGCCGGCGCCGAGATCGCCAGCGGAAAGGCCACCTTCTGGCTGGACTCCGATCAAGCCGGGGCACAGGCAGTGACGATCACCCTGACCGCCGCCTGCGACACCTCGGGCGCCCGGCAGATCCCCTCCGGCCATCCCGGCATGCGCCGGTTCGAGCGCCCGGCAACCCTGGTCCCGCAGTTCTCCGACGTTCGCTACTACACCTTCCCTGGCGGCTGCGCGACCTACCAGTTCCGCTTCACCCGAGGTGCGTCCCCGGTCCTGGCCACCGCTGCAGGCAGCGCGCTGGCGTTCGTGCCGCGGTCGGTGCTGGTCGGCTACGTCCGGCGCACCGCGGGCCTGGCGCTGTGCGGGCGGGGTGCCGCATGCCCGGGCTGACCCGGCCTGCCACGGCCCTGGGGGAGGATGCGCTTCTGGCCAGCCCCCGGCGTGCCGGCATCCTCACCGCCGGGGTGGCGGCGCTGACGGCTGTGGTGTTCGCCCTGGTCGCCGACCACGGCACGCTGGCCGGCATCCAGCGGCTGGACGATGCGTGGCTGCGGCTGATGATCTCCGGCCGGGCACCGGCGCTCACCGCGGTCGCCAAGGTCTTCAACGTCCTCGGGCTGGTGTACGTCACGCTGCCGGTACGGATCGCCGTGGCGGGATTCCTGGCGTTGCGGCGCCAGTGGTGGCATCTGGCCGCCTTCCTCGCGGCAGTGGTGATGTCGGAGTCCTGATCGGCTTGCTGAAAGGGCTCTACGACCGGGCCAGGCCACCCGGGTCGCTGGTCGCGACGAGCGGCGCGTCGTTCCCGTCAGGACACGCCGTCGCGGCGTCGGTCACCGTCGCGGCGTCGGTCACCGCCCTGGTTCCCGCCGGGCGGCGGCGCGTCATGTGGGGCGCGGCCGCGGTGGCGTTCTCGATCCTGATGGGCCTCTCCCGCGCCTACCTAGGTGCCCACTGGCTGTCCGACGCCACGGCCGGGATCCTCCTCGGCACATCCTGCGCCCTGCTGGCCGCCCTGGCCGCCGGGCTGCTGCAGCAGCGGCAGCGCCGGCAGCAGCAGCCTGCCGGAACGCAGCGCCCGGCGGGCGTCCCCCCGCCGGAACACGCGGAAAGGGGACGGAGACCGGCATGAATCCGAACCAGGCCCATCAGCTCGGAAAGACCCATCCAGGCGGCAATCTGGCGGCCGTCGATGAGCTGCCCGGCGGCGCGGAACCGGTCACGCCGCATACAGGGCGGTTCCTGCCGGCCTCTCGGTACCGTCATCCGGGCGACGTCATCCGCCTTATCGTCAGCGCGGTGGTGCTGACCGGGACGCTCGCAGCAGTCGCGGTGGCGCACAGCCGGCTGCTCAGTCCCGGCGCGCCGGCCGTGACCTGGCCCGGATCCGGCCCGGCCGGACGGCTGCTGACCGGCCTGGTGCAGGTAGCCTTCGTCGTCGCGGCCGCCGGGATCGCCGCCGCCGCGCTGCGCCACCGCCGGTTCCGGCTGCTGGCCGGCCTGACGGCAGCCGCCGCGGCGGCCGGCGCCACGCTGGCAGGCATCTTGTACCTGGCCGGCGACCAGCACCCGCATGCGGTAACCGCCGCTACCGGGCACGGCTCGTGGCTGGCCAGCGCGGCGTTCCCGTGCCCGGCCCTGCTCGCCGCCGCGGCAGCGGTCACCGTGGCCGCGGCTCCGTGGCTGAGCCGTCCCTGGCGCCGGACAGCATGGATCACGCTGGGCGCCGCGGCCGCGGCCCGGCTGATCACCGGCACCGTCCTGCCAGCCGAACTGATACTCGCGTTCTCCGCCGGGGTGACCGTCGGCGCCGGCGTCCTGGTGACCTTCGGCGTGCCCGACCGGCGGATCGGACCCGGCGGGATCGCGGCAGCGCTGCGCTCCGCGGGGCTGCAGGTCACCTCCGTCGACCCGGCCGGCGTCGAGGCGAAAGGCTCCCGGCCGTTCGCGGCGGTCACCGATGACGGGCAGCGGCTGTTCATCAAGGCCCTCGGCGCAGATCAGCGGGACGCCGACCTGCTCTACCGGGCCTACCGGTACGCCCGGCTGCGCAACGTCGGCGACACCTGGCCCGCGGCCTCGGTTATCCGGGCGGTCGAGCACCAGGCCCTCATCACGGTGATGGCCGAGCGGGCCGGCGTCCGCGTCCCCCGTGTCGACCGGGTGATCAAGTCCGGCGGCGGGACCGCGCTGCTGGTCATGGACCGGGTGGACGGCAGCTCACGCGGCCACCTCCCGGCGCAGCAGATCAGCGATGACCTCCTCCGGCGGCTGTGGGCTGAAGTCGACCGGCTGCACCGCGCCGGGATCGCCCACCGGTCCCTGCGAGCGGCCAACGTGATGGTCGACGACGACATGCTGCCCCGGCTGACCGACTTCAGCTTCTCCGAGCTGGCCGCCACCCAGCGGCAAAAAGACCTTGACCTCGCCGAACTCCTGGCCTCGCTGGCCATCCTGGCCGGCCCGGACCGGGCCGTGTCCAGCGCCGCCGCGGTCATCGGCGCCCAGGCACTGGCGGCCGCGGTGCCGTTGCTGCAGCCGCTGGCGCTGTCGGCCGCCACCCGGCGCGCCATCGCCCGCCACGATGGCCTGCTCGCGGCAACCAGGTCCGCCGCCGCCGCGGCCAGCGGGCTGAGCGGGCAGCCGCTGGCCCGCCTCCAGCGGGTCCGGCCCCGCACCCTGCTGGCCATCGCCGCCGCGGCCGGCGCCTTCTACTTCATCCTGCCGCAGCTCGCGCAGGTGAGCAGCAGCTGGCACGCCCTGCAATCCGCGCACTGGGCCTGGCTGCCGGTCATCATCGCCGCCTCGGCCCTGACCTACCTGGCCAGCGCCGCCGCGCTGATCGGCGCCGTGCCCGGCCCGGTACCGTTCTGGCCCGCCACCTTGACCCAGGCCGCCTCATCATTCGTCAACCGGATCTCCCCCGCCAACGTCGGCGGCATGGCACTGAACGCCAGGCTCCTGCAGAAAAACGGCGTCCCCCCCCAGCGCCGGCGTCGCCGCCGTCGGAGTCAACGCCCTGATGGGAGCCGTCGCGCACCTGATCCTGCTCGTCATCTTCTTCACCCTGGCCGGCCACCAGCTGGGCCAGGCCTTCAAGCTGCCGCCCGCCAGCAAACTGCTGCTCCTCCTCGCCATCGCGGCCGCGCTCACCGGAATCGTCCTGGCCACCCGCCAGGGCAGGCGATTCGCCACGACCCGGCTGGTGCCTGGCCTGCGATCCGCCGCCGCCAGCCTGCGGACCGTGGCCGCCAGCCCGGTCAAGCTGACCCTGCTGGCCGGCGGCTCCGCGCTGATCACCCTGGCCTACATCGGCGGCCTCGCCGCCTCGGTACAGGCATTCGGCGGCGGAGCCGGGATCACCGAGATCGGCGCCGTCTACCTCGGCGCCGCACTCATCGCCGCCGCCTCCCCCACCCCCGGCGGCCTCGGCGCCATCGAAGCCGCCCTCGTCGCCGGCCTCACCGGCATCGGCATCGCCCCCGGGCCCGCCGTATCAGCAGTCCTCGCCTACCGGCTCGCCACCTACTGGCTGCCCGTCCTACCCGGATGGATCTCCCTGCGGATCCTGCAAAAGCGAGACTACATATGACGCCCGGCCGGCAAGAAACCTGCCTCCATGAGCGCGCTCACCGTCCTGGGACAGCGAGAAACACGATGATGCCAGGGCCCGGACTGAACCGAACCGCAATTGCTCCGCCTCAGACGGAACCAGGCAGGATCGATCGTCCATCCGGGCAGGCACGAGCCTTCGGCCCGGACGGCGCCACCACCCAGGCGTGGCTGCAAACCGGTGATGCCTGCGCCTCCACCGCCGCCGCCAGCCTCCGCGCCGTAGCGGAAACTCTCACCCGATCCCTGCGCGCAGCGTTCAGCCCCGCCGCGGCATTCGGCGCCGGCTTCGCCCTCACGATCCCGGACACCACCCGGACCGAAACCATCCCCGCAGACCCGCCGGAACAGGTAAGGCTCTAAAGACTGGCGGAGAGGAACATCAGCTCGGAACTACCGGCATCACCGATGGAGGAACAGGCAAATGACCGAGGCAGAGAACCTCAGCAAGCGATACGGAGAGAAACTGGCGGTCGATGGCCGGGACTTCGTCGCCCATCCCGGCATCGTTCTCGGTCTGAATGGAGAAGTCAATGGATAATGCTGCCCGGGTACGCCAGCGGATACTAGCCCTTTTCCTTCCTCTTACTGCCGTGCTGTATATAGGCGCCGAGGGGCTGACCCCCAAAGGGCTCGACCAGGTGGTACAGACCAGGGCCACCGCGTTCAAGGTGCTGCCTATTGCGGCGAAGCACCCGGCTCAGCTCTACCTCGCGGGCTCGCTCGCACTTCTCGCTTTGGGGGCTCTGGCTGTCTCGTATGCGGCGATCGCCGCGCTGGTCAGAGACCGCGGTTCGGCTGTGGCCACCGTCGCCGCGCTGATCGGGGGAATCGGTGCCTTTTGCGGAGCCCTCGTCAACGTCCTGGTCTATCCCAGCCTCGCCGCCGTAGCGACGGCGCACCTGTCACAAGACGCGGCCGCGCGGTTCCTGGTGACGGCCTTCAATTCCGGGTTCGGCCATGCGTTCCTTTACGCCTATTTTATCGGCATCTTCGCCGCGCCGGTCCTGATGGGTTTTGCCCTGTGGCGGAGCCGGAGCGTACCGCGCTGGCTGGCGGTCCTGTTCGTCGTCGGCCTGGAAGCCGCTCAGCAGGTGCAATCCAAAGGGATCGTCGTCGTCCTGGCGTACACGCTGCTATTTGCGGTGGCGATGGTCTTGCTGGCGGCCCGGATCTGGCAGGCAGCCGCCCGGCCGGCCGCACAGACGAACAACACTGTGCAGACACCATTGGCGGCAGCGTCGCCGGACCCCGCGACCACGCCGCTGCAAACTGGCCCGGCCAGCAGACCTGAGAACCGCGAACCCGCGCAAGGTACGCAGTAGCGCGTTGGAAACGCGCAGTAATGCCTTGAAACAAGGTCTCCGCCGCTGCGTATCCGGCGCCCGGCACTTCGCCGCCGCGGCATCGATGGGCAGGTGAGCCTGTTCGCCTATCACTCCTGTGACGAACAGGAGACTGCGCTACCCCGCTCACATTCGGCAGGAAGAAGCACCACGCTGGCGCCCGCCGAATTGTCACCATGCGTGACAGCGTTTGTCCCCGGCTTGATGACTGGCAGCGGGCACTTGCCGGTGGCCACCCGCAAAACGAGCAATGCAGCCGCGGGAGCGAGCCAGTAACTGGGCAGAGCAGGCGTGTGCCAGGACGCTCGCCAGGGCCGCGTTCGCCGGGAGCTTGCCGCATGGGCCGTGCCTGGCCGCGGCCGTTGCGCTCAGTGCCCTCGAGGACGTGCTCCAGCCCGGAACTTCTCCGCATATTCTCCATAGCGCCGCCGTCTCGCCCCGGGCACGCGATTTCCCGGCACGTTGACCTGCAGAAACCGAACAAGGCGTCGGACGCTGACGATCTTGCGGACCGCTCCCTCTTTAGTTAGCGAAACGAGGCACGTACCAGCTCTGACCTGCAGTTTTACATGGTGGCAGGTGTTGGGTTCGAACCAACGTAGGCTAAGCCGACGGTTTTACAGACCGTTTCCCCAGACCCATCTGGATGGCTGCTGACCTGCTCAGACTCCCAGATGGATCATGTGAATAACGTGCCCTGTCCGCTATATGTCCGTGCCGACAGTGACGCGAAACGGCCGACACCACGGACGGGCACGGACAGCGTCCGTAGAAGCAGCCTGACCTGCAGTTTCACAGTCATGGCTCCGCCGGCCCACACCTGAAGTGGAGAACGCCCGGCTAGCCCGCGTAGCGATGACTCCCCCACGATCACCAGCCAAGGTGTCGCAGATCAGGCCCCCCCCGCGCCAACAACCGGATCTGCCGAAAGTAGTGCGTTGTTCTCCCGGATGACCATGCTCGGTTGCGCATATCCATGCGTGGCTCCGTGATCAGCGCAGGGTTGGGCCTCGGCGAAGGCGGCACCGGGCCGCGTGGCGTACCCGTAGGCCACTTCAAGCAGCGGCGCGGCCAGCCCGGGCGTCGCGCCTGCCGGGCCAGGAAGAAGACTGCGCCACGTCGTCCACGGGGACGAACTACCGGGCACCAGCGTCCGCCGATCGCGCCTGCCGTGAGCGGCAAGCGCTGAGTAACGGGCCCTTGACTCACGCTTCCGCCGGAACCGGCAGCTCGGCGGGCAGCGTCCTATCCCCGGGGGCGGAGGCAGGTCGTGTATCTGTGCCGCGGATGCGTGCTCCGTATAAGTGTGATCCTCTGCGGTGATAGTGATGGACTCGCTCAGATATTTCAGTAGCGGGCGGTCGCGCCGCCTTGTCAGCGGCCCTCGTGGCAGTCGCCCTTTCCGCGTCACCTGCCCTGGCCGCGGGGTCGGTACTGACGCCTTCCGCGCAGACCGTTCAGGTTGGTGAAACGATCGGCCTCTCCGTTACAGGCTTCAAACCCTGCCCCGCCCTGGAGAGCCCGGCGGTGCTCTGGGACCAGAATCCGCTGTCGTATAAGCTCGTCGCCGCGTCGCTCACGGCTAACGACTTCACGGTCGACTTCGTCGTGCCATCCAGTCCGGTTGGTTCCCACCTGATAGCCGCCGGGTGCCCCACGGTAAACGGAAATGCGCTGCAGCAGCGGGTTCCCGTGAAGGTTGTCGCAGCGGCACTGGCCTTGGCACCTTCCCCGCAGAGCGTTCAGGCGGGCGGAACGGTCACCATGACCGGCAGCGGCTTCACCCAGTGCACGGACCCCGCCGGGAGCACGACCGTCGAGCTATCCGCGAACGGGACACCACTGGTGACGGCCAGCGGATCGAATGGCGCTTTCAAGCAGGCGATCACGATTCCGTCCGGTACTCCGGCCGGTCCCTATCCCGTGACCGCCCAGTGCCCGGCTCAGCCGGGCAGCGATCTCACCTCGACCAACGAGTACGTGGTAACCCTGGCGCTGTCGCCGAGTTCGGGAATCCCGGGTACGACGATCAGCGTCGCAGGTGCCGGTTACACCCAGTGCCATGAGGTGCAGCTACAGCTGCTGCGAGACACGACACACGTCGTGGCGACGAGCAGTCCGTTGGTGCCGGTCAGCGGCAGCTTCACCGCCGAGGTGACCGTGCCGTCCAGCGCCGCCCTCGGGACTGACTACCAGGTGGACGCCGGGTGCTACTCGGCCGCCGGCACCTCCGCAGCCATCGCCATCGAGCCGTTCGCGGTCACGTCCCCGGCCAGCTCAACGTCGCCGACTCCGAGCTCAACACCGAACAGCTCAACATCGCCGAGCCCGGCGCACTCGGGAACGACGACGTCCCCAAGCTCGCCCGGCTCACCGTCACCGCAGTCCTCCCGGCACACCGGTGGCCTGTGGGCACCGGTGGCGCTGGTCGGCGGCACAGGTGCTGGCCTCGCCTTGGCGGCGCTGTTCCTGGTCAGGGCGCTGTCAATGGTTCATGGGAAGCGAGGCCGGGGTTGGGTTAACAAGCATCTCAGGGTCGTGGCCGGTTCAGCCGGGCCGCTGTCGGCCGACGTTGAGCACCGGCCTGGCGCGGTGTCGGTATCGGTAGGGCTGGAACCGCACTTCGACCATCTCGGGCACCAGCATTATGAGGAGGTGACGGCCCAATGACATCGGCAACCACGCAGACCGGCCTGACTGTCCGAACCTTCCTGCTCGGCAGCGGGCCCGAAGACGACACAACCAGGATCCGGCAGTTGCTGTCCGAAAACGACGTCGTGGGCAGATGCGGCAGCGATCTGACGCGACTGACACAGCAGGGCCGCGAAGCAGCCGAGGAGCAACTCGCGTCGGTCACCGCAGGCTTGCTCGACCTGGACCTAGGCGACCTGCTCATCTACGGCTGGCGCACGCGTGAACGGCTGGTCAAGGCGGCCCGGGAGACCCGGCAGATACCCGGCCGACAGGACGTTGTCCAGCTCGGTACGCACCGGATCACCTCGACCCACAATCCCACCGTCGAGTTGCTGGTCGACGGCGTTAAGATGCACACCTTCCGTTTCCAGCTGACCGTGATCTTCGACATCGACGTAGCCGCCCTCGTCATCCGGGACGGCCTGCTCACGGCGCTGAAGGCCGGGGACGGCGCAGTCACCTGCACGCTCGCCCTGGAGATGCCCGGCGGTGACATCGAACTCGTCAACCAGCAGCGAAAGATTGACCTCCACCTGGTCATCAACATCGGCCACGGCATACCGTTGCTTCCCGCTGATGCCGGCTATGGGGCCAGGCCTGCGCCGGGCACGCCGCCGTCAACAGCCGCATAGCGCCGATCGAAAGGGCTATGCGCGCCCGGCTCGCGCCCGAGCCTGAATGTGCCCGTGCCGGGTCAGTGAGCCTTTCATCCGGCGATCTCGCGGGCTTGAAGGACGTGGATGGCTTTGGCCAGCTGCCCGGCGCCAGGGCAGCAGCGGTCACACTCCGGTGGTGCGGATCACGGCTCGGCGAATAAGCGCGTCTCGCTGACCAATGCCCAAGCCCCCGGACATGCGGCTCGCCTGGGAGCAAGACAGCCCGGCCGACGCCGCACCGATCATCTGTTCTTACGTTGCCCTGAACAACACCGTCGCACGCTCGAACTGGCGCCAGAACGGCGGCCCGGCGCGCGGTTAGCAGCGGACCTCGCCTCGCTGCGGCCCGGTCATAGCCCGACGCACGATCGGCCCGACTGCATGTCTATGCAGCGCCGCCCCCGGGATGAACGTCCGGTAGCCGCAAGGAGCGTGCCGCTCCTGAGTCAGGGTGCGGCTTCGCGGGGCCTCGGCGGTATGCCCGACGGCCTCGTGACACGAGGATCCAGGTAAGCAGGAGAAAGCCGGCTCAGCTGCGGCGCGACCTCCTGTGTCAGAACGCACAATCGGACGGTCCTGACCGGCGGTCCTGCGCGGCAGGACGGAGACCGCGACCTGATGCAGTCCAGCGGCGTGCGCAGCACTTAGGGCGTGCTGGCTGTGCGCGCGAGGACCAGCCGGGCCTTCGGGCTGCCGTCCTCGCGCCGGCCCAGAGCCGTCAGGGGGACTGTGGTCACGGTGAATCCGGATGCTGTCAGGTCGTTGCGGACCGCGGACAGCGGGCAGGTGCGGTAGTACATGACGA
>WNFD01003124.1_pt1 | contig 16616 bp, 13 predicted proteins | sample 5400491 | NCBI WGS metagenome assembly WNFD01 (sample SAMN13153343, study PRJNA577476) | soil metagenome | isolation source: 120 cm saprolite under Douglas fir tree site 2 hole 2 replicate 2 | place: USA:California | collected 2015-04-18 | reverse complement strand
GATAATAGAGAGGAGACTCCAATGAAATCACTCACAATCGTGATGCTCGGCGCCACCATGGCCGCCGGCGCGACGCCGCCGCAAATCGAGAATTTTGACGGGCTCAAAACCGGCTCGCCGCCGCCCGGCTGGACCGCCACCAAAACCGGCAGCGGCGAAGCCCGGTGGACAGTGGAGAAAGACGACACCGCGCCCAGCAAGCCGAACGTGCTGAAGCAATCGGGCCAGGCTACGTATCCGGTTTGCATCAAAGACGACACCAGCCTGAAGGACGGCTTCGTCGAAGTGAAATTCAAGCCTGTCTCGGGGCAGGAAGATCAGGCCGGCGGCCTCATCTGGCGCGCCAAAGATCCGAACAATTACTACGTCGCTCGCGCCAATGCGCTTGAGGACAATGTCACCATTTATCACACCATCAACGGACGGCGCACCGAAAAGAAGCGCGCGAGCGTGAAAGTGGCCTCGCGGCAGTGGCACACTCTGCGGGTCGATTTCCATGCCAATCACTTCACAGTGACATTGGACGGCAGGAAAGCCCTGGAATGGGACGATGAGACGTTCAAGGAAGCCGGCAGAGTCGGCGTTTGGACCAAAGCCGACAGCGTGACCTTATTTGATGACTTCACATACGGAGCACAGTAGCTTCGTCAGGCCACGCGAGTTGGGCGTGATGTAAGCCGGAGATACGATTCCGATCGGACAAGTCCTCGTTCGTGAATGCCTGCCTTTTTGTGGGAGGTTTGCGAGAGGTTGCGGTGATTTGACTCACTGAATGGCCATTCACTAGACTTACGCCGTCCGCTAAAGCAGGATCGGCGCGTTCAACATCCGACCGTATTCCCCCAAGGAGTTCCGCCCATGGACCTGAACCTGACCAAAGAAGAGATTGCCTTTCGCGACGAGCTGCGGGCGTGGCTCAAAGCCAGCGTTCCCAAAGACTGGGATGAGCGCCGTGAGTCGCCGATGGAAGCGCGCTTCGATTATCTGAAGGTCTGGCAGCGTAAGTTGTATGAAGGCGGATGGGCCGGCATTTCCTGGCCTAAAGAATACGGCGGGCGCGGCGCCAGCCTGATGCAGCAGGTCATCTTCTGGCAGGAGATGGCGCTGGCCAATGCGCCTCCGCTGGCCAACGTCCTGGGCCTGGGACTGATCGGCCCCACGCTGATTCATTTCGGCACGCCCGCGCAAAAAGAGCGTTTTCTGCGTAAGATTCTCAGCGCCGAGGAGATCTGGTGCCAGGGCTTCTCCGAGCCGGACGCCGGCTCCGATCTGGCCAACGTCCGTTGTGAGGCCAAACTCGAAGGCGATCACTACATCATCAACGGACAGAAGGTCTGGAACAGCTACGGCTGGGCCTCGCACTGGTGCGAACTGGTGGTGCGCACCGATCCCAATGTGCCCAAACACAAAGGCATGACCGTGCTGCTGGTGGACATGAAATCGCCGGGGGTGGACGTGCGTCCTCTGCGGCAGATGACCGGCGAGACGGAGTTCAACGAGATATTTTTCCATGATGTAAAAGTCCCGATTGCCAACGTTGTTGGCAAAGTGAATGAAGGCTGGGAAGTGGCCATGGGCACGCTCATGCACGAGCGCGGCACCTTTGGAGCGGGTCTCCAGATCACATACAAGCGCAACATGGACCGCCTGATCGATCTGGCGCGGACCCGGAAGCGCAATGGCAAACCCGCGGCCCAGGACCCGCTGGTCCGACAGAAGCTGGCGCAGTGCTATGCGGAAATCGAAATCATGCGCATGAACCAGATGCGCGCCTTCAGCCGCATCAGCGCCACCGGCGTCCCCGGCCCGGAGGGTTCGATTCAAAAGATTTTCTGGAGCGAGCTGAATCAGCGCTTCCAGCAGATCGCGCAGGAACTGCTCGGGCCCTACGGACAGCTCGAAGGCCACAGCAGCCACTCCGTGGATGGCGGCATGTGGGCCTACGGCTACCTGCGCACCCGCGGCAACACCATCGAAGCCGGAACCTCGGAGATTCAGAGAAATATCATTGGGCACTTTGTGCTGGGGTTGCCGAAGAGCTACTAGCAGCCGGCTTCCGGCTTGTGCCAACAGGTATTTGGTTTTTGGTAGTTGGTATTTGGAAGAGCAGACCTTCGTGTTTCTTTGTGTCCTTTGTGGTTTTTCGGTTTTGTTTTTTTGGTTTTTGGCAGGGCTTAGTCGGCGCGCAAGTACCAAATACCAAATACCAAGTACCAAATACGTTTTTAGTGCGATGAAAAGCTTCTCAGGAGCCTTATGCAATTTGGATTGAGCGAGAGCCAGCAGATTCTTAAAGACACGGCGCAGAAGTTTTTTGCCGGGGAGTGCGCGATTGCCGAGGTGCGGCGGCTGATGGAAACCGATACCGCTTTCGACGCCGCTTTGTGGCGCAAGATGGCGGAGCAGGGCTTTACCGGCATTATCTTTCCCGAAGATGTCGGCGGCATGGGGCTGGGCATCGTGGAGCTGATTCTGCTGATGGAAGAAGCGGGACGGGCTTTACTGCCGGGGCCGTTCTTCTCGACCGTCGCTCTGGCGGGCGCGGTGCTGGCGGGCTGCGGAAGCGCCGATCAGAAGAAAAAATACCTGGGGCCGATCTGTGCGGGCGAGGCCCGTTCGACGCTGGCCTTTCTGGAAGAAGGCGCGAGCTGGAACACCGGCGATCTGCAACTCGCGGAAAACGGCGGCGAGCTGACCGGCCAGAAGCTGTTCGTTCCGGATGCGGCTTCCGCCAATTTCATCGTGGTGGTGGCGCGCAATGGCGTCTTTGTCGCGGATGCGAAGGCCGCCGGCGTCAAAATCACTCCGATGGCGGGCATGGATATCGCCCGCAAGATTTATTCCGTGGAGTTCAGCAATACGCCCGCTGAAAAGCTGGCCTCTCCGGCGGGTTTGTCCGGCGCGCTGGATATCGCCACCGCCGCTCTGGTGGCTGAACTGGTGGGCGGCATGCAGCGGACGCTCGATATTACCGTCCAGTACGCCAAGACCCGCAAGCAGTTTGGCAAACCCATCGGTCAGTATCAGGCCGTCCAGCATCAGTGCGCGGATATGTATCTCGAAACTGAGAGCTCGCGCTCGGCGGCTTATTATGCCGCCTGGGCGCTGGAACACGGAACGCCCGACGCCGCCTTGTCTGTTTCCATCGCCAAGATGTACGCCGGCGATGCCGGACGCAATGTGGGCAACCACGGGATCCAGGTGCATGGCGGTATGGGATTCACCTGGGAAAACGACGTGCATCTCTACTATCGCCGCGCCAAGGCGTCGGAGACCATGCTGGGCGATGCGACCTTCCATCGCGAGCGGATCGCGCAGCTGACGATCGACAAGGCGGGTTAGCCGCGAATGAACGCGAATCAACGCGAATTCTGCAAACGCCGCCACAACTCAATTATCACCGTACGAAAGGAAACTCATGCGTAAAGCCCTTCTCTCTCTTTTGCTCTTGTCATTCTTCTCGCTTCCGGTTTTCGGCCAGGGAAACGATTTCAGCAAGGTTGAAATCAAAGTCACGAAAGTCGCGGGCACTGTCTACATGCTCGAAGGCGCCGGAGGCAATATCGGCGCGTCCGTGGGCGACGACGGCATCGTGATTGTGGATGACGAGTATCTTCCGCTGGCCGATAAGATCGAGGCCGCGCTGAAGAGCATCACCGACAAGCCCATCAAGTTCATCCTGAACACCCACTGGCACGGCGACCATACCGGCGGCAATCCGCACTTCGGCGAAAAAGCGCCGATCATTGCCCAGGAAAACGTCCGCAAGCGTCTGGCCAGCGGTGGCAAGACCCGTTTCGGCGAGGTCAAGCCCGCTCCCAAAGTTGCGCTCCCGGTCATCACCTTTGAAGACAAGGTATCAGTCCACCTGAACGGCGAAGACATCCGCGCCATACACTTCCCCAACGGACACACCGACGGCGACGCGGTGATCTTCTTTACGCAGTCCAATGTGGTGCACATGGGCGACGACTTCTTCAACGGCACATTTCCGTTTATCGATATCGACAGCGGCGGCAGCGTGCAGGGCATGATCGCCGGCGGCGAAAAGGTGCTGGCCGAAGTGCCGGACACAGTGAAGATCATCCCCGGCCACGGCCCGCTGGGAACCAAAGAAGACCTGCGTAAGTTCATTACGCTTCTAAAGGAAGCGTCGGCCGCGGTCCAGGCGGGCATCAAAAAGGGTAAGACCCTCGACCAGCTCAAGCAAGAGAAGGTCCTCGCCAAGTGGGACGCGTACGGCAAAAGCTTTATCAACACCGACACGTTCACGGAAATCCTTTTCGACAGCCTCAGTAAAAAGCCGAGCGGGCCGAAGAACGATCACGGACATGTAAAGCAGTAGAGCGCGTGTACGAACCGGGTTTTACGTTACTCTAAAACCCCTTGTCATCCTGAATGGAGTGCGAACGCATGTGAGCACGCAGTGAAGGACCCCCAGGTGGCATCGGTTTATGTTGAGATATGAGGACAGAGTTACGGAGACCCGTGAAATGTATTGGTGACAGCTTACATCCTCGGGATCCTTCACTGCGCGCTCGCATACGCTCGCACTTCGTTCAGGATGACAAGGGTTTGAAGGTGACGGGAAAAATTGAATTCTCGTATGCCCTCAGCCATGAAAAACCAGAAAGGCGCGGCATTTCAATGCCGCGCCTTTCGTTTCCGATCTAAATACTACGACGCCGTCTTATCGCACGGAGGCAACAACTGCGGGACGTAGATTCTGGCTTTCCGCAGCTTGTCGGCCTTTTCTCCCTTGAGCCTCAGTCTCCATTTTGCCGGGCCGCCGCGCCTGCCCTCCGGGGATTTGATGTCGAGCATGTAGCCGCGCCAGGCGAACGAGAAGAAGTGCGGATCGAAATCGGTGTACGCTCCGCCGGTGCTCAGGCTGAGATCGGAGTACATCTTCTTTTCTATCTCATGCGAGTTGGTAAGAAAGTCGTCATGGGCCACGCTGCTGAGCGGTTCGCGCAGCATTACCGTAAAGCGCACTCCGGCGGCCCGTACCGCATGTTCGACAGCTCCGGATGAATGGCCGCTTTTGTCGTCATAAGCGCCCGCCACCAGCAGAAGCGTGTCGCCCGGCTGATGAGGGCCAAACAGCTTTACGGCTTCCAGCAGGGAGTCGTACATCGCGACGCGCTTACCCAGAGAGTCCGCTTCTTCCCTGATGGCGTTGACGGCTTTGGTCCTCTCGGCGACGTCCGAGATGAATCCTTTGGTGAAGACCGCGCGATCGGCGAACATGCCGAACGCCACGGGCTGACCTTCCGGCGCCTGGCGGGCCAGGCGCGTTACGGTGTCGACCACCTCGCCGATGTCGGGCTTTTTGGCGGCCCCGTCGGTTTCGACGAGAACCAGAAGACGGCTGGTATAGGTCTGGGTGGCCCCGGTGACAACCAGCGGTATTCTGTTGTGTTCGAGTGAGGCGTCAAAGTCCTCGGCCGTCAGGGTCTGGACATCAAGACCGATCTTCGGCTCGTAAACGTTGACGACTATATGAGTGGTGCATTCCTGGGCTGACGCAAGACAGGAAAATACAAGGACTGAAAGAATGAGGGTACGCATAGTGTTGTATTGATTTTCGCCTTCAAACACTATCGCAAAGGGAGTGCGGAAGGCAAAGGAAAACAACGAGCAATGCGTTCGCGCTGCGTTCAGGATGACAAGGGGTTGTGAATTTACTTCGCCCCCACGCTCAAATCCACCTCGCGGACATTCGCGGGGCCGCCAGGAATAATAACGGCCCGCGAGACTTCGCGTCCCTGATAAGTGGCGGTAACCGTGAAGGTTCCCGCGGGCAGGTTGCGAAAGAGGTACGCTCCGTTCGGGCCGGTCTGCGTTTCGAGTGAAAGTTCTTTGACGCGAACCGTGACACTGGAGAGAGGAACGTTTTGCAGCAGCGTCCGGTCGTAGCCGGTGACTCTTCCTGAGAATGCGCGCAGGGCTTTCACTCTGAGGTTCAAGCTCGACGGCTTGCTGGCTTCCACGGTAATGCTGTGGTCCTGCAGGTCCTGGAGTGAATATCCCGGCGGATAGCTGGCGGCCTGAGTCACAATCTGATAATCCCCCGGATCCAGTCCGAGGAAGCTGAATTTCCCGTCCGCATTCGTTTGCGTGGTGAGCGACACGCCCGGATTCTTCAACTCCACGGTGACTCCGGCGATTCCCTGGCCGGCATCGTTGGTGATGAAGCCGAAGACCTGGTCTTTGGTGAAGCTGACGCCGAAATCCACAATGCCTTCCATGTCGGTCACAGCGGGCGAATCGGTGGTATAGAAGAACGGTTCGGGACTTTCGAATTTCGCCTCCACCCGGTGCGTTCCGAAGGGAACGTGACGGAAGGAGTAATAGCCGCGCGAGTCCGTGCGGGTGACGCGCGTATTGTCGAGGCGGATTTCAACGCCGCCGAGACCGGCCTGCTGGGCGCGGTATTGTGCGATGCCCTGATCGTCGCGGAATACATGGCCGCTGATTTCGCCGTGACGTCCGGGAAGCAGAAAGGAGGGCGCGGAGTTCAGGCGGCGACGCAGCGACAGCGCGTATACCGGATGGAGCCCGGCGGAGACACTTCCCGAAGTGGAATGGAGCAACGATGCCGAGGCAACAATCTCCGTCAGATTGCCTATGTGTTGCGAGTATGACAGCGACCCGGTCTCAAAACGGAAGCTGCCGCCCACCTGTTTGATGCTGCTGTCGAAATAACTCGCGCTGATCTGCGGATGGCTGGGACGGTTGCCGGTAAAACTCACGGTAGCGTTGATGTCATCGCGGGCCGTGGCCAGGCCCACGGAAAAGGGCGCGGTAAAACCCAGGGTGGAGAGCAGAACGCTGTTCTGCAAAAGCTGCGCCAGTTGGTCGGGGGTGGTCACGACGATTCCGGCGCGGTCGAGAAAATCCTGAAGCCCTGGCACCTGGGCGATGATGGTCGAGAGCGTGGGCACCTGCACATCGTGACGCCAGGCGGCATTCATCATCAGGCGGCGGACGGAGCCGCGCACGTTCACGGCATAGTCGTTGCCTCCGGTGGAATCGAAGTTCACGGAGCGCTGGTACTGAAAGCCGGTCCCGAAATGGCGTGACGAGAAATCGACGCTCACCGGAATGTTGAAGGTGCTCAGCGACGCGCCGGCGGGCAGAACGGCGCGAAAGTGCGACCACGATACGCCGCTGCCCAGGGTGAAATGGGTGCTCAGCTTGTAACTCAGGTTGGCGTCGGTCACCAGGTTGTTCTGCTTCAGCGTCGGCAGATTGAAATCGGACTGGCTCAGATTGAAGTTCAGCAGAAAGCGCCGATTGAGGTCGCGCGTGGCGTTCACGTTGGCAAAGGTTCCGTGCTGGTTGTTGACCGCCAGCGAAGCGAACCGCTGCGGCAGAATGCGGAAGTTCCCGTTCAGCCGGCCTTTCTTTCCTTCGAGAGTTCCGTTGGCGGCAAAGGCCAGTCCCGCGTGGCTGATTCCGGCTTCCGACACAAAGCTGAGCCGATCCGCAAGCTTGAGCCGGTAGACCAGCGATCCCACGGCTCCGCTGGAAACGATCAGACGCTCGCGGCCGGTATTCTGGAAATAAAAGAGATTGCCTTCAAGCGTTCCGGCTTGATGATGCAGTTTGAATCGCCGGCCGAGTCCCGCGACATATTCGGGATTGGTGCTCAGGAAGAGGTCCTGAAAGGTGGCGATCGAGGTGTAGCCGCCGTGAAAAATCCAGTCGCCCATCTGCAGATGCAGGCCGCGAACGGCGTAGCCATCCACCGTCAGGGGTGAGTTGTAAACGGTCTGGTCGACGAAGGTGACGTCATAGCCGGGGCGTTTGAGTTCGTACGATGCCTGAGGAAAGCCGAATTGCGAGCCCTGTGTGCCGCTCGAAAACAGCGTGGAATTCACCAGAGACATGCGGTCGAAGGAATCTCCCTGAGTGCGCATGAGTACCAGGGTATTGGTGAGCTGCGCCGGGTTGGAGTTGTAACGCACCTCATAGCTGCCCTGTTCCGACGCGTTGCTCTCAGCGGGCGGCACGAAGCCCGGCGGATAGCTCGGCGGAGGCTGCGCCACGGTGACCGACAGAGTCTGCGCTCCGGCGGAGGTCACCACAATCACGCTGGTGGCTCCCGGGCCGCGTCCCTGAATCTCGACGATGCCGTTTTGCGCGGATGCCTCGGCGATGGAGGAGTCGAGCGAATAGGCGGCGGTGGCGCCGGGCATGGCCACCTGTAAAGTCTTTTGATAAACGACAGAGACCGCCGTCTGAGCGAACGCCGCGGCGCTCAGCAGAACACACGAAACCAGATGCAGCCACCGCTTCATTTGATGGTGAAGGTGGTGTCGGTAGTGAGAGTCTTGCCCTCGTACTGGAACGAGCACAGGACCTTGTAAGCGCCTGGTTTCAGAGAATCGGGAAAGTCGGCGGCAAATTCCAGCCGCTCGCCCGGAAGAAGACGCTGCGACGGGAAGGCGGCCTTGCCCGCCAGTTTACCGGCGGAGTCCAGCACCGCGGCCAGCCCTTCGGGCACGACCGGCTCGGTGGCGGTGTTGCTGATCCACAGAGCGATGTTCATGTTGGAGGTTTCCGTGGGCAGAGCGACACGGATGGTTTCCGGCTGAAGGGCAACGTTGGGAGTAAGGTTGAAGGTGATGAGTGTGGCCAGAGATGCGGTCATGCCAACCGCGTTCGAACTCGGGAGCACATCGGTGCCGCGAAACATGGCGGAAACCGCGCGCACGCTGGTTTCCTGAGGAATAGTCAGGTGAACGTCCACGGAGGCGGAGGAATGGGCTTTTACAAAGACTTTCTTCTGTGAGAATACGGCGGTGGCGGCCACGCTGTGCGGCAGTTCGCCGGCGGGAACAAAGACGCGCTTGCCGTCTTTCACGATCTCGTCAAAGGCTTCCATGACGAAGGTCATTTCCGCTCCGGTCTGGTTGCTCATGGTCAGCGTCTGGGTCAGCGCCTGACCAAAGGACCCGCGGGCCATAATGACCGCGGGACTGAGCGAGATCGAGGGCGGAACGACTTCCTGCGTGGGCCCCGGAATCGGCGCCGGCGCAAGCTGCGCCGAAGCCGGGCCGGCGATGCAGATCAGAGACGCCAGAATTTTCAAAACTGCCTGTTTCAACATTTTCCTCATGCTCTCAATTGGGAATCACCTGAAACAAAATGGAGTTGCGCATTTGCGCGTCTTTTTCCGTGAGCGTGACCGGCACTTCGATTTCGAAGCGGCAGACTGAGGTAGTACCGATGCCCGCGCGCGGCTGAACGATCTGAGGCACGAGGCCCATCTTCACGCCTTCGATGCGCAATGTGCGGGCGGGATCGGGGAAGGCCAGGGAAGCGAGCACGGTAGCGGTGGCAGCGTGTTCGCCGGTGCCGGTGTTCCGCAGCGCGAGGCCGAATCTGGTGGTGACAATCATGCGGTCTTTCAGGGTGCGTATCTGCACGTTGGGTGTGCGGGAAACGGCCCCGTAGGCGACTTGTCCCAGATCAAGCGCCCGCAGACCGGCGCCGCCCGGCGCCAGCAGCGCGCCGTCGGGCAGGTTGACGAAAGCTACGGAGACCGACCCGGTCGCCTGGGTCTGCATCTTCAGGGCGGGCCTGGAGGTGTGTCCCGTTGTGCTCTTCTTCTGCGTCCACCCATCGGCACCGAGGGAGGAACCAAGCACGAGGACGGGCAGGACGAACCACAACCTGATGACACACCTCCCGCCGATTTTACCGATCGCCGTAAACTACTCCACCCGGAACCATCATCCGGCTCCGAGTGGCGGCGAAGCCACCGAAATCTAGTTGGCGGTAGCCTGGTAGTTAATGGTGTTGCTGATGACCGTTCCGCTGGCCGTGGTAAACGGCACGGTGATGGCCACCGGGAAGTTGCTGTTGGCGGCATAAGTGCCGGTCGCCGTGACCGTGGACTGGGCCGCGCTGGTGACCGCGATGCCACCGACCTGCCAGGTGTTGACCGCATCGGCCGCGCCCAACTGGGCCTTCAGGGTGTAGTTGGCGCTGGCGGAATTGGTCTTGGAGACCAGCACGTCAACCGCCGAACTCACGGTAAAGGTGGTCGCGGTGGTGGTGCGCACCACGCCGGCAGCCACTGCGCCGAAGGCGGAAACATTGCCGAAGGCCAGGGTCGCGGCGTTGGTGCCGGCGCCGGAGGCGAGGGCCACGCCCGCCGCGTCCGAGTTAAAGACCAGGTTGATGGAGCCGTTGACCGTGGCGGTCACCGTGAGTGTTCCGCTGGCGGTCTGAGCGGACGCGAACGACGGGATCATCATGATGACAGCGGCGAGAGCTATGAGTGTAAGTTTCTTCATTGTTTGGTTCCTCCGTTAATTGGCCGTAGCCGTAAAGTTGATGGTCTGCGAGGTCAGCGTCCCAACGTTCGGGCCGCCGGCCGTCGGCGAAGCGGTTGAAATGATCAGGTCGAGATTGTGCGGCACATCCGTGTTGTAGCTGCCGTTGGCCTGAATGGTTTGCGCCGCGCCCGTGAGGGTGATGGCGTCGATGGCGAAGGTGAATCCTTTGGGCGTCCCGCCCTGCAAAGCGGCGGTCAGCGTGTAACCGGTGCTGTTCAGACCGCCTTCGATGACTTGTACATCGAATATCGTGCGCACGGTAAAGGTGGCGGCGGTGACCGAGGGCCGCGTTACTCCGGCGGAAAGCGGGCCGAAGGCCGAAACCGTGCCGAAGTTGGCGGTCACGGCGGCAGTGCCGCTCGCGCCCAGAGTAACGCCGCCCGGGTCTGTGTCGAACACCAGCGCAATGGCGCTCTTGTTGATCAGCGTCGCATTGATGGTTCCCGAGGCCGTGGTCTGCGCGCTCAGCGCCGCACCCGCCAACAGCAGGGCCAGCATCGCCGCAATTCGAATTGTGTTGTGCATTTTCAGCATCTCTGCACCTTAATTTGCCGTTGCCAGGAAGGTAATCGTTTCCTGCAGCAACCCCGGAGCCACGTTATTTCGCACCTGCACCTGCAGGGTTTTGGTCACCGCCGCGCTATAACTATCGGCCACGTCGAGCGTGGTAAGCGCGGTATTAGTGAGCTGAATATTGTTGATCAGCCAGATCACGTTCACGGGCGGGGCCGCTGAAATCTGCGCGGCCAGCCGGTAATTCGGACTGCCGGTATTGGCTTTGGTCACAACCACGTCAAAGGCGCTGCTCACCTGATAAAAGCTGGCGGTGAGGTGCGTGTAATTCACGCAGGCCAGGGTTGCGCCGCCGGGGAACGAAGCGCTGCCCAGATCGAGTCCCACGGCGTTGGTATTGGGATTGGTCAGCGGGCAGAACCCGGTGGTTCCCACCGCGGGATTGTTTTGGAAAACCAGGCTGATGGAGGATTGCACGGTCAGACTGACGCTGAGCTGAGCGGACGCGGTCTGCGCCCCGGCGCGCCCCGCCGCCAGAAGGCAGAGGCAGCAGCCCAGCAGCAATCCTTTCCATCGTTTGAAATTCAAGCCTTGCATTTTCATGGTCGACTTCGAGCCGGAACCCGGAACTTTTCGGTTCCGAAGACCTGCGCCTAATACCCCGGAAGGGGCGCTTTTCATGTTTAAGGACAAAAACTGAGCGGAGTGAGCGTTCGTTCGTCCCGAATACCTGGAACTGCCGGCGCGGTACCGGCATCCTTGTGGAAAAGTTTAGCTATATTCCTTACGGAAGCAATGGTACTTAGGTAACTGAACCTGCGGCCCGGCTCCGCCGAAAGGAGAAGAGGCCGGGTATCGTGATTTTTAAAATATGATTCAGCCGCGCCTGCTGCGGTGATTTGCGACAAAAAGCGAGCGATTCGCGGGGCTGTTGGCTGGGAAGGCGCGTACCCCGGGAGTAACCCGTTCGTGCGCTCCGGACTTCGACGTTCAAAAGCGGGCCAGGGCTGGTTAGCCGGTCATCCGTTCGATTCTCCCGGCATCTGAAAAGGTTTTTTGTCTTTCCTTCGCGACCGCTGCGTCCTTTGCGGTGAATACTTTGCCTTGCGCCGGCTTGTCCATGACGGCGTCAGTCCCATATATTAATGACTCACGACTATCCAGGGTAAATACTTTGCCGAGAACTTTCCCCCAGATCTGTAGTCTTGTCATGGTCAGCCTGGCGATTGCCGGCTGCAGCCGTCCTCCGGCCGGCGGCGGCCCACCGGGAGCGGATGCGCCCGGATTTCCCGTAAAAGTAACAGTGGTCGAAGAACACATGGTCCCCGATTTTACGGACTACCTCGCCACGCTGCGTTCGCGCAACACCACCGCTCTGCAGCCCCAGGTTGAAGGCGCGATCAGTAAAATTTTTGTGCAGTCCGGTCAGAAGGTGGATGTCGGATCGCCGATTCTGGAAGTCGATCCGCTAAAGCAGGAAGCGACGGTCAGCAACCAGGAAGCGAGCCGCAAATCGAAGGAAGCCACACTGGCGATGAACCGGGCCGAATTCGAGCGCCGGAAAGAGCTCTTCAGCGCCGGCGTGATCAGCCGCGCCGATCTCGATACCGCCCAGGGGGCCTACGAGTCCTCGAAGGCCGATGTGGACGCCCTCGACGCCGGCGTGCGCGAGCAGCGCGTTCAGCTTCGGTACTACACGGTCAAAGCGCCCATGTCCGGAATGATCGGAGACATTCCCGTTCATGTAGGGGACCGGGTCACCTCGGCGACCGTGCTCACGACCATCGATCGGGGCGGCGAACTGGAAGCCTACATCAGCGTTCCCGCGGAAAAGTCCCGCAGTCTGAAAACCGGAATGGCGGTGGAGATTCTCGATGGCGAGGGCAAACCGGCACAGCGCGCGCGCGTTTCATTTATTTCTCCGCAGGTGGATAGCAACGCGCAAACCCTGCTGGTGAAGGCGGTGGTCGCCAACGCCGACGGCCGGTTGAGAAATGAACAGAGCGTCCATGCGCGGGTGATCTGGGCGGAACACAAGGCCGCGCTGGTTCCGGTGACCGCGGTATCGCGCCTGAGCGGAAAGATTTTTGCGTTCGTGGCTGAAGGTCAGGGCGCGCAGACGGTCGCCCGGCAGCGCATTCTGCAGGTGGGCGAACTGGCCGGAAATGACTACGTGGTGCTTGACGGACTCAAGCCTGGCGACCGGCTGATTACCACCGGCATTCAGCTGCTGGCCGACGGCATGAAGGTAACTCCGCAACCGTAGCTGCAAAAGGCATTCATGTTCATCAATTTCTTTATTCAAAGACCGGTATTCGCCACGGTTTGCTCTCTGCTGGTGGTGCTGGCGGGCGCGGTCGCGATTCCCACTCTGCCCATCGCGCAATATCCCGATCTTGCGCCGCCGCAGGTAACGGTCAATGCGTTCTATACCGGCGCCAGCTCGCAGGCGGTGGAATCGGGCGTAACCACGCTGCTCGAAGAGGCCCTGAACGGCACGCAGGGCATGAAGTACTTCAGCTCGGTGAGCGGCAATGACGGCTCCTGCTCGATCACCGCGACCTTTGACATCGACCGCAATCTCGACATCGCGGCCGTGGACGTGCAAAACCGGGCCTCGACCGCCCTGGGCCGTCTGCCCGCCGTGGTGCAGACCACCGGCCTGAATATCACCAAGGTCTCCACGAACTTCGTCATCGCCGCGGCTTTTTATTCGGAAAACGGCCGGTATGACGATCTTTTCATCAGCAACTATCTCGATGTCTACGTTAAGGATTCGCTGAAGCGCGTGCCGGGCGTCGGCGACGTGATTATCTTCGGCGAGCGCAAATACTCGATGCGGCTGTGGCTCGACCCGGTGCGGCTGGCGGCGCGTAAACTCACCGCCGGCGACGTGGTGAACGCCCTGCGCGAGCAAAACGTTCAGGTGGCCGCGGGCCAGGTCGGGCAGACACCCGCCATGCCCGGTCAGGCTTATCAGATCAGCGTCCGCGCCGTTGGCAGGCTGACGGAAGCTCGCGAGTTTGAACAGATCGTGATCAGCCGGTCGAAAGACGGCTCGCTGGTGGAGTTGCGCGATGTGGGGCGCGCCGAACTGGGCGCGGAAAGCTATGGCGGAAGCATCCGTTACAACGGACAGAACGTGGTTGGCGTCGGCGTGCTGCAGCTTTCCAACGCCAACGCGCTCGATGTCGAAAAGAAACTTCTGGCGGAGCTTGAGCGGCTGTCGCAGCATTTCCCCACCGGGCTGAAATACAAAGTCGCCTTCGATGTGACCACCACGGTGCGCCAGTCCATCTTCGAGGTGCTGAAGACCCTGAGTGAGGCCATCCTCATCGTGATCCTGGTGATCTTCATTTTTCTTCAGAGCTGGCGCAGCACCGTCATTCCGGCCATCACCATTCCCGTTTCGCTGATCGGGACTTTTATCTTCGCCAAGCTGTTCGGGTTTTCGATCAATACTCTGACGTTGTTCGGCATCACTCTGGCCACAGGTCTGGTCGTGGATGACGCCATTGTGGTCATCGAAAACGTGGAACGGCACATGGAAGAGGGAATGACCGATCCCGCCGAGGCCACACGCACCGGCATGAAAGAGGTGACGGGCGCGGTCATCGCCACTTCGCTGGTGCTGATCGCCGTGTTCCTGCCGGTCTCTCTGTTCCCGGGCACCACGGGGCGGATGTATCAGCAGTTCGCGCTGACCATTGCCTTCTCGATTGCCATCTCGGCCTTCAATGCCCTCACGCTGTCGCCGGCGCTGGCCGCGCTGCTGCTGCGTCCGCGCGAGGGAGAGCCAAACGTCTTTTTCCGTTCGGTGAATGCGGTGATTCTGCGGATCAGTACCGGATACGAAAAGCTGCTGCATGCGCTGACGGGGCAGCGCATCGCCGTGCTGGCGCTGTTCATCGCGGGACTGGCCGGCTCGTACCTGATCTATACGCGAGTGCCTTCCAGCTTTTTGCCCACCGAAGACCAGGGATATTTCATCGTCTTCGTACAGACCCCGCCCGGCTCATCGCTCGAATACACCACGCAGGCCCTGGATAAGGCCAGCGAGATTCTGAGTAAGAACTCCGACATTTACGGGAACTTTTCCATTCCCGGATTTTCGCAGACCGGCTCCGCCCCCAATCAGGGCATTATTTTCGTCATTCTCAAAGACATCGGCGACCGCCACGGAAGCGCGCACGGCGCGGAAGGCATAGTGGATTCGCTGCGCGGACCGCTCATGATGGCGTCGAACGCGGTCACCATTCCGATTCTTCCGCCCAGCATCCAGGGCCTCGGCGCCTACGGCGGTTTCACCTTTGAACTGCAGCAGACCGGCGGAGGCAGCCTCGAAGACCTGGAGGGCGTGCTGCGCGCCCTGGAGGCAAAGGGAAACGCTCAGTCCGGTCATCCTGAATTACTGGGGCTGTTCAGCACCTTCTCGGCGCGCGACCCTCAATATGTGGTGCAGATCGACCGCGAGAAGGCCAGGAGCCTGAACGTGCAGTTCAGCGAAATCACCTCGGCCCTGCAGATCTTTATGGGTTCGCAATATGTGAACGACTTCGACTTCAATAACCGGTCGTATCGCGTCTACGTGCAGGCCGACCGCCAGTTCCGTTCGCAGCCGCGCGATCTGCGGCAGTACTACGCGCGGTCAGACACAGGGCAGATGATCCCGCTCGACAATCTGGTCACCGTGAAGGAATCGACTACCGCCGGCCTGATCAGCCACTACAATCTGTTTCGCAACATTGAGATCAGCGGCAATGCCGCGCCCGGCTTCAGCTCCGGCCAGGCCATCGCGGGCATGGAGCGCCTGGCGAAAGAGGTCCTTCCCGCGGGCTATTCCTATTCCTGGACCGGGCTTTCTCTGGAAGAGATCGAGTCGGGTTCGAAGGCGTTTATCTTCTTCGGGCTGGGTCTGCTGGTCGTTTATCTCACGCTTTCAGCGCAGTATGAAAGCTTCGTTCTGCCCTTCATTATTTTGCTGGCCGTCCCCATGGCCGTGCTGGGCGCGCTGGGCGCGCAATGGCTGCGCGGCCTGCAGAACGACGTTTACTGCCAGATCGGCCTGGTCATGCTGATCGGTCTGGCCAGCAAGAACGCGATTCTGATCGTGGAGTTCGCCGAGCAGCTGCAGCACCGGGGCGCCGGGCTGATCGAGTCGGCGGTTCGCGCGGCGCGGCTGCGGCTGCGTCCCATTCTGATGACTTCGATTGCCTTCATCATGGGCGTGCTGCCGCTGGTGTTCGCCACCGGCGCGGGCGCGGAGGGCCGTCATTCTGTGGGGACGACTGTCTTCGGCGGAATGATCGTTTCCACGCTGCTGAATCTGTTGATCATTCCGGTGTTGTATGTAATCGTGCGGGGACTGCTGCCGATGAAAGCGCAAAAAATATCGGCTGCGGAATAGCAAGAGCAAGACCTTTGCACCACGGAGCCGCGGAGTCACGGAGAAAAACAAAATCAAAAGAATAATGGGTTCCTCGTTTGCTTTCGCCAGTGCGGGTATCATCGGGCGGAGGAGATCACGGAAAAGAAGCCGGTCTTAAGAGAATTTTCCGCGCCCTCCTCTGTCCGATGAAACCCACACCGCCGAAGGAACCCGAGGAACTCATTATTTTTTGTTTTTGTTTTTTTCGGTGACTCCGTGGCTCCGTGGTGCAAAGGTCTTGCTTTTGTTCGCAGCGCCAAAAGCAAAGGACCCGGCATTCGCCGAGTCCCCTGATAAAACCTGCTGGATTGTTAGTAGCGTCC
>WNFD01003119.1_pt1 | contig 16630 bp, 16 predicted proteins | sample 5400491 | NCBI WGS metagenome assembly WNFD01 (sample SAMN13153343, study PRJNA577476) | soil metagenome | isolation source: 120 cm saprolite under Douglas fir tree site 2 hole 2 replicate 2 | place: USA:California | collected 2015-04-18 | reverse complement strand
CGTCACGGGGAGAACGTCGCGCTGGCCGCCGCGGCGCGCAGCAGGATGGACCGCAGCCGGAAGCAGGTCGAGCGCGCCGCGACCTCACGCGAGCCTGTGTACGGCGTGTCGACTGGATTCGGCGCGCTCGCGGGTACCCGAATCGCCCCGCTGCGCCAGCCCGAGCTCCAGCTTGCCCTCGTCCGATCACATGCGGCGGGCGTGGGGCCTCCGGTCGACGAAGAGGTCGTACGCGCGACGATGCTGCTCCGCGCTCGCACGCTGGCGATGGGGATGTCCGGCGTGCGGCCCTTGCTCGTCGAGGCGCTGCTCGCGATGCTCAACGAGGGCGTCACCCCCGTGGTTCCGCGCTACGGCTCCGTCGGCTGCAGCGGCGACCTGGCGCCGCTCGCGCACATCGGCCTGGCGCTCGTTGGCGAGGGCGAGGTCGTCGACGGGCGGGGAGGAACGCGGCCGGCTGCGCAGGCGCTCAAGGCCGCAAAGCTCAAGCCGGTGAAGCTCGAGACCAAGGAAGGTCTCGCGCTCATCAATGGCACCGACGGGATGCTCGGCATGCTCCTCCTCGCCTGCACCGATGCGGAACTGCTGTTCCGGACCGCGGACGTCACCGCGGCGATGTCCGCCGAGGCGCTGCTCGGGACGGACCGCACGTTCCAGGCGCAGCTGCAGGAGGTCCGCCCGCACCCCGGTCAGATCGCGAGCGCCGCGAACCTCGCGCGGCTGATGGCCGGCTCGCAGATCGTGGCTTCGCACCGCCATTCCCAGCACGCGGTGCAGGACTCCTACTCCGTCCGGTGCAGCCCGCAGGTCGCGGGCGCCGCGCGCGACACACTCGACTTCGCGCGCCGCACGGCGGGCATCGAGCTCGCGTCGACGATCGACAACCCGATCGTGATGGAGAACGGCGACGTGGAGTCGAACGGCAACTTCCACGGCGAGCCGCTGGCGTTTGCGGCGGACTTCCTGGCCATCGCGGCGGCCGAGATCGGTTCGATCGCCGAGCGGCGCGTGGACCGCCTGCTCGACCCGCACCGCTCGCAAGGCCTGCCGCCCTTCCTGGCCCAGGAACCTGGCGTGAACTCCGGGCTCATGGTCGCGCAGTACACCGCGGCGGCGCTCGTGGCGGAGAACCGGCGCCTGGCCGGCCCGGCGAGCGTCGACTCGGTGCCGACCTCGGGCATGCAGGAGGACCACGTCTCGATGGGATGGGGCGCCGCGCTGAAGCTGCGCACCGTCCTGGACAACGTCGCCCACATCCTCGCCGTCGAGCTGTGCGCGGCCGCGCGGGCGCAGGAGATGCGCCAGCCGCTCGAGCCTTCGCCGGCGACCGGTGCCGTGCGAGCTGCTTTGCGCAGGCAGGTGGCGGGCGTCGGGCCGGACCGGGTCGTGGCGCCGGAGCTCGCGGCAGCCGAAGCGCTCATCCGCAGCGGGGCGATCGTCCAGGCCGCGGAATCGGTCGTCGGAACCCTCCGGTGACTCGCACGATCCATGCCCCCAGGGGCGCTGAGATCAGCTGCCTGGGCTGGCCGCAGGAAGCGGCGATGCGGATGCTGATGAACAACCTCGACCCCGAGGTGGCCGAGCGCCCGGAGGACCTCGTCGTCTATGGGGGGACGGGGCGCGCGGCGCGGTCATGGGAGGCGTTCGACGCCATCGTCCGCGAGCTGCGCCGGCTGAAAGGCGACCAGACGCTGCTCGTCCAGTCGGGCAAGCCCGTCGGCGTTTTCGAGACGCACGAGTGGGCGCCGCGCGTGCTCATAGCCAACTCGATGCTCGTGCCCGAATGGGCGACGTGGGAGGAGTTCCGCCGCCTCGAGGCGCTCGGCCTGACGATGTACGGCCAGATGACCGCGGGCTCGTGGATCTACATCGGGACGCAGGGGATCCTGCAGGGGACCTATGAGACTTTCGCGGCCATCGCGCGGAAGCGATTCGGAGGATCGCTCGCGGGCACGATCACGCTGACCGCGGGCCTCGGCGGCATGGGCGGCGCCCAGCCGCTCGCCGTCACGTTGAACGGCGGCGTCGCGATCTGCGTCGAGGTCGACCCGGAGCGAATCGGGCGGCGCCTCGAGCACCGCTACCTCGACGTGCGCGCGGACGACCTGGACCACGCGCTGCGGCTCGCGCTCGAGGCGAAACGCGCGAAGCGCGCCCTCTCCATCGGGGTGCGGGGCAACGCGGCTGATGTCTTCCCGGAGCTCGCCTCTAGCGATTTCGAAGTCGACGTGGTCACCGACCAGACGCCGGCCCACGACCCGTTGAGCTATGTGCCGTCAGGACTTTCACCGGAGGATGCGGCCGAGCTGCGGCTCGACGATCCGGAGAGATATGTGAAGCGCGCCCGGGAGAGCATGGCGCGCCAGGTCGACGCGATGGTCGCCTTCATGGACCGGGGTGCCGAGGTCTTCGACTACGGCAACAGCCTGCGCGCGGAGGCGCGGCTCGGTGGGAGCACGCGCGCGTTCGACTATCCGGGCTTCGTCCCCGCCTACATCCGGCCGCTGTTCTGCGAGGGCAAAGGCCCTTTTCGCTGGGTCGCGCTGTCGGGCGATCCGGCGGACATCGTCGCGACCGACCGCGCCATCGTCGAGGAATTCGCGGACGACCCGGCGCTGGTCCGCTGGATCGCGGCGGCCGGCGAGCGCGTGAGCTTCCAGGGCCTTCCGGCGCGGATCTGCTGGCTCGGCTACGGCGAACGCGCCCGCGCGGGTCATCGCTTCAACGAGCTCGTCCGCACCGGCGCGGTGAAGGCGCCGATCGTGATCGGGCGCGACCACCTCGACTCGGGGTCGGTCGCATCGCCATATCGCGAGACCGAGTCGATGCTCGACGGTTCGGACGCGATCGCGGACTGGCCGATCCTCAATGCCCTGCTCAACACCTCGAGCGGCGCGTCGTGGGTCAGCGTGCATCACGGCGGCGGAGTCGGCATCGGCCGCTCGATCCACGCCGGCATGGTGGTCGTCGCCGACGGCAGCGACGCGGCGGAGAAGAAGCTCGAGCGCGTGCTGACCAACGATCCGGGCAGTGGCGTCATGCGCCACGCGGACGCGGGCTACGAGCGGGCCATCGACGTCGCGCGCGAGCGCGGTGTCCGCATCCCCATGAACGAGTGAACGGAAGCGGCCGCTGGCACGCCGAGCAAGCGTGGCTCGGCCATCGCGCGGAGAACGTGCTGATCGAGGTCGAGGGAGGCCGGATCAAATCGATTGAAGAAGGCACGCCCGCGCCGCACGACGCGGTCGCCCTGCGCGGGTGGACGATTCCGGGCCTCGCCAACGCGCACAGCCACGCGTTCCAGCGCCTGCTGCGAGGCGAGGTCGAGTCGGCCGGCGGCGATTTCTGGGAGTGGCGTGCGCGAATGTTCGAGTTCACCGAGTGGGACCCGGCCGACTACTTCAACCACGCGCGCCTCGTCTTCCGCGAGATGCTCGAGGCCGGCATCACCGCGGTCGGCGAGTTCCACTACCTCCACCAGCGCGGGAACGAGCTCGGCGTGGCGCTGATCGACGCGGCGCGCGAGGAGGGGATTCGCATCACGCTGATCGACGCGTGCTACCTGCGCGGCGGCCTGGACGGCCGGCCGCTCGAGGCCGAGCAGCAGTCGTTTTCGGATGGCGACGCCGACCGGTGGGCGCGGCGAATCGACGATCTGAAAGAAGCGGATGGAGTTCGCATCGGCGCCGCCATCCACAGCGTGCGTGCGGTCGACGCCGAGTCCATGCGGATCGTGGCGACCTGGGCGCGTGAGCACCGGGCGCCGCTGCACATCCACCTGGCCGAACAGCTCGCTGAGGTGGAGGAGTGCCTGCGCGTCGAGGGGTGCACCCCGACGGAGCTCCTCGAGCGCGAGGGAATCCTCGGTCCCGACCTCACCGCGGTGCACGCGATCCACGTCAACGCGCGCGACATCTCGCTGCTTGGAGACAACCAGGTGTCGATCTGCGCGTGCACGACCACTGAGCGCGACCTGGGCGACCGCATCGGACCTCTGACCGCGGTCGCGGATGCCGGCTGCGCATTGACCGTGGGCAGCGACTCCAACGCGGTCATCGACATGCTCGAGGAGGCGCGCGGGTTGGAGCTCGACCAGCGGCGCGCGACGGGGCGACGCGTCCTGCACGAGCCGGAGGAGCTCTTGAGCGCAGCGACCGTCAACGGCATGCGCGCCCTTGGATGGGACGCGGGCGAGCTGCGCGTGGGGATGCTCGCCGATTTCATCACGCTCGAACAGACGCGAAACCAGTGGCGCGAGCTGACGCCCGCATACCTCGCCTACGGCTTCTCGGGCCGCGACGTCACCAACGTCGTGGTCGGTGGCGAAACAGTGGTGCAGGCATGAGGCGCCTGCGCAACATCGGCCGCCTGTTCACCGGCACGCCATCCGGCGTGATAGAAGACGCGGCGATCATCTGCGACGGCGAGCAGATCGCGTGGTGCGGCAGGCACGGCGACGAACCGCGCGAGCTGATGGAATCCGTCGTCGAAGAACACGACTGCATGGGTGGGCTCGTCACCGCGGGCCTGATCGATGCCCACACCCATCCCGTCTACGCGGGAGATCGCATGGCCGAGGTCTCGATGCGCAGCGCCGGCTCCTCTTACGCGGAAGTGGCGAAGGCGGGCGGTGGAATCCGCGCCACGGTCAAGGCAACGCGCGAGGCGCCCATCGCCGAGCTCGAGCAGGCCACGGCGCGCAGGCTGTGGACGTGGCTGGACGGAGGCGCGACGACGGTCGAGGCGAAGACGGGCTATCACCTGCAGCGCGACGGCGAGCTCGAGGCGGTGCGGCTGCTCGCGCGCCTGAGCGGCCGCGCCGACCTGCCGCGCATCGAGGTGACGTTTCTCGCCGCGCACGCCCTACCGCCGGACCGCTGGACGCGCATGGGGTCGTACGCGAAGCAGGTCGGCGAGTGGTGCGAAGAGGCGTACCTGGCGGGGGCTCGCTTCTGCGACGTGTTCTGCGACCGCGGTTACTTCAGCGTTCCTCAGACGCGCAGCATCCTGAAGGCGGGGCTGAAGGCCAAGCTCATCCCGCGCCTCCATGCCGACGAGCTCGAGCGCACGGGCGGCGCGCGCCTCGCCGCGGAGCTGCAGGCGGTGTCCGCCGACCACCTCCTGCGCGCCAACCGAGGCGACGCCGTGGCGCTCGCTCGAGCCGGTGTGGTGGCCACCCTTGCCCCCGGCACCGCGCTGTCCATCGGCAGGCTTCCTCCGGTCAAAGAGCTGGTCGACGCCGGGGCGGTGATCGCGCTCGGCACCGACCACAACCCGGGGACGAGCGGCATCACGAGCATGAGCGTGGTCGTCGCGCTGGCGGTCGCGGTGTTCAAGATGTCCGTGGAGCGGGCCCTGACGGCCGCAACCCTGGGCGGCGCCTACTCGCTTTCACGCTCGGATCGGGGGGTTGTCGCGGCCCACAAAATGGCCGATCTCGTGCTGTGGGAGGCGGAGCACGAAGGAGCCTTTGCCTGGGCCTACGGGCTCAAGCCGCGCGTCGTCTGGCTGAGGGGTACGCAAGTATTTGCCTGAAAAGAGGTTGCTAATTGCGTGCAATCAGCCTATAAGTTGCACCTGAACGGCCGCCGCTCAGCAAAATCGAATCCACCCGCGGTCGAAAATGGAGGAAGGCAAGTAGTGGCTAAGTGGAACCCCCTGGCTCTGAAGATTCTCATGTGGGTCATGGGAGTCTTGCTCGTTGTCACCTCGGCGGCCAGCTTCGTCGGCGTCTCTCTCATCCCGACCACCACGGGCATCGCCGGCGCCACGACCGCTCCCGTAGCCGGGATCGCGTTCGGCGCAGGCATCATGATCGCGGGCTTCGACCCCATCGCGAACATCAGCTGGGTTCGCGCGGTCATCGTGTACGCCATCCTCGACGTCGTCTACCAGATCTTCACGCAGATCGCGATCGGGACCTTCGACATCGTCTCGTTCATCATCGCCATCCTCTTCGCGGCCGTGATCCTGGTGCTCTACCCGAACAAGCCTGCTTTGTGGATGCAGGGAGGGATGTCCACCGGAGCACGCGCTTAACCATCTCGTAAGAACTTTCTCGAAGGGGCGGCCCGCGCCGCCCCTTTTTTATTGGTCGGCGATCACGTCGGTTTCAGCGATCTCGTCGTGGATGGGCCGCCTGGTGACCCACGACAGCGGGAGAAGGGTCAGCCGGAACATCGCCTGCGCCGGGCTGAGGCGCGAGCCGTCCACGGCGACCACGCGCTGCCTCATCACCAGCCCTCCAAGCGTCCGGCCGGAGATGCTCCAGCAGGCGACGTGATAGGCGGCGACAATCGCGAGCGTCCGGCGCAGCCGCCGCCGGCCGGTCATGCCGGCGATGGTCAGGCAGAACGCGAAATCCACGGCGGCCGCCCGCCATCGGTCCTCCGCTTTGGCCCGCATGCCCGGCGCAGGCTCGCGTCCATGGAGGCGCAGGAGATACAGACGCGTGAACAGTTGGTGGACCTGGAGGTGGGTGAGCATGTACACGGGACGTGGCAGTCGCGGCCGGTAGCCGGCCAGCGAAGCTTCGACCCGGCCGCCGGATGCCGCAAGACGCCAGCGGCCGCCGGGCTCGCGGGCCAGCAGCCCGCCCGCGATGGGCCACTCGACTGCGTCTTTCGTGATGGTCGGCTCGCCGAAGCGCAGCAGCGTGAGGGGCCCGAGGACGATCGCGTTGTCGCGCAGCCGGACGAGCGAGAGCGTCAGCGAGCTGAGCGCGTCGACGTAGGCGTCGCGGAGCGCTTCGCCGCTGAGCCTGCCGGCCACGGCAACCGAGTCGCCCGTCGACACCCGACCCGCATTCCAGGTGACCACACGCATATCTTCGTGTCAGTGGCCAGGCTCGAGTTTTCGGTGTCGGTCATCGTGAGGACGACGCCGGAGCGCGCGTTCGACTATTTCGCCGACTACCGGCACGTGAGCGAGGTGCTCGAAGGGGTCAGCCGGTGGGAGCCGATCGGTGACAAGACGCAGGGCGTGGGCGCGCGATACAGGGTCGAGATGACGGCCCTCGCCTTTCCGCTCAGGAACACGCTCCGGCTCGAGCGCTGGCGCAGGCCTGATGAGATCGGGTGGGTCTCCGAGGCGGGACTCGTCAAGCAGGAGGGCTCTTTCACGTTCGCGGAGGTCCCGCAGGGTGTGCGGATAGGGCTCCGGATCGGCTACGAGCCGCCGGCGTCGGTGATCGGGGCGGCGGTCGCACACCGGCTGGACGGGATGGTCCGCCGCCGCCTGGAGCGTGCTCTGGAGCGAATCCGAGAACTTCTCGAGGCCTAAAGTTCTGCTCATGCGGCTGACCCGTGAGGCGAGCCAGATCCTCGGCAAGACCACGATCGGCATGCTCGCCCTGCGCTCTCGCCACCTCCCCCTCGTCAATCCGGCCGTGTTCAGCTTCGCCGGGGGCTCGCTCTGGATGACGACCTCGCGCTACGCGGCCAAGACGATCATGGCCAAGCGCGACCCGCGGGCGGCCTTCCTGGTGGACGGCGGCTCCGAGGCGGTGCTGCTGCGGGGCGCTCTCGAAGTGTTCGACCCGCTCAACGTCACGAGCCAGGTCCGCGCCATGCTGGAAGGCCCGGGCTACTTCCTCGGGATGGCGGGTTACGCGCTGCGCAACGCGCCGTTCGTCGCCGGCTACGCGCTCGACCTGGCCCGGCTACCGCGCGAGTGGATGCCCTACAACCGCGTCGTGCTGCGCCTGAAGTTGAGCGATGCGGACCTGGTCGAGGGCGCGCCATTTCCGCCGGCCCAGGCGGCCCGCGTGCCGGCGGTGCCCGCGGAGGTCAGCCGGCGCCTGGCCGGCGTTTCGCGCGGCTACGCCTGCTGGATCGAGGGAGGCATGCCGCTTATCCGGCCCGCGTTCTGGGAGGTCGATCATGGGCGGGTGAGCATCGCGCCGACGAGCGGCCACCCGCGCAGCGGGTCACCGGGCGCCCTGGTCGTCGAGTGGCACCACCGCTTCCGCCCGTCGCTGATGGTCGGTGCATGCATCCGCGGCACGTTCGCTCCTTCGACCGACGGTGAGGCGATCGCGGAGCGCTACGGCGTCGATCCGTCCGAGGTGCCGGACGTGATCGACCTCAAACCGGAGCGGGTCACCTCGTGGCGAGGCTTCTCGACGACGACCTCCGTGCCGCGGGCGGCACGTGAGCTCCGCGCGGCGGAAGGCTGATGGCGAGACCCGCAGCGCCCGGGATTCGCGTCCGCAGGTGGGACGCCGGCAGGTGGAGCGATTCGCCCGACGCGGTCGTCACCGAGGAGCCGCTCCAGCTGATGCTCGACGGCAAAGAGCTCTCGGTCGTGATGCGCACGCCCGGCCACGACGTCGAGCTCACGCTCGGCCTGATGTACGCCGAAGGCATCGTCCGCGCCTTGAGCGACGTCTTGCGCTTTCGGATCAGCGCCGAGTCGGGCGAGACCGAGACCGCGCTGCCCGTCGACGCGTCGATCGTCGAATCGAACCAGGTCGACGTCCACCTGGCCGGCGAGCCGCGCCGCAAGCCGGAGCGCTCGATGCTTGCGAGCTCGGCGTGCGGCGTGTGCGGCGCGGTCATGATCGAGGACCTGCGCCGCGACCTCTCCGTGCTTCCGGCCGGAGCCACGGTGGACCCGGCGCTGCTTCCGGGGCTGGTCGAGCGGCTCCGTTCGGGCCAGGGCGTTTTCGAGCGCACGGGCGGGCTTCACGCGGCGGGGCTGTTCACTACCGGCGGTACGCCGATCTGCGTCCGTGAGGATGTCGGCCGGCACAACGCGGTCGACAAGGTGGTGGGGCGCATGCTCCTCGACGGCAAGCTGCCCGCCCGCGACACGGTCCTCGTGGTGAGCGGCCGCGCCGGCTACGAGATCGTGCAGAAGTCGATCACTGCCGGGATCCCGGTGCTCGCCGCGGTGGGCGCGCCGTCGAGCCTGGCGGTCGCGCTGGCTCGGGAGTTCAAGCAGACGCTCGTGGGCTTTCTCCGCGGCGAGCGGTTCAACGCCTACGCCGCGCCCGAGCGACTGACATAGATTTGACTGATCTCGGATAGATCTCCGGGTCCGCCCCTCTAATCTCCGGCGCATGAAGCGCTCGGCGTGGCTTCCCCTGGCTCTGATGGCATGCGTCGGCTGCGCCGCCCAGAACCCGTCGACCACCACCTCCGCGCCGCCGACCTCCGGAACTGGTCTCGGCAAGATCCAGCACGTCGTCGTGATCATGCAAGAGAACCGCAGCTTCGACGAGTACTTCGGCCTTTACCCGTCAAGTTCATCGAGGACGTGTTCCTGGGCGGGGCCCGGCTCGACCCGAAGACCGACGGGCGACCCGACTCGCGGCCCGGAGTGCGCGAGAACGCGCCGGGCCTGGGCGAACTGATGGCGGACTTCAACTTCGACCAGGCGCCCCGCCGGCCGCTCATGCTCAACCCGAACCCGAGCCCGGGACCGGCCGCGCCTCTTTAGCCTTCTTCGATAATCGAGCGGTGGTATCGGCCCTCCGCTCCCATCCCGCGGCTCGCGTCGCCGCGATCGGCGCGTACGTGCTGGCCGTCGAGTGGACCCGGGCGCTGGCGCTTCGGGCGCCGGGCGCCGCTGCGATCGCGCTCGTGATGGGCGGCGCCGCCCTGTGCGTCGTGGCCCTGGGATGGCCCGCCGGGCGGCTCGGCCTGGGCACCTCGAGGTTGTGGCTCCGACTGCTCGGGGGAGTGGCGCTCGGGGCAGTCCTCCTGCTGCCGGCGGCGGTGCGTTCGGGCGTGGTCCCGCTGCTGCCGGTGGGCCTTGCTTTCGCCGCGGTCGCGGTGTCGATCGGCGAGGAGATCGCCTTTCGCGGCGCGCTGTACACGGCGCTGGAAGACCTCGGCGGCGCTCCAGTGGCCGTGGTGGGCAGCACCCTGCTGTGGACCCTCGCCCACGTCCTGTCGCACCCGCCGGTGTTTCTCGGCGCCGTCGCCGCGGCGGGGCTTCTCCTCGCCTTATGGCGGTGGGCGTGCAAGGACCTGGTCGGCCCGATCGTCGGCCACGTCATCGCAGACCTGGCCCTGTGAGGCGTCCGGGATTTCTCGTCGCCGCCGCCCTCCTCTATCTGTTGGCGGCGTGGATGGTCGCCCCCGGCTTCTACGACGGTTTCGGTCCACCTCAGCCGTACAACTGGACGTGCCCGCCGCCGCAGGCAGGCGCCAACGTCAAGCCGAGCTCAGGCCACCTCGACATCAAGGTCACCAACGGCGTGAGCGAGCCGAGCTCGGCGTTCACGGAGGACGGCCAGGTGGTGATCAGCTTCTTGCCTGGCATCTTCGACGCCGCCGGCAAGACCACGATCTCCATCGACATCGTGCCGCTGCCCAGCTGTCCGCAGCCGCCCGGCATCCGCTTCGTGACGAACATCTACCAGATCACAGCGTCCGCGAACCTCAAGCAGCAGGCGAGCCTGACGCTGCGCTACTCGAACCTCGAACCCGATCCGTCCGACGTGTACCAGGCGTCCGATCCAGGCGGGCCGTGGAAAACCATCGGACGAAACGACCAGGCGGCGCCGTTCACCGTCGACACGAAGGCGTCGTCGTTCGGTTACTTCGCCGCGGGCTATTCCACCGCCTCGCCGCCGCCGGGGTCGGTGACGTTGGGGGGCGGCCAGACGCTGCCGATCGTCGTCGCGGCGCTGATCGTGATCGTGGTGCTGGCCGGGCTGCCGCTGGCCGTCTTTCGCCGGCGCCAGGGTTCGGGCAGAGCCAAGGACCGCGACTAGTCCTCGGGGTATTTGATCGCTTCGAACACCGTGCCGCACTTGCGGCAGCGGTACTGAAGCGTCATAGCCTGCGTGCCGAACAGCGAGATGACCTCCGCATCGGTCGCCTTGCAGTGAGGGCAGCGCGGCTCAGCTCTGGGTCTGTTTGGCGGCGCTTTGGGGCGGCGCGTACTTCTTCTCCTCGAGGCCACGCAGCATGGCGAACGTGTGCTGGTCGATCGCGCCGGGGCTGCTCCTGCGGCGAACGGGGTCCCAGGTCGTCCACTCGACCGCGACCTTCGGTGCTTTCATCTCGAGCTGCTCCTCGAGGCGGGCGCGGAGCTCCGCCGGTCCCATGCTGAGCTTGCCGACGCGATGCAGCAACGCGGTTTCGCCGTCGGGCGGTCCGAACCACTCGATCGCCTCGCGCCACGCGCGGTCGCGAGGACTGGAGTCGATGCCCGAGCGCAGCCAGCTGCGGCCGTGGAGAAAGTGGTAGCGCTCCTCCATCAGCATCTTGCGGAGCCGGTGCTGCAGCACTTCGACCGAACCGCCTGCGCATGCTTCGATCATCGTCGTGAAGGCCGTGTCCAGGATCGCGTTGGCGGCGACGAACTGGCTCCACTCGGTCCAGGGCTCGTCGAAGTAGGCGAGGTTGCTGAGGCTGCCGGGGTCGGACTCGCGCTGCGGACCGCGAGGGTCGGCGCCGAGGGGCTCGAGGCAGCCGTAGAGGACGCGGCTGTGGCCGAGGTCGTCGAGTCCCATCGCCGCGGCGGCGATGTCGGCCTCGAGGCTTGGTGCACGGGTCGCCCACTCGGCGTAGCGGAGGCCGAGCATCTGCTTGTTGTCCGCGATGGACAAGACCAGGTCCGAGAGGCTCACGGCGCCCCTCCGGCCCTGCGGGCCACCTCCCCATGAATGGGGAGGACAAGCTCGCTCACGATTCTCCAGGCTGCCATAGGTGGATCACGTCGTCCTTGCGCACGATGGCCATCTCGCACCAGCGCTCTTCGTCGTAGGTCGCGCGGGCGTACGCCATGGCGAGGTCCGCGTCAGGCGCGACCACGCTGCCGACCTGGTGGAGCGGCTCGACGCGCGTCTTGCGCGCGAACACCTCGTACTCGATCGCGTCGCCGCTGACCCTCTGGTACTTCGTCAAACGGCCAGGCCCCAGGCCTCAAGGGCGTCGCGGCCGGCCTCGGTCATCCGCTTCGCCGTCCAGGGTGGGTCCCACACGACGTTGATGCGCACCTCGTCGACACCCGGTTCGCGCAGCAGCCGCTCGCGCACGTCGTCGAGGATGAAGTCGGACGCGGGGCAGCCCATCGCGGTGAAGGTGAGATCGACGTGGACCACTCCGCCTGCCTCGGTGATGCCATAGATCACGCCCAGGTCGACGAGGTTCACCGGCATCTCGGGGTCCTGGACCTCGGAGAGCGCAGCCCAGAGGCGGTGGGTCATGAGTCCTTCTTGTGCGTCTTGCGGAAGTTGTGGAACTCTTCCTGGAACATCGCGACCATCTCGGCGTTGCGCGGGCCGCGGGCGCGCCAGCGGGCAAGCACGCCGTCCCACGTGATCGGCTGGTTGAAGTCCCAGCGCTTGGCTTCGGCGTCGAACTCGCAGGGGAATGGGTAGTCGAGCTCCCACGCGTCCTTGCCGTCGTGCGTCTCCTTGTGGGCGGGGACCTTGACCCCGATCTGCTCGCAGTAGGGCACGACGGTAGAGAGCCACCACTGTCTCAGCTGATCGTTCGTCAAGCCCTTGAGCCGGTATTCGAGCTGGAGAGAGTGCATCTTCTTGCTGTCGGGAAGGCCGAACCACTCGACGCTGAGCGGGAACATCCAGTCCACCGCGCGCTGCAGCTCTTCCTTCGCGGCGCCGCCCGAGGCGCTGATGCGCTTCATCCAGGTGCGGCCGTTTCTCAGGTGGAAGTTTTCCTCGAGCATCACTTTGTTCAGCCCGCGTTTCCAGGGGCCGTAAGAGCACTTGTCGTGGATGTCGCCCAGGAGGCAGAAGCCGGCCTGGTCGTAGAACCCGTTGGCGACGACGAGCTCGGTCCAGCTTTCGAGCGGTACGTCGAAGGCGTACGGGTAGCGGAAGCTCTTCGGGTCGCGGCTGAAGATGAGCTTCTCCTGGTCCTCGCCGAGCTCCTCGAGGATGTGGTACGCGATGTGGGCGTGGGCGAGCTCGTCCTGGATGATGGCGATGCCCGTCATGAAGGCGTTGATGCTCGGAGCCCGTTTTGCGGCCAGGTAGTAGGCGGGGGCGGAGATCAGCTCGGTGTCGCCCGAGACGATCAGGGTGTGCTTGAGCTCCCGGAGGTACTCGGGAGTCATCTCCCTGGGGGACTCGATCAGCTCACCGGACTGGATCGTCTGCTCGAGCTCGGCCTGGCTTGGCATGAATTCATTCTCCAACAAGGCGGGCGGTAGAATCGTGGTCTTCCCCAGGCGCCTCTTTGGGCGTGCCGTGGTGGCTATAGCTCAGTTGGCAGAGCACCAGATTGTGGATCTGGGTGTCGCGGGTTCAAGTCCCGCTAGCCACCCCTCATCCAACATCCTCCCTTGTGGGTATAATGTTCCCATGGCAATTGAATGGCGCGTCGACGAATTAGCAAAACGGAAGGGTTGGAACGCTCGGGAACTCGCATCCAGGGCTGGAGTTGATGTCAAGACAGCTCGGAACATCCTGACAGGGCAAGCCACTCGCGTCGATCTAGAAACCATCGGAAGACTGGCGGATGCGCTAGGTGTGCCGCCGGGGGCTCTATGGCGGCGCGTCACGCGGCGTCCAACGCGGGGAGCCTGGGCGAAGACCGCTGGAGTGGCTGGGCGTGCGACCAAAGATGAGATGGATCGCATCTTGCGTGGTGACGACTCTTACGACGTGTCGGCCAATCCAGGACTTGAGCGCGCGACGCGAGACCTGTGAGCCGCTGCTATCTGGACACAAACTTCCTGTACAGCCATCTTCGTCAAGGCCGCCAGAATGCCGAGACTCGCTATCACAGTTGGAGGGACGCGGTCCTCACCGAGATGGACGGCGACGGTGGAATCAGTAGCGCCCTGGTCATAGATGAGCTCGCATATCGGTCTGTGCTCGGGTGGCTGAGGGACACAGGCGAAGCCGATCCGATCGCGCGTTTCCGCAACTCGTCCCGCGACGTCATGCGAGTGATGCGTCCTCGTTTACGCCGCCTATGGACCGCGGTGGACGAATTGCTCCTTGAGTTTGTGCCCACCGATGGGACAGTTATTGCGCGCGCTCGCGATTTCATGGCTGCGCCGGGCCTGGGGCCTCGAGATGCGTTCCACGCCGCGCATGCAGTGGAGGCCGGATGCGACTGGATCGTCAGCGCAGACCCTGACTTTGACCTCGTGTCTGAGGTGCCCCGCCTCGGCCCGGCTTGACCTCACTTCAACCGGTACGGATGACCGGGTCAGCGTGAGTGATGTGGCGGCGGAGCTGGCGAATGTCTTCGCCGAAAGACTAGCCACGCCGAGTTAGCCCAAGGTTCTAAGGTCGTCCCAGTGGCGACCCACTCCAAATCGGCTTAATCATTTGACTTAACAAGCCCGGTGGTGCATTGTCACCCGGCCATGACCTGCTCTCGACTTCTCGGGCGCAGCAATGGGCGGGTAAGAGGCGGCGTGTTGCGCTGGCTCAGCCCTACTCTTATATGTCTCGCGCTGATCGGGGGCGCAGCTCATCGAGCCGAAGCCGCGGTCAACCCCACGACCACCATTCAGCTCGGATTCACACCCAATCAGCTCATTGCAGCCGACATGAATGGCGACGGTAAGCTCGACCTGGTGGTATCGGGCAGCGGGCAGGCAGTGCTGCTCGGTAATGGCGACGGCACTTTCAAGCCCCCACTGGTCACTTATGGGAGCGGCACGTCAGCGCTGGGGGACTTCAATGGAGATGGGAAGCTTGATCTCGCCGTGGGCAGTTCCTACGGCGGAGTCACGATCCTGCTCGGCAACGGGGATGGCACCTTCGCCCAGCCACTCTTCTTCAGCTCCGACCCGGTCCATAGCATCGCGGCGGCCGACCTTAGGGGAGCTCACTTGAGCGACCTGGTCGTGACCTCGTTCCAAGGAACCACCGTCTACATGTCAAACGGCAATGGCACTTTCCAGGCCGGTGCACGCTATCCGGCCAACGGCGGTGTGCGCGCATTGCTCGCGGACTTCAACGGCGACGGCAAGGTAGACATGGTTCGCCTCGACTACGGCTCGCAGGCGGAGTTCTTCGCCGGCAATGGGGACGGCACCTTCGCCCCGCCCGTCCAGCTACCGTTCCAGGGCAACTTCGCCACGGTCGCAGATCTAAACGGCGACGGCAAACCCGACATCGCCCTGGTCTCGAACTCGGTCCCCGGGTGCGTCTACGCGCTGCTGGGAAACGGGGACGGTTCATTCGCAAGTCGTGGCAGCGCCTGCAACGGGATCCAGGGCGGCAATCCGGTCGTCGCTGACTTCAACGGGGATGGCAAGCCGGATGTCGAGGTTGCACAGGTCGGCGCAGTGATGACAGTGCTCGGCGATGGACTCGGCGGGCTGGCGAACGCGAGCGCATCGCCGACGAGCATCCACGATGACCACTGGAGCGCTGCGGGAGACTTCAACGGCGATGGCAAGGTCGACCTGGCCCTAACCAACGCCCAGTCCGGCTCACTGACGATCTATCTGAATGATGGGGCCACGACTTATCCGCTCGGCGACGCGCTGATCTCCCCATCAAGCCTCACGTTTGGCAGCGTGCCGGCCTGGAGCACGAGCCCGCCCCAGGCGGTGACCATCAGCAATCCCGGCCCGGGCAATCTCTACCTCTCCGGGAGAGCCGGCTTCGGCAACTTCACCGAATCGGACGGCTGCTTGCCGTCCACCGTCGTCGCGCCCGGCGCCAGCTGCACTTTCCAGGTGACTTTCACCCCTCCGACCTCAGGCCCTCAGACGGGCGGTACGACAATTTACGACAGCGCCCCTTCCGGGAGCCAGTCGGTGACGTTCAGTGGCACCGGCACGATCAACCCTTCAGCAACCACGGTGGCGCCTGCGTCAGGCCCCCAGGGTGGGACGGTGAACCTGACCGGAACGTTGACCTCGAACGGTGCACCTCTGGCAGCCGGCGGGTCGGTGAACCTCTCGCTCCCCAACGGCTGGACGGCCAGCAGTTTCACCGACAACAAAGGCAACTTCGGCTGGGGCGGCGCGAGCCTGGCCGGGCTCGGCGCCGGCGTATACCCCAACGGCATCAAAGCCGTATATGCCGGTGACGGTGCATATACCAGCAGCTCGGCGACGGCCGACCTCACGGTGACTGGCCCTCCGCCCGTGATCACGGTCGCGCCAGCCAGCGGCAGTTACGGCGGGTCAGCCGACCTTGCCGCAACAATCACTGAGCAGGGGTCTCCGCTATCGGGCGTCACTCTCACCTTCTCGATCAACGGCGCCCCGGCAGGAGTTGCCACCGCCGACGCGCAGGGGAGGGCCGCGCTCACCGCCCAGTTGAGCGCCGTCGCCGCGGGCACTCACCCGTCCGCAGTTTCCGTGTCATTTGCCGGCACTACCGTTTATCCCTCCAGCAGCGCCTCCGGCGATCTTGTCGTCAGCCCGGCACCGCTGACCATCACGGCCTCCAGCGCGACGATGACGTATGGCGGCACGGCGCCGGCGATCACTGCCTCCTACTCCGGGTTCGTCAACGGCGACACCGCCGCCTCGTTAACGTCGGCCCCGACCTGCACGACCAGCGCAAACACGAAATCGAACGTCGGCACCTACACGTCTTCCTGCTCGGGGGCGGTCGACGCCAACTACACGATCGGCTACGTGGCTGGCAGCGTGACCGTCGGGCCGGCGGCGCTGACCATCACGGCCTCCAGCGCGACGATGACGTATGGCGGCACGGCGCCGGCGATCA
>WNFD01010099.1_pt1 | contig 16631 bp, 18 predicted proteins | sample 5400491 | NCBI WGS metagenome assembly WNFD01 (sample SAMN13153343, study PRJNA577476) | soil metagenome | isolation source: 120 cm saprolite under Douglas fir tree site 2 hole 2 replicate 2 | place: USA:California | collected 2015-04-18 | reverse complement strand
GCGGTGATCGCCGGCCACGACATCGGCGCCGCGATAGCATGGCAAACGGCGCTTCTGCGCCCCGACATCTTCCGGGCCGTCATCGCTCTCAGCCCGCCGTTCCGCTCGCGGGGGTTTGGCTACTCGGGGCCACCGACGACGCTCATGCCGCGGACCGAGAATGCGGTGTTCTACCAGCTCTTCCTCCAGACTCCCGAGGCGGAGGCGGGGCTAGGGCGCGACCTGCGTCTCACCTTCCGTTACCAACTCTACACGTTTTCGGGCGACAGGCCGCCGTCCGCGGGCGTTGGAGGGCTTCCGCCCGGGATGATGCCTCGGAAGGGCGGCTTCTTGACCGATCCGCCGTCCTTGCCAGCTTGGGTCACGGAGTCAGATATCGACGTTTACGTCAAGGAATACGCGCGGAGCGGATTCCATGGTCCCCTCGCCTGGTGGCGCAACATCGATCGCGGCTGGGAGTTGATGGCTCCCTTCGCCGGAGCGGCGGTGACCGTTCCCGCGCTGTACATGGCGGGCGAGCGCGATTTTGTCGCCGCCGTTTTCTCCCAGGACATCGCGAAGCAGTCGGCACTTGTCCCCAAGCTCCGGCCCCCGATAATGCTGCCGGGTTGCGGACATTGGACCCAGCAGGAACGTGCTCCGGAGGTAAGCGCCGCCATAATCGACTTCCTTCGGAGCTTGTAGGCGCCGTTGCAGGTGCCCGTCACCCGGCGGCCCGATGAAATCCACCATTCTCGTAGCAGGAGCCTCGGGCCAGACAGTCTTCGGGCCGTTGCTGTTGGAGCAGACACATGACCGCGCAATTGTTTCTAACCTTTCTGGTTTTCGTCGTCGTGGCGGTGATCGGCATTTCCGCCGCATATCTTCCGCGCCGGACGACATTTGCCATCATCGCGGGGCTTGCGATCTGGCTCGTTTATGTTGGCCTGTTCAGCTCCCTCGGCTACATGCGCGATGCGTCGCTACGGCCGCCCGGCATAGTCTGGGTGGTTGGCCCCGTCGTTCTGTTCGTTGTCTTCGTTGTGGTCGGCTCCAACATTGGGGCACGCGTAGCGGCCGCCATTCCGCTCTGGCTGATCCTCGGCTTCGGCAGTTTCCGCATCGGCGTCGAGCTTTTGCTTCATCGCCTGTGGGAGGACGGTCTCGTGCCGAAGCTACTCACCTACGCGGGCGGTAACGTCGACATGTTCGTCGGCTTGTCGGCCCCGATCATCGCTTGGATCGCCACTAGGGGACGGCTTGGGTTGAGGCTCGCCATGGGCTGGAACGTGCTTGGGCTGCTGTCTCTCGCCAACGCCGCGGCAAGCGCCGTGCTCACTGGCCCCTTGAAACTGATCAGCACCGAGGTGCCGAACGTGGCGATGGGGATGTTCCCTTACACTTTCATTCCGGGCTTCTTGGCCCCTCTTGCTGTCACGCTTCACGTGCTCGCTATCCGTGCCATTGCAACCCTGCTCCGGGATGCGCGATCGCCTGCATCGGGCATCTCCACGTCGACGAGCTGAGAGAGTGGCTTCTATAGCGAATAGCCGCTCGCGGGAAACGGTCGTATCTAACTTGCAAATCAGAAGTCACAATGTGAGACCCGCGATCCGCGACAACCATCTGGAGCCTTAGCCTGAAGCCTTAGCCTGAAGCCTTAGCCTGAAGCCTTGGAGAAACCTTGCAATGACCGATGTCCTTGATGACGTGCGCGACCACTATCGCGCGACCGGCCTGACTGAACGGCTGAAGACGGCGCTCATGGCCCTCGCCCCGGAGGATCAGCGGCTCACGCCCGAGCAACTGGGCGCCCTCGACCAGTTTCACACTCGTGGGCTCGCAGCGACCACCGAGCTTGCCAGGTTGGCTGGGATCACCGCCGACATGTCGGTTCTGGATGTCGGATCGGGTGTCGGCGGGCCGGCGCGCTTTCTGGCTGCGACCTATGGCTGCCGGGTTACGGGTGTCGATCTCAGCGAGCCGTTCGTGGATGCCGCGCGCTATCTGACCGAGCGCACCGGACAGAGCGGGCAGGTCTCGTTCCAGACCGCCAGCGCGCTGGAGCTTCCATTTGACGATGAAGGGTTTGACATTGTGTTGCTGCAGCATGTGGCGATGAACATCTCCGACCGGGTGCGGCTCTACCGCGAGATCCGGCGCGTGCTGAAGCCAGGCGGCAGGTTTGCGACCTTCGACGTCGTGTTGAACGGCGGTGAGCCCTATTATCCCGTCCCCTGGGCGCGGACGCCGGCAACGAGCTTTCTCTTGACGGCCGCCGCGACGCGCGAGGCGATCGAACCTCGGCATCCTGACCGCGGTGTTTGAGGCCGTGTCAATCAACACCTGATCGGAGATCAAATGTCCCCGGCAACCGTCTTCCAGATACATCTCATTCTAGGTTACGTCCCGTGGCTGCTTTGCTTTGGCGCGTACGTATGGCCCAGGCTCAAGTCGATGGACCGGGTCGAAGCGCAACGCGCCATCGCTACTTTGCACAGCTTCCGCTTCTTCGGGCTCGTCTTCATCATTCCAGGGGTCGTCGGCCCCAATCTGCCGGCTGGCTTCGCCACCTTCGCCGCCTACGGTGACTTCGCAACCGGGGTGCTGGCCATGCTGGCGCTTCTCACGGTGAGGATGCGTGCGCTCTTTTGGCTGTTCGTCTTCGCTTTCAATCTCGTGGGGGCGGCCGACATCATCGTCGACTATTATCACGGCAACCAGCTGGGCCTTCCGGCGCTGGCAGGGGAATTGGGCGCCACCTACGCGATCCCGATCATCTATGTGCCCGCGTTGATGATCACGCACGTCGCCGCGTTCTATCTGCTCGTGCGTTCTCGGCCCACGGCAGTTCGTTCCCTTACCGGCGATGCGGCCGCATCCTGAATCGCTAGTTCAACGCGTTACGATCGCTCAAAACCATCGAGTGGGAGCAGGGGATCCCGATCGCTCGCGCTATTTTGGATGCCATTCCGGCAGTTTGGGAATATCGGGGTCCAAAAAATCCCAGGCATATCCGCGCGAGCAATATAGGACGACCGCGGGTTTGAATGCCGTGGCGTCGTCGAGGCTGCCGACATAGATGCCGATGAACTCCGGTTTCTCCTCCGGCTTGTTGTAGATCGGAACACCGCAGTTTCCACAAAAACCTTTTCGCTTGGTGGCGCCGCTGTCGGAGGTTCGCGATATCTCGCGCGCGTCGCCGGTGATATCGACCGCGCTTCGCAAGAACACGAACACCGAGCTGTGCCCGCCGCCGGTATCCTTTTGGCAATCTTGGCACTGACATTGAAAGCCGCGAACCGGCTCTGCGGAAATGGTGTAGCGAATTGTGTGACAAGAGCAGCCGCCGGAGAAACCCATGGTCTCGTCTCCTCAAGGTCGGTCACGCAAAGTCATGTCGTTGTGAGATGGCGACGACGTTCGAGATCGACAAGCAGCCCCACTCGGCTCAGTGCCCCACCGGTCCTGATCTGGCGTTCGTCAGATCGAGCGTCGCGCTAAGTCTTGTGCGGTCCAGAATCGCTTCCGGGATCTCGGCCGGCGGCCGCCATCGCCAGTCTGCCAAGGTAATGCGCCCAGCCCTTGTCGTGGGCGGCGCACTTCGCCGCGTTGGGAAGACCGCTATGGGTCATGCGCAGCAGGGTGCCGCCGTCGCGGTCGATCAGGTCGATCTCGATCAGGCTCGATCCCGGCGGCACCTCCTCATCGCCCTCCCAGCCGAAGCTGTAGGCCAATCGATGCACCGGCACGACCTCGCGGAACGCGCCGCGCGCCGTCGTGCGGCCATTGACGCCCTTGAGAAGATAGAGCCCGCCCGGATGCATCTCGGTCTGCGCCTCGGCGCCCATCCAGCTCACGATCCTTTCGGGATCGGTCAGGAAGGCGAAGACGGTGGCGGGCGGGGCGGCGATCTGGGTCTCACGGTGGACCACGAGCGGTTCAGTCATCGGAGTTTTCCTTGGGAGTATCCCTTGATTGCGGGATGATAGCGCCGGAGCCAGCCCCGCGTGAGAATAACGCGTGACAAGGGAGCGGCGTCAATCCCATGATCGGTTCCATGCACCTGTCTTCGACGCTCTCCTGGCTCCTCGATAAGGCCTGTGAGACGCCGGGCGCCGACCGGTTTCTGGCCGAGGCCGGCGCGCGTCTCGTCGCCGATGGCCTGCCGCTTAAGGGCGGCGCGCTGACGCTTGCGGTGCCGCATCCGCTGATTGCACGGCGCACCTGGCTCTGGCGGTCCGACAGCGGGGACGTGATCGAGGCGCTGGGTTTTGCGGCCGGAGGTCTTGCGACCATGGGAGCTGCAGGCTCACCCGGCGACGCCGGCCGGCGCTGGCTGGCCGAACTCGCATCAGGCCCTGTACATGAGGACATCGTCGGGCAGCGACCGGACGGGCCGTCGCTCGGCTGGATCGGGCCACGTCCGTTCACGCACAATGAGGCCGATACGTTGCGCCAGGCCGCGCGCTTCGCCGCGGCGCCGCTCGCCGCTTTGGCGGCGCGCGCCACCTTGATGGCAGCTCTCGAGGCCTATCTTGGCCGGCGTAGCGCGGCGCGGGTGTTGGCGGGTCCCTTGCGGCGCGATATCGGCGAGACCATCCAGGCGGCGCTGCTCTATGCCGATCTGCGCGGCTTCACGGCGCTCTCCGAGAGCAATCCTCCTTCGGCGCTCATCTCGGCTCTCAATGCCTGGTTCGATCGCATCGCCGGCCCGGTTCACGCCTTCGGCGGCGAAGTGCTGAAATTCATCGGCGACGGCGTGCTGGCGATCTTCCCCGTCGTCGGAGGAGGGGCACCGCGTGATGCCTGCGACGCTGCGCTCCGTGCGGTCTCCGCCGCGCGGGTCGGAATGGCGCATCTCGATGATGCGCGACGGCGGGAGGGGCTACAGCCGCTGCCCTTCGGCGCCGCCCTGCATCTTGGCGAAATATTCTGGGGCAATATCGGAGCTGCCGATCGGCTGGACTTCACGGCGATCGGTCCCGCCGTCAATCTCGTCAGCCGCCTGGAAGGATTATGCCGCCCGCTCAACAAGGCGGTCCTCGTCTCCGGCGCGCTCGCCGCCGAGACCGGAGCAGCGCTGATCCCGCTCGGAACGCATGCGCTGCGCGGCATCGCGTCGCCCTGCGCGGTCTTCACCGTGCCGGAGACTTGAGCCCGCAGACTTTCTGCCCGGTTCGGCATGGCGCCGTTGCCTGACTCTTTTTCCGAACCTCAATCGTCATAGCATCACCTGGACATCGGAGCAGGAGCAATCGCCATGGTCGACATTCTTTACGATCGAGGTCGTGGGAGTAGTGTGCCTCCTTTTGGGTGTCTCGATCGTTCTAACTACACATCAACAGTGGAGCAGAGCTCATGAGCCTCAAAGACAAAAATATCGTCGTCACCGGCGGAAGCCGTGGCCTTGGCCTGGGCTTGGTCGAAGCCCTGGTCGCGCACGGCGCTCGCGTGACGGTCGTTGCCCGCGATGCCGATGCACTCGAAGCCGTCCGCGCCCGGCTGGGCGTCGCGACGATCTCCGCCGACGTGACGGAGGAGAGCGCCGCCCTCCGCATCCTGGCCGAGGTTCGCCCGGACATCCTGGTGCTGAACGCCGGCGCGAAGCCGCGGATGGGCCGGCTGGACCAGATCAACTGGGCGGATTTCAGTGCGACCTGGGAGACCGACGTCAAGGCCGGGCTCTATTGGCTGCAGGCGGCGCTCAATTTGCCGCTCAAGACGGGAAGCCGCGTGCTGGTAGTCTCGAGCGGCGCAGCCGTGCAGGGATCGCCGATGTCGGGCGGCTATGGCGGCGCCAAGCGCATGCTCTGGTTTATGGCCAACTATGCCAACGGCGTCTCGGCGCAGAAGAATCTCGGGATCCGCTTCCAGGCGATCCTGCCGCGGCAGATCATCGGCGGCACCGGGGTCGGCGACGCCGCCGCCAACGCTTATGCGCGTGCGATGAACCTCGATCCCCAGGAATATCTGGCTCGCTTCGGCGCCCCGATGCCGCCGCGCGACTTCGGCGAGAAGGTTGTGTCGGTGCTGGAGGACCCAATATATGCCGAGGGCTTCGCCTTCGGGCTCAAGGGCGACACGGGAGTGACGATGCTCGAGGGAGCGGCGGCTTGAGCGCAGCACGGCGCTCGCCGGACGACGACCGCCGGGCGGGGCTCCTCGCCCGGGCGGACGCGCTGCGGCCCGAGCTGCACCGCTACTGCGCGCGTCTCATGGGATCGGTCATCGACGGCGAGGATGTCGTGCAGGACACGCTCGCCCGCGCTTTGGCGGCGCTGCAGGATCTGAAAGAGCAGGAACTGAAGGAGATGCCGCCGCTTCGGCCCTGGCTGTTCCGGATCGCGCACAACCGCGCCCTCGACCTCTTGCGCGGCCGCATGGTGCGCAGGGCCGAACCGATCGAGGCCGCCTCCGATGTCGCCGACGAGGCCAACCCTGATCCGGTGGAGATGCTGATGCGCCAGGAAGCGGTCAAGACTGCGGTGTCGCGCTTTGCGGAGCTGCCCACCATGCAGCGGAGCGTCGTCATCCTGAAAGACGTGCTCGACGAGTCCTTGATCGAGATCGCCGATCTTCTCGACCTCACGGTCGACGCCGTGAAGGGCCATCTGGCGCGCGGTCGCGCGCGGCTCCGGGAGATCAACGCGCAAGCCCACCTGGTTGCGGATGCGCGGCCGGCATCGGCCGCGGTGGCGCGCTATGTCGCGCTGTTCAACCAGCGGGACTGGGACGGCCTGCGGGCGCTGCTCGCCGACGACGTCAGGCTCAATCAGTCCACATACCCGCCGCGCGCCGGCCGCGCCGATGTCGGCCAGTTCTTCACCATCTACGCCAAGTTCGAGGGCGTGTGGCTTGCGCCTGCCTGGCTCGAGGGCCGAGAGGTGATCGCGGTCTTCGCGGACCGCGCCGATCCGAAGCCCAGCTACGTCATGTGGCTCGAATGGCGCGACGGCCGGATCAGCTTCATCCGCGATTACCGCTATGCCCGTTATGTCGTCGCCGACGCGGAGCTTGAGCTTGCGCAGGATGCGGGAACCGCGGACGGATAGCCGATTTCAGCGCAAACGGCGTGAGCCCGGCGAACGGAAATTTTAATTTCAACGGCCTGTCGGATTGGCGTCTGCGCAATCGTCCTTGGGGGACACGAACCCGAGGAGATCCTTGATGCCCTATGTCGATGGTTTTGTGATTCCGGTCCCGAAGGACAAGATCGAAGCGTACAAGGCGCAGGCGCGAAAAGCCGGCGAAGTCTGGAAGGAATATGGCGCGCTTGCCTTTGTCGAGTGCATCGGCGACGACGTGCCTGTTGGGGAACTGACTTCCTTTCCCCGTGCCGTGCACGCCAAGGAGAACGAGGTCGTCGTCTTCTCCTGGATTGTCTATCGGGATCGCGCGGAGCGCGACGCGATCGACGCCAAGGTCATGGCGGATCCCCGGCTGAAAGGGGATATGCCGTTCGACGGCAAGCGATTGATCTTCGGTGGATTCGAGATGTGGCTTCAGATGTGAGGCCGCACCACCTTAGCTTCGCACCGATGACGATTGCGTGGGCGCGAGGGGGAAGCCGCTCGAAAGCTTCCCGGGGGCGCCCGTCGGCTTTGCGTTTTTCATTCAGCGCGTTATGTTCTTTTCGAAACAATCCGGTGGAACGTCTCGCCTTCCTTGGCCGATCCACGCCCCAACACAAGCAGGAATCCCAATGACACGCGTGCGCTGTATCACCGAAATGGGCATGGGCGTCGATGTTCACGGCAAGGACGCCACCAAGGCGGCGAAGCGCGCGGTGTCGGACGCCATCCGCCACTCCAGCCTCGGCTTCTTCCGGATGTTGGGCAAGACCGCCAACGACATGTTCGTCGATGTGACGATCGGCGTGCCGGATCCCGGCGCGGTCGACACCTCGGCGGTCGCCAAAGAACTGCCTTACGGAACGGTGACGGTCACCGCGGTCAAGGGCGGGCTGGAAATTCCAGCCGAGCAGGGCGGTGATTCCATCATCATCGCCAATGCGGCCGTGCTCGTCAGTCTGGACGACGGCAAGTCTGGTTAGATATCCGTCGGGAAGGATCGTTGGCGGCCATGGTCGGTCTCTTATCAGCCAAACGCTTCGAGCTGCTTTGACATATCGCGATGTTCCGGGGAAACCATGCGCCGTAGCGAGATCGCCGAGCAGAATCGTTACTTGCTGGAGCGCCAGCGGCAATTTCGCGTGGCGGCGGATGTGGTGACCGATGCCTGGACGCGGTTCGAGGAGGTCCTGGCCGTAGCCGTGATCGGCTCGGTCGCGGGGCCGTTGTGGAAGGAGGTTCCGCGCTTTTCCGACTTCCGCCGCGAGCAGATCGAGGTCTGGCACGAGTGCAGCGACCTCGATCTCGCGCTTTGGCTCGAATCCCAGCACCGGCTCGGCGAGTTGCGCCGCGCGGCCGGTGAGGCGTTGCGAAAGGCGTTCGAGTCGGGGATTGGCATCAGCTTCGTCAGCCATCAGCTCGACGTGTTTCTGTTTGAGCCGAGCAGCGACCGTTACCTCGGCCGGCTGTGTTCGTTCAGCAAATGCCCCAAGGGCAAGCGCGACTGCCTCGTTCCCGGCTGCGGCGAAATCCCCTTCAACAAGCGGATCGCGGATTTCGAGCCGCGTGCCGGCCTTCTGGCGCCGGCGGCCCACGCGATGCTCCATGAGCGCGGCACGGGGCGGCTGCGCTCCGCGCTCGATCTGCCAGCCGTCGTTCAGGATCGGTCCGAGCGTCGGACGTCGAAAAGCGATCGATGACGCGGGCGATCCATGAGTGAATACCAATACTACGAATTTCAGGCGATCGACCGGCCGCTTGATCAGGCTGCGCAGCAGGCCTTGCGGGCGATTTCGTCGCGCGCGTGGATCACCCCGACAAGCTTCACGAACCATTACGAATGGGGCGACCTCAAAGCAGACCCGCGCGACTTGGTCGTGCGATAGTTCGACCTGCATCTCTATCTGGCGAATTGGGGCTCCCGACGGTTGATCATGCGGCTGCCCAAGCGCCTTTTGAATCGCAAGGACATCGATCCGTTTCTTTGTCAAATCGATTGGGTCGAGATCCTCACGTCCGGCGACAGCCTGGTGTTCGATATGTCCCGCTACGAGCTTGAGCCGGACGACTACTCGGAGGATGGGGCGGGATGGCTTGCGGCGCTCGCGCCACTGCGGAGCGATGTGCTCGCCGGCGATTTCCGGCTGTTCTATCTCTTGTGGCTGGCGGCGGTGCAAGACGGGGTGGTCGCCGACGACGAGATCGAGCCGATGCGGGGGATCGGCTCGTTGACCGGCGCACTCGAGGCGTTCGCGAATTTCTTCGTCATCGACCCGGACCTCGTGCAGGCCGCCGCCGAATTGGAAGCCGACGAAGCTGCGATGTCCAGGGCCGATCTGCGGCGCGGGCTGGCCCGGATGTCCGAAGGCGATAAGACCGAGCTGCTGCTGCGCCTGGCCGGCGGCGAAGCGCATGTCGGTGCCGAACTCAAGAAGAGGCTCCGCAAACAAAGCCGGGGCCTATCGGCGTCACAGCGCACGGCTGGAGCATTGCGCGCGCGGGCGCAAGCGATCGCGGCGGCCCGCGCACAACGGATTGACGACGCGCAACCCGCCGATTCCGGGCCGCGTCCTTCGAGACGCTTGCTGGCGCAAACTCCTCAGGATGAGGAGATAAAGCTGGTTATGACGCAATAAGATTAGCCTGCCGCGTCTGCGCCGTTCAAATGAAGCGCGAAGCCGGTTGCACCGGGATTGGCCAGCTCCTGGCGGAGCTGCATGCTCGGGATCAGATAGTCGCCGCCGTTCTGACGCCGATAGGGGATGGGCGGGGTGGTCGCGAGCTTTCGCATTCGGTCGCGCAGGCGCTCTGCGATGGACGCGAACCCGGTCTCATCGAGACGATCGACGCCGTAGACGACGAAAGGCGGCAGCACGTCGTAACCAGGATAGTAGAGAATGCCGTGATTGATCGGGAACAGCAGGTCGTCGATCGGCCCGTTGATCCCGCGGGCGGAATAATGCTTCTCCCAGCCGCCGGTGGTGACGAGCAGCATGGCGCGTTTCCCCACCAGCGTTCCCTCACCGTAGCGATCGCCCCATCGCTTGTCGCTGTGCTCGCCGACACCATAGGCGAATCCGCAAGAATACACCCGATCGATCCAGCCCTTGAGGATCGCCGGCATGCTGAACCACCAAAGCGGAAACTGAAGGATCAGGGCATCGGCCCACAGCAGTTTCGCAATCTCGGCTTTGACATCTTCGGTCAGTGCGTCGGCCTCGAAGGCCGTCTTGGAGGCTGCGGCCGGCTTCAACCGCGCGACAGGCGAGAGCGTTGGGAAGTCGGAACGGTCCACCTCGGATTTCCAGCGCTCCGCGTAGAGGTCCGACACCCGCACCTCGTGGCCTTGGGCTTCAAGTTCCTTGATGGCGACGTCGCGGAGCGCCCCGTTGAGCGAGCGCGGTTCGGGATGAGCGAATACAAGTAGAACTTTCATTGCGGGAGCGCTTCCAATTGCGAACTGGCGCCTGAACTAGCGGATGCGGGAATGATCCACTAGATGGAGGGAGTGAATAGGATCATGCCGAATGATGGATAGATCGGACGTCACCTTGGAGCGCATGCGCACCTTTGTCCGCATTGCCGATCGCGGGAGCTTGTCGGCGGTCGCGCGCGAACTCGGCGTCGGTCAGTCGACAATCACGCGGCATCTGCGAGAGCTCGAGGACGCCGTCGGCGTGCCCTTGCTCAGCAGGACCACAAGGCGTCTCACGCTGACCGACGAAGGCAGCCGCTACTACGCCAACAGCATCAACATTCTGCGGCTTGTGGAGCAGGCCGGCGACGAGGCGCGGGGCACGCGCGGTGCGCCGGCCGGCTCGATCCGGATATCCTGCACGGCGGCGTTCGGGGTCTTGCACGTCAGCCGGCTGCTCTTTGCGTTCCAGGATCGCTATCCCGAGATCGGGATCGACCTCAGCCTCACCGATGAGCGTGTCGATCTTGTCAGAGAGGGCGTGGATATCGCGCTTCGCCTGGGTCCGCTCACCGACAGCTCGATGAAGCTTCGCCCCCTTGGCGAAAGCCGGCGGCTCTTGGTGGCCGCACCGGACTATCTGGCGGCGCGAGGCGCACCTTCCGTTCCGAAGGACCTGTCCAGCCATGAAGGCATCCGAATGTCGAACATCACGGGCAGCGACATCCTTTCCTTGCAGGGGCCGGACGGCAAGGGTTATGCGGTGCCTTTTGCAGGACGCTTTCGGATCGACCACGGTGCCGAACTATTCGCTGCCATCCGTGCCGCTGAGCATGCTGATTGTCCCGGAGCGCGCGGGTATCGCGCGGGTTCGGCTGTTGATCGATTTCCTGATAGATCGGATCAGCCGCATCCCGGGGATTGAGCAGCCGCGCACCGGATCAAAGTCGGCAGTTCCGGTACGGCGATCAGCACGGGCAGAGTGAGCTCAGAAGAATTGCGCAGCTTGACCAACGGACTGCCCTCCCGGACCAATGTCTGCACTCGGCGGAAGCGGACGTGCGGCCCCCAAGGAGGAAGTCCGGATTAACCCACACCGGACAACGCCACTTCCGGCCGCAGTCGACGGATGGTAGTAGCTAGAAAGGCTGGACTGGAAACGATAGTGATCGAACGCGTCATTTTGCAACATTTGCCGGTACGGCTTTGCATCGGCTTGGCTGCAATCACGCTGTGCATTGGGGCGACCTCGAATTCGCTCGCACAGGGGCGACTCGACCATGCAGATTCTACTCCCGCCACCGTTGTCGCTAATCCAGACGCGTTCGCGACCCTTCCGGCATTGCTCGCGGAGCGACATCCGACCATCCGTAGCTTAATGCTCGTGCGCCATGGTTGCGTGGAATTCGAATACTACAAAGCAGGTTTGAACGCCGAGAGCCGATCACCGGTGCGCTCAATCACGAAGAGCGTGCTCTCGATTCTTGTCGGCATCGCGCGCGACCGGGGATATCTACGGCTCGATGAGAAACTTTCAGAGCTCTTGCCGGAAGTATTGGACCCGAATCTCGATCCCCACGTTCGGGACATCACCATTCGCGATCTACTGACGATGACCTCCGGCTTCGGCTCGGCTCCGTTTGGCGCGAGGCCCGGCGTTCGGCCGTCCGAAATGTGGCAGTGGACACTCAATCGGCAGATGGAGCACGCGCCTGGCGCTCGGTTCAACTACGATAATGATAGCGTAAATCTGTTATCCATCGCCCTGACACGGGCCGTCCGGCAAAGCGCCAAGACCTTCGCGGAGCAAAATCTGTTCCGCCCTCTCGAAATAACGAACTTCGATTGGATGGCCGATAGCGATGGATATCTGATCGGCGCAGACACGCTCTCGCTCACCGCGAGGGACATGGTCAAACTTGGGCTGTTGTATTTGCAGGGCGGACGCTGGGACAACAAGCAGATTGTGTCGAGCGATTATGTCGCCGACTCCACGGCGAAGCACAATGACGGCGGCTTTCCGACCGGAGCAGCCTATGGCTATCTTTGGTGGGTAACGCAGACCAAGGCTGGGCTAGACGCCTTCTTCGCCGCCGGCATCGGTAGTCAGCTTGTCTACGTTGTGCCCAAGCTTGGCCTTGTCGTGGCGGTGGCGTCGAGTTCTGACTTTCGCGTTGTGCGCTTTGTCAACGATGTCGTCTTGCCCGCTGCAAGCGATGCGTCCGCTCCACCGATCTGCGTGGCTCAGCTTGTGCGAGGGAAACCTCGTCATTGAAGTTGGCCGGTGGCACATAGCTGCCCCGGACGTCTGCGACGGCACGTCCGCAGTTGGCGAAAGCCGACACCGCATTCCAGGCGCATCCGTTGGTCAACCGACTGAACCTTGCTTAGGATGTGACATCAGCTTTGTTCGCGCGGGAGTGCGTGTGTGCCCCACTATCTCGGTCTCGACGGATTCCGCGGCGGCTGGGTCGCGGCCTGGATCGACGATCGCGGCGACCACGGCTTTGACTATTCGCCCGGCCTGAGCCGGCTCCTCGCGATGCCGCACAGGCGGGCGATGATCGACATGCCGATCGGGCTGAAGATGCGCGGCCACAGGATGTGCGATATCCGCGCCCGCGAGCTTGTTGGCGCCTCCGTGTTTCCAGGCGCGCGGCGAAACCTTTGGGAGTTTACGGATCAGGCGTCCGCCAACCGATATTATTGGCAGCATGAAGGCCCTCGCATGGGCGTGTCCTGCCAGCTCTGGAATATCAGGGACAAGATCAAGGAGGTCGACGACGTCATCACACCGGAGCGTCAGGCGACCATCGGTGAGGCGCATCCGGAGTTGATCTTCCGGAGGCTTGCCGGCGCGCTGCGCTTGCACGGAAAGAAGTCCGCGGCCGGCCGCGAACAACGCATCGAGCTCCTCGTCTCTCAAGGTTTCGTCAAACTCGCGAAGTGGCTGGCGCAACGTTACGGCACGGGCATCGGCCGTGACGATCTGATCGACGCCTGTGCCTGCGCCGTTGCCGCGCGCGACAGAACGTCGCGTGTTGGTGGCGACGAATTCGATCCCAGGGGATTGCGAATGGAGATCAATTACTGACAAGGGGGCAGGCCGGGCGGTCGGCTTGCCAGAGTCCGCTATGCCGCGACGGACTAAACCGCTCGCGCGATAGGACGATGCGGCGGATGACACAGCGAAGACGATAGCGCGACGGCGCGTCCTGAACGAACGAGGCAATTAGCGCGTCGCGCGCGCATGATCGAAGACATAATGATCTGCAAGTTCGTGGCCGAGCACCAAACATTGCGCTTGCAAGAGGCCAACTCGGACGCGGGCATTCTCGAGTACAATTGTGGGGCGTCGCATCCAGTCCGGATCTCGATGCAGGCACAGTTACAAATGCAGTGATGCTCTTGACGAACAGTTCGAAACAGTTTCGGCTCAGATAGCTCCGGGGCTTTTCAGGTCGCCAGAGGTCTGTTTGTCCTCATGCGATTCAAGTATCATCGAGAGCTCACGTCTAGATTGTGTGGCGTGTCATTTTTGCTATGGGCAAGCCGTTGAAAGTACAGGCGCAGCCGAACATTAAATCCCCTTGGGCGATCCTCATGATCGTCTCAAGGTTGTCTGCGCGTTCGATTCCGACTTAGCTCGGGCACGCGGCACCGTCCTACGTCCCCCCAGCGCGGTTTCCTCCCTTGCAGGCTTTCGGACGCCGGCCGCCGAACACGCGGCGCCGTCCCTCAAGCGGCCGGCATCCGAAACCCTTCACAATAACATCCAAGGCGCTCTCAACTCGTTATGTTTGGAAGTACATTGCGTCGATTAGTAAGCGAGGGACCAACACCCCGCAAAAGCCCAAGATCATCATCGCTCGCGTTGATGGCTCGGGTACGGCGACGATCAGACCTGCCATGTCAAGCTCAGATGTATCCTGAGAGAGCTTCATCTTCCCAACAAAAGGTGTGCGCACTGGCCAGCTTAAACCCTTCCCCATTGAATGCGTTCGGTCGCGCTGATAGCCTTCCCCGCATTCCTAAAACAATTTCGGAGGGCAATATGATAAAATCCCAGCGCACGTTTCTAGCGGTAATTCTAATGGTGGGAGCGCCCATTGCGACCTCCCTGGCGTTTAGCTCGCCCGCGTTCTCAGCCAGCTGCGCCGCTATGACTAATAATTGCATTAAGAATAACACCGCTCCGGACAAGGTCGCAAAATGCACGGCCGCTGGAGATAGTTGCTCAAAATCGAATGTTTTTGTAGGCCCATATAACGGGAGATCTTTCCCGGTGACCGGACAAAAAGCCGGCTGCGGGACTTACGCCCGCAATAGAGCGTGCTATTGAGCGCCACGACCGATTGAGAGAAGAAAAACCCGCCGGCGGTGAACCGGCGGGTCTTGCATCGCATCATTCTCGATTAAATTGTGTTCGCCTTGCCGCGTCCGGTCTGCTTCCGATAGCGACCGCGAAGCCGACGTCCTGTTCGGCAGCTTCGTGCCACTGGACTAAACCGCTCGCGCGGTAGGATGCTGCGGCTGGCGACACAGCCGAGAGGATAGCGCAACGGGGCGTCCTGTCTTGAGATGAGGGGTTCGCAACCGTCACCCAAAGACAGGAGCATCCCCATGACCGACGAGCAGTAAGCCCGTTGCGCCGGCGCATAATCGAAGACATGACGATCCGCAAGTTAGCGCCGAAGACCCAACATGACTACGTGCACAGGATCAAGAACTTCGCTGCGTTTCTCGGGCGATCACCCGATCTGGCTCGCCCTCACGCCGCCGCTCCGGCCATCGTGTCGCTCGATCTCCGCTGCGCGACACCGGTTCTGCCTATCGCGATCGGCCGAACAGCTTCGTCGCCCCCCTCGATCGCTCCCCAAAACAAGCGTTCAACGCACTTCGGCAATACACCTCCGACGCCGAAATCCCCATAGCGTCTGACGCCCGGTAAATTTAGGTCATTAGCGGCGTCGCCATATGCCATCTGCTTCAGCCGTTACCTGTATCGCGTGCGTAATCTCGTCGAACGGTTCTTCAACAAGATCAAGCAGTGTCGGCGGGTTGCGACCCGATATGACAAGCTCGCAGCCAACTATCCTGCGTTCGTCAAACTCGCATCAATCCGAATTTAGTTGCGTGCTAATGAGTCCACGCCCTAGGTCGTCCTGCGGTCGCCGGAGGAATAGGGGACGGCACAGGACCGTGCTCGCATCGGCGTCGTGCGCCCGCGGAACCGGAGCGCCGCAGCAGGCTTGAACCCTTTCGCCTGGCGCAGGCCACCTATGCTTGGAGTTGCGAATAGGAGGAGTAACACCGGCGGCCGTCGCAACGAACCCGTCGTCATGAGCAACAGCAGCCGCTTTCAACGAATGGACGCCATGACGATCATCTCCATCCTTCACCGACTCGCGATCTCTCCGCTTCCTGTCCCGACAGCCTGGTACGCAGTGCCCCTCCGGCTCATCGTCGGTCTGGGCTACTTCTCTCATGGCTACGCGAAGCTGTCGCGCGGAGCCGATGACTTCATCGCGATCCTGCACGCGATCGGGATGCCTTTCGCCGCTCTGCTTGCCTGGGCCACGATCATCGTCGAAATCGTCGGTGGACTGTTCATCACGTTCGGAGCCCTTGTGCCGGTCGCCGCGCTGCCGATGATCGTCGTGCTTCTGGTGGCGATCGTCACCGTCCATCTTCCCAACGGCTTCAGCTCGATCAAGCTGTTGTCGTACGATGCGTCGGGCGCGCATTTTGGTCAGCCGGGCTATGAGACCGACTTGCTCTATCTGGCGGGCTTGCTTGCGCTCTGCATCGGCGGCGCGGGCCCGCTGTCTCTGGACGGATATTTGAGCGCGCGGCGAAGCTGTCGATCAAAAAGGTGTTGATCAAAAAGATTCGGCGAGATCGCTGGCGATGACGCGGGCTTTCAGCGACTGCCCGACGGGCAAATCACGGGCGATTTCGATTAGTCTGTCGAGTCCACCGCGCAAAAATATTTCGCTTCGCGCTTACCCCAAATCAAATTTATAATTCTCGCCGTCTCATCCCTTAACGAGGGGCGTATCGCGATCGTCACGGACGTTGGGATGGGATGCGGTGGACGCGAGCGTGTCGTGCGCGCGACATGATTGCAGGGCGGATCGACGAGATCCGTGAGCGATCGGGAG
>WNFD01015015.1_pt1 | contig 16639 bp, 16 predicted proteins | sample 5400491 | NCBI WGS metagenome assembly WNFD01 (sample SAMN13153343, study PRJNA577476) | soil metagenome | isolation source: 120 cm saprolite under Douglas fir tree site 2 hole 2 replicate 2 | place: USA:California | collected 2015-04-18 | reverse complement strand
GCGGACTTCGATGGCGGGCGTCAGGAAGTCACGCGTGCTGTAGGCGAGGCCATCGGGTGGAAAGCCCTCCCGCGACGGCAGTTCAAAGCGAGGCACCGCGCCGTCGACAAAACTGCGGCTGCTTTCGACGGTTTCCGATATTGCCTTGAAGGCGACCCATGCGCCGGAAAAACGCGAGGCCGCCCATCCCCACAGGCCGAACGCAACGTACTCGTCGACGCCGGCCGGATGGATGATCGGTATGCTCCATCCCATCAGCGACAGATCGCTGGCATTGGGAATGGAGGAGGAAGTCGCGGCATGGTCGTCGCCGACCACGAGCAGCACGCCGCCCTTTTCCGACGCGCCAGCGGCATGGCCGTGCCGGATCGCATCGCCGGCGCGGTCGACGCCGGGACCCTTGCCGTACCACAGCGCGAACACGCCATCGACCGTGCGCGCCGGATCGTCGCCGACGCGTTGTGTGCCGGATACCGCGGTCGCGGCGAGATCCTCATTCACAGCCGGCAGGAACTTGATGTCGTATTCGGCCATCGCCGCTTTGGCGCGCCACACTTCGATGTCAACGCCTGCGAGCGGAGACCCACGATAGCCGCTGATGAATCCGGCCGAGCGGATGCCGTTCCGCCGGTCGGCGAGTTGCTGCATCACCAGCATCCGCACAAGCGCCTGGGTGCCCGATGCAAAGACGCGGCCATCGGCCTTGGTGATGGCGTCGTGGAGGCGGTAGTCGAGATCGACGGTGGCCTGGCCGGTTTCATGGAGAGTCATGACGTTGCTCTTCTTCTTGGACTTCGCGGCACGGGGCGTTGTCACCCGTAGGGCTGATAGGCATCAAAGCTGAGTATCTTGCCGGGATTCAGAATGTTCCTCGGATCGAGAGCATGCTTGATCGCGGCCAGCGTCATCATGCCGGCGCCGCGCTCGTTGGCGAGATAGCGCATCTTGCCGACGCCGATGCCGTGCTCGCCGCTACAGGTGCCGCCGACGGCATGCGCGCGCGCCACCAGGCGGGCGCCCAGCTCCACGATCCGTGCCTGCTCGTCCCGGTTGGCGAGATCGACGAGGACGCAGAGGTGGAAATTGCCGTCACCAACGTGGCCGCAGAGCGGCGCCACCAGACCCAGTTCGGCGACGTCCTGCTGGGCCTGTGCAATCACGTCGGACAGGTGCGAGATCGGCACGCAGATGTCGGTCGGCACACCCTGCGATCCCGGGCGCAGCGCCAAGGCCGCCCACCAGATATCGTGGCGAGCCTGCCAGAGCCTTGTACGCTCCTCGTTTGCGGTCGCCCAGCGAAACTCGCCGCCCTCGAATTCCTTCGCGATCTCCGTCATCAAGGCGATCTGCTCGTCGACGGCGCGATCGGTGCCGTGGAATTCCAGGAACAGCGTCGGATTAACGGCGAGGTCGAGCTTCGAATAGCGGTTGCAGGCCTCGACCTGCAGCGCATCCAGCAGCTCGGCACGCGCCAGCGGAATTCCGGTTTGCAGACAAGCAACCACGCTTGCCACCGCCGCTCGTACCGTCGGAAACGCGCAGACCGCCACGGCAATGCGCTGCGGGATCGGCGCCAGGCGGACCGTCACTTCGGTGACGACGCCAAGCGTTCCCTCCGCGCCAACGAACAGGCGTGTCAGGTCATAGCCCGCCGATGATTTCCGCGCGCGCGTGCCGGTCTCGATCACCTGGCCGTCTGCCAAGACGACTGAAAGCGACATCACGACCTCGCGCATCGTGCCGTAGCGCACTGCGTTGGTGCCCGACGCACGGGTCGAAGCCATGCCGCCGATGGATGCGTCGGCGCCGGGATCGACGGGAAAGAATAGTCCGGTATCGCGCAGTGAAACGTTCAGCGCTTTGCGCGTGACGCCGGCCTGCACGGTGCAGTCCAGGTCATCGGCGGAGACGCGCAGCACGCGGTTCATACCGGAGAGGTCGATGGTCAGGCCGCCCTGCTCGGCGCTGATCTGCCCCTCGGTAGAAGTGCCGGTTCCGAACGGAATCACGGGACAACGATATTCGTGGCAAATCCTGATAGCATCGACGACATCTTCTGTCGCGCCAGCAAACAGCACGGCATCAGGCGCAGCGGTTCGGTGCGCGGTGACGCCGCTTGAGTGTTGCTTGCGGACCGCATCCGCGGTGGAGATCCTGTCGCCGAATCGGTCGCGCAATCGGACGATTGCCTCCATGGTACGACGCGTCATCCAACCCTCCCCGACTGGCCCTGTCGGCTCTTGGGCGGGTGCGCGATCGACCTGCCGAGACGGATATCCAGGCACACGCCGCCATGCATTAATCCGTTCTTTCGCATACCCGCGAGATCGACGACGGTATTGGTAATAATTGCGATTGTGATGCATCGCCTCCTGCGCGGACCCGCATCGTTGGGTGGCGCGATGCGTGCGATCATCCAACCCTCCCCGAGTGACGCTGACGGATATCGGAGGCCTGACTTATCGATCCACCGAGATAGGCCTCGATCACCCGGGGGTCAGCGGCGATGTCGCTGGCCTTGCCGTGCAGGCACACAGCACCGTTCTCCAGCACATAAGCGCGGTCGGATACGCGCAACGCGGCCCGGGCATTCTGTTCGATCAGCAGGATCGACACGCCGTCATCCCTGAGCCGCGCGATGACGCGAAAGATCTCCGCGACGATCAGAGGCGCGAGCCCGAGACTTGGCTCATCCAGCATCAAGAAGCGTGGACGCAACATCAACGCGCGCCCAAGCGCCAGCATCTGGCGCTCGCCGCCGCTCAAGGTGTCGGCCCTCTGATCGCGTCGCTCGGCCAAGCGCGGGAACAGCTTGAAGATATCGGCGAGCCGCGACTGCATGTCGAAACCCGGCTCGCCGCGCGCCACAAAGGCGCCGAGCCTGAGATTGTCGAACACGGTCATGGGGCCGAACAGGTCGCGCGTCTCCGGCACCAGCGAGATGCGCGCGCGAACCCGGGCCTCGGTCGAGCGGACGGCTTCCGGCCAGATCGGGAATGCCAGCCGTCCATCGAACGGCACGAGGCCCATGACCGCGTTCACCAGCGATGTCTTGCCGGCGCCATTCGGGCCGATCACCGCCGTCACCTCACCGACATGGGCCTGCAGCGAGACATCGTTTACGGCGACCAGCCGATCGTAGCGAACGGTGAAACGCTCGATTTCGAGAAGCGCCGTCATGCCGCCAGTCCGAGATAGGCTTCCTGCACCTGGACGTCCGCACGCACCTCTTCCGGGCGGCCAAAGGCGATGCACCGGCCGAAATTCATCACCATCAGCCGGTCGGCGAGACGGAACACAAAATCCATGTCGTGCTCGACCAGCACGATCGCTAAACCTTCGCGCCGCAATTCACAGAGCAGCTCGGCCAGCACGGCCTTCTCATTCGCGCGCAGGCCTGCAGCCGGCTCGTCAAGCAGCAGAAGTACGGGATCAGCAGCGAGCCCTCGAGCGATCTCGACGACACGCTGATGGCCGAGCGACAGATTGCCGGCACGCTCATACGCCTTGTGCCCGAGACCGACGCGCCCCAGCAGGTGCCTGGACCATCCTAGCAGTTGCCTTTCCTCCGCGCGATCGAGCCGGAACAGGTTTCGCGGCAGCCCACAACGACCGAGATGGGTGGCGCCGATCGCCACGTTCTCCAGCACCGTCATGTCAGGCACCAACGCCGCATGCTGGAAGGTCCTCGACAGACCGCGCCAGCACATGTCGCGCGCGCTCACCCGTGACAGCGGCGTCCCAAGAAAGCTCAACTCGCCGCCGCTTCGGGAAAGCGCGCCGCTGACCAGATTGAACAGCGTGCTCTTGCCTGCGCCGTTCGGCCCCAGGATGCCAAGGATCTCGCCGCTCTTGACGTCGAAGCTGACATCATCGACCGCGACCAACCCACCGAATTTCCGTTGCAGATGGCTCGCCGACATCACGGTCAGGCCGTGCTCCGGCCTGGCGCGGCGACGCTGCAGAACCATGGGCGCAATTGCGCTCCCCGCAGGAGCATGTGCGGCGAATTTCTGCTCGATATAGGGCCACAGGCCTTTACGTGCCTTCTGCAGCACGAGGATCATGATGGCGGCGAAGACCAGTAGTTCGAGCCGCGTCGTTGGGCCGAAAACGAATTTGAGGAGATCCTGCAACTCGTGCTTGATGATGCTCACAAGTCCTGCCCCGAGCAGCGCGCCCCAGATCTGCCCGGCGCCCCCGATCACCGTCATGAAGAGGTAGTCGATGCTGGCGTTGAGCCCGAACGGCGTCGGATTGAGGAAGCGCTGCACGTGGGCGTAGAGCCAGCCCGATATCGCGGCGATGACCGCGGCGAGGACAAAGGCCATTAGCCGATAGCGGTAGGCGTTCGCGCCGAACGTTTCGGCGATGGTCGGGCCGGTGCGCAAGGCGCGCAGGACGCGGCCGGTCCGCGAGGACAGCAATTGCCGACACCAGATGACGACCAGGACCAGCGCGATCAGCACGAGGTAATAGGTCTGACGCTCGCTGCGGAGACTGAAATTCGCGATCGTCACCGGGGGAATTCCAGTCAGGCCGTTGAACCGACCGAGCATCTCGGAATTGCCGACTAGGTAATAGAAGCTGATGCCGAAGCAGAGCGTTGCCAGCGCCAGATAATGCCCGCTCATGCGCACGGTGACGGCACCGATCGCCGCGGCGATCAGGCCGGAGACGGCTACGGCGCACGCAAGGCCCGGCCAGGCGGACCATCCGAGCTGCGAGGACAGATAGCCGGTCACGTAAGCGCCGAGACCAACAAAGGCGGCGTGGCCGAACGAGACCATGCCGACGATCCCGGTCATCAGCACGAGGCCCAGACAGGCGATCGCGGAGATCATCACATAGGTCAGCACCGAAACCTGATAGGCCGGCAAGAGCAGCGGCGATGCCGCAGCCACGAGCAGCGCGATCTGCGGCATGAAGTATGTCACTCGTCTCATTCGAGCCCCTCATCCGCGGTCAACGACGAGAGCGAGCGCCAGAACAGGACGGGAATGATCAGGAGAAATACGATGACGTCGCGATAGGCGCTCGCCCAAAAGGAGGCGAAGGCTTCGACCGTGCCGACCAGCAGCGCGCCGACAGCAGCGAGTGGATAGACGGCCATGCCGCCGACAATGGCGCCGACAAATCCTTTCAGCCCAAGGATGAATCCGGAGTCGTAATAGAGGGTCGTTGTCGGGCCGATCAACAGGCCCGAGATGGCAGCGGCAAGGCTCGCGACAAGGAACACGGTTCGGCCCGCCGCAACCGTGCTGATGCCGACGATTTCCGCCCCCCGTCGATTGTAGGCGGCCGCCAGAAGCGCGCGGCCCCGCAATGAGAGACGGAAAAAGAAGAAGAGCGCCATCACCACGATGACGCCGCTTGCGATCACGCCGGCCGCCTGCGGACTGACGATCATGCCAAACAGCGAGAATGGCGCGCCAGGAAATCCCTCTGTTCGCACGCCCTCCGGCCCGAACACATGCAGCCCGAGGCTGTTCAACCCCAGATGCGTCGCAATCGCCGCGATCAGCAGGATCAGCGGCGAAGAAGCCGCAATCGGCTGAAAGACGATGCGGTAGATCAGCGGCCCAAGGCAGGTGATCAGCGCACCGCTCACCAGCATCTTCCAGATCAGCGGCGACTCCTTTGCAACCCCAAAAGCCGCAACGCCGGCGATCAGGCCTGGAACCAGCCCGAATCGCAGCACCGATCGTACGACGCGAACACCATCATGCTGCCGGACCGCGCCCGCGGTTTCGATGCACAAGGCGATCGCAGCCGCGAGCACGACCATCCACACCGTGCCGGGCATGTTGCCGGTCTCGAAGGCCGCCAGGGTAAGCGCGGTGAATGCCACGAGATCGCCCTGGGGCACGAAGACGACACGCGTGACCGAGAACACCAGAACCAGCGCGGTCGCCAGCAGGATGTAGATCGCGCCGCTGACCAGTCCATCCTGCAACAGGATCAGCGCGACGTCAGTGCTCATGCTGCTTCATCCGACCCTGGTGACGCCGCGCCGACGGGACCTTCATTGAACCAGGCGCCATTCGCCATTGACGATCCGCGTCATCACACGCGAACGCTCGTCGAGCCCCAGATGATCGGTCGGCGACATGTTGTAGACGCCGTTCGGTCCAGCGACGTCCTTGACGTTCTCGATCGCGTCGCGCAGCGCCACGCGAAACTCCTCGGTTCCGGGCTTGGCGATATCGGCGGCGACGGCGATCGCCTTGTTGAGGATCAATTGGGCGTCCCAGAGATAGGCGGCGAAGGTCGAACGCGCGCCGGCGCCCGGGATCGCTTCGTAGCGCTTCACAAAATCGAGGCCGGCGGCCTTGGCCGGATGACTGTCCGGAAGCTGCTCGGCGACCAGCACGGGACCGGCCGGCACGAAGGTTCCCTCGAGCGCCTTGCCGCCAACGCGGAGAAAGTCGTTATTGGCAACACCATGTGTCTGATAGACCAAGCCCTTGAAACCACGCTCGACCAGCGTCGTCTGCGGCAACGCCGCAGGCGTACCTGACGCGGCGATGAAGACCGCATCGGGATTCTGCGACACGAGCTTGAGAATCTGCCCGAGCACGCTGTTGTCAGTGCGCTGATAGCGTTCCGATGCCACGACTTTGATGCCGCTCCCTTCGAGCAGGCCGGTCATCACCTTGATCCAGCCCTCTCCGTAGGCATCGCTGAAGCCGATCAGGCCGACGCTCTTGACGTTCTTGCGCTTCATATGCTCGAGCACGATTGAGGCCATCTGCGCGTCGCTCTGCGGCGTCTTGAACACCCAGCGGCGTTTGTCGACAGGCGGGTCGACGATGAGCGCCGATCCGGCAAGGCTGATCATCGGCGTCTTGTTCTCGGAGATGATGTCAAGCAGCGCCAGCGAATTCGGGGTCAGGCTGGGCCCCAGGATGGCGTCGACCTTTTCCTCGGTGATCAGCTTGCGCGCATTGGTCACGGTGGTCGACGTATCCGAGGCATCGTCGAGCAGGATGTAGCGCACGTCCTGTCCGCCGAGCTTTTGCGGCAGGATCGGGACCGTTCGCTGCTGGGTGACGCCGACCGAGGCCGCAGGCCCCGTCGCTGACACGATGGCACCGATCTTGACTTCTGCCCGTGCCGGCATGACCAGCGCAGCCGCAGCAGCCAGGGCGACGAATATCTTCCTCATGCATCCTCCGAACCGCTGTTTTGTTGCGGACCGCTGCCGGCCCGGCGTGATCGCCGACCAAGCCGCCCCGTTTGCCGGGCTCGTGGCCCAGCTTGCCCTTTACTTAGACCAAACGTTCGGACTAAGAAAGATGAAAAATGCGGATATGCGACATTTCGATGGTTTGGGCCGTCGCGGGTCATCCAACACCAATGTTCCGTGGGAGGATCAATCATGCTTCACGCCGATATCGAGAGCCTCGATTACCCCGCCATCCAGGCCTTGCAGCGCAAGCGACTGGCGGAACTGGCCCGGCGCCACTGGCCCGGCGCCTCGAGGGGCAACCGGACTGGACGGCTCACTTCAGCAAAGCGGGGATGAAGCCGTCGGATCTTGCCGCCGCCGATGGCTTGGCGAACGCGCCGTTTCTGGACAAGGACGCGCTGCACGCCCATTACCCGTTTCCATTCCTCACGGCGCCGACGCCGTCGGTGCGGCGCTTCATGGCGACATCCGGGACGACCGGATTGCCCGTGCTATTCGGCATGACGGAGAACGATTACGGCAAGCTGCTGCCCTATCAGATGGCGAGGGTCCTGTCGGCGGCCGGCGTGCAGCGCGGCCAGCGCGCCTATCAGGGCTATGGCTATGGACTATGGATCGGCGGGCCGGCACTCGATGTCGGCTTTGCCGCACTCGACTGCACGAGCTTTCCGATCGGTCCGGGCCGCGGCGAGCTCGTGGTCAAATGGCTGCGAGATCATCGCTACGACATCGCCTCGATGTCGCCGCTCTGGCTGATGTCGCTCGTCACCATCGCCAAACAGGCCGGGATCGATCCGAAGAAGGAATGGTCGATCAAGCTTGCGATCCTCGGCGGACAGTCGGTTTCGACGGAGTTTCGCAATCAACTCGAAGCGGAGATGCCAGACGGCTTTGTGAGCCAGAATATCTACGGCACCACCGAAGCTGGAGGCCCCGTTCTCGCAATCTCTACCCCATTTACCCATACCGACGACGAGTTGCAGCTCGTCAACGAAGACACCATCATCACGGAGATCCTCAATCCCCGGACATTGAAGCCAGTCGCTCCCGGCGAAATCGGCGAGATCGTCATCACGACCTTGCTGCGCGAGGCCTCGCCCGTCATCCGCTGGCGCACGCGCGATCTGGTCCGCCTGTCGCCTTATCCCTTTGATTGCAAATCCGGGCGGCGGGGCATGCGCAAGATCGGGCGCATCATCGGCCGCACCGATGACATGATCAAGGTGAAGGGCGTCATCGTCTTCCCCTCGCAGATCGAGGACATCGTCGCGGCGACGCCGGGGACGGTCAAGGAAGCCTGGCAGATATATATCGACAAGCAGCAAACCACGATCGGCTCGATGTGCGTCGCCATTGAGGCCGACCAGCGCGCCAACCGGCCACGCGAAGATCTCGTTGCCGATATTCGCCGCGAAATCCGCGCTCGGCTCGGCTTCAATGCGGTCGTTGAATGCTTCCCGCAGGGTACGTTGCCGCGCTACGAGGCCAAGGCAACGCGTGTCCTGCATCGCGCGGAAGCGGCCGGCGCCCCGGCGTCGACCTGAGCACGATTGCCTCAGCTCGGGAGGAGGTCTATATAGTCCGACCGTTCGAACAACAATATCAGGACAGCTTGTGACGAGACCGCGCTCGCCGGACTACGACAATATCCAGGAATCGATCGTCAAGCAGGCTGCGTCCCTCTTTGCACACCGGGGATTTGCGGCGACTTCCATCAGCGATATCGCCGCCGCCTGCGACTGCTCGAAATCGCGCCTCTATCACTATTTCGAATCCAAGGAGGCGATCCTTGTCTACATGCTGACCGAGCATGTCGACCGGTTGCTGGATGGCTGCGGCGACATCCTGGCAGGCCGCGAAGACGACGTTGCGCGTTTCCGGCGGCTGATCCGTTTCTTCATGGAAATCTATGCGGTCTCAAGCGACAAGCATGCGGTGATGCTGACCTGTCTGGAATTTCTGCCGACCAATGTCCGCAAGGACGTGATCAAGAAGCAGCGGCAACTGATCCAGATCGTCACCGACGTCCTCGCAAGGATACGGCCGGACCGCGCCAAGGACGTATCCAGCGCCCACATCGATTCGATGCTCTTCTTCGGCATGATCAACTGGACCTACACCTGGTTCCGGCCCGACGGGCGCGTGCTGCCGACCGAGCTCGCCGATCGTGCCGTCAGCCTGTTTCTCGATGGGTACGTCAAGTCCAAGGTCTTTTAGCGCGACTTTCGCACCGTCGCTTGTTGAACGGACCGACGCTTCAAGCGGCGCCACACCCCATTCCGCCGGACACACCGAGCGCTTCTCCGGTCACGAACGACGCGGTGGGGGAAGCCAGGAATCCAACTGCAGCAGCCACCTCTTCCGGCGTGCCGAGGCGCCGTAACAGTGTCAGATTTTCGAGGTCGGCCTGAAGCTTCCCGCCAAACTCCTCGATCGCCCTCTCCACCAAGAGCGTACGGATCGGTCCGGGCAATACCGCGTTCGCCGTGATTCCGAACCTCGCGTTCTCCCGCGCGATTGATTTGGTGAAGCCGAGCACGCCGGCCTTCGCGGCCGCATAGATCGAGCCGCCCTTCGACCCGAGACGGCCAGCTTCGGACGCGATATTCACAATGCGGCCATAGCGGCTCTGCTGCATGTGCGGCAACACCCCGAGCGTGAAAGCAAAGGTCGTTTCCAGATTGACGGCCAGCAGCCGGCGCCACTCGGCTCGATCGGTGTCGGTGAAAAAGGCGTGCTGATCGGCGCCGACATTGTTGACGAGCACGTCGAACGGGCCGGCATTCCTAAGCCATGACGCCACAGCTTGATCGTCCGTCGCGTCGAGTTGCCCGAATACGCCTCCGATCTCGCGCGCCAAGGCCTCCCCGCCTTCGGCATCGCGATCGCAAAACGTGACAGCCATATCGTCACGCGCGAGCTGACGGCAGATCGCAGCTCCGATGCCGTTGGCGCCGCCTGTCACCAATGCGCGGCTTGCCTTTGCCATGCTCATCTTCCGGTGAAGATGGGGGTCCGCTTTTCGAGGACCGCGGCCAACCCCTCGCGCGCATCGGCCGTCGCCGAAAGCTCCGCAACCGTACGCGCTTCCTCCGGAAGGCAGGATTCGACGCCAATGCCGAGGCCGGTCCAAAGTAGGCGCTTGGCCGCTGCGATGGCACGCGGCGCGCCCCTCGCATAATTCTGCACGAGCTTCTGCGCTTCGCCGACGAGCTTGTCGTCGTCCGCCAGTCGCGTGATCAGACCGATCGCGAGCGCTTCATCTGCCGGGACCACACGGTTGGACAAGACGATATCGGCCGCACGCCGGAAACCGACCAGGCGCGGCAGTATCACCGACGCGCCGCCGTCGGGCGCCATGCCGACGCGTGTTGCGCCGGCCAGAAATTTCGCCGACCTGCCGGCGATCACGATGTCGGACGCGCAGACGAGGCCCAGACCACCTCCGCCGGCGGCATAACCGTGAACTTCGGTGACGACAATGCTGTTGAGGCGGATCAAGGCACCGACGGCCATCTGAAGATAGGCTGTGACCTCGCGCAAGAAATCGCCGAGCTGTTCGCCCTTCGAGGCGAATTCGCGGACATCGCCGCCCGCGCAGAAGTTCGGACCGCTGCCGCGCAAATGAACCACGCGGACGCGGGGGTCGGAGTGGCAGCGCATCACCGCGACATGAAGCGCGCGCATCAGCGTGATGTTCATCCCGTTGGAAGCGTCGGGGCGATTGAGCGTCAGGGTGGCGACGTGCTGGCTGAAACTGAGCAGCACCGGCCCCTCGGCAATCCAACTTTCGACCATTGCGGTGTCGGACGTCATGCGACCTCACTTTAGACAAGAAAGGACAGGGTGAAGATCGGCTTGTGATTGTTGACCAGTGACACCTTCTTGCGCACCAGCTTGAATCCGCCCCTCGACATCCTCAGCCTGTATTCGTTCCGCGCCGCCCAGAGCGTTTCGCCGCGCAGATTATCCTCGAAGATGAGCACATTGGCTCGCACCTCAACCTCGTCGCCTGCCTCTTCAATCAACTCGACGTTGGACACGATCCGCGCGAGTTCCGAGCGCGGTGTCTGAGTGTGATGCCGGCCGGTCTTCAGCTGATTGACGCGGACTCCGATGCGCGAACGATTGTCGTAGATGATCGACATTTGAGTTTCCGGATCAGTCGCGCCGTTCGCCGGCACCCAGTAGATCGCATCGTCCGCCCACAGCGCTTCCCACTCATCATAGGCATGCGTATCCTGCAGCCGCGCCTCCAGAAACAGGAATTGTTCGACACGTTCGAGCAAATCGCTTTTCCTGGCCGCGGCCGGCCTGGGGGCCGTCAAGATGTCCTGCCGATCCATCGTCCCTCACCCAGCCATAAGCCCGGCATAGTGCCGCCAGATACCCCGTTGCGGCACTTCGTCGGTCGAATGACCGATGAGATAGCCGCGCTCGTCCCTGCTTTCGCGATGCAGTCCGCGGGTCAGGGTCACCCATTCCGGATCATTGATGAACGCGCCGCGGTGATTGCGCTCGTACATCTCGGTATCGTCGGCGAGCAGCAGCCCGGCCGGTCCGACCGAGCCCATGGTCTGCTGCCGCAGCCGCCGATTGAAGTCCGGCGCACCTTTGAACTGCAGCGCAGTGACATGCTGGATCGTCTCGTCGACGGCAAGCGGCTGCAAGACGAACAACTGGATTTCCGCGATGAAAAGGTTTGGAAAGATCATGATATGCGGCGTGCCGTCAACCATGATCTCTCGCGCACGCTCCGCGCCGTAGCTCGCGTTCATCTCCTTGACGTAGTCGGGTAACCGGTCCTCCGTCGTGCCGAACCAGGCGAGCGGCTTTCCGATCCGCCGCCATTCAGGCCTCAGATCGAATTCGGTGTGGCCATTGCCGAAGTCACGCGTCAGCGCGGTGGATTGCGGACCGTAGAGTTTGCCGATGCCACTATCCGTCACCTGAAAGACCGAGCTGTGAACGAAGGCGGGATGATAGCCGTCGGTCTCGTTTTCCAGCATGAACTTCCAGTTCGCCTTGGTTCTGTGCTGCAGGAATCCCGCCGTGATCTCGAGCTCGCCTTCGGGCGAGTTATCCAGAAGCTGGTCGATCGACGCTTTGGCGCCGCCGAGATACTCTTCAAGCGTCGGTCCTTCGGCCGCGAAGGAGCCGAACACAAAACCGCGATAGATTGCGACGCGCGGCACCCGGCCCAGTGAGAAGCGGCTCTTGTCGACGCCTTCGTAGCCATCCGCGTAGGCATAGCCGGCGAGCTCGCCAGTATTGCTGAACGTCCACGAATGGTAAGGGCACGTGAACGTGCTGCGATTGCCCTCCCGGTAGGCGCAAAGTTGATTGCCGCGATGCGGGCACTTATTCAACAACAGCCTGATCCGCCCTTCCTTGTCATGAATGAGCAGCACCGGTGTCGGTCCGATCGACTTTGTCACGTAGTCGTTCCGGTTCGGCACCTCGCTGACGTGACCGACATACAATCCGGGGATCATGATAGAGCGAACTGTGCACCCGCGCAGGTTCAATCAAGCTCCGGATTCCCGGGACTGGAGACCGGTCCAGCATGTTGAATTTCCCAATCTTTCTTAGATCGAACGTTCGGTCTTTTAATAAATCGAAACTTTAGAGTCAAGAGCATGTGTAGCCGTGATTTCTCACGTTCGCTGAATTGTTGGCAAGCAGGCCGCGTTGCGCCTCTGACGAACCCGGTGGCGCGTGCCTATGGGTGCACAGTCCTCCATGGCGACGGTCCCTGAGCACGCTGGCGTCACTTTGATTTTCTTGCTTCGAACTGGCCGTTGCAAACCTACCTGATGAGGACAGTGTATGATGGGTCACGATACCGACTCCCGTTCGGCCCTTCGGCCACATGGCAAAGCGACAGAACGCAGCGTCACACCTGCGCCATCGCCCCCGCCGCTTCCAGCGCAGCAACTTGGTCAGGCGCAATACCCCAGTCTGCGAGCGCCTCCCGGCTGTCGCGCCCGGGCCTCGGCGTCGGCCGGCGCAGCTCGGACGGCGTGCGGGAGAAACGCGGCGCCGGGCTCGGATGCAGGAGGCCGTCAAACATTTCGTAGACGTCGCGGGCCTGCATCTGCGGATGCTCGGGCGCTTCGTCGATCGTCAGCACCGGCGCGAGACAGGCGTCCCGCCCCGCGGCAGCCGCCACCCATTCGTCGCGCATGCGCGTTGCGAAGATCTTTGCGAAACGATCGTGCATCTGCGGCCACGCCGCGCGGTCGTTTTGATCTGGGAGATTTTCGCCGTCGATACCCATCATCTTCACGAGATTGGCGTAGAAGTGCGGCTCGATCGCTCCGACTGCGACAAACTTACCGTCTTTGGTCGCATAGCTGCGATAGAATGGCGCACCGCCGTCGACGATGTTGTCAGCACGTCGCGCGGTCCAGCTTCCGTGCTGACGGAAAGCCTGGAACGCCGACATCAAATGGGTGACGCCGTCGATCATGGCGACGTCGATCGTCTGTCCACGGCCCGATTTGTGTGCTTCCATTGCCGCGGCGAGCAGCCCGACCACCAGATAGAGCGCTCCGCCGCCGAGATCGGCAACCAGATTGAGCGGTGGCGGCGGTGGGCGATCGGCACCGCCAAGGCAGTGCAGCGCGCCTGTGAGAGCGAGATAGTTGATGTCATGACCCGCCTCTTGCGCGATGGGACCTTCCTGCCCCCAGCCCGTCATGCGCGCATAGATCAGACGCGGGTTGATCGCGTGGCAGGCGTCGGGACCCAGCCCGAGCCGCTCCATCACGGTCGGACGAAACCCCTCGATCAGCGCGTCCGCCTTCGCTACGAGATTGAGCACCGCCGCGACCGCCTGCGGCTGCTTGAGGTCGAACGCGACCGAACGCTTGTTGCGGTTGTAGAAGTCGAACCGTGGCGGCAGGTCAGGCTCCACGCCAAGCTTGGCAATGCGGTCGATGCGCAGGACATCGGCGCCGAGATCGCCGAGCAGAGCTCCAGCGAAAGGCGCGGGGCCGATTCCGCCCATCTCGACGACGCGAAAACCATCCAACGGTCCCGTCACGATAAAATCTCCTGGTTTCGGAAATAATCAATCTCAGCGGTGGAACCGGACGGCGTCATCGATACCAGCGCGGCCGACGCGCGCGGCGTTGGCTTTGATGTTGCGGTCCTCATAGCCGAAGGAAATGCCGAACAGCAGCTTGTAATTTGCGGGGATACCGAGCTGTTCGCGGATAATGTCGGGAAATAGCCCGAGCGCGCCCTGCGCGCAGGAGGCGATACCGCGCGCGATCAACGCGAGCATCAGGGTTTGCGCATACATGCCGATGTCGGCCGCCTCGCGCGTATCGAACGGCTCGGGCATGAAGATCAGCACGGCGTGCGGCGCGTCGAAGAAAGCGTGATTGCGGATGTAGGCCATCTTGCGGCCGACCACGTCGCTGCGCGCGACCCCCATCGCGCCATACAATTTCTGCGCCGCGTCGACCTGCCGCTCGCGATAAATACCTGTGAACTTGCCGTCGGCCGGCCAGTCCGGCTTGATCGGCTGATCACGCATTCCTGCCGCGACGAGTGCCTCGCGAAGCCGTTTCAACGCGTCGCCCGACACGACATGCGGCGTCCAGGGCTGCACGTTGCAATTCGACGGCGACCATTGCGCGAGCTCGAATACCTCGCGCAACGTCGCCTCCGGAACTTCGTCGGGCAAGAATCCTCGCACCGAACGCCGGCGCCGGACCGCTTCGTCGACGTTCATGGCGGGCCGCTCGTGCAGGCTCATCGCTCTTCCTCGATCAGCGCCATACCGCGCATCGCATAGGCGCGCGCCAGATGCCGCCCGACCCGCGCCGCGTCCGGCAATACGCCGGTGCCAAGATCTCCGCGAATCGCGACCCCGGCGCTGCCCACCGCGCCGCGGAACATTGCAAACACCTGATGGAATGGCGTCAGACGCTCGGTTGCGCCGGACAATTCATAGTAGAGCTCGAGATAATCATGCTCGGATGGAATGCCCATCTCGGCGAGCGGCAGGCCGAGCAGTCCGCCGTTTTCGTCCGGCGCCATCCGCCAGGCCTGGCTGTTGAAGGCGAGATCGACCAGGGGATGGCCGAGCGTCGAAAGCTCCCAGTCGAGCACGCCGACGACGCGCGGCTCTGCCGGATGGAACATCGCGTTGGCGATACGGAAATCGCCGTGACAGAGCGCGGTTGTCTCGCTCTCGGGCAGACGCTCGCCAAGCCACTGCACCATCCTGTCCAGCGCCGGGTTGTCATCGTCGCCGCGCCGGAATTGCGTCCACTGCTTTGACCAGCGATTGAGCTGGCGGGCAAAGTAGTTTCCAGGCTTGCCGAAATCGCCGAGCCCGAGCGCCCGATAATCGAGCTTGTGGATTGCGGCGAGCGTAGCGCACATCGAGTGGAACAGCTCGGAGCGCTCGTCGCGCATGAGGCCCGGCGTCCCGAAGTCGTTGAAGACGCGGCCATCCAGCCATTCCATGAGATAAAACGGCGTGCCGACGATCTCGCGATCCTCGCAGTAGCGATAGGGTTTCGGCGTCGGAACTGAAGTCGCCTGCAGCGCCGTAAGCACGCGATACTCGCGGTCGATCGCATGCGCCGATGGCATCAGCACATTGCCGGGCTGCTTGCGCAGCACCGCGCGCCACTCGCCGCGGGTGACGAAATAAGTCGGGTTCGACATGCCGCCCTGGGTGCGCTCGACCCGCGTCGGGCCGGCGCCGCCGAGCCAGCTCTTCAGGTACTCGTCAAGCCGCGCGACGTCGAAATCGATGCCGCGGTCGGGCGCGGTCGGCTCCATCATCACCGGCTCGCCTGCTTGCCGCTGAAATTGAACAGATACTGCGCGACCCGCCGGATCTGCACCTCCTCGGTGCCTTCGGTGATGCGATAGCGGCGGTGATGGCGGTAGATGTGCTCGAAGGGCAGCGCGCGGCTGTAGCCGATGCCGCCATGCACCTGCATCGCCCGGTCGGCCGCCTCGCAGCACAGCCGGTTCGCGCGGAAATTGCAGATCGACACCATATCGCTGATCTCCAGCGGATTTTGCCGATCCATCTGCCAGGCCGTGCGGAAGATGAAGTTGCGCACCAGTTCGTATTCGGCCCACAATTCGACCAGGGGAAACTGGATCGCCTGCTTTTTGGCGAGCGGCTCGCCGAAGGCGACGCGCGACTTGGCGTACTCGACCGCCTGCTGGATACAATAGCGCGCGGCTCCCGCGCTCGCCGCTGCCTGGCGCACCCGGTTCTCGTGCACGAAGCGCTGCGCGACGACGAGGCCTTCGCCCTCCTTGTGAAGGATCGCGCTATCGGGCACCCGCACGTTCACTAGTTCCGTCTCCGCGTGATCGCTCGGCATATTGAAGGTCCAGTGATTGTAGAGAACATTGTGGCCGGGCGTATTGGTCGGAACGATGAAGGCGGTGATGCCCCTAGCCTCG
>WNFD01005107.1_pt1 | contig 16640 bp, 13 predicted proteins | sample 5400491 | NCBI WGS metagenome assembly WNFD01 (sample SAMN13153343, study PRJNA577476) | soil metagenome | isolation source: 120 cm saprolite under Douglas fir tree site 2 hole 2 replicate 2 | place: USA:California | collected 2015-04-18 | reverse complement strand
TCTGCTGAACTGCGCGATCATGTCCTGAGTTGCGTCGTGTGTGCGGAGGCGCGGGGAGCAGCACAGGTGATGTTGCACACTGCTTCGCTGCTGCGCGTAGAGGATGGATTGCCTGCGGCTGCTCTGGTCTGGAGCCATGCCCAGGCGCGGAAGAGGGAGAGTGACTTGAAGCGTGCCACACGTCCGCTGATCGTTATGAGAGTGCTGAGCGTTGCGTACGTGGTCTTGTCCGCGGCGTGGTTCCTGCGTTACTTATGGCGCTCTGGTTTTATGGAACTTCCAGCGGGCTGGAACGTATTGGGGAATGAGACTACCTGCTTCGCTGTTGCGCTTGCAGTGCTGGCGATTGTGATTGCAGCCGGATACCTATTGCACGACAGCAAGCGCTCCGGTGCAGGCCTGCCCTCTACGTGACGCTATAAATTTGATGCTTTTACGAATGCTCCTCGAAACGGTATGACTGCGACGAACGGTTGCACGGCATAGCGACAGGTGAATCGCGCGCTGTGTTGCGCGTACCAATGACTGCAACGAACCATCCAAAAGCCCCTTCCCGGAGGTTGTGATGAATCTTCGTCTTTTTATTTGTCCTGTACTTGCTTTATTGCTGGCTCCATGGGCTTTCGGCCAGCAGTCCCTGACAGAGATTCCAAGTAGAGAGGAGATTCTGCGACAGATCGCCATGTGCGAGGCCTCGATCAAAGAGGCGGAGTCGGCGCATGCGAACGATGAGGTTATGGCGAAGATGTACTCGCGGCTAGCTTCTCTGGAGGTGAATGCGGCGAGGTACGGTGAGTCGGAAGCGGCGTTTGAACATACCATTTCCTTGTTGCGCCGCAATCCTGGGTCGAGTCAGCAGCTGGCTGAGGAACTCGCTAGTCTGGGATGGGTGCATGTAGAGATGGGTAAGATGCGACAGGCCGAAAGCGAAGAGTTGGAGGCGCTAAAGCTGAGGGAGGGCGTGGGCGACTCGTTGGAGATTGCACGGAGTTGGAACTCACTGGCGGCCGTTTATTTGAGGTGGCGCAAGTATGCAGCCGCCAGAGACTTTGCCAGAAGAGCGGTGGATGAATTTGCTGTCAACCAGCGGGCCGACGTCGTCGACAAGGTTTCATCCCAATTTGGCCTGTCCATGGCCCTATGCTCCATGAAAGACTGCGCGTCTGCGATTTCGCTGCTGAAGGAAGGTATTGGCATTGCTAATGCCACATTTCAACCGAAGGACTTTCCTCTAGGTGTTGGCTACTTTCTTCTTGGCTTTGCTTATTGGCAATCCGGAAACCTGTCCGAGGCGGGCCGGTTCATGGAACAGGGAACGGCCATTATGAAGGAGCAACTGGGATGGGGGCATCCGGCCTATTTGAATGCGTTGAGACAGTACGCCTTGTTTCTGCGTAAGAGCCAACGCCCAGAGGAGGCGAAGACGGTGGAGCATGAGATCCGGCAGGCAGAGGCTGTTGTGGACGTTCATTCGATTCAAACGCGAGCGGGCGGGGATGTCCTTGCTGGATTGCGTTAGGTTTTCTGCTTACAGATTGGTTTAAGCGCAATTACTTGTTCAGCGATGCCTCCAGTTGAATGTGAATCTCCTGGCCGGGCTGCATGGTGATTGTGAGGGGGACGCACTCGAAGCCGGGGACAAGGTTGAAGGTGCGCTCTTTTGGGACGGATTCGAAACCATGAGAGGCGTCGGTGTGGATGTTGAGGGTGCCGTGGGGCTTGGTGATCTGGATGGTTTTGGGGTCGGGTTGTGCGACTGCTTCGTTGGATCGTGAGATAACAGGAAGGATGAATTGCAGGGGCGTTTGGGGAGGAGCATCGACGCTTGCGATGATTTCGACGGTGGATCTGGCGAGGTTGTAGGTGAGGTGATAGTGCGCTTCGCCGTTGGGGAGGGGTTGGTGGGAGGCGGTGAGCAGGCGGCCGCGGGCGTTAAAGGTGATTTCCTGGGCGGCTCCGGCGTTGGCGATCAGGGCGATGGTGAAGGCTTCGAAGTCGCTTAGGCTGGTGTAGGTTTGTTTGGCGACGCACTCGATGCGCGGGGTGAGGGGCATGTGCGGCTTGTCGAGGAAGGCTTGCTGGTTGGAGATTTCGATCATCTGGTATTCGGTCATGCTGGCGGTGAGGATGGGGCCGAGGGCTTGGTGATAGAGGAGAGAGAGTGCGCCTCCTGAGGCGTGGCCTCCGCCGGATGCGCCCGCGCCGCCGGACTGGACGCGCTCGATGTATTCGAAGTCGTAGTCGGTGACGGTGGCGCGCCAGGGGCCGATGGACGCGAGGTGAGTGCCGATTTCGGGATAGGATTTCAGGCCGTAGGGTTCGTCGCGGGGGATGGAGAGGCGGGGTGAGGGTGCGAGAAGTAGAGAAGCAGATTTCTCCACTACGGCGGCAAGTGCGCCGCCTCCGGTCGAAATGACAGCTTTTGAATTTGTGGTGGGGGCGTTGCTGTCGAGAACGGTGGCGAGGGACTTGGCGTGGGTGAAGGTGTGGTGGATGCAGGGTTGATCGCCGTGGGCGAAGTAGTCGGGGCCGCCGTAGAGGAGATTGTTGTGGGTGCAGGCGGACATGAGTTCGAGGTTGCGGTAGGCTACTTCGAGGAACTTTGGTTCGTGCTGGGCGAGGAGGACGTAGGCGGGATGGCAGCCGTCGCTGGTGCGGCTTCCCCACCAGGTCCACTTGTAGTTGCGGGAGCCCCACCCGTTGTCCCAGGCGCCGTCGGGGAGCATGAACTCCATGTGGGTGCGAAGGGCGGCGATGGTCTGGTCGAGGACGGGCTGGTCGTTGGTGAGGAGCGCGTATTGAGCCAGTGCGGGTAGGGATTCTTCGACGTTGTAGCCGAGGTCGACGGGGCGACAGTGCTTGGCGGTGATGGCGGTTTGGGGGTGGCCTTCGCCGAAGAGGAGATTGTTGGGGGTGAAGTAGTCGAGGGTCGCGTGGGCGAGCTGGCGGGCGCGGTCGAGGTAGTGGGGTTCGCCGAGGACCTGGGCGCAGATAGCGAAACAGTGGGATGCGGTGACGGGGTAGTTGATGTTGCCGGTTTCGATGGTGATGAAGGTGTCGAGGAACTTTGCGGCGCGGGCGAGACGGTCGGTCCAGCGCTGGCGAGTGGCGGTGTCGAGGATGGCGCCGTGGTGGTGGAGGGCTTCGGCGAGGGCGATGGAGTGGAAGACGGTGATGCCCTTCCAGGAGCTGAGGGTGACGTCGTTGATCCAACTGCCGTCGGCGCGGCTGACTTGTTGTTCGGACCATTCGTGGACGAGGAGGGCGGCTTCGAGGTATTTTGCTTTGCCGGTGGTGTGGGCGACGCGGAGGAGGGGGTAGACGGCGTCGCCGCAGCGGCCGTGGATGATGGCGCAGGCGGGGCAGAGGAGAGCTCCGCGGAGGGCGGGGTCGTGGATGGTGGTTTCCTGGTGGGCGAGGAGGCCGTCGCACCAGGTTTCGAGGAGTTGGGCGTAGAGGTTGGGGCTTGCGGCTGAGTGCGGGGCTTGTTCGGCGGCAGCAAGAGTGGGGAGGGTGAAAGCGGATGCGGCGGTGGCAGAGAGCTGCAGCATTTGGCGGCGGGTGTAGGTGGATTTGGTCATCGGGGGAATCTTAGAACAATCGTTTGGATTCCGAACTATGAGTGTGAGGGTGAGAACAAAAACAAAGGCAAAGCAAAGGGCAAAGGCAAACGCAAGGCAAGGCGAAAGCAAAAGCAAAAGCAAAAGCAAAAGCAAAAGCAAAGGCAAAGGCAAAGGCAAAAGCAAAAGCAGATCCTCCGCCTACGGCGAAGGATGACAACTAAAAAGCAAAAGCAAAAGCAAAAGCAAAAGCAAAAGCAAAAGCAAAAAGCAAAAGCAAACGCAAAAGCAGAGGCAGAGGCAGAGGCAGAGGCAGAGGCAGAGGCAGAGGCGAGTCCTTAAGCGGTGCAAGTGCAAGAGAGAAGAAACGGGAGCTTCAACTGCGACTAAAAAGCAGCGTGTGGGCGGTAAGCGCACAGTTGTTCGCGTTTCGCGTTGCTGGGAGTTCTTTGCGTCCGATACACTTCTGGAGCGGGCAGTTCGCGAAAAAATACCCTATGAAAATTCACGAGTATCAGGCTAAAGAGATTCTGCGGAAGTATGGTGTGCCGGTTCCGGGCGGCGAGATGGCGACTACCCTCGAAGAGGCAGATACGGCTTCGAAGAGCTTGTTTGGCGCGGGGAATAAGGTCGTCGTGGTGAAGGCGCAGATCCATGCGGGCGGGCGCGGCAAGGGCGGCGGGGTGAAGCTGGCGAGGACGCTCGAAGAGGCGGATGCGGCGGCGAAGGCGATCCTGGGGATGCAGTTGGTGACGCACCAGACCGGGCCGGCGGGGCAGAAGGTGCAGAGGCTGCTGATCGAAGAGGGGTCAGCGATTGAGCGTGAGCTTTACCTGGGGCTGGTGCTGGACCGGGCTTCGGCGAAGGTTGTGTTTATGGCTTCGCAGTCGGGTGGGATGGAGATTGAAGAGGTTGCGCATGCGACTCCGGAGCTGATTTACAAGGAGTACATCGATCCGGCGGTTGGGTTTGCGCCGTATCAGGCGCGGAGGCTGGCGTTCAAGCTGGGGTTGAAGCCGACGCAGATCAATGATGCTGTGAAGTTTATGACGGGACTCTATAAGGCGTTTGTTGAGACAGATTCGACGCTGATGGAGATCAATCCTTTTATTACGACGAAGGATGACAAGCTGCTGGCGCTGGATTGCAAGATTAACTTTGATGACAACGCGATGTTCCGGCATAAGGATTTGAAGGAGCTGCGCGATTTGTCGGAAGAGGACCCGCTGGAGGTGGAGGCGTCGAAGTTTGCGCTGAACTACATCAAGCTGGATGGGACGATTGCGTGCATGGTGAATGGCGCTGGATTGGCCATGGCGACGATGGACATTATTCAGTATGCCGGTGGAGCTGCCGCGAACTTTCTGGATGTCGGCGGTGGGGCGAACCAGGAGCAGATTGAGAATGCTTTTGGGATTCTGCTGAGCGATCCGAATGTGAAGGCGATCTTTATCAATATCTTTGGCGGGATTTTGCGGGTGGATGTATTGGCGACTGCGGTTGTTGCTGCTGCGAAGAAGTTGAATGTGAAGCTCCCGATCATTCTGCGGCTTGAAGGGACAAATGTTGAGGAAGGGCGCCGGATTTTGAAGGAGTCAGGGTTGAAGTTTGAGGTTGGCTCGACGATGAAGGAAGCTGCGGATCTGGCAGTGGCAGCGGCGAAAGGTTGAGAGCTGGAAATGATGCCCCAAGTGATAGACAGAAATATCTCTGCGTTGCGCAGCACACTTGAGGCCTTATTAGGTCAGGTTCCTGTATCGTACTCTGGCGCAACTCCAGCATCATTCCCTGAGAAAAAAGGAATTTATATCATTACTTCTAACGACGGAGTGATTCTGAGGGCGGGAAAAACTGGGACTGGCAAAGCGACTCTCAGGCAGCGTTTATATCAAAACCATTTGATGGGTAGCCAGGGCGGCAATTTACCCGCTCAACTGGTCGGCAGTGGCGAGTGTACAGATTTTTCCCAAGCGAAAACTTGGATACGACGGGTTTGTAGTGTCCGTTTTTTGCCTATTGAGGATGACGCAATAAGAGCGCGAGTGGAGCATTTTATGCTGGCAGTCGTCCAGCCAAAGTTTTGCGATAACAACAAGTGGGACTAGAGAGGTCTTGAGATGGCGGTTTTGGTTGATAAGAATACGCGGCTGATTGTGCAGGGGATTACCGGGCGTGAGGGGACGTTTCATGCCAAGGGTTGCGCGGAGTATGGGACGAAGGTTGTGGGTGGGGTTACGCCGGGTAAGGGTGGGACGACGCATGAGGGATGGCCTGTGTTCAATACCGTTGAGGAGGCGGTGAAGGAGACGGGGGCGAATGTTTCCGTGATCTTTGTGCCGCCTCCGGCTGCTGCGGATGGGATTCTGGAGGCTGCGGCCGCTGAGGTTCCTCTGGTGATTTGTATCACCGAGGGGATTCCTGTGCTTGACATGGTGAAGGTGTGGGAGTTTGTGAAGGGGACTGCATCAAACGGCAAAGGGTCGCGGTTGATTGGGCCTAACTGTCCGGGGGTGATTTCTCCGGGTAAGGCTAAGGTTGGGATTATGCCGGGGCGGATTCATAAGGAAGGCTCGGTGGGTATTGTTTCGAAGTCGGGGACGCTGACTTATGAGGCGGTGTACCAGTTGACGACGCGGGGGATTGGGCAGTCGACGGCGATTGGGATTGGAGGCGATCCAATTATTGGGACGACTCATATCGACGCGCTGAAGTTGTTGAATGACGATCCGGAGACCGAGGCGATCATCATGATTGGGGAGATTGGTGGCTCGGCGGAAGAGGCTGCGGCGAAGTTTATTAAGGAATTTGTGAAGAAGCCTGTGGTTGGATTTATTGCTGGGCAGACGGCTCCTCCGGGACGACGCATGGGACATGCGGGGGCGATTATCTCCGGTGGGGAGGGAACGGCCGCGGAGAAGATGAAGGCGATGGCGGAGGCGGGGATTACCGTGGTGAAGTCGCCGGCGGAGATTGGTGAGGCGATGGCTCGGGTGTTGGGGAAGGCTTAGCGCGCTTTTCGAGACTGTGGCGAGATAGGAAGGCATACCCCAGGGGCTAAAGCCCCTCTTCAGCAATTGGTATAGAGAGACCCAAGGCTAAAGCCTTGGGGTACCCAGAAGCCAAGGCAAAAAGCAAAAAGCAAGTGCGAAGGCGAAATGCGGGAGTTCTTCGCTTCGCTCAGAATGACAGCAAGAACTAGCAACGGCATGACAGCAAAACTGGCAACGGCAAAAGCAAAAACCGGCAACGGCAAGGCAAGGCAAAACCAGCAACGGCAAAGGCAACAGCGGATTTCTCCACTGCGATGCTCACGATGAGACTGTGAGCATCTTCGGTCGAAATGACGGTATTGGTGGGTAGACGGTGTTGGTGGGTAGACGATTTTGTTAGGTTGACGATCTTGGTGGGTAGAAGAGGAGGCCGGAGAGTGATTGCTCTCCGGCCTCTTGTGTTGTCGGTCGCGATTATTTGACGGGGTTGCCAGAGGTGTCGCGGTATTCGATTGGGCCGAGGTTTAGTTCTTTAAGGCCTGGTTCGATTTTGGCGCGATCGCCTACGGCCATCAGGACGAGTTGGTCTGGATGGACGTCGGTCTGGGCGGCCTTGGATACCTCTTCCGGGGTGACGGCCTCGAACCTGCCGGGTAGCTTGGCGTAGTAGTCGAGGGGGAGGCTGTAGGTGAAGATGTCACGCAGCCCGCCGACGGAGGCCTGGGTGGTTTCGAAGTCGCCGGGGAGGGAGTGGAGGAGCGAGTCCTTGGCGAGCTTGAGTTCGGTTGCGGTGGGGGGCTCGGTGCGGATGCGGTTGAGCTCGAGCATGAGCTGTTTGGCGGCTGGAGCGGTGACGTCGGTGCGGACCTGGGCTCCACTGTAGAAGGGGCCTCCGGTGCGGTTGAAGAAGAAGCCTGAGCCTGCGCCGTAGGTGTAGCCGTGCTCTTCGCGGAGGTTCATGTTGATGCGGCTGGCGAAGAGACCGCCGAGCACATTGTTCATGATGAGGACGGCGGGGTAGTCCGGTGCTGTGCGGGGAATGCCGAAGCCGATGGCGAAGAGAGCGGTCTGCGGGGCGCCGGGCTTATCGACGATGACGATCTTCAGGCTTGGCGGGTTGGGCGCGGGCGGGAGGGAGGCGGCGGTTGATGCCGATCCGGACCAGCCGGCGAAGTATTTTTCGGCGAGACGTTTGGCCTCGATTTCATTGATGTCGCCGGCGAAGACGAGCGCGGCATCTTTGGGGCCATAGTGGGCCTGCCAGAAGCCGGTGATGTCGTCGCGGGTGATGGCCTTGATGCCGTCGGTGGTGCCGATGGGGCGGAATCCGTAGGGGTGGTCGCCGTAGAGAGTGCGGAAGCCTACGCGAAGCATGGAGGCGATGGGTTGGTCGCCCTCCTGGAGGATGGTGACGAGGCGTTGCTTGCGGATGCGCTCGATTTCGGCAGCGGCGAAGGCGGGATGCTCGACGATGTCGGAGAGAAGGTCGAGGCCTGCCTCGGTGTTGTTGCTGAGGGCGCTGAGGCTCGCGTTGGCGCTGTCTACGCCGGCGGCGGAGTTGAGGCTGGTGCCGATCTGTTCCGCGTTATCGGCGAGGACGGTGGCGGAGCGCTGGGTGGTGCCTTCGGTGAGTAGACGAGCGGTAAAGCCGGCGAGGCCAGCTTTGGCGGGTGTGTCGGCTTCACTGCCGGCACGGAGTGTAACCCCCGCAGTGAAGACGGGTAGGGAGTGGTCTTCGAGCATGTAGACCTGCAAGCCGTTCTTCATGGTGAAGGTCTTGGGAATGGGAAGGTGAAAGGCGACGTCGGGGCCGGGTGCGGGTGCGGTCTTGCGCCAGTTCTGCTGCTCTTCAAACTGAGGCGTGTAGGGAGGGGTGAGTTTGGCGTCGGCGTCGGTGTTATCGGGGCTGCGGGGGACGTCGTCGACAACTTTTTTGCCGGGGACGCAGTTGACGACAACGCTCTGATCTTTGCCGATGTACTGGCTGGCGACCTGCTTGACGGAGCCGATGCTTGCGGCCTGGTAGCGGGCGATGTCTTTGGGCAGATAGCCGGGGTCGTCGAGGAACTGGTTGTAGCGATCGAGGGTGTCAGCTACTCCGCCAAAGCCGCCGAGGCGCTGGAGGCCGATGATCTTGCCGGTGACGTCGACGGTGCGAGCGCGGTCGAGCTCGGCCTGAGTTGGGCCGTCGGATTGCAGACTGGCTACTTCTTTCCAGAGAGCGGCTTCGAGGGTGTCGAGGGAGACCCCGGGCTTGGCGGTGAGGTCGCAGTTGGCGACGGAGCCGAGCTTGAGGGGTTGGAGATTGCAGGTGACGGTTTGGGCGACCTGCTGCTCATAGACGAGCTTGCGGTAGAGACGGCTGGCTTTGCCGCCGCCGAGGATGTGGATGAGGAGATCAGCTTCGGCGTCGCCCTGGGTGAAGACCGGAGGGGTCAGCCATGCAACGGAGAGACGCGGGAGCTGGACGGTGTCGGTTACGGTGGCGCGCTTCTGGGCGGTGATCGGCGGAGTTTTGACGGTGACGGGCTCGACCTTCGGTCCCTGGGGGAGGGGGCCGAAGTATTTCGTGAGGAGCGCTTTCAGTTGGGTGGGGTTGAAGTCGCCGGCGATGGCGATGCTGGCGTTGTTGGGGGTGTAGAAGTGCTGGTGGAAGTCGCGGATGTCGTTGATGCGGGCGGCTTCGATGTCGGCGTGAGAGCCGATGACGGAGGCGTAGTAGGGGTGCTGCTGGGGGAAGAGCATGTGGTAGGTCTGCTCATCCGCGACTTCGTAAGGAGTGCCTTCGCCCTGGCGACGCTCATTGCGGACAACGTCACGCTGGTTGGTGAGTTTGATGCGGTCGAGGCCCTCGAGGAGGAAGCCCATGCGGTCGCTTTCGAGCCAGAGAGCGAGTTCGAGCTGGTTGCTGGGGACGGTTTCGAAATAGTTGGTGCGGTCGAAGTCCGTGGTGCCGTTGATGTCGGTTGCTCCGGCGCCTTCGAGGTACTTGAAGTGGGCTTTTTCGCCGACGTGCTCGGAGCCTTCGAACATCATGTGCTCGAATAGGTGGGCGAAGCCGGTGCGGCCGGGACGCTCGTTGAGTGGGCCTACGTGGTACCAGAGGTCGACGGCTACGAGAGGCAGGCGATGGTCTTCATGCAGGAGGACGACGAGTCCGTTAGGCATGGTGAACTTTTCGTACTTCAGCTCGGGGACCTTCAAGGGCTTTGCCGCGGGGAGATTGTCCGCAGCCCTGGCGATGGGTGCGATGGCGAAGCCGCATAGAAGCGCGGCGGAGGCCACGCATTTGGTTACGAACATGGGTGCTTTCATTTTTCTCCACACGGAAGCTGAGCGAGGACTTGGAAGAGTGCCTGCGTACTCGAATAGGAAGCGGGTTGCGAGGATGATACCAACTGGATGCGGGGTTTGGCCGCAGATTTGTATACTCCGAGCATGCGTATTCTTAGTTTTTCCTTTTTGCTGGCTATGGCCGCCAGTGTCTCTTTGTCTACAGAAACGGGGAATGCCCAGAGTCGGGTTCAGGCTGTTTCGGTTTCGTTTCCTGCTGCGCAGTCGGCGAAGGCGTTGGATGGGCGGTTGTTGCTGTTGCTGTCTAACGATCCAACTGAGGAGCCGCGGATGCAGATCGACGACACGCCGCGCAGCCAGATGGTTTTTGGCTTGACCGTTGATGGGATGAAGCCGGGGGAGAGCGTCGCAGTTGATGATTCGGCGGCGGGATATCCTGTGCGTAAGTTGAGCGAGGTGCCGACTGGGGACTATACCGTGCAGGCGGTGCTGGATGTGTACCAGACGTTTCACCGGGCGGATGGGAAGACGATCAAACTGTCGCCGGATCGGGGCGAGGGCAAGCATTGGAATATTGCACCCGGGAATCTGTACAGCAAGCCGATGAAGATTCATATTGGGCCGGGTGGGGCGCCGATTGCGATCTCGTTTGATCAGGTGATTCCGCCAATTGCTCCTGTGGCGGATACAAAATATGTGCGGCATATCCGGATTGAGAGTGCGCTGCTGACGAAGTTCTGGGGGACTCCGACGTATCTGAGTGCGATTGTGCTGGTGCCGGAGGGTTTTGATGAGCATCCGCAGGCGCGGTTTCCGCTGATGATCTTTCACGACCACTTTGTTTCGGGGTTTGATGATTTTCAGACGACTCCGCCGGACTCGGATCTGAAGCCGAATTATTCAGAACGGTTTCATCTGGACGGCTACAACAAGATTCAGCAGGAGGAGGCTTACAAGGAGTATCAGCAGTGGATCAGTCCAAAGTTTCCGCGGGTGCTGGTGATGAAGATTCAGCATGCGAATCCGTACTATGACGATTCGTACGCGGTGAACTCCGCGAACCTGGGGCCGTATGGGGATGCGATTGAGACGGAGTTAATTCCTGCGGTGGAGAAGAAGTTTCGCGGGATTGGTGAGAGCTGGGCACGGTTTATGTATGGCGGGTCGACAGGTGGGTGGGAGTCGCTGGCAGTGCAGATTTTTTATCCGGAGCATTACAACGGGGCGTTTGTGGCGTGTCCCGATCCGGTGGACTTCCATGCTTATATGACGAGGGATTTATACAAAGACGAGAACATGTTTTTCCTCCAAGGCGCGAATAAACGGGTGGAGCAGCCGGCGATGCGGGATTACATGGGGCATACGCTGATCTCGATGCGCGACAACATTGCGTATGAAGCGGCGTTGGGGGATCACGGACGGTCGGGGGAGCAGTTCGATATCTGGCAGGCGGTGTATTCGCCGGTGGGGGCGGATGGGTATCCGCAGCCGATCTTCGATAAGGCTACGGGAGAGATCGATCATAATGTCGCTGCGTATTGGAAGGAGCATTACGATCTCGACGCGAAGCTGCAGCGGGATTGGGCGACGCTGGGGCCGAAGTTGCAGGGGAAGATTCATCTGTATGTGGGGAGCGACGACACTTACTTTTTGAATGATGCGGTTTATTTGATGGAGGATTTTTTGAAGACTACGGGGACGCCGGGGCATGGCGCTCCGTATGAGGGCGAGGTGAAGTATGGGCCTCGGGCGGAACACTGCTGGAATGGGGATCCTTCGCTGCCGAATGCCTATTCGCGGTTGCATTACAACACGATGTATCTGCCGCAGATTATGGATCGGATTGCTAAGACGGCGCCGGCGGGGGCGGATTTGAGGAGTTGGAAGTATTGAATATTGTCAGGATTTAGTTCCAGAGGTTGCGTACGAGTTCGGACTCGCAAGAATGCGGTTCGTGCTCTGCACGAATGCCCACCTTAGCGCGATGAGACCGCGCGAAGATGGGGCACCCGGCTGACATAAGAGCCATTCGTGAAGCGTTCAAGGCTCTAGTTGAGCGGGAAGCCGCTCGACGACTTGCAAGACTTGGCAGCAGCGAACCTAATCTGGTCGCAGTTCCCAGGCGGCGTAGTGCGGCTAAATAGTTTGTCAGGTCTGGCGGCGGTAGAAGAGGCCGGCGGTGAAGAAGACGATGGCCACCATCAGAGCCAAGCGGGCGTGCAGTAGGTTGCGCATGCGAAGGCTTAGGAGAGCGTCTGCCAGCCACGCTGCGAAGCCCACGAACCAGATCCACGCTGTCTTTCGCATCATCGTCATGCTCCAGAGAAGAGTTGCGTCCAGGTTGAACAGCCGCTGTTCGATGGCCTTGTTCTACACTACTAGTAGAGACTCACCTAGGAGAAATACGTTGTCACAACGCACATTCAGCATCATCAAGCCGGACGCGGTTCAGAAGGGCCACGCCGGGGCTATCCTCGCCGAGATTGAAAAGGCAGGGTTTAAGATCGTTTCCATTAAAAGGCTTTCAATTTCGAAGGTTCAGGCTGAGGGATTTTATTACGTTCACGCGGCGCGTCCTTTTTTTGGCGAGTTGACGGAATTTATGTCGAGCGGGCCCATTTTTCCGATGGTGCTTGAGAAGGACAATGCCATTGCCGATCTGCGCAAGCTGATGGGCGCGACCAACCCGGCGCAGGCGGAAGAGGGATCGATTCGCAAGATGTTCGCCGCTTCCATTGGGGAGAATGCGATTCATGGATCGGATGCTGAGGATACGGCGGCGTTTGAGATTGGGTATTTTTTTGCGGGGATGGAATTGAAGTAGCTGTTGTCGATCCCCGAGTACAACCCGGCGGCAGGCGGGTGGATCGTATGATCCCGGCCCGGCTGCCGCTTTTGTTTTATTAATGCGCAGACGAGAACAGAACGGCCAAGGGCTACTGCGTGTTGCCGCATGAGGAGAGATGGATGCAAAATCTGGAACCGAAGTTGACGCTGCCGGAGGGGCCTTTCAAGGCATACCTGTTTGATTGTGATGGTACGATCGTGGATTCGATGCCACTGCATTATGAGATTATTGCCGCGCTGAATGTGCGGGAAGGACTGGCGATGCCGGTGGACGAGGTGCAACGGCGCAAGGAAGGGATGTACTACAACATTCTGCCGGAGCTGAAGGCTGTGCCGGAGGTGCTGGAGCATATCCACATGAGCCATGGGAAGATTCCGTTCGCGGTGGTTTCGGGAAGTACGCGCGACTCGGTGACGAAGTCTTTGGAGACGCTGGGGATTCTGGATAAGTTTGAGACGCTGGTTTGTGCGGGAGATTACACGAGGAGCAAGCCTGATCCGGAGCCGTTTCTGATTGCTGCGGAGAGGCTTGGAGTCGCGCCGGGGGATTGCCTTGTGTTTGAAGATACGGAGATGGGGATTCAGGCGGCGACTGCGGCTGGTATGGCTTCGGTGAAGGTGTTGCAGCCGTGGGAGCGGGAGAAGGTGCCGGTGGGGTGAGTTGAAAGATGGTGGCTTGGGGTATGCGCTGTCCCATTCATCGCGATGAGGCCGCGATGAACGGGACAAAAGCGAAATGCGGGGGTTCTTCGCTCCGCTCAGAATGACATTTTTTGTACTCTTCGCTGGTTGAAGCGGCTATTTGGTGAAGAGGTTGAGGTCGATGGATTCGCCCATGGCTTTGTAGCCGGCGTCGCCGGGGTGGAGGTGGTCGCCGGAGTCGTCGAGCGGAAGGAATATGCCGGGGTGTGTGGGGTCGGTGGTCACTTTGTCGAAGTCGATGACGCCGTCGAACTGGTTGGTGGTGCGAATCCATTTGTTGATGGTCCGGCGCATCTCCTCGCCGGCGGGGGATTGGTATTTTGCTCCGACGAAGGGTGTGAGGGTTGCGCCGTAGACCTTGATGCCGTGAGTGTGGGCGCGGGTTGCGAGCTGGCTGAGGCCTGCGATGAGGTCGTCGGCGGTGACGATGTCGTAGGGTTTGGCGGGGTCGGTGGCGTGGCCGATGTCGTTGATGCTTTCCATGATGACGAGGTATTTGACGCCGGCCTGGGCGATGACGTCGCGGTCGAAGCGGGCGAGGGCGGAGGGACCGGTGGTGTCGTGGAGGATGCGGTTGCCTCCAATGCCCTGGTTTAGGACGCCTAAGTTCGCGGTCTTCTTGTCGGACTGGAGGCGGCGGGCGAGGACGTCGGGCCAGCGGGCGTTGGCGTCGCGGGTGCTGTGGGCGCCGTCGGTGATGCTGTCGCCGAAGGTGACGATAGAGGCGGATTTGTTGTCGGCGGTGACGTCGACTCCTTTGAGGAAGTCCCAGGTGAAGAAGGTGGAGGGGGCGTCGAGCGAGGCGGCGGTGACGACATTGCCGGGGACGAGGTAGTTGGTCTGATCGGCGAAGGGATGGAAGGTGAGTTGGTTGACGGGCTGGTCACGTAGGAAGAGGCTGACTGCAAGATTGGAAGACGGGGCGACTTTGAGGGCGGCGGGATCGCTGACGGCGAGGGCTCCGGGTGGAATGATGATGGAGGGCTTCCCGCCGAAGGTGAGTGCGGTTGCAGTGTCGGGGGTGATGGCGCTGGTGCCGGAGCTGAGGGCGATCTGCGCGGCGCCGACGGTCAGGGGATCGAGGCCGAATTAATTCGTAAGAATCACACGGACGGTAGGGCCGCCGATGGAGATGTGGACGATCTCGCGAAGGGTGGTGCCATCGGTTCCGGGGGCTCCGAACTTGCCGTCGGGATTTTTGGCTGCCATGGGTGAGGCCGCCCAGGTTCCGACCCAGTGGTCGGTCGGTGCCGCCGCGGTGGCGCTGCCTGGGTTGAGTACGCAGAGGTAGAACAGGAGGAGATAAGAGATCCGGGCTTTGATCGTCATGGCCTTCCTTAGCTTGAACTTGGTTGGTTCGCGGCTCCATCTTATCGCTGTTTCGTGGAGGGACGGGCGTTGACGTATAGTGGCGAGGGCCGCTGGAGTACAGGCAATCTTGCGGCGAGATGGTCCGCGGATCAACTGGCGGGAAGGGATGGGCGGAGGAAACATGACGATGAGATGGCTAAAGGTTATGCTGCTTAGCATGACAACTGCGATGGCAGCACATGGCCTGGTAACGAAGAGTGCGCTGGGGACGATGCCTGATGGCACGGCGGTCGATCTATACACGTTGAAGAGCGATGGGATTGAAGCCGGCATTATGACCTACGGGGCGCGGGTCGTCTCGATCAAGACGCCGGATCGCGCTGGCACGATGGCCAACGTTGTGCTGGGTTATAGCTCTCTGGATGGCTATCTTGCCGATAACAAGACGTACTTTGGGGCGATCGTTGGGCGGTATGGGAACCGGATTGCCTTGGGGAAGTTTTCGCTTGAGGGGCATCAGTACCAGGTGCCGGTGAACAATAATGCGAATTCGCTGCATGGTGGGACGGTGGGATTCGACAAGCTGGTATGGCAGGCGCGCACCGTTGCGGATGGAGTGGAGATGACGCTGGTTAGCAAGGACGGCGACCAGGGCTATCCGGGAACTCTGACGGCGCATGTGCGGTATACGGTGCATCACAATGCGCTGCGCATCGACTACAGCGTCTCGACGGATAAGGCTACGGTGGTGAACCTGACGAACCATTCGTACTTCAACTTGTCGGCCGACAATAAGCCGATTCTCAACGAAGAGTTGACGCTGCCTGCGGACAAGTACACGCCAGTCGATGCGGGGCTGATTCCGACGGGTGTGCTGGCTCCGGTGGAGGGCACGCCGTTTGATTTTCGCAAGTCGACGGTGATCGGTGCGCGCATTCACGACGATAATGAGCAGTTGAAGATTGCGGGGGGCTATGACCACAACTGGGTGTTGAGGGGAAAGAACGGCGAGGTGAAGACTGCGGCGCGGGTTTATGATCCGGCGAGCGGACGCGTGCTGACGGTGACCACGACGGAGCCGGGCGTACAGTTTTATTCGGGCAACTTCCTAGATGGAACGAAGTTCGGGAAGGCACAGGAAGGGCATGTGAAGAACTCCGGGTTGTGTTTGGAGACGCAGCATTTTCCCGATTCGCCGAATCATCCGGCGTTTCCGACGACGGAGTTGAAGCCTGGGGAGACGCGTCACAGCATGACTACCTTTACGTTCTCGACGCAGGCCAAGTGAGACAGTGACAAAAGCGCGGCGTGGTTGGTCCGCCGCGCAGGAGTTTTGATCGATGAATAAAGTGGTTCAGTCTGCAGACGAGGCGGTTGCAGATATTGCGTCCGGCTCGACTGTGATGCTGGGGGGTTTTGGGCTTTGCGGGATTCCGGAGAATCTGATTGCGGCGCTGGTGCGGCGTCGGATTACGGGGTTGCACACGATCAGTAACAACATGGGTGTTGACGGTTTCGGCATGGGGCTGATGCTCGAGGCTGGGATGATCGCTTCGCACATTGGAAGCTACGTGGGAGAGAATCGGCGGTTGGAAACGCTTGTGCTGAAGGGTGAGTTGGACCTGACGTTGATTCCGCAGGGGACGCTGGCGGAACGGATTCGGGCCGGTGGCGCGGGGATTCCGGCGTTTTATGTGCCGACAGGCCTTGGTACGGTTGTGGCGGAGGGGAAGGAGACGCGGAAGATTGGCGATAGGACGTATGTTCTGGAGCAAGCGCTGCATGCGGATGTTGCGTTGATCAAGGCGTGGAAGGGCGATCGCCTGGGGAACCTGGTGTATCGCAAGACTGCGAGGAACTTCAATCCTGCGATGGCGACCGCCGCGGACCTGACGATCGCGGAGGTTGAGGAGTTGGTTGAGCCGGGAGAGCTCGA